>Ga0105245_10002577_pt1 | contig 16326 bp, 27 predicted proteins | sample KBSM54metaG_FD_81523 | JGI IMG/M metagenome (GOLD analysis project Ga0105245, IMG submission 81523) | Miscanthus rhizosphere microbial communities from Kellogg Biological Station, Michigan, USA - KBS M5-4 metaG | ecosystem: Host-associated > Plants > Roots > Rhizosphere > Soil | place...
ATCGCAGGACTCGCGTCCCTTCCCGGTCTCCCTGCATCGCTCTAAGAACTCTTCGAGCAATTCAAGCGTGCGGACCGACGCGCCATAGATATTTTGAGCGATCCGCTGGACCTGCGGTTGGGACAGCCTGGAGTCGAGTAACATCTCCGCGCATCCGTGGATCGCCGTCAATGGATTGCGCAGATCGTGGACAATGCCAACAGCGACCGCCGCAGGGATCGAACCAGACCGTTCAGGAACGATAGTAACCGGGCTCATCTGTCCTTTGTTCTTTTGGTGAGTCCTGGATGTCCGCGACGCGCTCGCGCATGAATCGGATCAGGTCGTTCTCAGACTTGAAATGCCTCTGCTTGCCGGTATCTACTTCCTCAACCAACCCTTCCAGCCGATCAGGCTCGCGCTGGCTGAAGTTCCGAAGCTGAACTACAAATGTTCCCCTCACGGCCACTTCAGGATATGGGTTTTCACTTCTAAACTCGTGGAGGTTTCGTGGAGTTCACGTGGATTCTATGTAGCGGAGCGAGAGCAGCTACCGTGGTGCCGACGTGCGAGGATCTAGCTTACCTGGCCGCGGCGGTCGAGAAGGTCCGCGTGGCGTTGAGTGGGCACAAAACTGGGCATACTCTGATTTTGAACACGAGTGCTCAAATCTGCCTGTAAGTGCGTAGCGAATTTAGACTTAAGTGGTGCGCCCGGCATGACTCGAACATGCGACCTTCTGGTTCGTAGTTGTACGGGGCTGCGTCCACCACTTCAATAGGCGTCTATTATCAACACGCGCTGAAGCTTTCACATGGTGAATCGTCCATGGTTTCCACCCGTTTCCTTCGCCGTGGCTCCCTCGGTGGCTACCTCGAATTATCGGGAGCGCAATTCGGAGAACTTGACATAACTTTACAGCTTCAACGCGCGCGCAACGTCGCTTTTTTTAGAGCGAGTTTCCGATGCAGCCTGGAATCTCGACGCCGCCCATCCTATCCGCGAGACTCGCGCCATGTTTACCGAAGACCGTTTCAGCCATTTGACCGTCGATCGCATCGAATACCCACCGCTCAGGTAGTCCCGTTGCAGCGGCGATTTGACCGGTGTGACTTTCGGCAAGGATCTCCTCGCGCGAATTCAGGCCTTTGAGGTGAGCAGCCAACTTGCCGAATCGCACGTCCAGGTCAACCTCCGTACGTAGTAACCGGCACGCCTCAATCCATCCTGTAACAGTCAGGCGCCACGCTGGACCTCCCGGGGCGAAACAGTCGACGAAGCCCTCTTGAAGCAACAGGCTCCAGATGCCCGTTGGAACGTTCGTATTTTTTTGCTCGAACCATTCAAGTGAGCGACAGAACTGTCCGTCGCCATCGACCAGCAGGTAAAGCATGGCTTTTTTCCTCAGATCGAGGGCTCGTTTCGGTGGCAAAGGCACAATAGTCTCCTGCGGATCATTCTGCCTGGCGAGCCGCGAGCTTGCGGCCCAACAATAGCGGGAGGATGCTCTTCAAAACTTCTCCATTATCGTCCGATCCTTCCATCCTGATTTGTTCCGAACCATGCAAGAGCGTAACGGTGATTTGATTTCCGTGGTCGGTGGGAGCATCCACGCTAACCAGTTTGAAATCGCGGGCTGGGTTATAGCATGTTGCGGCTACGGGCTCTCCGTTTTTCATAATCCTCACGCCAATTGCGAGCTCATCTGTGAGGAACCAGCAATGTTCCGCACTGTCGATGAACAAAAGCACCGGCGTATTCCCTAAGACGTAAGTGAAGACCTTATCGACCTGCGGAATAGTGTTGTAGCGCAGATTCTCAATAGTTGGATCAGGCAAAGCAGTGGATCTACTACGAACCCACGCAGTGATTGCCTCTTGCAAGTTAGTTATGTTCATTCAATCTCCTTTTGGGGCCCGGCGGCGTGTTCCAGCTTGCCGGTTTTTGGACGGCCATCAGGATTTCCCCTATTTCTCGATCAAGCGATCTTGCCGCGCCAAGCGCGCAGCCTTGATAGTCCCGTTTATATGTGAACCGGAGCAATACTTCTTGAAGTAGTTCAGAGCAAGAGCGGCGAGGCGGATATTGCTCTTACCTGCTGCAAATGTTAAAAACTGGGATCCATCGTCGTCGCGTTTCCACGGCCTGGCAGTTCCGCTGTGCCAGATCAGAGTGTCATCCTCCGTGCAGTAGGAGAAAAAGATCCGATCAGCGGAAAACCCCCTAAGGATCTCGCGAACGAGTTTGTAATCGGCGTCGGACATGAGCTCGCGGATCACCTTAGGATCGGAGCTTTTCCGTTTGCCAACGAACTGAATGACAGGGCGGATCATCATATCAGCATGCCCGTTTTCTAATCTCTAGTCCTCAGTGTAATAGTGATAGTGATTTATCGATTCTTCGCACGGTGGCCCTTGAATATCCGTGTTCTTTCAAGAACTGAGCGACTTCTTCGACCGAGTCGTCACACTCCGCTCCCAGTATTACTTCCCGGATTGTTTGCGAAGTACAGAGTGGAAGTTCCCTCGCACAGTACGATAAAGCCGGAACCTTCTTGAACGCGTCATCACAAGTGATACAGAGTCGCAATTCTCGTTCTGACGAGTAATTTGGGCTCTTGCTAGCGAACGCGAGAGTCCCGAGACCCAGCAACATTTTGTCGTACCATTCTCTGCGGCCTAAATCTGAGAGTTCCTCCCACGCCAAGTTCTCGGCGGCGGTGAGATAGCCCTTGAACAACGACAGTTGCAAAGGCACATCGTAGTTGATTGGAAAATGCTGAATGTTCAGCCTGATGCAAATCTTATTCATCGGCTCCAGGGCAAAGCCAATCGCCCAACCCGTTCCGCCGCCGGCGAAATCGGCCCACTGCCTTTCTGTGTTCCACTCCGAACTTAGGCATGCGGCGTGGTAACACAGGTCCCGAAGCAGTTCTGGAATCTTGTCGCCCATTTCGGAAATAACCGAGCTCCCTTCTATCGCTTGCCTCAGGATTTCGAAACCGGAGAAGAGCTCATTTTTGTCATTCTTGGATACGCGTAAATCACTGGCCCATAGTACCCGTGAGTGCAAGATGCTTCGGGCGGCGTCTCGCCGAGTGAAGTGGTAGCCCATAACCATCGAATTGAGTGGGGCGACAATTGCGTCTCGCGCCTCATCGAACGCCCTGCTCAATTGACGTAGACCCTTCTCTGTCAGGCTAAGTGGAGGCGGACGCTTGAGTTTTGGAGAACCCATAAGGAATGGGCGGCTTTACCTCCGCCTCCCCGCCTTCGCGGTTCCTTCGAGCACGCGCTTAACGATACCCACCAATTCAGCTTCCTGGATTCCTGGATGTCGCGGCTGCGCCCATGCGATTACATCGCGCAGTGGGATCGTCTCGTTTCGTTTCAGCCGACGCATTATGTATCCGCGAACGCTAGCCACGCGCCTTTCGTACAAGCCGGTGACATCGACAAAGGTGGTCACTTGCCTTACTCCACCTTTTCCCACGGCTGTAGAACTTTGAGCTCGCGACCAAGTTCCACAAGGTCAACATCCTTGTGGAGCAGAAGGTTCCTTCGGATGTCGATGATGTAGAATCGGCCGGCGTCCAGCTGCATCCGCGCACTGCGGGAGGTCATCAGCTTCTCTTCATCCGGAAGCAGCTTTCGATTGATCCGCTGAAACAACGCTCTCTCGGAGACGATAACCTTGCTGGTACTAGCCTTAGGTGCCATGGGGACATGGTAAAGCAGATGAGCAGATGAGTCAATGATAAAATAAGTATTGCAATTCGGAAGCAAGCCAGTGTACACTTCAAACGGAACCGGAAGGTGCTTGAACACCCGCCGGTCCCTAAACCAAAGACGCGGGTGAGCGCATCAATGATCTGGCTCCTATTTTCCGAAACGCCTGACCACCAAAGCAATCTCCGCGTCTCCATTCGTTCCAACCAATAAAAGGAGACAAAATGCCCGAACAAATCACCCAGGCCGGCGACGAGCGTAACCGGCTGTTAAGGAAAATCGAAGCTGTCAGGAGAATGCGGACCAACGTCGCCGAGATAGAAACCATCCTGGCTGACTGTCGGCCAGGTTATCTGGATGTTTGCCGCACAGCAATGCTCGCCGCGCTCGGAACCGGCACGGAGTTTGCTGAATCGGTGCCCGTGCCCAAGGCTCTTCTGAAGGAACCGTGGATCGCCGAAAACATCGCACGAGTGAGAGCGGAACGGAATCGGAAGCCGGCGTTAGCCATAATCGCACGGAAGGAGACTACCCATGCCTGAAGAAAAAGAGTCCGGTATCCTGGTTGACCCCACCGGCGACGCTGAGGCGCTATCCCGCAAAGAAAGTGCTACTCTCTCCGCTTGTCTTCGAATCCTTCGCGAAGGCGATACTAGCGCACTTTACGATGCACTGGAGGCGATTGTCGAAGTCTCCGCAGAACTCGGCAGCTATCCGGAACATGCTGAGGTCATTCGCACGCAGATCTCGAAATTCCTGTACAACAACGAGTCGCTGGCTCTCTCTGATCATCCTGATGCCAGAGGGGTTCTCGGCGGTCAGATGAAAAGCCATCCGCTGCAAATTCTCGCCGCCGATGAACTTGAAATCCTCGGTTTCACCGTCACCGCGATTCGTCGCGTCGGTTGGTTCAAGGCATGGCTCGATCTTCAAGTTCATGCGATCGCAACCAATCATTTGCCTGGAGATCGCCATCCGTCGCCACTACAAATCGCCAGTTCCTTAACGTTGGCGATTACAGAATGGGAGGACCAATTGAACGCGGCGAAACAGTTCGCCGAGCGGCGCCCTGACCTGCTGTTTCCAGTTATGCGCCGTGAGGGCGATCCGTCAGCAGAGCCAGCCACCGTTCCCCGGCCCGTCTCCACCACCACGAAACCGAAGCCACGGCGCGCGCGGAAGGGCCACGCGCACAAGGCTGCCTGAACGCTGATATAATCCCTCTACAACAAACCTCAGCACACCGGCGGCGAAACTGGCTATCCCCAATTGGTTGGTTTCGCCGCCTTTACTGCTTCTGCAATCCCGCCGGATTTCCCTCAAGCAATCGCAGATGAACCTGGGCCGCTTCCTCAAGCCGACGCTGGTGGCCGTCAAATTCCTTGTACAGTTCGAGCTGTGTCAATAAGAACCGTCGCGGGAATTCCTCGACGATTCCGGCGAGAAATGGCCGCAGTTCTTCCGGCAACGCTTCCAAGAACGTGACCATGATCTCGCGCAGTCCGGTTTCCGATTCACGGATTCCATCGCGCAAACCGGGATTCAGTGCGGTGAAATCTGGATTAGTGTCTACAATTGATTTCATATTCCTTTTACCTCGCTCCTGCCGGCATACGTCGGCCCTGATCGCTAACGGCACGAATGGAAGTACTGACCGCGTCCTTGTGCGATGCCGCGATGGCCGCCCGTACGGCGCGTTCGGTTTGTACGGGATCCGTGCCGCGGGCATCGATTTGATAGTTGTGAGTAACACTGCTGCCGTTAAGCATCCGCATTGACTCTGTGTTGCTTGCGATCCGTCCGGATGCTCCCAGGAGGAGCTCAGCTCCATGCTCACCCACGAGATAGGCCGTGCCAGGCGACACAGGGCCCCCCATAGCACGCGCCTCGATGCTGGGGAAAGTGATCGAGCTGGAAACGTCTGGTGTGTCTCCACCGCCGCCGAGACCGCCGAGACCGCCGGAAAATGCTCCGTAGGCCTTGAGTCCGAGGCCGATCCAGTCCCAAATTCCCTTCTTTTTCTTTGGAGGCGGCAAAGCGGGACCGCGGAGTCTCGGGCCGAGTGTGACGCTACCGTCGACGTTAAAAGTTCTGGGGATCAATCCGACGCGGCTACCGTCGGGCGAAGGGTCGGGGTCGCGGCTATCCGGGAAACCCTTTCGCCGGAGGTAAAATGGGAGCAAATTCTCAATCCCGGTCTTAACCGCGGCAGCCTCCCCGTCCTCCCCAATACCGCCAATTCGGGGATTGAATCCTCCGGACCTTGGAGCGTTCTTGCTCAGCAAATCCAGGAAAGAGAAAATCGCCGGATTCGCCTGGCTGCCTCCGCCGAAAACAGTGCCGCCCGGACCGCCAGTGTCCTGCTGTTGCTTAGGGCCGAGTCCAGGTATCTTGAAGGATCCGCCGCCGGCGGCGCCCTCTATGATGACGTGATACGGGCTTTGCTTGGTTCCATCCGGCTTGCCGGCCAAACTGGTCGCGGCCTGATTCGTTATGCCGCTTAATTTGGGGAATGCTTTGCCGAGCGCACCCAAACCCTTTTGAAGATCGCTTTTGATAGCGTCTTTGATCAGACTCTCGCCGATGCTCTGGAATTCTTTCGCCCAGCTCGTTTTCTGTCCGCTCAGTAGCTTTGCGAGATTGTCGGATGTTTGGTCTAGTGCGGAATTCAGAGAATCGTAGACGCTTTGCGCCGCGGTCTTTCCTTCCTTCTGCATCTCCAGAAAGAACGCTTTTACGCCGTCACGAGCCGAGCCTAGTTCGATGGTCTGCTGAACCATTATCTTCAGCCGTTCGTTTTCGATATCCCGCAACGCGCGCTCCTGATCAGCGGTGGCTTTATGGACGCCGATGATATCGATTAACCGGGCTTTCTCTTCATCGAGCTGTGCGAGGTGATCCTTGTAGACGTTAATGCGCTGAGAAACTTTGGCTGTGATTTCCAGTTCCCGCGCCGCTTGGTCGTGTTCCCGCTCCTTCGCCTCCGCAACTGTCATTCCGGAAAGACCCGGCAACCTGGGGCCTCCCTGCTTGCGGATTTCGGCGTACTTGTTTTCTAGCTCCGCCTGACGGACGGCTTCCGCTCCCTGAACCTGCGCGGCGGCAAGACGCTTCACCGCGTCGATCTTGTCGTTAATTTTGGCGACCGATGCGGCACTCTCGTTAAGAAGTGTGACCCGGTTCAGTTCGATTTCGGCCGCGATCTGCTCTTTGGTGGCGCCGGCCAGTTCCATCTTGGCTAATTTCGCCTGCAGCTCTACCGCCCGGACAGCCGCGGCACCCTGTACTTGCACTTGAGCAAGGCGAATCTCGAGAGTGATCTGATCACCGAGCTTATCGATCGAATTGGCGATTTCTTCACGGTGTTTTGATTCGTACGCGCCGCCGAGTTGCGCACGCAAACTGGCGACGTCGGCCGCATGGTCTTTCATCCACTTGGGATCGTTATAGTGTTCCGCGCCCACGCCCGCGGAAGACATAAGCTGCGTCTCGACGGCGGCGGCCTTCACCGCTTCGTATCCCTTGCCGATGGCAGCCGTCAGCATCTCTTGCGCCTTGACCTGGTCCGTGATGGTCTTGGTGGTGGTGCGTAGCTTATCCTGCCAAGCGCCTTCCGCGGCATTCCTCACTTCCTGAAGTCGGAGGTCTTCAAATTTCTTCTTTTCCGCGGCTGGTAGAGTTGGCTGCTTCACCAAATCGCCGAGCCTCTGGAGTCCCTTCTCGACTTCTTCTATGTCGATAAGGGCTTTGGCGTGGGCCTCCGCAACCATCCGGGAAGCTTCATTCATTCCGGCAGCGGCCATCCGCGCCTGTGCGGCCTCCGCCTGCACCTTCAGCTCCGCTAGTTTGTTTTCAAACGGCCGCTCCAGACGAGCATTGTCATGCGCGGCCTTAGCGGCCTCTTTAGCGGCGTCGTTGTCACGCTGCTGCCCTTTGAGGACTATGCTCGTGCGCTCCCTGTTCAACTGGTCGAGCACAACCTTGGCGCGTTCGACCTCGGGACCTTCCTTGCCGGTGATGTCGTATTCATCTTTGGGGATGGGCAGCGGGCCGCCCATTCTGTTTTCATATCTCCTGATCAATTCCGTATTGACCAATTTCAACTGCTTGTCGTAAGCATCGAGAAGCTCGATGTTCGTCTTGGTTTGCGCGGCATCCCGCTCTTTTAGCGTGGTGGCCTTAGCGAGCGCTTCGTTACCGCGTTGGAGAATTTCAGACTTTTCGCCGTTGAATCCGCCCGCACCGGTAAAGCCACCGATCTGCTTGGTTAACGGGTCAGACCCCCAGTCCGAGCCGAGCTGCTCTCCGGACCATAGCTTTTTGAAAACGTTGGAATCATTCTCATCCAGGAACCGATGTAGCGCCTGCAGATCCTTATCGAGAGAGTCAGCCAATTGATCGGCCGCAACGCGGGCTTCATCGATAGAAAGTTTTAAGGTGCTCTGTCGACGGCCCTCCAACTTGGCAATTTCTTGCTGAACGCGATCGATACTTACGAGCATCTGATCGTTTGCCAGTTGAAGCGGGGCGCCCAGCGCCCGCCACGCGCCGGCCATCTTCTCTGGAGCGTCACGCATTTCTTTGTAGAAGTTGTAAACCTCGCCGCCGACTTTCTCGACGATGCCGGCGAACGCGATCGCACCAATTACGGGGAGGGCAGCTTGTAGGATAGGGCCCAATCCCAAAATATTCGCCGTGAAGCGTTCCGCCGCACGGAGATTATTGGTGATGCCACCTTCGAGAACACGCAAGGCACCAGATACGGCCTGGACTCCAGATACGCCATGCCCGCCCATGTCGGAGAAGCTGTTGCCGAGCTGTCTCACGCCGCCGGTTGCGTCCGTCGAGAATTTGCGCACGGTCGCGTTGGCACGTTCCATTTGTAATATGAAATCCGCGGTGCCGGCGGATAAGTTGATTTTTACTTCGCCGATGGTTTTTGCGGGCATTATTTCCCTCCGAATTCGTTCTTAACTGTCTCTTCGAGTGAAGCGGCGAACGCTGCTATCGCAGCGTCAGCAGAGGCCGCAAGCGCCGGGCGCATGAATGGACGGGCTTTGACGAATCCAAGGTCCTTTTTGCCGCTCGATTTGTGCGAGCGAAGAGCATGACCCCATTCCAGCCAGCCCGCCACAACGCCGTTAGCTCCGAATCCAATTTGGGACCTGCCGCCCCTGAACTGGGAATCGATTTCCGTGCGGATCATGAGCGATTCGCGGAGCACACCCTTATCCAAGATTCCGCCTGTGTCCTCCGCCTTCACCGGCGTGCGCACTTCGACGGCGTCCGCGATTACGTTCGCGCCGGCAGTCAACGCTTTCAGAAAGCCATGCGCCACGACGTTCTTTGGTGCTTGGGTCAGCAAGCGCTGAACTTCCTCAATTCCAGTGACAGTGAGTTCCATAAATGGGTCGATTCTTTTAGTCCAGGAGGGGTTGCCGTCACCACGACACAGCCTCCCTCCTGGTGATTGCCTTCCCCGCATCGGAAGGTTGATGTTGTGATCCGGCAAGGGAGTCCAGATCGCAAAAGAAGAATCTGGGAGCGTTGAATGTCGGGCAACGCTCCCAGATGCCATCAACGTCGCGCGCCCCCCGATTCCAAAAAGGCGTGCGGAAGATGGCAAACCTACGGCACTCGTCTGGGTCCGGTGAACTGTTTTTCGCCGCCATCGTGCGCGCATGCGGCGCGCTCATCTGCGGTAAGCGATTCATCCGGGAAGATAAAGCACGTTCCCTGTGCTTCCCAATTGCGAGCCTGATCGGCGTCGATGAACTGAAGGCTTCCGGGCGCAAAACCAAAATCCTCGCCGGCAACGGGCTGGAGAATACGGACTTTCGATCGTTTCATTGAGTCACCACCTTCAATCCAAGAATTATTGTTCGTCGAGCATGTGCGCTGCGACCAGCGTCAGCAGCGTCAGATGCAAGGCCCGGCCGGTTGCGCCGCATCCAGCCTTCGAAGTCGCTCGCCCGGGCGCCTGCAGGCGGAATAGGCTCCGCCGCTCGCTTTGTCGCTACCACTGTGCGCCGCGGATGTTTTCGAGCCATGAAGCGCTCGTAGAAGCTCGCTGGGGCATTCGCGGGAGGCATGCCCCCGCTATTCCGCGGCCGGGGGCGTGACCCGGTTACTGGGGGAAGCTTGCCGGCGCGATATGCTGCGTTGGCGGAATCGAACGCGCGCTGCGCCGCAATCGGCATCGTCGGACCACTCTGCAATTGCGAAAGCAGCATGGCCGCCTCGATCCGCATTTGACCTCGAAACTTTGCGAACATGATTTTCTTCTCCTTTAGCGAAGTTCGTACTGGTGGCCGCCGAGAATGACCCAGCAGCCGGTTTCGTGCGCATAGAGCCGAACGTTGCTCCCCAGGCCGCGGAGCGCGAGAATTCCGTGCGTGCCGTTAAAAATCGGCATGTTGGCTCCGGGGGTTTCCAGGTGCATGACCGGCACGTTTCCATAGGGTCCAAATCCTCCGCGGCTGAGCGTCAGCACGTGGCTTCGCGGGGTAAGGTTGTAAACCTCGACCACGCCGCCGAACTGCTCCGGGCCGGGCCGCGGAATTTGGAACTCGCACTCGGCCGGCGTTCGTCCAACTTTGATGTCGACGCGGCCCTCTGGAATCTGGATGCGCCGAGCGGGCCCGGCATATTCTTCATAGACCGCATGAAGTTGGCCTGCTGGCAAAAGGCGGTGACCTTCTCGCAGCAAGGGGATTTCTTCAGGCTTCGCGGGCGGGTTCAACTCGCGAATAGTGATTTGTGGTCGCGGGCCTCTTGTCAGCGCCGCCAATTCCTGCGTCTGGGCGTCAAGTTCACTGGTATGCATTTATTCTTCGGTCTCCCTTTTCCGTTTCCGGAGGTTTTTCAAACTCAGACTTCGATTCGGATTCTTGGCGCGCTCGATCGCGAGAGCGCTGCCGAAAAACATCAGTCCAGCGGTAATGAACGCTGTGGGGACGTGGATCGCCGCGATGCCGCCGACCAGGAATACAAATCCCAGAACGACCAGCGCGTCCTGCAGATCAAATCGCTCGCGGTTCACCCGTTGCTGGACTGATGGTGCCTTCCGCACCGGCGAAGCGCCCTCGGAATCCGGCACGAAATGGTCGAGCGGAATTCTGGTCTCGTTCATGATGGCCAGCTTGATTCCTCGCGAGGTTTTTCTTTTGCTACGCGGACCGCTATCCGCCGGCCTCCGAGTTCACACTGATTCAGCTCTTGGATTGCCAGCAAGGCTTCCTCTTGGCATGGCATTTCCACGAACCCAATCCCTCGAGATCGACCCGTTTCTCGATCAGTGATGATCGTGACGCTGTCCAGCTCGCCGTATTGTGCGAAGGCTAAGGCCAGGTCTTCCTCCGTCGAGGTAAACGGCAAGTTTGCGACGTAGAGTTTCACAGAGACCGAGCCTCGCGTGCGAGCGCGCCGACGCGATTGTCCAACTCGAGCAATCCGGCGAGTCGGTGGCGTCGGTCGAGCTCGTTCTGGATGGCCACGACCATGCCGAAGCTCACCCAGAAGTTTTTCTTGGCGGCCATCTTCCTCTCAGCGAGCGGAAGTTCCGCGGTCAACTGCTTGATCGTGGCCATCGTCGCCACCTGTTGAGCTAACCAATGTCGCTCAGGCCAGGGACGCAAGGGATTCTTTCCGATCCGTGGCTTAATGTGCTGGCGCGCCGCTTTCCGTTTCCGAGGCATACGCTACTCCTCCGATTCCAGAGATTCGAAATCTAAACTCAGCGCCTTCAGGGCTTGGAGCAGGCCAGCGCGGGACTCTTTCTCAACCTGCGTTGCCGGGTGAGGCCTCGCTGTACCAAAACGATCGTTTTGCAGAATTCCGTCTTTCGCTATGAGGGCTTGGGCTTGTCGCATCCGATCGAGGCTCTGCAGCGCCGTGAGCAGCGTCAAGGTGCCGGCGGCGTCGGTGATACCCCACTCCTTGGTCAAGCGCGCATGGAGCGCTCGTGCTTCAGGGCTCAGGGCTTTAACTTGCTCGTCTAGTTTCATGAATTTTTCAAATCAAACCGTTCCCGTCAGTAAAAATGCGCGTGCTGCACGGTCGCGTAGGGCTCGACCCCGGAAGAATCCGGACACCCCCGTCAGGCCGACTGGATCTCCTCGGCTTCCCGCTCCAGGCGACGAGCAAGGAACTGATCCCGTGATTGTTCGGCCTCGGCCAACTTGTCGCGCACAACGGCATCCCGCACGCTTCGGACAAGACCCGGGTCATTGATGCGGGCCAGCGGAACAGCTCGGCCACCGAACTCCCTGACCAACAGCAAACTGACGTTACCTCGCATGGGAATGAACATTGGTGTCTCTACTTCCTAAGCCTGAAACGTGAAGTTTGGAACATTGAGGTCCGTCACTGGCTCAAGTTGGAACATTCCACCAGATAGCAGGACCGCTCGGCTTCCAGGATTGCCGTGAAGCCAGGGCCCAACTCGGTCATGGCCCAGCAGCGGCGCCCGGATGGTAGCGATTCCTGAAAGCTCAGATGGGTGGAAGTGTTCCCACGAAGCACGAAGTCTTCACGGTTGACGCTCGTCCGGATTGCGACGAGTCTCCGCTGCAGGCGTACGCGTACGGCGTCCACCGTCCGCTGATCCCAGTCGAGATGGCCCGCCAACTTGCGGCGTGGGATGCCGTCCACCTTGTTCGCCAACAGATACCGGCGCGCGTCGGGGTCCAGGCTCAGGGCAGTCAGAAGCCGATCCATCGCTATGGTTTCTGGCAATGGTGCGCTGAATGGCTCGGCGCCATCAAGTGCGGACAGCGAGACGACCTCGGCGATGCCGGCCGCCCTGGCGCCCGCTCCGCCAAGGCGGATAGGTGGCTGGTAGTTGGGGCCGATTCGCCTCATTCTTCTGACTCCCGCGGCCGGTACTCGCGAGGTTTAAGTCCGCGGGACAACTCGCCGGCAAGCTTCAAGAGCGTCTGGGAAAGAGTCGGGTGTGTTTCGAACACGACCGTCGTGTTCGCCAGATCGCGGAGCTTGCGGTGCACTCTGCTGGCCGCGATCCCCAGTCGGACGTACTCTGATGGCCAGGTTTTCACTGGACGGTGCCTCGCACCAGCACGCCTCTGGCTTCCATGCGTGCAACGAACTCGGGTGTTGCACACTCGCAGGGCTCGAACTTGCCAGCTACCAGCACCAGGCCTTCACCTGGTCGTTGGCCGCAACCGGACTTGGTACATTTTTGCTCCGGTCGCAGGACGTGCGTTTGTACCGACATAGCGGCTGCCTTCGCGGCCTGACGCCTGAAATTCTTGGAGAGGTGTTTGTGGAAACCCGGTGGATTCTTCCAGTCGCCGGCCGAGTGGCTCTCCCTGACCTCGGCTACGTAGTCAATCCAATTTGCCCCCTTGGATACCAGGTTCACTTCGATGGTTTCCAACAGATCTACAGAAGGGGCTTTGCCGGTTTTTTTGTTGTAGATGTAGATGAACTCATCCCGCGGCGTTTCGAATTCGAGGCGGGGATCATCATCATCAGACTTCGAAGCGATGGGGTTGGCGGTTTCGCTCGGTTCAGATTGCTCTTGAACCTCAGTAGCAACCGGATCTTGTGTTTTTCCTTCCTGTGATGATGATGTTATTCCTTCCCTTCCTTCCTGTAAGGCCGGTTTTTCCGCAGGATGATGCGGGATTGCCGCAGGAAGCTGCGACGCTAATCGTTTGCGCTGGCGCGGTTTATCATTTCCAGATTCAAGCTCCCCGATTTCCAAAAGTCGTGTTATGACATCGTGCACGACCTTTTCGGGCATGCGCACCACGCGCGCAATCGATTGTGCATCGTGGGGGCGCCCATCTTCCCTGCGAAGATATCCCCGGGGCACGCCCTTGGACGCCACCATGTGAATGGCGATCATCACACCGAAGTGCGCCGGGCCATCCGGATGGTCTACGATCGCGGCGAACGTATCGGAGCTCAGGTCAGTGGGCTCTGGGATCCAGGTCATCTTCCGCAGCTCCTTGGTGCGGTTGTTTTCAAACCTGGCCTGCCACTCTCGTATTCTGAGCAGCTCGGGCTTGGGGCTGAAGCTCAAGCCGCGGGCGCCGCCGGCCGCCATTTGATGACCGCACCACGTTCTACGACGGCGTTCATCGCGTCGACACCGCAATCAATTCGTTCAACGCATTGGCAGGAACCCTCACCGACTTTCCGATCCGCACACTCTTCAGGGTTCCGTTCTCGATCAGTTTGTAGACTTGCGACACGGACAGGTCGGCGATTTCAGCGACGGTCCGCGGGCGATAGAGTACTCGTTCTGGTTTGTTTTCCATGTCCTTGGAATTCTTCACTTGCTTCTCCCTGCCAAGGAATGTACACTATCCGTAACGCAATACATAATGGAAACGCGTATACAACAGCGTTACAGGCCAATCGAACAGATAGATCTGAAGCGGTTCACTTGGATGCGATGGAAAACCGGATTTCGCATCGAGGAGAAGCCTTCCATGTACTTCAGCGGGCAAGAGCCGTTCTTGGTGCTCGTCGACGGCGGTCCTGCACAGGCTTGTGAAAACTATGATCCGCTCGGCGAACCGGATCTTGAGATTAAATTTTCAGAGCTTAAGACGCCGGCTGATGCCCTCAACTTTGCAAACCGGTTCGGACTACTCGGGTTTGCCGAAGAAGCGTGGCGGCTGGCCTATCCCGAACTGAGACGTGGTCTCGATGAAAGCATATCGGATTGGCTCTCTGAAGCCGGAACCGCGAGTGACGTTTTGACGATCTGGACCGCCGTTCAAGCCAACGACCGCTACGGCTTGCGCAGAATCATTCAGCGTGATGATAAGAACAGAGCAGTCGCGAGATTCGAAGGCCATCGGTCTTACACCATTGCGGGTACAGGCTCCGATGAAAAATGGCTGCGCCCGTTCAAACCCCAGGATGTCATTGGCCTTGCTAAAATTTTTCTGGCGAGCGCGGTCAATCGAAGCCTGCGGAAAAGTGCGGACGTGGGAGTAACACTAAGTTCAAGTTTGGAATTCCAGCCCCGCCTCACCCCGATCAATCTGTTGAGCGCGATTTGGATCCGAATCTCAGAAGTCCTCACCGGCGTGAGAAGCCTCAGGCCGTGCGAAATTTGCAAGGGACTGATCGACGTCACAAACAACCGAAGCCACAAACGTGTTCATACGAAATGCTCCGTTAAGATGCGAGTGCGGAAATGGAGGGAGAACCAATGAAAAAACGTGGCCAAAATGAAGGCTCGATTTTCGAAGAGAAGCCCGGCAGATGGGTGGCGCTCGTCACCACTGGATACGTGATTCGAAATGGAAAGCGCTGCCGAGTCCGCAAGAAATTCGTGGCACCGACTCGCGATGCGGTTCATCGTAAGCTGACGAAGGCCTTGCGTGATCAGCAGCGCGGCCGTAACGTATCACCCCGCGTTCAGACGCTTGGAGGCTTCCTGGATATGTGGCTGACGGAGGTCGCCAAACCAGCGGTCCGCCCGAAGACTTTCCGTACTTATTCGGACATGGTGAAGCTGCACATAAAGCCTGCTATCGGCACCGTGCAACTCGAAAAGCTGACTCCTGATGTCGTGCAGGCCTTCCTCAATGACAAGATGGGCTCGGCTTTCTGCCCGCACTGCAAATCGAGTTTCCGCAGCGAGCAGATGCCGGCGCACATCGCAGAAGCCCATCCGAAGGACAAGAAAAAGGGCTACCGCGTTCTGGGAGCGCGATCCGTAGGCCACATTCGCGGGACTCTTCGAGGCGCTCTGGCGGTCGCGATGGAATGGTACGACCTGGACCGCAACGCGGCAGCTCTCGCTAAACCGCCGCGATCTCAGAAAAAGGAAATGCGCAGCCTGACCCCGGACGAAGCCCGCGCCTACCTGGAGTCTGCGAAGTCAGATCGACTGGAGGCACTCTTCACGGTGACGGTCGCCCTCGGTTTGCGCCAGGCTGAGATTCTCGGGCTCGGATGGGAACACGTAAATTTGGCCGCCGGCACGCTCGAGGTTCGCCGACAGCTTCAGCGGATCGACGGCAAACTGGTGCTGGTGGAGACGAAGACGGACGATGGAGCTCGACCGCTTCTGCTGCCGGCCGTGGCGATCGCTGCCTTACGGCGCCACCTTGCCCTGCAGCACGAAGAACGGCGCGCCGCGGGCGACCAATGGCAGGAAACCGGCTTGGTGTTCACCACCAGCATCGGAACGCCGGCGGATGCGCGCAACATCATCAGAAGGCATCACGCGATCCTGAAGGCTGCAGGAATTCCGCGGCTACGATTCCATGACCTTCGGCACAGCGCCGCGACTCTTTTGCTGGCTCAAGGCGTGTCGCCGAAGTACATCTCCCAATTGCTCGGTCACAAGCAGGTGGCGTTCACGATGCAGACTTACATGCACGTGATCAAAGAGGTTCAGCAGGAGACCGCGGACAAGATGGACGCCATTTTAAACCCGGTGGCTCCCCAAGTGGCTACCCAGGTCGTTTCTGGAGTGGTGAATCAGAGGCCTAACTGATTTGGAATGAGTGGTGCGCCCGGCATGACTCGAACATGCGACCTTCTGGTTCGTAGCCAGACGCTCTATCCAACTGAGCTACGGGCGCGCGCGGTGAGACTCTTTGAACTTACCACAGCTTCCACTAACTCA
>Ga0105245_10002579_pt1 | contig 16319 bp, 15 predicted proteins | sample KBSM54metaG_FD_81523 | JGI IMG/M metagenome (GOLD analysis project Ga0105245, IMG submission 81523) | Miscanthus rhizosphere microbial communities from Kellogg Biological Station, Michigan, USA - KBS M5-4 metaG | ecosystem: Host-associated > Plants > Roots > Rhizosphere > Soil | place...
AGCCCAGGAGCACGCGCGCACCGAATGGAACGAAGACGTCTGGGCTCGTCTGTCCGGGGACATTATGTTCGTGCCCGGCTCCTTCGATGACGACGCCGCGTTCGACACGCTGTCGAAGACGCTCATGGATCTCTGCGAGTCGCATGGCATCAAGGGCAATGCGGCGTTCTACCTGTCGATCCCGCCGTCGATGTTCCCGACGGTGCTCCAGCAGATGGAGCGGACGCACCTGGCGTCCAACGACCACGCCGGCGGGTGGCGGCGGGTCGTCGTGGAGAAGCCCTTCGGCCACGACCTCGAAAGCGCCCGCGAGCTCAACAAGCTCGTCGACGACGTCTTCACTGCCAACGACGTGTTCCGCATCGACCACTATCTGGGCAAGGAGACGGTTCAGAACCTGATGGCGCTGCGGTTCGCCAACCAGCTCTTCGAACCTGTCTGGAACTCGAACTACGTGGATTCGGTGCAGATCACGATGGCCGAGGACGTCGGCATCGCCGGACGAGCTGCCTTCTACGACGCGACCGGTGCAGCTCGCGACGTGCTGCAGAACCACCTGCTCCAACTCCTCGCACTCACCGCGATGGAGGAGCCTGTCGAGTTCACGGCCGAGGCCATCCAGACCGAGAAGCTCAAAGTCCTGCGTGCGATCACCCTTCCGCAGGACCTGAAGCGCTACGCCGTCCGTGGCCAGTACGACCAGGGATGGCAGGCAGGCGAGCGAGTGCTCGCCTACACGTCGGAGAAGGACGTGCCTGCAGACTCGAACACGGAGACGTACGCGGCTGTGCGTCTTGGGATCGATACCCGGCGTTGGGCCGGGGTGCCGTTCTACCTTCGCACCGGCAAGCGGCTGCCGCGTCGGGTGACGGAGATCGCGGTGCTGTTCAAGCGAGCACCGCACCTGCCGTTCAGCCACACCGATACCGAGGAGCTCGGCCACAACCAGCTGGTCATCCGCGTTCAGCCAGACGAGGGAGTGACCCTCAAGTTCGGTTCGAAGGTGCCTGGCACCCTGATGGAGGTCAGGGACGTCTCCATGGACTTCCTCTACGGCGAGGCTTTCACCGAGGCGTCACCAGAGGCCTACGAGCGCCTGATCCTCGACGTGCTGCTCGGTGACTCGACGCTCTTCCCCCGCAACGCTGAGGTGGAGGCGTCGTGGCGGGTGTTGGACCCGCTGGAGGACTTCTGGTCGGGTCAGCAGCCTGAGAAGTACCGGGCCGGCGAATGGGGACCCAAGGCATCGGACGAGATGCTCGACGGCGACGGACGCGCCTGGCGGAGGCCGTAATGACAACACTCTGGGATACGACCGGTTCAGCTGTCGTCAAGGCTCTTGCTGCCGAGCGACGCACCGGCGGTGGCGTCACGAGCGGCTTGGCCCTGACCCTCGTCGTCGTGATGGAGGAGAAGGACACCGCCGTCGTCGAGGCGGCAGTGTCGATCGCAGCGTCGCGGCACCCGATGCGCGTGCTCATGGTGATGCGCCACAACATCGACGCGCCTGTTCCGCGGCTCGACGCCGAGGTGTCGATCGGCGGTCGGTACGGCCCGGGCGAGACGGTCGTCCTCAGGATGTACGGGCGTCTCGCCCTGCACGCGGAGTCCGTGACGCTGCCACTGCTCGCGCCCGACGCACCGGTGGTCGCGTGGTGGTACTCCGAGACGCCGGAGATCATCGCCTACGACCCACTCGGCGTGTTCGCCGACCGGCGCATCACGAACGCGATCCGCGACGCCGACCCGGAGGCCTCGCTGCACCAGCGGGCTACCGACTACGCGCCCGGCGACACCGACCTCACCTGGACGGCGATCACGCCCTGGCGGGCAGCGCTGGCATCGGCGTTCGACACGGTACGGGTGCGCGCGTCCGGCGTGACCGTGTACGGCAACCCCGTGGATCCGTCCGCCCAACTCCTTGCCGGCTGGCTTACGAGCCGTCTGGGTATCGCGGTTCCGGTCGAGAAGGCCGAGGGCAAGTACATCTCCTCGGTGTCGGTGCAGTTTGCCGACGGTCACCAGGTGTCGTTGCGGAACGACGGGCACAAGCTGGTGATGAGCCGGCCGAACCAGGCCGATTCCATCGCCCCGTTCCCCTCCCGAAGCACCGGAGATCTACTGGCCGAGGAACTGCGCCGCCTCGACCCTGACGAGTCGTACGCCGACGCCTTGGGCGCAGTGACCGGGTTGACCGGCCTGAACGAGCGCCCCGCGGTGCGCACTCACATCTGGCATGACCCGGCACTGGCTCACGAGGGATGAGCGATCGCGAGGTCGTCGTTCTCCCTGACGCCGAGGCCCTGGCACGTGAGGTGGCGCAGCGGTTACTGAGCACGCTCGCCGATGCGCAGCACGAGCACGGCCGGGCGATGCTCGGGCTGACCGCCGGCTCGATCATGGAGCAGGTCTGGGGCGAGCTCGCCTCCGCAGGCGGTGGCGACGTCATGTGGTCGGCCGTCGACGTGGTCTGGGGCGACGAGCGCTTCGTGCCCGCCGACAGTGACGACCGAAACGAACTGCCGGCCGAGCGCATCCTGTTCTCCCACGAGCCGTTCTCGGCTGCGAACCGGATCTCGATGCCGGCCGCGGACGGCCTGGACGGCGACGACATCGACGCCGCTGCGGATCGCTATGCCTCAGCCCTGTTCGAGCTCACCCCGCCGGTCGCACCCGGTGTCGTACCGAACGTCGACGTCATGCTGCTCGGCATCGGGCCGGACGGTCACTGCTGCTCACTGTTCCCGGGACACCCCGGCTTGGCAGTGACGGGACGATCCGTGATCGCTGTGCGCAACTCCCCCAAGCCGCCACCGCTGCGGATCTCGTTGAGCTACGGCGGTCTCAACGCGGCTGAGCAGATCTGGGTGGTGGCCTCCGGCAGCGGTAAGGCCGAAGCAGTGGCAGCCGCACTCGGCGGCGCCGATCGGGTGCGCGTGCCGTCAGCGGGCGCGCGAGGGCGCGCGAAGACGATCTGGTTCCTGGACGCCGACGCGGCCGCCGACCTGCCTAGCTGAGCAGCCGACTACCTGGTTCCCGGCGACTACTCGCCGCGGCGAGCCTTGAGCTTCTGCAGTGCCTCGTCGAGGAGGGCAGCGCCGTCCTCGTCGCTGCGCCGCTCCTTCACGTAGGCCAGGTGCGTCTTGTAAGGCTCGTTACGCACGGCGCTCGGCGGCGCCTCGGCCTGCTGTCCGGCGGGGAAGCCGCACTTCGGGCAGTCCCAGGTGTCGGGAACGGCCGCGTCTGCGGCGAACGCCGGACGCACCTCATGTCCGTTTGCGCAGAAGAATGAGATTCGTTGCCGGGGAGCTGACTCGCCCCGCTCCTTCTCGCCCATTGGTCCGGCGCCGACCCGGCTGCCGCGGATGGCACTGCCACCAGCCACGTGTCATTCCCTCTCGAAGTGTTTTGCTCGGTGCTGAGACTCAGACGTGGTGCGTGTTGCTGCGTGGTGCTCCGTCTTGCTACGTGTTCTTGTACAGCAGCCCGAGCCCGATGATGCAGATCGCCCATACGGCACCCGCGATGACCGTCAGCCGGTCGAGGTTCCGCTCGACGACCGACGAGCCTGAGAGGCTGGAGTAGAACGAACCCCCGAGCATCGAGGACAGGCCGCCGCCCTTGCCTCGGTGCAGCAGCACCAGCACCACGAGAAGCAAGCTCGCGATGATGAGCACGATGGACAGGGTAAGGATCATCTCAACAGCCTCGGATCGACGTCATGTGTCTGGAGGATCTTACCTGTGCGCCGCGGGTTCTTCGCCCGGGACTAGCGGGGCGAGGCTGCGGCGACACAGATTCCGGCAAATTCGGTCGCGTCCAGGCTCGCGCCTCCGACCAACGCGCCGTCCACGTCGGGCTGCGCCAGCAATTCCGTCGCATTGTTCGCCTTGACCGAACCGCCGTAGAGAATCCGGACGCCACCCGCGAGCTCGGGTGAATAGAGCTGGCCAAGGCGCTCGCGAATCATGCCGCAGACCTCTTGCGCGTCCTCGGGGGTGGCGACTTCGCCGGTGCCGATCGCCCAGACGGGCTCGTAGGCGATGACGATCGTCTCGGCCTGCTCAGCGGTGATGCCGGCCAGGGCGCCGTCGAGCTGATGGGTGCAGTGCGCCAGGTGCCCGTCTGCCTGCCGTACGTGCAGCGGCTCGCCGACACACACGATCGGCGTGAGCCCGTTGCGGTAGGCAGCAACGACCTTGCTGTTGACGACCGCTTCGTCCTCGGCGTGATACTGGCGGCGCTCGGAATGGCCGACGATCACGAAGCGGCAACCGATCTTGGCGAGCATCGGGCCGCTGATGTCGCCCGTGTAGGCCCCTGAATCGTGCGGTGACAGGTCCTGCGCTCCGAACGTGATGAGCAGGCGGTCGCCGTCGATGAGGCTCTGGACACTGCGCAAGTCCACGAACGGCGGGATGACGGTCACGTCGGTCCCCGCGTAGTGCTGATCCTTGAGGCTGAAGGCGAGCTTCTGGACGAGCGCGATGGCCTCGAGGTGATTGAGGTTCATCTTCCAGTTGCCGGCGATCAAGGGCTTGCGCTTGGTCGCGGCCATCAGACGCCTTCCACCTTGTCCAGGACTGCCACGCCCGGCAGCGTCTTGCCTTCGAGGTATTCCAGCGAGGCGCCACCACCGGTCGAGATGTGGCCGAATGCGGATTCGTCGAGGCCGAGCGCGCGTACCGCCGCGGCCGAGTCTCCCCCGCCGACTACCGACAGACCGTCGACGGCGGCCACCGCCTCGGCGACTCCCTTGGTGCCGGCAGCGAACGGGGCCAGTTCGAAGACGCCCATTGGACCGTTCCAGAACACCGTCTTGGCACCGTCGAGCGCGCCGGCAAACGCCCGGACCGTGTCCGGGCCGATGTCCAGCCCCTTCTTGCCGGCTGGGATAGCAGTTGCGGCGACAGTGTCGGTGGGAGCGTCAGCGCTGAATTCAGCGGAGACCACGATGTCGTTCGGCAGGACGATCTTGTCGCCGGCCTCGGCCAGGAATCGGCGACAGTTGTCGACCTGGTCCTCCTCGAGGAGCGAGTCGCCGATCTCGTGCCCCTGCGCCTTGAGGAACGTGAAGCACATGCCGCCCCCGACGAGGAGCTTGTCGACCTTGGGCAGCAAGGATTCGATCACGGCGAGTTTGTCGCTCACCTTCGAGCCACCGAGGATGACGACGTAAGGGCGCTCGGCGTCACCGGTCAGCCGGGTGAGCACGTCCAACTCGGCCCGCACCAGGTTCCCGCCGTAGTTGGGCAGCAGGGTCGCGATGTCGTAGACGGACGCGTGCTTGCGGTGCACGGCGCCAAACGCGTCTTCGACGAACACTCCGCCGTCATCGTCCCCGCCGGTCAGGGCGGCCAGTTCGCGGGCGAACTCGAGGCGGGCAGCGTCGTCCTTGGACGTCTCGGCCGCGTTGAACCGGACGTTCTCGAGCAGGAGCAACTCCCCGTCGCCGAGCCCGGAGGCGAGCAGCCGTGCACTCTGCCCGACGGTGTCGAGCGCGAACTCGACCGGCCGGCCGAGCAACTGCGCGAGGCGATCAGCAACGGGGCTGAGGCTGTAGGCCGGGTCCGGCTCGCCCTTCGGGCGGCCGAGGTGGGCCATCACGATGACGCGGGCGCCGTAGTCGAGGAGGGTGGTCAGCACGGGCAGGGACGCGCGAATCCGCCCGTCGTCGGTGACGGCCCGGCCCCCAGGGCCGTCTGCCAGCGGCACATTGAGGTCGCAGCGAACGAGGACCCGACGCCCCTTGACCCCGTGCTTGATCAGCTCTTCGAGGGTGCGCACGGTCTTACAGCGTGGAGCCGACGAGCTGGCACAGGTCGACGAGGCGGTTCGAGTAGCCCCATTCGTTGTCGTACCAGCCGACCACCTTCACCTGGTCGCCGATGACCTTGGTGAGTTCTGCGTCGAAGATGCACGAGTGCGGGTCGGTGACGATGTCAGAGCTGACGATCGGGTCCTGGGTGTACTTGAGGATGCCCTTGAAGGCACCGTCCGCTGCGGCCTTGTAGGCCGCCTTGATGTCAGCGACGCTCGCTGCGTTCTTGAGGGTCACCGTGAGGTCGGTGGCCGAGCCGGTCGGGACCGGAACGCGGAGGGCGTAGCCGTCCAACTTGCCCTGCAGTTCCGGCAGCACGAGGCCGATCGCCTTGGCCGCACCCGTCGAGGTCGGGACGATGTTCAGCGCCGCAGCCCGGGCACGGCGCAGGTCCTTGTGCGGCGCGTCCTGGAGGTTCTGGTCCTGGGTGTAGGCGTGGATCGTGGTCATCAAACCGCGCTCGATGCCGAAGTTGTCGTTGAGGACCTTCGCCAGCGGGCCGAGGCAGTTCGTCGTGCAGGACGCGTTGGAGATGATCGTGTGCTGGGCCGGGTCGTAGTCGCCGTCGTTGACACCCATGACGATCGTGACGTCTTCGTCGGACGCGGGCGCGGAGATGATGACCTTCTTCGCACCACCGGCATCGACGTGCTTGCGCGCGTCGGCGGCCTTGGTGAAGAACCCGGTGGACTCCACAACGACGTCGACGCCGAGGTCACCCCAGGGCAGGTGCGCCGGGTCCCGCTCGGCAAGGATCTTGATGTCCTTACCGCCGACGTTGATGCCGTCGTTGGACAAGGTGACTTCGCCCGGGAATCGGCCCAGGATGCTGTCGTACTTGAGCAGGTGGGCCATTGTGGCCACGTCGCCGAGGTCGTTGGCAGCGACCAGCTCTATGTCGGCACCGGATGCGGTCAGGGCCCGGTAGAAGTTGCGGCCGATGCGGCCGAATCCGTTGATGCCCACACGTACGGTCACTGCAATCGCTCCTCAGCAATCGGTGGAGTCACAGTCGCCGCGGAGGCGGCGCATCCTGTGCCAACCCTATCTGAGGTCCGGCCGGGATTTGCTGGGCCTAGGGGGCAAGCATCTCCGGGGTCACAGCGGATTCCGTGTCCGGGATCCCCAGATCACTCGCGCGCTTGTCCGCCATGGCCAGGAGTCGACGGATCCGGCCCGCAACCGCGTCCTTGGTCATCGGCGGGTCGCTGAGCGCGCCCAGCTCCTCCAGTGAGGCCTGGCCGTGCTCGATGCGCAGCCGGCCGGCTTGCAGCAAGTGATCCGGGGCCGAGTCGCCCAGGATCTCCAGTGCCCTGCTTACCCGAGCGCCCGCAGCCACAGCGGCGCGCGCTGACCGGCGCAGGTTGGCGTCGTCGAAGTTCGCGAGGCGGTTGGCCGTCGCACGGACCTCGCGGCGCATACGGCGCTCTTCCCAGGCGAGGACGGACTCGTGCGCCCCGATGCGGGTGAGCAACGCCCCGATCATGTCGCCGTCTCGGACGACAACCCGATCGCTACCCCGAACCTCGCGGGCCTTCGCCGAAACGCCGAGCCGCCGTCCGACCCCGACCAGCGCCAGTGCTGCCTCGGTGGACGGACACGTGATCTCAAGTGAGCAGGCGCGGCCCGGTTCGGTCAGGGATCCGTGGGCCAGAAAAGCGCCACGCCAGGCCGCCTCGGCATCGGCGATGCCGCCGGCAACGACATGGTGCGGAAGCCCCTTCACCGGCCGACCACGTAGGTCCACGAGCCCGGACTGACGAGCCAGCCCTTCGCCGTCCTTGGTGACCCGCACGAGATAGCGGCTGCCCTTGCGGATGCCTCCGCCGGCGACGATCTGCACCTCCGAACCGTGCCCGAAGATTTCGGCGATCTCCTTGCGGAGCCGTCGCGCCACCGAACCGGTGTCGAGTTCCGCCTCGATCACGATGTGACCGCCGATCAGGTGCAGCGCTCCGGCGAAGCGCAGCATCGTGGCCAGTTCGGCCTTGCGAGCCGACATGCGCGATACCGGCACCCGGCTGAGCTCGTCCTTCACGGCCGCGGTCATCGCCATTGTTGGTCTCCCTGTTGCCTCAATCGACTTCCGTCGCCTCTCCGGCTGCCAACGCCGTATCGGAAGATCGCGTGCCGAGCGCGGTTCGGTAGCTGTCTGCCAGCCGAACCGGATCGTGCGTTTCCCGACTTTCGTCTGCGACGAGCTTTGACAATAGGAGACGCGCGCCGATCGTGCGCGTGTAGGCCTCGATCTCTTTGACTTCACCGACCTCTTCCTCGTCGGCAATGACGGCGTCGATGCGCAGTCCACCAACCGGTTTGGCGTGCTCCACGAGGAGGTTCAGCAGGTCCACGGGCGAGTACTCGTCGGTCTCACCAGGCTGCGGCACGAGGTTGAGGGTGACGACCACCGTGGCTTGCGTGAGTGCCAGTGCCTTGCCCAGCTCTCGCAACAGCAGGTGCGGGATGACGCTGGTGAACCACGAACCTGGCCCGAGCACGACCAGGTCGGCTTCGCGGACAGCGTCCACTGCACCTGCGCAAGCTGGCGCGCCGGCGGGGAGGAGTCGCACGGATCTGACCCGGCCGGGCGTGGACGCGATCGAGGACTGACCGCGGATCTGGCGAGTGCGATCCGGGTCCTCCGGATCGAACCGGTCGACCTCAGCGATGAGGTTCAGTGGCACCGGACTCATGGGCAGCACGGTGCCGACCGCACCGACCAGATCGGCGAGCGTGGAGAGCGCGACGACTGGCCCCTCGACACCCTGTTCGAGCAGCCCGGTGAGCAGCAGGTTGCCGACCGGATGCCCGGCCAACACACCTTCGCCCCCGAGTCGATGTTGAAGCAGCTCGGCCCAGGCTCGATGCTCAGCGCCCTCACCTGCCAGCGCCACCAGTGCCATGCGCAGATCGCCGGGAGGCAGAACGTCGAGTTCGTGCCTGATCCGACCGGACGACCCTCCGTCGTCGGCGACGGTGACGATCGCCGTGAGGTCTGCATTGAGCAACCGCAGCGCACTGAGCGAGGCGTGCAGGCCGTGCCCACCACCTAGCGCAACTGCTCTGATCGAATCACTCACGGCCCAGATCCCGATGAATGACGGTAGCCCGAACACCGGTGGCGGCGAGCCGGTCGGCGAGTTGTTGAGCCATGACCACGGAGCGATGTTTGCCGCCCGTGCAGCCCACGGCAAGGGTCAGGTACCGCTTGCTCTCGCGCCGGTATCCCGCCCCGATCAGCTCGAGAACCGAGCTGTAGCGGTCGAGAAACGTGTTGGCGTCCTCCTGGGCGAGGACGTAGGCCTGCACCGCAGGGTCGCGCCCGGTGAGGTCGCGCAGCTCCGGGATCCAGTACGGGTTCGGGATGAATCGCACGTCGACCACCAGGTCGGCATCGACGGGCAGCCCGTATTTGAAACCGAACGACACGACGGTGGCCCGCAGGTCGGGCCCAGCTTCGAGCGCCCCGCCGAACGCGAACGCTGACTCGATGGCACTGCGCAGGTCGTGCACCGACCGATTGCTCGTGTCGAGCACGAGGTCAGCCTGATCCCGCAGCGAGGCGAGCAGTTCCCGCTCGGCTTGGATGCCGTCGATGAGTCTGCCCTCACCTTGGAGCGGGTGTGCCAGCCGCACGCTCTCGAAGCGTCTCACCAGCACTTCGTCTGATGCTTCGAGGAAGAGCACGCGAGGGCGCGTTCCGGGGGCCAGCCCACGCAGAACGCCTTCGAGGTCGGCGGAGAACGCTCGGCTTCGCACGTCCATGACGACCGCGAGCTTGGTGACGGCCCCCTGGGTCCTGCTCCCGAGATCCATGATGGCGCCGATGAGCTCGGCGGGCAGGTTGTCCACGACGTAGTAACCAAGGTCTTCGAAGCACTTCGCCGCTGTACTCCGGCCGGCGCCGGACAGGCCGGTCACCACGACTGTGTCCAACCCGCCGCCCGAGGATTCCTCAGTCATGCGACGTGCTCCCCTCCACTGACGATGTCTGCTGAGCAGCATCTTGCCGTGCTGGAGCATCGTCGATCACTTCACCGGTCGTCATGTTGATCGCGGGTGCGGTCGGAGCACCGTCCTGAAGCGCCGCGACGATCGCGGCAGCCGTGCGTGGGCCGATCCCGGGCACCTCGGCAATCTCCTCGACACTGGCCGCACGCAGCCGCTTCAACGACCCGAAGCGCGTCATGAGTGTCTTGCGGCGGACCTCGCCCAGACCTGGGATCCCGTCCAACAGGGACGTCGTCATGGACTTGGAGCGCTTCTCCCGGTGGAAGGTGATGGCGAAGCGGTGAGCTTCGTCGCGGACGCGCTGGAGCAGATACAACCCCTCGGACGTGCGCGGCAAGATCGTGGCGAACTCCTCGCCCGGCTGCCACACCTCCTCCAGTCTCTTGGCGAGCCCGACGAGCCCGATATCGCCGAGACCGAGTTCCTCCAGTACTGCGGTGGCGGCGGCAACCTGGGGCGCACCACCGTCGACGACGACGAGATTGGGGGCGTACGCGAACTTGCGTGGCTTTCCCGTCGTCGGATCGATGCGCGGCCGACTGGAGGGGTCCTCGGCGCCCGGGACGGCGTCGCCGTCAGCCCGGTGGTCTACCTGTTCGTCGAGGTACCGAGCGAAGCGCCGGCGAATCACCTCCGCGATCCAATCCGTGTCACCAGTGCCCTCGCGCATGATGAATCGCCGGTACTCGCTCTTGCGTGGCAGGCCGTCTTCGAAGACGACCATGCTGGCCACGACGTTGGTTCCCTGCACGTGACTGATGTCGAAACACTCGATGCGCAACGGTGCTGTGTCGAGGCCCAACGATTCCTGCAGCTCGGCGAGAGCACGGGAGCGTGCAGTCAGATCCGAGGCTCGCTTGAGCTTGTGCTGCGCCAGTGACTGTGCGGCGTTGCGGGCCACCGTGTCCGCCAGCGCGCGCTTGTCACCGCGCTGCGGCACCCGAAGAGCCACCTTGGTGCCACGGCGCTCCGACAGCCACGCCACCAGTGCGTGGTGATCGTCGGGCACTTCGGGCACGAGGACTTCGCGCGGGATGTCGGCCGCGATCTCGCCGTCCTCGCCGTAGAACTGCGTGACGAACTGCTCAACGAGCTCGCCGGTGGACGTCTCGTCGAGACGGTCCACGACCCAGCCACGCTGACCGCGGATGCGGCCACCGCGTACGTGAAACACCTGAACGGCGGCCTCGAGATCGTCCTCGGCGAAGGCAACGACGTCTGCGTCGGTGCCGTCACCGAAAACGACGGCCTGCTTCTCCATGGCACGGCGCAGCGCTTCGAGATCGTCGCGCAGCCGGGCAGCCAGCTCGAACTCCAGATCGGCGCTGGCCTCGGACATGCGACGTTCCAGTCGCTTCATCAGAAGGTCGGTCTTGCCTGCCATGAAGTCACAGAAGTCGTCGACGATCTGCCGGTGTTCGTCCTCGGTCACCCGCCCGACGCAAGGTGCGCTGCACTTGCCGATGTAACCGAGCAGGCACGGCCGGCCGATCTGACCGGCGCGCTTGAAGACGCCGGCGCTGCAGGTGCGGGCCGGGAAGACCCTCAGCAACAGGTCAAGCGTCTCGCGGATGGCCCAGGCGTGCGAGTACGGGCCGAAATAGCGCACGCCCTTCCGCTTCGCGCCACGCATCACCTGGAGGCGAGGGAAGTCCTCGTAGAGGGTGACTGCGAGCCAGGGATAGGTCTTGTCGTCGCGGTATCGGACGTTGAAACGTGGGTCGAACTCCTTGATCCAGCTGTATTCGAGCTGAAGGGCCTCGACCTCCGTGCGCACAACGGTCCACTCGACGCTGGACGCCGTGGTGACCATCTGCGCGGTGCGAGGATGCAGCGCGGACACGTCGGCGAAGTACGAATTGAGCCGCTGGCGAAGACTCTTAGCCTTGCCGACGTAGATGACCTGACCGCGAGGATCTCGGAATTTGTAGACGCCCGGGCCCGTCGGGATCGACCCGGTGGGCGGGCGATAGGTCGACGGATCAGGCACGCGTTCCAGGTTAGTCAGGCTGGGTGACAGTTCTGGTCAGTTGAGCGTTATCGGGTGCCCCGAGCGCGTGAGTTCCCCGGGTCGGCTGAGGAACGTCATCTGATCGAAGACGAACCAGCCGGCCACCACCATCGGGTCGGCCTCTGCGTAGGCCCGAGCCTCGGCCGCGGTCTCCGTGCGATAGAAGCTCAAGCCCCGCAACGTCTCATCTGGTTGATCCAACAAGGGTCCGTTGAGTGCGAGCACTCCCTGGTCACGCAACCCGAGTAGGTAGTCCAGATGCGCCTGCTGCAGCGCGTCGACCTCGGCTTGAGGCAAGGCGGGTCGGACGTCCGGCTTCTTGAGGATCACCAGGAAGAACCGCTCGAGCTCCATGGGAGCGATCCTGCCTCAGAACCCAGCGACGTAGGAGTCGATTTCGTCGACGATGACCTGCTGATGCGGCTGGTCGAGGAAGGAGGCACGTACCGCCGCCTTCGCCAGATCGGCCAGCCCGGTCTCGTCGAGCTTCAGCAGCTCGGCCGCGACCTCGTATTCCTTGTTGAGCGTCGTCGAGAACATCGGCGGGTCATCGGAGTTGATCGTCACCGGCACACCGTTCGCGACCAGGACTGGCAGTGGGTGTTCAGCCAGGCTCGGCACCGAGCGCGTGCAGACGTTCGAGGTCGGGCAGACCTCGAGGACGATGTGCTGGTCGCGCAGGTGCGTCATCAGCCGCTCGTCCTGCGCCGCGGCGATGCCATGGCCGATCCGCTCGGCGCCGAGGTAGGTCAGGGCGTCCCAGATCGTCTCCGGGCCCGTCGACTCGCCGGCGTGCGGAACGCTGCGTAGACCGGCGGCGCGCGCTTGATCGAAATGAGGCTGGAACTGCTGGCGGCCGACACCCTGTTCGGGGCCGCCGAGACCGAAGCTGACCAGCCCATCGGGACGGATCTTCAGGGCAGTTTCGAGCGTGACGTCGGCAGCCGGGATCCCTGCCTCGCCGGGAATGTCGAAACACCACGCGAGCTGGACGTTGTGGTCCACCGCGGCGCGCCGACGGGCATCCTCGACCGCCTCGCAGAACGCCTCTGCGGGGATACCCCGGATGATCGAGGAGTAGGGAGTCAGTGTCAGCTCGGCGTAGCGGACATTCTGTGCGGCGAGGTCTGCGGCGATGTCGTAGGTCAGGGTCCAGATGTCTTCCGGGTTGCGAATGAGATCGACGACGGACAGGTAGACGTCGATGAAGTGCCGGAAGTCGGTGAAGGTGAAGTAATCGGCAAGCTGCTCGGGATCGGCCGGAACTGCGGTAGAACCCGCGTGACGTGCGGCCAGCTCGGCAACCGTCTTGGGCGACGCGGAACCGACGTGGTGGACGTGTAGCTCGGCCTTCGGGAGGCCAGCGATGAAGGTGTTCAGATCAGCCATGGTTCATAATCTCACACGACCGTGTCAGATTTTCCAAGGCCGACTTTGGACCGCTTGATCCTCGCTCGCAGGGCGCGGCGAGCGACGGGTCCAAGATCGTCCATTACTTCGACGAGCATCCCGAGTTGCTCCAATGCGTCCAGAGCGCTGCGTCCGGCAACTGGATCGATGCCTTCGTAGAGTTCGAGCCCGATGAAGGACGCGCTCACCGCCTTGGCCAGGCCCCGTGGGTCGGCAATGAGCTCCAGGGGTGAGCCTGCAAGGAGCCGTCGGACGACCGTTTCGATCTCTTCACTCCATGTACTCAAGGCGTAGGCCGCCGCCTCGGCCAGGATCGCGTCCTGCTGCCCGCCCGCCATCAGCTGGGACATCAGCCGGACGTTGCCTAGTTCCTGCTCGCGTTCGTGCAGTCCCCGACCGATCTGCAGCAGTTCGACGAGCGAGCATGCCTTGGCGAATTCGGCCCGGTAGTAGCCGACGCTCTCGTCAACGGTCCGCTTGGTTGCTGCGACGACGAGGTCCGCGACCGTCGTGAAGTGGTAGAAGATCAGGGCTTGGTTCACCCCAGCCCTTGTGGCGATCGCCCTGGCGGACAGCCCAGCGATACCTGCTTCACGCAGGGTGTCCGCGGTGGCAGCCAGCAGCTTGTCCTTGGTGTCGCTCATCGCTGGCCGTTCGGCCCGGTCAGTCGAACGACGGCTTGGTATCCGACGACTCCTCCGGCGACGAGGACTCCGCCCACAGCCAGCCACACGACGGGTGCCGCGTCGGGGTGGGTGAGGTTGAGCAAGCCGACGCCGACCGGGCCGAGACCGAGACCGCTCAGAGCGCCGAACACCGAGGCGTTCATGCCTAGCCGCGACCCAACCGCGACGACGAGCAGGGCACCGAACGGCAGCGTGAGAACGATCAAGGGGGTGAAGGCGGCGAGGATGCCGGCAGCCAGGACTGGCCCGACCAGCATCCAGAGCACGAACTGCCGCCACGTCGGTGGAGCCGGACGGGCCCAGCCGTACTTGATCGGACGTGAGGACATGAGCGCCATGTCGGCCTCCTCGATTTGAGCACTTGCTCAAAGTTGAGGATAGCGCAGATTTGAGCGATCGCTCAAATGAAGACCAGCGTGAGCGAACGACTCAGTGCCGTTGATTGCGCAGGGTGCCGCGGCTACCTCGGCGTGCGGGCGGTCCGGGTTACCCGAGGCTTGGCGGCAGCTGCGACCGTCTTGCTGGCTCGTTTTGCCGGGGCAGCCTTGGCCGGGGCAGCCTTGGCCGGGACAGCCTTCGCCGCCGCCTTCGTCGGAGTCGCCTTGGCTGGGTTCCTTGGGGCGCTCTTGGCGGCAGCCTTGGCAGTGCCGCGCTTCGCAGCCGGCTTCGACGGCGCCGCGGCCAGCATCGGGGCGAGGAACGTGCCCGTGTGCGAACCCTCGACCGAGACGATCTCCTCCGGAGTGCCCTCCGCTAGGACCAATCCCCCGCCGGCGCCGCCTTCGGGCCCCATGTCGATGATCCAGTCGGCGGTCTTGATGACATCCAGGTTGTGCTCGATTACTAGGACCGTATTGCCCTTGTCGACGAGCGAGTGCAGCACTGCGAGCAGCTTCGACACGTCCTCGAAGTGCAGACCGGTCGTCGGCTCGTCGAGGACGTAGATGGTGCGGCCGGTCGATCGCTTCTGCAGTTCAGAGGCGAGCTTCACGCGCTGCGCTTCACCGCCGGAGAGCGTCGGCGCGGGCTGGCCCAGCCGGACATACCCGAGCCCGACATCCACCAATGTGTCGAGGTGGCGCGCAATCTTGGAGATCGGCGCGAAGAACTCGGCGGCCTCCTCGATCGGCATCTCCAATACCTCGGAGATGGTCTTGCCCTTGTAGTGCACGTCGAGCGTCTCGCGGTTGTAGCGAGCACCCTTACAGACCTCGCACGGCACGTAGACGTCCGGCAGGAAGTTCATCTCGATCTTGATCGTGCCGTCGCCGGCGCAGTTCTCACACCGGCCGCCCTTGACGTTGAACGAGAACCGGCCTTGCTGATAGCCGCGGACCTTCGCCTCGGTCGTCTCACTGAAGAGCTTGCGGATGTGGTCGAAGACGCCGGTGTACGTAGCTGGGTTCGACCGCGGCGTTCGCCCAATGGGCGACTGGTCGACACCGACCACCTTGTCGATCTGGTCGATGCCGAGCACTCGCTTATGGCGCCCCGGGGGGATCCGGGCACCGTTGATCTTGTTCGCGAGAGACGCGTACAAGATGTCGTTCACCAGGGACGACTTGCCTGAGCCGCTGACACCCGTGACAGCCACGAAGCACCCGAGCGGGAACGAGACGTCGACATTCTTGAGGTTGTGCTCGCGTGCGCCCTCGACCCGAAGTTCGCGCCCCTTCTGGCGCGGGCGACGCAGTGCGGGCACCTCGATCTGCTTGCGGCCGGACAGGTAGGCACCCGTGATCGAATCCTGGGAGTGCAGTAGGTCCTCGACCGGGCCGCTCACCACGATGTTGCCGCCGTGCTCACCGGCCAACGGGCCGATGTCGACCACCCAGTCGGCGGTCCGGATCGTGTCCTCGTCGTGCTCGACGACGATCAGGGTGTTACCCAGGTTCCGGAGTCGCACGAGGGTCTCGATGAGCCTGTGGTTGTCGCGCTGGTGCAGGCCGATCGAAGGCTCGTCGAGCACATAGAGCACGCCAACCAGCCCCGAGCCGATCTGGGTCGCGAGTCGGATGCGCTGCGCCTCACCGCCTGCGAGCGTCGCCGCCGCGCGGTCGAGGGACAGGTAGTGCAGGCCGACGTCGACGAGGAAGCCGAGGCGTGCGTCAATCTCCTTCAACACACGCTCGCCGATGAGCTTGTCGCGCTGGTCGAGCTTCAGGTTGTGCAGCCACAGCGCCGCCTCGCCGATCGAGAGCGCAGACAGCTCGGCGATCGAGCGGCCCGAGATCGTCACCGACAGGATCTCGGGCTTCAGGCGGGTGCCCTCACACGTCGGGCACGGCACCTCCCGCATGAAGCCTTCGTACTTCTCGCGGGAGTAGTCGCTGTCCGTCTCGGCGTAACGCCGCTCGATCCACGGCACCACGCCCTCGTA
>Ga0105245_10002580_pt1 | contig 16317 bp, 15 predicted proteins | sample KBSM54metaG_FD_81523 | JGI IMG/M metagenome (GOLD analysis project Ga0105245, IMG submission 81523) | Miscanthus rhizosphere microbial communities from Kellogg Biological Station, Michigan, USA - KBS M5-4 metaG | ecosystem: Host-associated > Plants > Roots > Rhizosphere > Soil | place...
CCCCTTCGTTCGTCTGAACGAAATAGGCGCCGCTGGTGAGCGAGAAGATCATGTGCTCTACAGTTCCAGATGATCCAATACCCTTTTCATCGAGCGTTTCACTCGCCGGGGCAGGCGTAACGTGCTGAAAGAATCGGCCTTTGTATTGCTCTTTGGGCGGGAAGTAAAAGGAGAACCGTGCCTCCGAGCCTTTGAAACCTCCATGAACATAGCGGTGGCGCACAGGCTGTTCTCGCCACTCATCAACATCGATGTAAGGCTCTTTGAATTTGGGATCGGTTAATCCGCCCGTGGCCGCCTTAGGCAGATCGTTTGGCAAAGCAGCTTCGAAGGCTCTCACTGCCGGAACAAATACCAGTGACAGAGTTACGATAGGCAGGAATTGGCGGAGCCTTTGAAGTGCCGCTGCGTTTCGAGGTGTTCTATTCGGAACCAAAGTCTGCATTGAAACTCCTTGTTGCCCTTGTCAAGTACACGTGATGCTGAATGCCGAGACGGTCTTGCTTTCGGCGATCAGGCAATTCTGGAAGGGACCTTCATCTCTCCACTCGATTACCGGCCTGCCTCCGTCAAATCGGATCGAGAGCCACACGTATCGAGACTGAGACGTATCGATGATGATTGACAGAAAACTCACAGATCTTTTCCGACAGCGCTCTGGAGAAGCCCCGACGTCTCGCCGGTCTCAAACTCCGCTCCGGATTATTCGCGCCGACGTTACCGAAACTGCTCATCAGGTTCAGTGCGCCCCGCCGCAGCTGCCGCTTCATCGATTTCTCCTGAATGGAGCGGTAGAGAACTCAAGCAACGCAATGCCGTTGGCAGGAATCGACAGCGATACGCCCTGTTGCTTCATGAATAGAGGTTCTGGACCTGTTAGCTGGGTGCGCTTCTTCAGGTCGGCAATCTGGGCAGAGGTGGGATACGAAGGACTGCCAATCTCCTTCCAGGCTCGGGGCAGGCTGCCATGGTTGTCGTCGACCCGGGTGATATGAGCATGTCTGAATGAATGGGCTCCATCGAGCTCTATATCGAATTGGATCGAATTATCCTCTGCGGCAAACTCACTCGCACTCTGGACAAGAGGATCGCCCATCGATGACCGGTGACCGGGAGCTTGCGGAATGAGATTCCAGACTAGAACTGCAACGCTGCCGTCGTGCCGTCGCGTCGCGAGCACCGGGCCTTCGTCACTTTGAAGACGAACATCGCCAAGCTGATGCAGCAGGGTGAAGGTATGGTACGACGGCCGCGGGATTCCCCGCATGCCGATGAGCCCGAAGCTCGTGTTCATAAAGCTGCGCGGCACTCCGAGTTCTTCAAAGACGTTGTCGAACGTCCAGTAGGAGAGGATTTCCGCAAGACCTATCGTGCTCTTGATCGTGTGCGCGATGAAGGCCGGATTTTGCGAACTCCACTCCGTGATGTAGAGAGGCAGATCGGGGTACTTCGAGGCCTTGATCTCGTTCTTCATCTTCTCAAGTGCGCGCGGGATCACTTCCTCGTACGGATAATGAACGCCCTCGCCGAAGACCGCCTTTTGTGGGTCATCCGGATAGATGTGGCTTGAAACGAAATCGATGGGCACCTGCTGCGAGGCGCAGTAATTGAGCAGATCGCCTACCCAGGCTGCCTGTGCAGTGGACGGCCCGCCTACTCGAAGCCGCTTGTCGACCGACTTCAGAGCGGTGGCGGACTGCCGGTAGAGTTCGAAGTACTCCGGCTTCGTTCCCGCCCAGAAGATTATGTTTGGTTCATTCCAGACTTCGAAGTTCCAGGTACTGACCTCGTTGACGCCGTAGCGATCAATACAGTGTCGCGCAAGCGCGCCAACCAGTTCACCCCATTGGGCGAAGTCTTTGGGCGGGGTTGTGTTTCCCTTGTACCAGAAGATAGTTCGCGATCCGCTTGCCAGCGCGGCCGGCATAAAGCTTAGCTCCACGAATGGCTTAACGCCCCGCTCCAGCATGGCATCGAAGACGGTATCGATATACAGGAAGTTCGGCTGCTTTGCGCCTCCGGGCCAGACGCCCATCTCATCGTTGAAGAGACCGTGGAAGCGTACGGACCTTACACCGACCGTTTTATTCACAAGTGCGAGATCATCGAGCCACAGCTTGCGCGTCCCGACGATGGCTCGGTCGGAGCCGACACACTCTTCCCAGATATGGGGCAGCTTGCCTGCTTCAGCGGCGGGATGGATGCGTACACTCTGCGAGCCGGCAGATGGGGCGGTCTCTGCAAGAACACTAAGTGGTGGCGCCGCTGCACAGGCAGCGCCGAGAGCCGCAGAACGAAGAAAAGTTCGTCGATCCATAGCGTGATTTGAAACCTCAGGTTTGATTTCCGTAGGAATTATCCACGACAGCACGCAGCCGGGCACCATCAGCGTGGATCAGTTGGCGCAGTTATCAGCAAATGCGGCATGCAATCCACTCGGGGACCTGCATGCGCATTTGGCTTCGAGATTACTTTCCTGCTTCAGCCGCAGGTGTGGCAGTGAAGTCGCCGCTCACTCCGAAGGGCTGCACTTCGACCGTGCCAGCGAACTTGCCGGTGTCGTCAAGAGTAGCCGTGTACGAGAGTGTAAGCGGAGTTCCGTTGTAGTCGGAATCGTACTTGAACGTGAGCTTGTTACCGTCGAGCGTGCCGGTAACGGCAACGTCCTTGTCGTCCTGGCTCTTGCACGAGCCGCTGAGTTTGTTATCCGAGAGGACGAACTTGCAGGGCTGATCACTTTCGTTGCCGGCAATACTGTTGTGGAGCGTCCAGGTGCCGGTAAGGTTCGGAGCGCCCGCGGCAAACGCGAATGCTGCAAAGAGGAGGGTGGAGGCTGCAAGAAGCTTCTTCATTCAGATTGACCTTTCGAGTTGAGGTTTGCGAATTCTGGTTTGGCAGATATTAATGGATCCCCTGCGAGGCTGTGATCTCCTGTGGAGAGGGCCGTTTCATCAGGAATGGAAGTGGAATCAGAAGCGCTACGAGTGCGCCCAGTACGAAGAACGCGCTGATAAATGCGAGTACATTTGCCTGGGAATCAACCAGCGACTGCAGCTGAACCAGAGAGCGATGTCCCGCTTCGGAAACGCTGCTGCCGGTCACGATGGCTGAGTGCAGCAGCGCCGAGAAGTAACGATCAAAGAATGGATTGCCGTGGTGCAAGTGGGAGACGAGATCGACTCGACTGGTCTGCCTGTGCCGGGTTAGATAGGAAACCAGGAAGGAAACGCCGATTGCGCCTCCGAGGTTCCGGACAAAATTGCTGATGCCTGAAACCTGGTTGTTGTCCTGCTGCCGCATTCCAACGTAAGCGAGTGTGCTGATGGGAATGAAGATCAGCGGCAATCCGACTACCTGAAAGACGCGCATCCAGACAATGTGGGTAAAGTCTACGTCAGGCGTAATGCGCATCATCGAGAACATGCTCGCCGATGTCAGCAGAAAGCCAACCGCAATGACCTTGCGTGGATCGAACTTGCTTCCGAGAATTCCTGCCACCGGCATGAGCAGGGCCAGCGCCAGACCCGCCGGCGACAACGCCCAGCCGGCACGCTCGGCAGAGTAGCCCAGCTGAAGCTGCAGAAACTGCGGAATGAGGATCGTCGATCCGTTCAATACCATTCCGAGCGTGAAGTTGGAGATTGTGGATGAAGCGAAGTTTCGATTTTTGAGGAGACGGATTTCGATGACTGGGTTTCTGTGGGTCCACTCCCTCCAGACCATAACGACAAGTGCAATCACAGCGATCCCAAACGCGATGCGAATGAGCGTGGAGTCGAACCACTCCAGCTGTTCTCCCTTATCGAGCACATACTGCAACAACCCGACGCCGATCACGATGGAAGTGATTCCAAGATAGTCGGTACTCCCTGCGCGATTCTTCTTAGCATCAATCACATGTTGGGGGTCGTGAACCACCCGCTGTGTGAGGAACAGCGATATGATCCCAATTGGAACGTTGATGAAAAAGATCCAGTGCCAGCTATAGTTGTCTGTGATCCAGCCACCTAGTGTGGGGCCAATTGCGGGAGCTACAACAACCGCCATGCCGTAGATAGCAAAACCCATATTGCGCTGTTCAGGCGTGAACGTGTCGGCGAGAATCGCCTGCTCGCTCGGCCCAAGTCCACCGCCACCCAGGCCCTGCATGACGCGAAAGACGATGAGCATGGGAAGGGTCGTTGCAAGGCCACAAAGCATGGAACTCAACGTGAACAGCACTACGCACAACATGTAGAAACGCTTGCGTCCGATGCGTGTGGAAAGCCATCCACTCATTGGAAGGATGATCGCGTTGGAAACCAGGTAGCTGGTCTGCACCCAGGTGCTCTCATCCGAAGTTGCGCCAAGATTCCCGGCGATATGCGGAAGCGCAACGTTGGCGATGGAGGTATCAAGGACTTCCATGAATGTAGCCAGCGTCACCGTCATGGCGACGATCCACGGGCTGAATCGCGGTGCGGGCGCTGCTATCTGAGCCATACCTTGGCCTCGACCGACATCCCGGGGCGAAGGCGATCCAGACCTTCCTGGTTCGCGGCGAGACGGATGCGCACCGGCATCCGCTGGACAACCTTGATGTAGTTGCCGGTCGCATTCTCTGGCGGAAGCACGCTGCTACGAGCACCGGTGATCGCTGGAATTCCTTCAACAGTGCCTTCGAACTCTCTCTTTGAGGCGTCGACGTGAACCTTGACCCGCTGCCCTGTTTGCATTCTGGCAAGCTGCGTTTCTTTGAAGTTGGCCGTGATCCAGGTATCGCCTGTTGCCACAATCATCAAGAGGGGTTGTGCTTCGCTCACCCGGTTTCCGATCTCTGCGGTCCGCTGCGTGACGATCCCGCGCACAGGTGAAACGATATGGCAAAAACTGAGGTTGAGCGCTGCGCGTTGCAACTGCGCAGCCGCGACTTCGACGTTAGCTTGTGCAGTTGCAAGATCCGCTTGCCGTATTGAAAGCTGCCTAGGTGATGTCCGGGCGATCTGCTCGCGGTGTGCCGTCTGTGCCAGAACCTCCGCTCTCCGCTGTTCTACTACCTTCTCAGCCGAAGAGACGCTCGCTTTCGCCGCATTGGCGTTGGCGTCTGAAGACCTAGCTGCTGCTACCGTACGCTCGTAATCCTGCCGGGATATTGTTCCCGCTTGGAAGAGCTGTTCGTATCTATTCAAGTCGCTGTCGTCGCGAGAGCGAATCGCCTCCGCTTCCACGAGTTTGGCCGAGGAGCCCGCCAGATCCTGAGATGCCGCGGCCAGCGCAGCTTTCGCTTGCGCCAGTTGCGCATCTCCTGAAACCGCCGCTTCAGCGTTGTTGGCTTCGGTTATGGCGATGTTGGGGCGTTGTGAATGCAATTGAGCAACGGCCTGATCGTATTGTGCCTTCGCCTGCTCATACGCGACCTTTTGCTCGCTCGGATCAAGATCGACCAGCGGCTGTCCGGCTTCGACCATCTGATTGTCCGCAACATATACATTCGCAGTCGTTCCGGAGATGCGCGAGCTGATCACATTCAGGTGAGCGTCCGCCTGCGCGTCATCGGTTGTTTCGAAGCGGTTTGCGTATACCGCCCATCCGGCGGCAGCCGCGGAACCAAGGAATAAGGCAACTGCGATGATGGCGATACGGAGAACTTTCTTTTCCGGTTTTGTCGTACGAAGTACTTCGACTTTCATGGCAGCCTGTGGCATACTCAGAAACATACCGACCAGTCAGTTTTATGTCAAGAGGAAAGTTTGAGGATGCTTAAATGGGAATAGCAATCATGCAAACGCCCGGCAAACAACAACTCCGGACGCAAGAGACCCATAGGAGGCTCCTGGATGCCGCTGAGGAAGTCTTCGTCCGAGATGGCTACGAATCCGCACAACTAGATGAGATTGCCGCCCGTGCAGAAAGAAGTAAGGGGGCAGTCTATACCCATTTCAAGAGCAAAGAAGACCTGTTCCTCGCTCTATTCGAGAATCGAACTCGGTCGGCAATCAATCGCCTTCTCGACAGTTGGCGCAGATGTAAGAACAGGGAAGAAAGCATAGCAGCATTTCGTGAGTTTTACCTTCAGGCCACCGCTGACAAGACCTGGCCAATTTTGACCCTTGAGTTCAAGCTGTTTGCGCTTCGCCATCCTGAGTCCAAGGAGCGCCTGAGAAAAGCCTTCGAGATGGCCAAACCCCCGCGCGACAACGAAGCCGAGACCAAGATATTCGGCCACGTACCCCGTGCGAAGAAAGCTGACCATGAGCTCGCGTTGGCATCTCTGGGGCCAATCGTCTCTGGGTTGATTCTGGAGAGCCACTTCGAACCAGAAATACTATCTGAAACTGGCCTGCGTCGGATTCTCGGGCGCATCTTCGATTCCCTGTTCGGAGAGGCGCGTTGAATTGATTGTGTGCACTCTGGCAGTTATGCAAGGGATAGCTAAATCAGTGCTGGAGATTGGTATCAAAAAAGGTCGGCGAGTGTTTACCGATCCTGCCCACCTGGACGTAAAACGGGCTAGCCTTCCGTGTGAAACGCGAGGTGCCGACAATTCTCAATCAACGCAATGGCGACTTTACATCAAAGTGGATCGTTGGCCAGATGCCCGTTTCCGAGTATTCATCGCCTCCTGAAGGCACAAGTCATAGTTGTCGAGAGACTTACTCGGATTTCTCGATAGAACTCAAGCGATCAGCCAATACATCGCATCAGTATCTCCCGCACCTTCTCACATCGATCTGAAACTCAAAGAGTTGGTCTACTCGGCGATTGCATGCTCAGCTAGGACGTCCGAAGTAGCGCCCAAGCACTTCACGCGACAACTGCGCGCCTGTTCTGTCAGCGCAACCGACTTGGCCATCCCTCTTCTAATCGGAGATGAAGCCATTGGCGTGCAGTTGGTCAGGCGCATCCCAATCATGTGACTTTCACGCGCGCGATCGCCGGCAATGTCGTTCCTTTCCAGCTTCAAAGTCCTTCATACCGGAACAATCCATTCTTTTTTGTGCAGATTTGCTGCGCGAACTGCGCCGGTCTTCGATGTATGACGAACCGATGTCGCGGCCCATATTTGGCTGGGGGCAGGCACAAGGACCCAATCATGATCCGCTTTTGTATCTGACGATGTTTGGTTGGCAGAAGTTACACAGACCCTTCGCTTACCAGGATCGAAAACCCATTTCGCATGTGACGGGAGAGAATGCAACTGCGGCCGCACATAGAGCCTCCGGCTTCCGAGCTTCCAGCGTCGAAAGCTCGCGAAGTTAGAACACTCCATAGAGCCGGGTGCGTCAGCATTGCGCTCGCATTTCAACTTCAACGATTGGGGAACATTGCACAAGTGAACGAACATGAATATCGGTATCTATTTGCTCAAATGGGCTTGCATGCTCGCGCCGTATCGAACGAGCCGATCATTGCAGGCAAAGACGCGCGCGGGCGAGATTTGCAGTTCCTGCAAGTGCCCTTTACCTGCACCCCACTCCTCAGGTCTGAAGCGATGCGTATTCTGCGCAGACAAGCGCCTGGTCTTTATGTACTTCCGGCAGCGCTACGGCTGGCATTGCTGCTTCAGAACTGAAACCAGGGAGAAGCTCCCGAAAGGGTTCACTTTCAGAACTGCGAACACATTGCGGGAACGAGCGAAGCGAGGAAGCTGCGTGACCGACAGGTGGGATCAAGAAGGGTTTGAATTGGGCTTGGAACTCGGCAGAGGCGGCATCTGGCTGCGCTTAACTGGCGAGCAATACGCGGCACTAGGAGGGGTGCCTTAGTGTCGCTAGAACTCGAACGATTTCGCGCATCGGACCTGCAACAAGAACGCTAAAAGTATGCCGTACCGGGTGCGCCCCTATGCGCCTTTAAAGGACTTAGCAGCACCTGTCACTTGTGTTTTTTGGGGGTCTCAATCAGGGGGGTAAGTCGTTGATTCTATATTGGCTGCCCCCCAGGGATTCGAACCCCGATATGCTGATCCAGAGTCAGCTGTCCTACCATTGAACGAGGGGGCAACATGCGCGAAAGGCCATCTTGCAGCCGTTGCTGGCTGGACTGAACGGACGGTTCAGCACTGGAAGCCAACTTCTTCCATGATACGGACAAAGCATTTGTTCGGTCAAACGGAGCGATCATACCAAAGGAGATACAGCCGGCCGTGCACACCCGATGCTTACTCTTCTCGCAACACTTCGAGGGGACGTAGCCCCAGGATCCGATAGCTTGCGATCCACCCCGTACCGGTTGCCAGAACCGCCGTCCCCGCAAGCGCAATTAAAGCGGCGAGCCAGTCGATGTGGAAACCAATCTCCAGCCTCTTGAGCAACACGCGCGTAAGCAGGTTCGCGAAGACCACCCCCACGGACCCAGCCAGCAGCCCAAGGACGCTGAATTCAACACTGAAGGTTCTCACGATTCTCATCCGCGTGGCCCCCAGCGTTTTGAGTACGACAGCCTCACGCATTCTCCTGAACCGGGCACTGGCTATGCTCGACGCAAGAATCATCAAACCGGCAAGAATCGAGAAACCGGCCAGGAACCGCACGACAAACGTGATTTGATCCACGACACTCTCGATGCGGCTCAGGACGTCGGCAATATTGATCACTGAGATTGTCGGATACGCAGCAAACAGCGCGCGCTCCATCTCCGGCACTTTCTTTGCGTCGATGTGCGCTCCGCCGTACCAGGTCGCCTGCTCACCTTTTAATTGTCCCGAAGGAAGCATGAAGGACACTCTTCCTCCGATATGCTGACCGTCAGGACGATATAGAGCTGCAACCTTAAGGTTGCGCGTACGGCCTCCCACTTCCAGTTGAACGGCGCTTCCAATTCCCAGGTGCAGCCGGTCCGCTGTTCCCTGCCCTATTGCGATCTCTGCCGCGGCAGAATCTTTCCACCACTTTCCGGCTGTCACCTTGTCGCCTTCAGGTGGAGCGTCCGCCCAGCTCAATTCGGCATTCTCCAGCCACCTGCGTGGAAAGTGCTGATCTTGCATCTGGTCAAGCGTCTTCCCGTTGAGCGTCACAAAACGGCCAGACACCACCGGAAGAAGATCGACCTGCCTCGTCATTCCTGACTGCTTTTCGAAAAATGCCTTCACCCCGTCTACTTCATCCGAAGTGATGTCGATCAGAAAGACATTTGGCAGCTTTGGTGATGCGGTCTCTCGAATCTCCCGCAGCAGCGAGCTTTGCATAAGGTACACAGCCAGTATCAGCATCACTCCGGTCCCCAGCGATGCCAGCACCGCCGCTGATTGATTCCCCGGCCTGTACAAATTTGCCAGCCCATGCCGCAATGAGGACGGCAAATGCAGCCGAACGCGGTTCAGGATAAATCGCAGCGTCCGCAACGCCACAGCCGCCAGCGCTAATAAGACCACAAGCGCGATGGAAAACAGCAGTGCAAACCAGCCACCAACCTTCACTGAATCCGACAGTGCCCAGGCGATCGCTCCCAGCGCCACAATCACTACGACCGCAATCCCGATCTGCAACCGACGCGCCCACCAACGGGCGAACCATTCTTTTGCATTGCTCGGGCCCTGTTCCACCAGTCTGCGCAGCACCAGAATCGGTCTCACTGCGCGCACATCCAGCAGTGGCGGCAAGCAGAACAGAAGCGTCGTGAGCAATCCGGTTCCAAAGCCCGCACCTACAGCGCGCCATGGAAAATGAAGTACGGTATGCACAGGCAGCAACTTCCCGAACACCGCCGGCAGCGCCTCCATCACCAATGCGCCAAACCCTACGCCGATAAGGACGCCCAGCAGCCCAAGCGCCATCGTCTGCAGCAGAAAAATCCGCAGCAGATCCGACGACTGTGCTCCAACAGCCTTGAGAATCGCAAGCATGTCCATCCGCTGCTCCAGATGCGCATGCATGGCCATCGCTACCCCAATCGCGCCCAGCACCATCGCCACCAGGCAGATCAAGCTGAGGATCGCTGTCGCGTTATCCAGCCCCTGGCTCAGCGCCGGATTTCCTTCCTTGAAGTCCATCACCTGCGCGTCGGGCAGCACCTGCTCGACTTGTTTGCGAACCTTCGAATCATCTTCCTGGGCGGGCAACTTCATCAGCAGCCTGTGCGAAGCACGACTCCCAGGCGCGACCAGTCCCGTGCGCTCTAGTGCGGCGTTCGAAATCATCACGCGAGGTCCCATTCCCGCTCCGGCGCTGATGCGATCAGGTTCCTGGCTCAACACCGCTGTGATTTTGAAGGTCCGTCCGCCCAGCCGCAGTGTGTCCCCGACATGCGCCCGCAGACGGATCAGAAACTCATCGGCGACCACCGCTGAGTCTCCCGACAACGCCTGCTGCAGAGTCATCTGCGGTTCCAGTTGCGCCGCCCCGTAGAACGGATAAACCGCTGGGTCCACCGTCTTCAGCGAAACCAGCAGCGGCACTGGATCTGACGGAACGGACGCCATCGAGACCATCTCCGTGACCCATGTCGACTGGCTCCCCGCAATACCCTGCTGCAACATCGCCAACTTCTTCAACTCGTCAGCACTGGGCACGTGGAAGATGCGCGCGCTCAAATCGCCGGCCATGAGTGACCGCGCTTCGGTCATCAATGTTGTTCGAAAGCTCTCGCTGAATCCGCGCACGCCCACTAGCGCAGCCACGCCGACGGCCACCGACAGCACCACAAACGCAAACTTCCCCGGCGCAGACTTCAGATCGCGCCACGCGATTGCGGAAGCTCGCTTCCACCCAAGGGCACGTTCAGCCATTTGCGCGCTCGCTTTGCACAAACTCAGGCTGGCTCGACGGCAACGTATCCTCGATAACCATTCCGTCCTTCAAAACAATCTTGCGGTCCGCGCGATTGGCAATCTCCGGATCATGCGTCACCAGCACCAGCGTTGCGCCTGCGTGCGCGTGCCGCTCAAGCAGCAGATCGAGCACAAGATGCCCGTTCGCGCTGTCGAGATTTCCCGTGGGCTCGTCGGCCATCACGATCGGCGGATTCACAACAAAGGCCCGCGCCAGCGCAACCCGCTGCTGCTCGCCGCCCGATAGCTGCACCGGATAATGGTCCATCCGCTCGCCCAACCCCACGGCCTGCAGAAGCTCTCGCGCTTTCGCGAGCCCGTGCCCTTCCATATTCAATTCGAATGGCAGCAGCACATTCTCCAGTGCCGTCAAAGTCGATATCAACTGGTACGACTGGAAGACAAATCCAATCTTCCGTCCGCGCACTGAGGCCAGCTGCGTCTCCGCCAGGTTATGAATTGGCGTCCCATCGAGCCAAATCTCTCCTTCGCTGGGAGTATCCAAGCCCGCCAGCAGTCCCAGCAAAGTGCTCTTGCCGCTGCCGCTCGCGCCCACAATCGCGACAAACTGCCCGGCCGGAATGCTGAGTGAAATGCCTTTCAGGATATCCACCCGCCGCGAACCGTTCTGGATCCACCTCTTGACGTTCCGGACCTCGATCACCCAGTCAATCCTCCCTGCGCTACACCTTCATTCTTACGCATCCCGCACAAAGCACGTTCCGGCCTTTACAAACCTTTACACTGATCATGTGGACGTACAACGTCGCCTTCTCGTTTCCATTTGCCTGATATTTGCTGCTCTTCCCCTGCCCGCCGCCGACCGCCCAACTATCATCTGCTACGGCGACAGCATCACCGCGGGCTATGGACTGCAGACCGGCCAGTCCTTTCCTGATGCGCTCCAGCGCGATCTCGACCAGCGCGGCTATAAATACAAGGTCCAGAACCGCGGCACGAGCGGCGCTACTACTAAAGACGCGGTCGCCAATATCGGCGCCATCGTTCAGGCTCATCCGGCAGTTGTCATCGTTGAATTCGGCGGCAACGACGGCCTTCGCGGTCTGCCTCCCGATCAGACTCGCAAAAACCTGGACACCGTACTCACCGCTCTCGAAGCCGCTCACATCAAGGCCCTGCTCGCCGGCATTACCCTGCCGCCCAACTATGGCCCGGACTACATCCAGTCGTTCAACAAGGTCTTTCAGGACCTCGCTACAAAACATCACGTCACGTTCATTCCGATGATCTACAAGGACCTCATCAACGTGCCCGGCACCATTCAGCAGGACGGCATCCACCCCACCACCAAGGGCTCCGAGATTATCGCTCGCACAATCCTGCCGAAGCTCACGCCGCTCCTAAAACATTGACCTTGGCTCCAACTGTTGCAATTCGCTATGGGCCGCTAAGATAAATCCCACAGTCCCCGTTCGAGGTCACCGATCTTGCGATCTACATTCCTGCTTTGCCTCCTGTCTCTACCAGCCGCCTCATTCCCCCAGACGCAGCTAGCGCCCGACGTAGCCCCCTTTGTCTCCGTCCACTCGCCTGTACTCGTCCTGAATCACGTACGTGTCATCGACGGTACAGGAGCCGCACCCAAAGAAGATCAGGCCATCGTCATCTCCAACGGCAACATCCAGTCGGTCGGCCCTGCCTCTTCCACTCAGCCTCCGACCGGCGCCCAGATCCTGGACCGCGCAGGCTACACCGTCATCCCCGGCATCGTCGGCATGCACGACCACCTCTATTACACCGATTCCGCTTCAGTTCAATTCAGCAACGGCAAGATCGACGAACCTGGATTCACCGTCGCAGAGCTCCCGTTTACAGGACCTCGCCTTTACCTCGCGGCTGGAGTCACCACGATGCGCACCACCGGCAGCATCGAGCCATACACCGATCTCAAGATCAAGCACCGCATCGACGCAGGCCTCATGCCAGGGCCGTCACTCGACGCCAGCGCGCCCTATCTCGAAGGATCTCCCACTCGCTTCGCGCAGATGCGCGAACTCAAAGGCCCCGAAGACGCAAAGCACTTCGTGGACTACTGGGTCAGCGAAGGCATGACTTCCTTCAAGGCATATATGAACATCACGCGCGATGAACTTGGCGCTGCCATCCAGCAGGCACACGCCCACAAGATGAAACTCACCGGTCACCTCTGCTCCGTCACCTGGCCTGAAGCCATCGCTCTTGGTATCGACGACCTCGAGCATGGTCCCGTCTTCGCCGACACGGAATTCATCTCAGACAAGAAACCCGACGAGTGCCCAAGCCGCGGCTCCGCAAGCTGGTCGAACCTGGCAGTCGACAGCCCGCAGGTAAAAGCCCTCATCGAAAACCTCGTCTCGCATCACGTCGCGGTCACGTCTACGCTGCCGGTCTTCGAGGCATCGGTTCCCCTTCGCCCTGCATTGCAGCCCCGCGTCATTCAGTCCATGTCCACTGCATCTGCCCAGAGCTACCTCACGGAACGCGCTGAAACTCCAGCCAATTCCCCGATGGCATCCCTGATGCGCAAAGAGATGGACTTCGAACTTGCATTCGCGAAGGCCGGAGGTCTCCTCCTGGCAGGGCCCGACCCCACCGGCAACGGTGGCGTTCTCCCCGGCTTTGGCGATCAACGTGAGATCGAACTCCTTGTCGAAGCCGGCTTCACTCCTCCTGAAGCCATCCACATTGCAACGGAAAACGGAGCCACCTATCTCGGCCGAACCGATCGCATCGGGACGATCGCCCCCGGCAAGCAGGCCGACATCGTCCTCATCAAAGGGGATCCATCCAAGAAGATTGAAGACATCGAGAACGTCGAAACCGTCTTCAAGTCCGGCATCGGCTACGACTCTCACAAGCTCATCGAATCCGTCAAAGGCCAGGTCGGCATTCGCTAGCCCGCTCATGAAGAGATTCATCATCACCGGCGCGCCAGGCTCGGGCAAAACCGCCATCATCCGCCAACTCGAGCTCGACGGCTTTAGCGTCGTCGAAGAAGCCGCGACCGACATCATCGCGGCGTCGCAGGCCCGAGGTATTGTGGAGCCCTGGCAGCAGCCATCCTTCATCGACGAGATTGTCGGACTCCAACGCAACCGGCAGATCCGCGCCTCGCATCAACCGGATGACGTCCAGTTTTACGACCGTTCCGCCGTATGCACCGCCGCGCTCGCAGCGTATCTTGGCTTCCCCATTTCACCTGTGCTCGGGGCAGAACTCGCGCGCATCCAGAATGAATCCGTCTACGAAAAGCGAGTCTTCTTCATACGCAATCTAGGCTTCATCACAAACACTGAAGCCCGCCGCATCACCTTCGAAGAAACTCTCCGCTTCGAGAAAATCCACGAGGAAACCTATCGCAGGTACGGTTTCGAGCTAATCGAGATCGCGCCAGGAACACCGCGTGAGCGGGTCAACAAAATCAAGTCATTGATCGGCAGATCGGACCCACTGTGACCTCGATTGTAGGTCACAGTCAAGAGCCGCACCTGGCTTCCTGATCGCTGAGCACTGATCCCTGACCACAGTTCTTCACCCCATCACCACCACCGGCTGAAACAGCGTCCCCGCCACGCGCTTGGCAATTCCCACAACCTCACGCTGGCCTACAAACACCATCACCAGCGTCGCTGAAGAGAACTCCGGCAGATTGGCCTGCGCACCGTTTCGCAATCGCTCCAGCGTGAAATCATCTCCCGATACCGACGGCATCTCCGTCAACAGGTTGCGCGGATGAATGCAGCAGGACTCAAGCGCGCCGAGGTTCCCGCTCAATTGCTGCAATTCATCGAGTGTCCGCACATCTTCCAGCGAGAACACGCCTGCCCTCGTCCTTCGCAGACTTTTCAAATGCGCCCCACACCCGAGATCCTGCCCCAGTTCATGCGCCACAGACCGCACGTATCCGCCTGCGCTAATGCTCATCACGAACGTCGCGTCATCGCCAGCCACTTCCGCGATCTCAAAAGTCTTGATCATGATCTTTACTGTCTTCAGCTCAACAGGCTTGCCTGCTCGCGCCAGCTTGTACGCCGGCGTTCCCGCAATTTTCTTAGCGGAGAATGCCGGCGGCATCTGCTCCATTTCGCCATGAAATCTAGAAGCCACTGCCCTCACTTGCTCGAGACTCAGCGATGGATGCATCTGTTCGCCGACCATTTCGCCGTCCGCATCGTAGGTATCCGTCTGGACGCCAAATCGAATCGTTCCGGTGTAGCTCTTCTCGGCCGCAGAGAAGTACTGCGCCAGCCGCGTGTACTTCCCCATCAGCAACGGCAAAACGCCCGTCGCCATTGGATCCAGCGTCCCAAGGTGTCCGATTGATTTTTCGCCTGTGATTTTGCGCAGGCGGCTTACCACATCATGGCTGGTAATGCCGCCCGGCTTGTCGATAACCAGAAGTCCGTTCACTCAAACTACTTTAGACGAAACGGCTGCTCCCCAAATGCACCCATCTCACAGCGCTGCGTTGGCGCTCGCGCCTCTCACCAGCGACAGGAACTCAGAGCGCGTCTCCTTATTCTGGAAACAGCCCACCATCGCCGAAGTCACCGTCGAGGAGTGCTGCTTTTCGATCCCGCGCATCATCATACACAGGTGCCGCGCTTCGATCACCACGCCTACGCCCCGCGGCTGAATCGCTTCCTGGATCGTGTCCGCTATCTGCCGCGTCATCCGCTCCTGCACTTGCAGCCGTCGCGCAAAAACCTCTACCAACCGCGGAATCTTGCTCAGACCGATAACCTTCCCATTGGGAATGTACGCAACATGAACCTTGCCGAAAAACGGCAGCATGTGGTGTTCGCAAAGCGAGAACATCTCCACATCCTTCACGATCACCATCTCGTCGTAATCCACATCGAACAGCGCGCCGCGCAGAATCTTCGCCGGATCCTCGCTGTACCCCTTCGTGAGAAACGCCATCGACTTCTCAACCCGCTCTGGAGTCCGCACCAGGCCATCGCGCTTCGGGTCCTCCCCCAACCGCGTCAGAATCTCGCGATACATCTCCTCGGTCGTAAACTTCTTCAGACCTTCTTCAATCTCCAGTACCCCGCGGACCGGCTTGTTCATTGCGACTGGCTGCGCCATTCTCTTCGTCCTTTCGCCCGGGGGAATCGGGCGCACTCCAGGTTCACCCCTCATTGCCCTTGATATTGAAAGAAATTGTTCTCCGTCTCTTCCACGCGCACATACTCCAGCTCTCCCGCCGGCAGCGCTTCTTTCAGCACATCAAAAACTACTTTAGTAAGATTCTCAGTCGTCGGCACTTGATTCACAAACAGGGGATCGAAGTTCAAGTTGGTGTGATCAAAGCGTTTCAGAACGGTTTGCTGCACCGTTTCATCCAGCGTGGCCATGTTCACCACCATGCCTGTCTCAGGCTCGACCTCGCCTCCCACCAGCACCTCAACCACGTAATTGTGCCCGTGCCCATGCGGGTTGTTGCATTTGCCATACGTGGTCCGGTTTTCATCCGCCGACAACGACTCCGTATGCAGCCGATGGCTCGCGCTCAACATGTACCGCCGTCCGAAGTAGGCTCTCGCCATCACTTCTCTCCCCGGTAC
>Ga0105245_10002581_pt1 | contig 16312 bp, 10 predicted proteins | sample KBSM54metaG_FD_81523 | JGI IMG/M metagenome (GOLD analysis project Ga0105245, IMG submission 81523) | Miscanthus rhizosphere microbial communities from Kellogg Biological Station, Michigan, USA - KBS M5-4 metaG | ecosystem: Host-associated > Plants > Roots > Rhizosphere > Soil | place...
CTCGACGCCGTCGTGCTCGGCGGCGGCGAAGTCGCCACCGTAGATCTCGACGCCGAAGCCGGCCGCGGTCCAGAAGGCGACGGATTCGCCCAGGTCATCGGCGGTCAGCACCGGCACCGCCCGCACCATCGTCCGGTCCTTGCGGGCCAGGAGCCACACGAGGCACCCTGCGCAGACCGCGATCTCGGGACGGGCCTGAAGCCGGTCGAGGGCGTCGTCCGGATAGTCGTGCTCGCAGCAGAGGCAGGTGCTCACTCGCCCCGGGCCAGCTCGAAGGCGACGGCCACGATCTCCTTGGCGATGCGGGCCGACTCGTCGTCGGTGAGCATGGCCCGGGTGATGGGGTTCCCCCCCAACTTCCCCCTGAGCTCCTCCACCCGCGGCTGCACCGCCTCGGGGAGTTCGGCCACGACCACGTCGGCCAGCGCCGACGTCCACGCCCGGTTCAGCCGCTGCTGGATCGCCCCGTGGGACGCCAGCTCGGTCACCGCGGCCACGAACCGCGCCCCTGCGGGAGTTGGTTCCATCGTGACGACGGTATCGCCACCCACGGGCGCGTATCAGGGGGCGAGGTCGGGGCCTCCTTGTCCGTGACGACTGTCAGGAGGCGGCGTGACACTCACCACCACAAACCCGATCCAGACCCGCGACCGCGAGCCGATGGCGGACTTCCTCGCCGACGTTCGGGCCCGGCGCCAGGAGATCGAGGACGGTCGCCGCCTTCCGGGGTCGATCCTCCGCGGCCTGCGGGCGACCGGTCTGGCCCGCCTCAGCGTCCCCCGCCGCTTCGGTGGGGACGAGGCCGATCCCATGGGGTTCATGACCACCGTGGAGGAGGTCGCCCGGGCCGACGCGTCCACCGCCTGGTGCCTGTGGATCTACGCCTCGGCGCCGTGGTTCCTCTCCCGGGCCGACGACTGCGTCGCCCAGGCCGTCTACGCCGACGGGCCCGACGTCCTGATCGCGTCGCCGCTGGCGCCGAAGGGCGTGGCCACGCCGACGGCCGGCGGGTACCGGCTGCGGGGCCGCTGGCCGTTCGCCAGCGGGAGCGACGGGGCGGACTGGTTCGTGTGCCGCGCCACCCTCGCCGGCGCCGGCGCCACTGCCGGCGGGCCGCCGGCGATGCGGCTCATGCTCGTCCCCTCCGGGTCGGTCGAGCGGCTCGACACCTGGTGGACCGCCGGCCTCTGTGGCACCGGGAGCGGCGACGTCGTCGTCGACGACCTGTTCGTGCCCGAGTCGTACGCCATCGACTTCGACCGCGGCAGCCGGCGATGGCCGGAGAGGCTGTACGACTTCCCCCATCGGGGCCTGGCCTGCGTCAGCGCGGCCATCGCCCTCGGCATCGCCCGGGAGGCGCTCGACGAGTTCGTCGACCTGGCCCTGGCCAAGACGCCGACGTTCGGGTCGAGCCGGCTGGCGGAACGCTCGCGGGTGCAGTTGCAGGTGGCCCGGGCCGAGGCCGAGCTGGGCGGGGCCCGGGCCTTCCTCCACCAGACGGTCGAGGACGTGTGGGAGAGCGTGCTCTTCGGGGGCTCGGTGCCCGACCGGCAGCACGCCCTGCTGCGGGCCGCCGCCAACCACGCCTGCCGGGCCGCGGCAGGCGTGGTCGACACCGCCTATGGGGCCGGCGGGGGCACGTCGATCTACCGGTCGTCGTCGTTCCAGCGTCATTTCCGGGACGTCCACGCCCTGACCCAGCACTTCTTCCACAGCGAGGACGTCGACGAGATGGCGGGTCGGGTGCTGCTGGGGATCGCCGACGTCGGGTCGGTGCGGCTGTAGCCCGTCGGCCCGTCCGGTAGTCTGTGGTGAGCGACCGCGCCGATCGGCGCCGTCGGGGTCGAGTGCGAGTGCCGTTCTTCGGAACGAGTGGCTGAGCATCAACGGCCACCCCAACCGAAAAGAGAACCACCCACATGTCACCCGCACCCACTGGGGCGCGCCGTCGCGGTCGCCGTCCGTCGCAGCCCTCCCTCCCCGCCGGCCGCCGCCCGTCCTTCGAGCCGGCCGGCGCCCCCACCCCCGCCTTCGAGGTGGCCGACGTCCCCGACGAGGGCACCACCTTCGCCGAGCTCGGCGTCCCCGCCCCGATCATCGCCGCCCTGGAGCGGGCCGGCTGTCCCACGCCGTTCCCCATCCAGGCCGCCACCCTGAAGAGCTCGCTGGCCGGGCGCGACGTCCTCGGCCGGGCCCGCACCGGCAGCGGCAAGACCGCCGCCTTCGCCATCCCCATCGTGGTGGCCGTGGCCGGGTCGACCAAGCACCGCCGCCCCAACCATCCCCGGTCGCTCGTGCTGGTGCCGACGCGGGAGCTGGCCAGCCAGGTGGCGGCCACCATCGACCCCCTGGCCCAGGCCATGGGCCTGCGCCGGGTCGCCGTCATCCACGGCGGTGTCAGCCAGGGACCCCAGGTCACCGCCCTACGCCAGGGCATCGACGTCCTCGTCGCCTGCCCGGGACGGCTGGAGGACCTCATCCAGCAGGGCCACTGCAGCCTCGACTCGGTCGAGGTGTGCGTCCTCGACGAGGCCGATCACCTGGCCGACCTGGGCTTTCTCCCCGCGGTCAAGCGCATCCTCGACCAGACGCCCCCCCGGGGCCAGCGCATGCTGTTCTCGGCCACGCTCGACCGGGCCGTCGACGCCGTCGTCCGCCGCTACCTCGAGAAGCCCATCACCCACTCGGTCGACAACACCGACTCGACGCCGCCCGACCTCGAGCACCACGCCTTCACCGTGACCCTGGAGGACAAGCCGGCCGTCGTGCGCGAACTCGCCTCCGGACGGGAGCGGAGCCTGCTCTTCACCCGCACCAAGCACGGGGCCAAGAAGCTGGCCAAGGACCTCACCGCCCGGGGCATCCCCGCCCTCGACCTCCACGGCAACCTGTCGCAGTCGCAGCGGGACCGCAACCTGGCGTCCTTCGCCGACGGCTCCACCAGGGTGTTGGTCGCCACCGACATCGCCGCCCGCGGCATCCACGTCGACGACATCTCGCTCGTGGTCCACGTCGACCCGCCGACCGAGCACAAGGCTTACCTCCACCGCTCCGGCCGCACCGCCCGGGCCGGGGCCAAGGGCACGGTCGTCACCGTGATCCTGCCCGACCAGGTGCGAGACGTGGCCACCATGATCCGCCAGGCCGGCATCCGCCCGGCGTCGGCCCGGGTCGGCCCCGGCGCCCGGGAGACCCGGGCCCTCGCCGGCCCCGCGGCCGAGCCCGTCTTCCGGCCCCAGGCGGAGGCGCCGGTTCCCCCCCGGCCCGGTCCCACGCGCGGCCGTCCGTCCACCAGCCGCAGCACGGGTGGGCGTCCGGCGGCACCGAGCGGCGGCGGCCGGCGGGCACCGTGGCCGGCGTCGAGCGCAGCCGGCGGTCCCCGGCGCCGTCCTCGCTGACCCCTCAAGGTTTCCGGACGATCTGCCGATAGGCGCGCCAGATGGGCCCGCGCAAGCTCTCGTGGACGATCGTCGCCACCCTGGCGGTGGCGGCGACGCTCGTGTCGGCGTCCCCCGGCCAGGCCACGCCCTTCCCCGGAGCCACCGCCTGCCCCACGTTCCCCACCGACTCGTTCTGGCACGCCGACGTGTCGGCCCTCCCGGTCCACCCCCAGTCGGCCACGTGGGTCGCCAGCGTGGGCACCACCGCCAAGCTGAAGGCCGACTTCGGCAGCGGCACGTGGGACGGCGGACCGATCGGGATCCCCTTCACCAGCGTCGGTGGCACCCAGCCCCGGGTGCCGGTCACCTTCGACTACGCCGACGAGAGCTACACCGGCCCCTACCCGATCCCGCCCAACGCCCCCATCGAGGGAGGACCGGCGTCCACCGGGGACCGGCACGTGCTGATCGTCGACCGGGACTCCTGCCGGCTGTGGGAGCTCTACGCCGCCTACCCGCAGAACGGCGGCGCGTCGTGGACGGCCGGCTCCGGCGCCACCTGGGACCTCCGCTCGAACGCCATGCGCCCCCTCGGCTGGACGTCGGGCGACGCCGCCGGGCTCCCGATCCTCCCCGGCCTGGTCCGCCGGGACGAGGTCGCGGCCGGCACCATCGACCACGCCATCCGGGTCACCGCCCCCCACATCGCCGACGCCTTCGTGTGGCCGGCCAGCCACAAGGCCGCCACCGGCGGCGCGTCCGACCCGCCCATGGGCGCCTGGTTCCGGCTGAAGGCCTCGTTCGATATCAGCGGGTTCTCCCCCGCCAACCAGGTCGTGCTGCGGGCCCTCAAGCAGCACGGGATGGTGCTGGCCGACAACGGCTCGTCCTGGTTCCTCAGCGGCGCTCCCGATCCCGGCTGGAACGACGACGACCTGGGCGTCCTGCGCACCGTCCCGGGTTCGGCCTTCGAGGCGGTCGACGTGTCGTCGCTGAAGGTGTCCGACACGTCCTACGGAGTGGCAGGGGGGTCGACGACCACCACCACCAAGCCGACGACGACCACGACGACCACCAAGCCGTCCACCACGACGACCACCAAGCCGCCGGCCACGACCACCACCACCGTTCCGACCGCCCCCAACCTGGTGGCCAACCCCGGATTCGAGTCGGGACTGTCAGGGTGGAACACGGGGACCAGCCAGACCACCCTGACCCGGTTCTGCACCATCGCCCACAGCGGTTCCTGCTCGGCCCAGATCGGGCGCTCGACCTCGACCGGCGATGCCGTCCTCGACGACTCGCCCAACACGATCTCGTCGACGACGGCGGGCGCGACCTATGCCGCGTCCACGTGGGTCAGGGCGCCCTACGGACGGTCGGTCACGCTCCGGCTGCGGGAGTACCGGGGGTCATCCGTCGTGCAGTACCGCACGGTCGTCGTGACCGCCATCGGCGGTTGGCAGCAGATCACGGTCTCCAGCCCCCCGGCCATGGGCGGCACCTCGATCAGCCTGGACGTGCTCGTCTCCCTCACCACCAGCCTCCAAGCCCAGGTCGACGACGTCACCCTCAAGCGCGCCTGACGCCGGTCGCTGACCCGCGGCACGGGGCGGCCCGCTCGAAGCCGACCAGCCGTGGGCGCTAACCCTCGATCTGGGCCTGGACGCGGTCGACGCACGCCTGGGCCGACCGGAGGGCGCCCTCGATGAACCCTTGGAAGTCGGAGTACGCCTCGCCGCAGACGTGGACGTTGGTGATGCCCTCCCGACCCACGAGCCCGAACGCCTGGAGCCGGCGGGCGACCTCCACCGCGTCGTGGCCCGGCCGCCACGCATGGGCGGCGCCGCCGAACGGCGGCCGCGACCAGTCGCGGATGCCGAAGGCCAGCACCGAATCCTCCAGGGCCCGGGCCCGGTCGGCGCCGGTAGCCCGGTTCTGCTCGTCCTGGATGCGCTGGACCCAGTCGTCGTCCCCCTCGTCGTTCTCCGTTCCCAGGACGTCGCGCAGGACGACGTTGAGCGACTCCTTCCACTCGGGCGCGGCCCGGGCGATGGCGGCCGACACCGGCTGCGGACCGGCGCTCATGCCGCCGGGGACGGGACACTCGGGAAAACGGCCGCGGATCCGCTCCAGGACGACCAGGGATTTCTCGTTGACCCGCAGCGACGCGGGCTGGTCGGCCTGGTCGAGGAGCACCCGCACCAGGGCCCGCTTGAGGCCGGCGACGTCCGGCCCGGGCCCACGCGCCGGGTCGGTCGGCGGACCGGGCTCCGCTCCACTCTCCCAGGCGAACGGCGCCGACTGCTCGTGGACGTGGGCCAGGAACGGCGCCCAGAAGGAGATGGCGGGCCGATCCGTGTACAGCATCGCCATCCCGACCGTCCGGCCGTCGACCGTCTTCGGCCGCTTGAAGTGCAGCTCCCGGGCCGGCACCAGCCCGGCATGGCGTTGGGCGGCCCCGCCGACCTCGTCGCCCACGGTCGCCGGACGGCCCGCCGGACGGCCAGTCGGACGGTCGGACGGCGCCTCCTCCTCGATCCGTCCCCACCAGGGGTCCTCGGCGACGAGGAAGGCCTTGAGCAGGTCGAGCGTGAGCACCGAGTCGAGGTCGTCGCGAATCCGGTCGGGGAACAGTGCGGCCAGCCGTTTCAGAGGCATCTGGGGCAGGGCCAGGATCAGGTGGGCGGCCTCGAGCACGTAGTCACGGGCCGTGCCCCGATCGCGCACGTCGAGGACGACGGTGGTCGGGTGGGGGCCGTGGCGGATGCCGAGCACCTCCTGGCCCAGCTCCAGGTAGACCCGACCGGCCGCCCCGCCGCCGCTCCCGGGGCCCGCCCGCAGCTGCTCGACGAGCCGGTCCACGAGGGTGGAGACGCCGGACGGGTGGGCCTCGGGATCGACCTGCCACATCAGGCCGCCCCGGTCCGACAGGCCCCGGAGCCAGAAGATCCCCCACTCCAGCGCGCTCGGATTCTCGTGGACCAGGTGGTAGAAGCGCCCGTAGTCCCGGATCTTGCTCACCGCGGCCGCGCTCAGCACCTCGTTGAGCGCGTTCCACAGGCCGACCTCCGACAGCGGCGGGTTGGCGTCCTTCCCCTCCAGGCGCACCCGGCGGAGGAGGTCGAGCTGCTCGCGCTCAGCTCGCTCGACCTCCTCGACCCGGTCGAGCAGGGCCTCCATCTCGGCCAGCCGGGCCGAGTACCGGTCGCCGGTAGGCGACTCGTCCCGGGGCCCGTCGTCGCCTCGGAACAGGCTGTGCAGCCACTGACGGTAGTCGTCGCCCTGACCGAAGATCCGGGACAGGCCGAGCTTCATCAGGCCCAGCGCCCCGTCCTGCTCCTCCGCCTGCCGTTCGTCGTCCCGCAGCTCGTAGTGGACGTTCAGCGCCGGGCTGCCGTAGGACGGGTACGGGTCGAGGTGGATGCCATGGTCCCGGCACAGCTTGTGGAAGCGCGGCTGGAGGCCGAGCTCGAAGCGCATCGGACCCCACTCGGCGGTGAACCGGCCGAGGAACTGGGACGACTGAATCCGCCCTCCGGCTCGGTCGAGGGCCTCGAGCAGGGTGACGTCGTGGCCGCGGGCGGCCAGTTCCATCGACGCGTACAACCCCGCGATCCCCGCACCGACGACCACGATCCCCGCCGGGCCGAGCCGGGGGCCGCCCGCAGCACCGTCGTCGATGGGCACAGGCACGCAACCTAGGCGCGCGCCGGGCGCGGCTGCCTTCGACAAAAGATCCTTCCGGGCCGGGGGGCGCGTTGCCCACGAAAGACCCGGGCGGTACCATGGCGGCGCGGAGAACGCCAGTACGTCACTGGCGACGAGAGCAAGAAGACCACGCTGGGCGGACGTTCCCTTCGAGGGGCCGGTTCGCTCCAGTCCACGAACGGCGGAAGAGCGAGAGATCACAAGCGGCGGCTTGCCCTCGTGTTGTCGTGCTCATCTGCCATTGGCCCCGGGAGACGAGCCATGGCAACGACCTACCGAATCCATCCCGCAATCGGCATCGCCCGCGTCGGGAACAGCGACGAGTTCTTCGTCGGTCCCGAGCGCCTCGGCGAGCAGCCCGAACCGACCGGCGGCTTCAAGGACGCCAGCTGCCGGGTGAAGCGCCAGGCGGCCCGCTTCAGGATCTTCGCCCACCACGACGACGCCACGGTGGAGGAGGTCACCGACGCCGAGGCCGACATCACCTGGACCGTCCACCTCGTCAACAAGAAGGCGGCGTTCCCGGGACGGGGCAACGCCGAGCCCGCCGGCGACCTGACGATCGACCCCGGCGCCCGCAGCACCAACGGCCCCGACCAGCGGCGGCTGTTCGACACCGGCGTCATCAAGTTCGCCGGCGACCCCGTCACCACCGTCCCCCTGGGCGAGATGCGCAGCGACGACGAGAACCACCTCCTCGTGTTCGGCGGCGCCGGCACGTCGGCCTCGCCCGGCGGCGACGGCATCAGCGGTTTCTGGGGCAACAGCGGTTGGTACGACGACGTCTCCGACGGGCCGGTGTCGGCGACCGTCAAGATCCGGGCCACCGGCACGACGCCGCCGGTCGTGGGGGCGTGGGTGATCTGCGCCCCGCCCAAGTTCGCGCCCCACCAGGACAGCCCGACCACGCTGTACGACCGGGTCCTGCAGGCGATGGTGGACAAGGGGCTGGCCACCGCGCCGACCACCTCGTCCTACACCAAGGACATCTACCCGATCCTCCAGCGGGCCCGCAACGTGCGGTGGGTGTACCAGACGATCGCCCACACGTGGGCCGACCCGGTCACCGACCCGACCCTGCGCAGCGTGATCTTCAACCGGCTGCGGCCGGTGGGCGACATGCCCTTCCTGAACGCCCCCGACTCGGCGCTCACGACGATCCAGTACGCCCACATGAAGCGGTGGAACGACAACACCGACTTCACGAACGACTGGGTCGGCGTCCCCCCGCCCGAGGCGACCGTCTCTCCGGCCGGGATGGACCGGGCCGCCCTGCAGGCCTGCGTCGGCGGTGGCTTCTATCCCGGCATCGAGGCGGGGGGGTTGAGCGCCGGCAGCCGGCCCATCCTGGAGGCCAACTACACCGAGGCGTTCCGCATCGATCACGCCACCGTCACGCCCGGCAGCATCAGCGCGTCGATGGCCCTGCCCTGGCAGGCGGACTTCTTCGCCTGCGGAAGCAACTGGTGGCCGGTGCCCCGCCCCAACCAGGTCCTACCGCAGGGGACCAGCACCTACGCCAGCTGGGACCGGGGCCTCGGCAGCTACGCCGACATGATCGCCAAGTGGAGCACGCTCGGCTTCGTGGTCCAGCAGGGGGCGCAGCACGTGGAGGTCGAGCGCTGCGACACGGCCACGATCACGCTGCTGACACCCCACCTCAACTTCCTCGACGTTCCCCGGGGCCCGCTGGGCATGGTGCGGGAGCAACCGTTGGCGATCACCTTCGAGGTCATCTCGCCCAGCTCGGCGGTCACGCTCCAGTACGCGCCGGGAGGCGCGCCTGCGCACCCGCAGCTGGCGGCGGCCAACGCTTCCGTCACCGTCGGCCCCACCGGTGGCTCCGGCGTGGCCACCGCCCGCCTGTGGGTGATCTACGAGACGGGAGCGGCGCCGTCCGCCATCCCGACCCAGACGGTCACCGTGCGCGAGCCGGTGAGCGCCCAGACGTGGACCGTCACCATCGACGCCAACACCGTCGCCCGCAAGACGGCGGCGGTCGCCCTCGTGCTCGACCGCTCCGGGAGCATGGCCGACGACCGCGGCGACGGGGCGAGCAAGCACGCCTCGCTCCAACAGGCGGCCGAGATCTTCGTCGACGTGATGCTCGAAGGCGACGGCGTCGGCCTGGTGCGCTACAACGACGACGCCCAGGTCGTCCAGGCTGTGGTCCCGCTGGGCGACGGCAGCGGCTCCGACGTCAACCGCAGCAACACCATTGCCCTGATCAACGGGACCAGCTTCGACCCGGCCGGGGCCACCTCCATCGGCGATGGCATCTTCGAGGGCCGGAAGATCCTCGACGCCGCCGGCAGCTTCGACGTCAAGGCCCTGACCGTGCTCACCGACGGCATCGAGAACCGCGCCCGTTTCATCGCCGACGTGGCCGCCGAGATCAACGAGAAGACCTACGCGGTCGGTCTCGGGACGCCGGCGAACACGAGCGCAGCCGCGCTCCAGGCGATCTCGGGCAACCACGGCGGCTTCCTCCTTGTCACCGGCGCCATCGACACCGAGAAGCAGTTCATCCTGCAGAAGTACTTCCTCCAGATCCTGGCCGGGGTCAGCAACGCCGACACCGTCCTCGACCCCGACGGCCAGCTCGTGCCGGGCGCCGTCCACCTCATCCCCTTCCAGCTCAGCGACGCCGATGCCGGCGTCGACGTCATCCTGCTCAGCCCCCACGTGGACGCGGTGGACTTCCGGCTGCAGACGCCCAGCGGCCTGATCCTCGAACCGTGGCGGGCCATGGGCGAGCCCGCGATGCGCTACGTGCTCGGCAACGGCGTCAGCTATTACCGGCTGGCCCTGCCGACCCAACTGGTCGCCGATCGCTTCGACCAGGCGGGCACGTGGCAGGCGATGCTTCGGATCGGCGAGGCGCGGCTCCGACGCAACGACGACGACGTGGACGGCATCGACCGGACGATCGTCCGCCGCCTGCACGCCGGTCCCGCCCGGCAGCAGTGCCCGCAGCCCGCGGGGCCGGCGATGAGCGATCCCCAACGACGCTTCGCCGTCGCCCAGCTGGCCAACGTCGGGACGTCGAGCTTCACCCGGGCGATGGCCGCCAACACCGACGTCCGCCAGGCCCGTGCCCTTCCCTACAGCCTCGTCGTGCACAGCTATTCCAACGTGTCGTTCTCGGCCGAGTTGCACCAGAGCAGCTACGAGCCCGGCGCCAACGTCGAGGTGCGGGCCACGCTCACCCAGTCGGGCGTCCCGCTGGACGGGGACGCCTCTGTCTGGGCCGAGCTCACTCGCCCCGACGGCTCGGAGACCTCCCTCACCTTCTCCGCGGTGGAGCCCGGGCGGTACTCGGCCACCTTCGCGGCGGCGTCCGCGGGCGTGCACAAGGTCCGCATCCGGGGCCGCGGCCACACCCGCCGGGGCAACCCCTTCACCCGCGAGCAGACGCTCACCGCGGTGGTGTGGCGGGGCGGCGACCGCGACGCCACCGCCGGCAGTGGTGGCGCCGGCGACGCTCGCGACGAGCGGCTGTGCGCCCTGCTCCACTGCCTGCTGCAGGGCAAGGACGGGATACCGGCCCCGATCGAGAAGCTCCTGCGGGCGGCGGGCCTCGACCTCGACCACGTCCGGAAGTGCCTCGAGGGGTTCTGCGATCACGGTCGCGGGGGCGGCGCCGACCATGACCGGTGAGGCCTTCGACGTGGCGGTCGTCGGAGCCGGACCCGCCGGCTCCGCCACCGCCCGTCGGTTGGCGCAGGAGGGCTGGCGGGTGGCGCTGCTCGAACGCTCCCGCTTCGAGGCGGCACGGATCGGCGAGTCGCTGGCGCCCGACGTGCAGGGAGCGGTGCGCGAGCTCGGCTTGTGGTCCGAGTTCCTGGCGCTGCGACCGTTGCCGTCGTGGGGCACCCGCAGCGTGTGGGGCGACGCCGAGCAGCAGTCGCACTCCCATCTGCTCAGCCCCTACGGATGCGGCTGGCACGTCGATCGCCGGGCGTTCGACGAGATGCTGGCCCGGGGCGCGGCCGCGGCCGGCGCCACCCTCCTCCAGGGTGTGGAGGTGCGCCACCCGTCGTATGACGACGGCCGCTGGCGGCTGCGCACCGCGCCCGCGCCCCCCGAGGACGCCGACGACGCCGAGCCGGGCCACCTGTCGGCCCGGGTGCTGGTCGACGCCACCGGGCGCCGAGCCCGGGTGGCGAGCTCGCTCGGCGCCCGGCGGATGCGGTTCGACCGCCTGGTGGGGGTGGCCGTGGCGTGGGCCGGTGTCGATCCCGCCGAGCAGGGCCACCTGCTGGTGGAGGCGGCCACCGACGGCTGGTGGTATTCGGCGCCACTGCCCGGCGTCGCCGGCCAGGAGCCTGACCGCACGATCGCCATGTTGATGACCGACTCCGACGTGTGCCGGCGGCAGCGGCTGTCCGCCCCCGAGCGATGGCACGCCCGCGTCGAGGCGTCCCCTGCCACCTGGAGGAGACTTCGGGGCGCGTACCCGGACTCACCGCCGAAGGTGCACGACGCCCACAGCCAGCGCCTGCGCCGCGACGACGTCGGAGACGCCACCGGCGCCGGGCCGTGGTTGGCGGTGGGCGACGCCGCCCTGGCGGTCGATCCCATCTCGGGCAGCGGCGTGTTGCGCGCCCTCCGCACCGGACGGGCCGCCGCCGCCACCGTGGCGGAGGTGCTGGCCCGTCCCGATTCGTGGGAACGGGCGGTGGCCGCCTACGAATCCGACCGCGACGAGGAGTGCACGACCTACCTGTTCGAGCGGGCCCAGTACTACGCCGCCGAAGGACGCTTCGACTCGCCCTTCTGGGAACGCCGGCAGGTCCTTCGCCGACTGGAGGCGGCCGGCGTGGCGACGTCGCCGTCCGCTCCCGGATAGGCGACGTCCTCGAGGTCACGGCGGCTCAGGCGGCGAGAGGCGGACGAAGTGGATGAAGACGCCCGCGTCGGGATCCTCCACCGCGTGCAGCAACGAGCACCCGGATCGGACGTAGAGCGATTCCCACGACGCCAGGTCGGGTGGCGGGACGCCCTGGGTGGAGATCAGCTGGATCCAGTCGTGCAGCACCGTCCGCGGCGATGGGTCGGCCCGCGTCCCGAGCGCGCCGTAGTAGTCGACGACGACCAGGACGCGGTCCGCCAACGCCGATCGCAGCTCGCCCAGCCACCGCACCGCGGTTTCCTCGTCGGGATGGAAGAACTCGTTGACGACGCTGGCCGCGACGACGGTGGCGACCTCGCCCAACACGTCGGCGGGCACGCAGCCCGCAGGCTGGCCGACGTCCCCCAGGTAGAAGCGGACCTGGTCCCCGGCGGCCGGGCTCGCCCCCAGGCGCTCCTCGGCGACCCGGATCATGGCCGGGTTGGCGTCCACGCCCCAGCCCCGGAACCCGGTGTCCCGGCTGGCCATGGTCACGAGCAGCTCCCCCGTTCCGCACCCGAGATCCAGCACCCGTCCCAATTCCAGCTGCTCGAGCAGGCGAGGGAGGAGCACGGCCGCCGGCCCGGGCGCGCCGGCGAAGGCCCGCGCGTGTCGGTCGCGATCGACCAGGTCGCGGCCGCGGCCAGGTGCGGCCAGGATCTCCGGCAGTGAGGAGGCGTTCGGTCCGTAGGCGCCGATGTACTGATGGATCGTCGCCTCATCGAGGGCGCCGAGCCCGGGGCCCGTCGTGAAACCCTCGGAACCGCGGACGACCAGGTCGGTGCGGCACGCGAGCAGTTCGAGCAGCATCTCGAGCAGACCGGGGTCGACGCCGGCCTTGGCCGCCAGCGACTCCGGGGAGCGCTCCTGCCCGTCCAACAGCTCCGTGGCCACCACGAAGTCGGCGGCGTGGGCCAGGTGGAAGGCCTCGGCCAGGGCCCGGGCCGACCAGCGCTCGCCGGCCGTCACGTCACGACTCGCACCCCTGCTCGACCAGCAGGCCGGCCCCGACCAGCTGCGGAACGAACAGCTCGAGCCCATCCGGGCCGAGGTCGAGCAGCCTCGCAACCTGGGCCGCGTCCCGACCTTCGCCGAACAGGTTGAGAAGGTCGAGGATCTCGGGGTCGACTCGGATCGGCTGGGGCTGGCCCTCCCAGCGCACGTAGCTGGCGCGGGGCAGCTCGGACGCGGCCGCCGGGTCGAGCGTGTCGATCCACCGGGCGACCGCCTCACAGTCGTGGACGTCGTGCAGGACCTGGGTGCCGGGAGGTAGCCGGAGGGGGGCGTCCGGTTTGGGCGTCCCGGACCGGCCGATCGTCGACGGGCTCGCGTCCGACATCGGCCGATCGACGAAGAGCGAGTACCGGACCGCGGAGGTCACCGGATCGTCGTCGCCGAGCGTCGCCCGCACGTACTCCTCCAGGCCGGCGGAGCCGAGGCCGGGCGCCGACGGCGGGGTCGCCTCGACCAACGCCCGGACGAGGCGGGTCAAACTCCCCCCGTGCCGCTCGACCAGGGCCCGCAGCACCCTGTGGCCCAGCCCTCGCACCAGGTCGACGGCCTCCACCACCGCCACGTGTGTCCGGCGGTCGACCGTGGCCGGGTAGAAGTAGTAGGTCGAGAAGATCTCGGGCTCCAGCCGAACCTCCTGGCGGTCCTCCTCCCGCAGCATCCACGAGTTGAACGGCGTGGCGTAACCGTCGAACTGCAGGGCCGGGCCCAGCTCCTCGAACAACGGGGTGCCGGGCTCGGGGGTGAGAAGGTGCAGCTGGGGAACGCACGAGGCCACCGGCCGGCGGAAGCACGCGCCGAGCATGTCGAGGGTGTCGTCCTGGTCCTCCTGCGTCTCCTTCGGGTACCCGGTGATGAAGGACGCGGTCGCCTCGATCCCCAGCCGTTGACAGGCGTCGAGCATGGGCTCGACCAGCTCGAGGCGCAGCCGCTTGGCGCAGACCTGCTGCATGCGGGCGGAACCGGTCTCGATGCCGAAGTACACGCCGACACACCCCGCATCGGCCATCGCTTCGAGCAGCTCCTCGTCGACGCAGTCGACGCGGGCCGACACCCGCCACCGGTGCCCGTGGCCCCGCACCACCTCGCAGAAGTCCCGCACCTTCCGGCGGTTGACGGTGAACAGGTCGTGGTCGAGCTTGAACTCCGAGGGGGCGTAGCGCTCGGCGACCGCGTCCATCTCGGCCAGGAGCCTCGCCGGCGACTTGAGCCGGTAGCGGCGCTGGAAGAACGTGGCCGTCGAGCAGAACGTGCAGGCGAAGGGACACCCTCGGCCGGCCTCGATCCGGATGAGGTCGAGGTCGAGCTCGGCCATGGGGTACAGCTCGTAGTCGAGCTGGGGGAGCTGATCCAGGTCGTCGATCCGGGGGCTGCCGGCCGTCTGCTCGATCCCGGACGGCGCCCGCCACGTGACCCCGGGGACGTCGGCGAACCGGCGCCCCTCGAGCCCGGCCAACACCGCCGGGAAGATCTCCTCCCCCTCGTGGCGGACGACGACGTCGAAGCAGCCGTAGCGCTCGAGGATGGGGCGGGCCAGCATCGTCGCGTGCGGCCCTCCCAGGAGCAGCGGCACATCGGCCGCCCGGCGCTCCAGCGCCCGGCCCACACCCACCGCGAACAGGAAGCTGCAGCCGAGCGTGGTGAACCCGATGGCGTCGGGCGAGTCCCGCAGCAACTCGTCGGCCACCAGCTCGTACAGGGTGTCGTCGTAGGGCAGGGCGCCGCTCCGAATCCGACGTTTCGGGTCGTAGATCGACACCTGGTGGCCTTCGGCGACCGCCACCGCGGCCAGGGACAGCAGCCCCAGGTGGGGATGGACGTCGAGAAGGTGGAGGTTCCGTGCCTCGGGCAGGACCAGGTTGTCGACCAGCGTCACCCGCACGGCACGGCTCCGTCGCTCCGCCAGGCCAGGAGCCCCAGGTCGGCGAGTTGCTCCAGCGTCGACCGCAAGTGCGGGACGAGGGTTTCGTCGCCGAACAGGCGATCGGCGATGGCCTCGACCGACGAGCGGCCGTCGACCACGAGGAGCAGCTCGGCGACGCCTGGCTCCACCTCGAGGATCCGGACCCGTCCCTGGGCCCCGTGGTAGACGAAGGTCGAGGGTCTCCGGGTGATGCATGCCAGGTCGGGCTCCTTGGCGCGCAGCACCCGGGCGACCTGCAACGGGTCACACGTCGCCTGACGGACGACGATCTGCCCGGCGGGCACCGGTAGAGCGCCATCGGCGTCAGCCGTGGGTCGGGTGCCTGCGTCGGAAGCCGACTCCGGCGCCCGCAGGACCGAGATGAGGTACTCGTGCCAGAGCACGTCCCGGACCAGGGTCCGGAGCGGTTCGCCCTCGTCGGCCCATTCGTCGACGAACTCGGCCAGGCCCGCGAGCCGGTCGGATACCGACGTCAGGCCCTGCCGCCGGCGCTGGCTGGAGCGGGGGGCGTAGGTGCGGAAGAGCTCCACCTCGACGCCCGTCAGCCGGATCAGGCGGAAGGTCAGTGGCAGGTGCTCCCGGCACTGGTTGTGCCGGATCTTCTCCGCCATTCCTGCGAAGTCGGCGAGGGTGGAGACGTCGAGCGTCGAGGCATCGACCCCGTAGCGCTCGACCAACTCGGGCCGGGCCGCCCAGTCCTGCAGCCGCTGGGGATCGGACAGGGCCGCCGCCATCAGCGAGTGCACCAGGGCGGCGGACGGCGCCGGCGACGCGGTCATGCGCCCAGCAGCTCCCGGGCCCGTTGGATCTGCGACACGACGACCGACTCGTGCATCGAAGGAGCCCAGTTGTATTCGAAGGTCACGGCCCGGGGGGTGACGCGGTCACGAACCTCGGCCAGGAGCTCGAAGGCCTCCTCCGGTGCGGGCAGCGAATGATCGTCCCACCAATGTCCGGACTGCTTCGACATCCCCGAGAGGTGTACCTCGACCACCCGCTCGAGGGGCAGCTGACGGAGGCTGGGGACGGGGTCGAGCCCGATGTTGGCCGCCGTGATCAGGAAATGGGTGAGGTCGAGGAGCAGGCCGACATCGCAGCGTTCCGCGACCTCGTTCACGAACGTCGGCATCGACATGGTGCTTCCGGGCACCGGGTAGTACTGCGGCGAGTTCTCCAGGATGATCGGTACCGAGAAGCGGGAGCGGAGCCGATCGAGGTTCGACGCGACCCGGTCGACGGTCTCCTCGCTCAGCTGGGGGCAGACCGTGTAGGTCAACTCGGTCGGCTCGGAGGTGCCTTCGTCGTCGTCGAGTGGCGGGGCGGAGATGAAGGCCAGGTGCTCGCCGATCCACGGGGTCCGGGTTCGCTGGGCGTGGCCCTCGATGTCGGCGA
>Ga0105245_10002582_pt1 | contig 16309 bp, 21 predicted proteins | sample KBSM54metaG_FD_81523 | JGI IMG/M metagenome (GOLD analysis project Ga0105245, IMG submission 81523) | Miscanthus rhizosphere microbial communities from Kellogg Biological Station, Michigan, USA - KBS M5-4 metaG | ecosystem: Host-associated > Plants > Roots > Rhizosphere > Soil | place...
GATGCGGGGTCCTGACCCGCTCGGGTGTAGGCTCGGCCGCCGATGGACCTGCGTGAGACCCAGCGCCCGCTCAAGGAGCGCTACCGGGAGGACCCGGGCGCGGCGCTCGTCACCCTGTCGGCCGAGGGACGGCTGGGCGAGGAGGCGGTGTCGTGCTCGGTCGACACCGGCCGGGCCCTGGTGGAGGCCGGCCTCCACCCCGCCACCGGCGGCGACGGGCTGTCCGCCTGCTCCGGCGACATGCTCCTCCAGGCCCTGGTGGCCTGCGCCGGTGTCACCCTGCGGGCGGTGGCCACGGCCCTGTCGATCCCGGTGGCCGGGGGCACCGTCCGAGCCGAGGGCGACCTCGACTTCCGGGGCACGCTGGCCGTCGACCGGGACGCGCCGGTCGGGTTCCGGGCCGTCCGCCTCACCTTCGACCTCGACACCGACGCCACCGCCGACCAGCTGGCCACCCTGCGCAAGCTCACCGAGCGCTACTGCGTCGTCCTCCAGACCCTGACCAGGCCACCGGAGATCGCCAGCTCCTGGTGACAAGGCCGGTCGGGGACTGTCGCTCGCTGGGAGTACCGTGACCTGCGTGGCCGACCAGGCGACCTTTGCGGACCAGGCGATGGAGCACATGGGCTCCCTCTACACCGCCGCCCTGCGGATGACCCGCAACCCGTCCGACGCCGAGGACCTGGTCCAGGAGACCTACCTGAAGGCCTACCGGGGCTTCGGCGGGTTCCAGGAGGGCACCAACCTCAAGGCCTGGCTCTACCGCATCCTCACCAACACCTTCATCAACTCGTACCGATCGAAGAAGCGGCGCCCGGAGGAGACCGAGCTCGAAGACCTCGAGAACCTCTACCTCTACCGGCGCCTGGCCGGGCCCGAGGGGGCCACCGCCGGCCGCAGCGCGGAGGACGAGGTCCTCGACCACATCACCGAGACCGAGGTCAAGGAGGCCATCGAGGCCCTGCCCGAGCAGTTCCGCATGGCGGTGCTGCTGGGCGACGTGGAGGGTTTTTCCTACAAGGAGATCGCCGAGATCCTCGACATCCCCATCGGCACCGTCATGAGTCGTCTCCACCGCGGAAGAAAGGCCCTGCAGAAGCGGTTGTACGAGTTCGGACGGCAACGAGGGTTGGTGCCGGAGGGGTCGCCGCATGCATGACAATTGCTACGAGGCAGTTGAGCAGCTCTACTTCTACCTCGACGGCGAGCTCACCTACGAGCGGCGGGTCGTCATCGCCATGCACCTGGCCGACTGCCCGCCGTGTGGCGACGCCTTCGACTTCGAGTCCGAGCTGCGGGTGGTGATCGCCCAGCGCTGCCGGGAGCGGGTGCCCGAGGGCCTTCGGGCCCGGGTGTACGAGGCCCTGCGCCGGTTGGAGGAGCAGCCCCCGGCCCCGGAATAGGAGCCCCGTCCGGTCGGTTGTGAAGAACATGTCCGAAGCCTCAGTCGGCGCCAAGCCGATCTCGGGGAACGACCGGCCTTCCAAGCGGTTCAAGGCCGGGCGCGTGTGCCAGCAGGTGGGTTGCGAGACCAGGCTGTCGATCTACAACGACGGCAAGTTCTGCTATCAGCACGAGCCCATGTCGGTCCCCCGGGTGCGCGGTCGCAAGATCGCCTGACCCACAACCGGCCCCCCGTCCCCCTGCCGCCCGAGCGGGCCGGCGGGGTGACGTGCACCTCGGCAGGGGTGGGTGGACGGGGGAGGTTGCCCCGACCGGTACAGTGCTCCCCCAATGAACCTGATCCTTGCCGCCAAACCGTGGACCTACTGGTTGGCCCCCGTGCTGACGCTGGTCGCGGTGCTCGGTCTGATCGGGGTCATTCTCGGCTACCTCGTGAAAGTGGTGGCCGCCAAGTACCCCAAGACGTAGGAGCCCCGTGAGCCAAGAGCCTCCCGTTCCGCCCGCGTTCGACTTCATCGCCTGGGACACGGCCGAGAAGGTGGCGGTTCGTGTCGCCGGCCGGGAGCCCCTCGCCGAGTCGTACCACTACGCCTCGCTCGAACCCGACTTCCAGGAGTTCACCGCCGAAGCGGAGGAGCTGGTGGCCCGCCAGACGGGGCTGTACTCGCTCCACGGCCCCGCCCGGGTGCGCGTCACCGACCGGGCCGGCTGGATCAAGGCCAACCTGGCGTCGTTCCAACGCCTCCTGCGCCCGTTCACCGACCGCATCGGCGAGCACATCAACCCGGTCCGGGTGGCGCCCATCGGCCGCCACATCGCGGGGGCCGAGGTCGGCGCCCTCCTCGGGTGGATGTCGACCCGGGTCCTGGGCCAGTACGACATGCTCGTCATCGAGAACGAGAACCCCGACGACCAGGACATCGTCTACTACGTGGGGCCGAACGTGCTGTCGCTGGAGAAGCGCTTCGCCTTCCCGCCCCGGGAGTTCCGCCTGTGGCTGGCCCTGCACGAGGTCACCCACCGGGCCCAGTTCACCGGCGTGCCCTGGCTGCGGCCCTATTTCCTGTCGCTGGTCGACTCCTCGCTGTCGTCGTTCGACCTCGACCCGAAGCTGTTCGTGTCCGCCCTCCGGCGGGCGGTCGAGGAGCTGCGGGCCGGGCGCCGGCCGCTCGACGAGGGCGGCCTGGTCACGCTGCTGGCCGGTCCCGAGCAGCACGCCGTCCTCCAGCAGATGCAGGGCCTGATGAGCGTGCTCGAGGGCCACGGCGACATCACCATGGACCGGGCCGCGGCCGACCGCATCCCCAGCGCGGGCCGCTTCCGCGACGTCCTCCACGAGCGACGCCAGTCGAACGGCACGGTGCGCTTCGTGCAGCGGCTGGTGGGGCTGGAGGCCAAGCTGCGCCAGTACCAGGAGGGCGAGGACTTCCTGGAGGCGATCGAGCTCTCCGACCCCGGCAACGTGTCCCTCCTGTGGGAGGGGTCCGAGTACCTGCCCACGCTGCTCGAGATCCGCAATCCGGACGCCTGGGTCTCCCGGGTGGCCGACGTGCGGGCCGCCGCCAGCTGACCTCCGACCCGGCGGTCGCCGCCCTCCTGGCCGACGGCCCCGCCGGTGAGCTCGTCCTCAACGCGCTGCTGGCGCGGTGCACGTTCCCCGAGCCGCGCACGCCCGTGACCTGCGCCGTGTCCGGCGGCGCCGACTCGCTGGCCCTGCTCGTGCTGGCCGTGGCCGCCGGCTGCGTGACCACGGCCGTCCACGTCGACCACGGCCTGCGGGCGGGGTCGGCGGACGAGGCCGAGGTGGTGCGGGCCGTGGCCTCCCATCTCGGGGCCGGGTTCCGGGCCGAGCGGGTGGTGGTGGAGCCCGGCCCCAACCTCGAGGCCCGGGCCCGGGCCGCCCGTTACGGCGTGCTGCCGGCCGAGGTTCTCACCGGCCACACCGCCGACGACCAGGCCGAAACCGTGCTGCTCAACCTCCTGCGGGGGGCCGGGCTCGACGGCCTGGCCGGGATCGCGCCCGGTCCCGGCCGGCCCATCCTCGCCCTCCGCCGCTACGAGACGAGGGCCCTGTGCGTGCTGTTGGGGCTGGCCGCGGTCGACGACCCGTCGAACGCCGATCCCGCCCACCGCCGCAACCGGGTCCGCCACGAGCTGCTGCCCCTGCTCGACGCCATCGCCCAGCGGGACGTGGCCGCCGTCCTCGCCCGCCAGGCACCCCTCCTCCGGGACGAGGCCGAGCTCCTCGACGGGCTCGCGGCCGCCCTCGACCCCACCGACGCCCGGGCCCTCGCCGCCGCTCCCGCGGCCCTCGCCCGCCGGGCCGTCCGGGCCTGGCTGACGGCCGGGTGCGAGCACCCGCCCGACGCCGGCGCCGTCGAGCGGGTGCTGGCGGTGGCCCGGGGCCGGGCCAAGGGGGCGGACGTCGGGGGCGGCCGGCGGGTGGCCCGCACCGGCCAACGCCTGCGCCTCGAACCCGGTTCGGTCGGGCGCGAAGGCCCGCACTAGCTTCGAGCCACGTGGCCACCGTCCCCGACCCGACCCGCGATCCCAACCTGGGGCCGATCGTCGTGTCCGAGGAGCAGCTCCGCACCCGGATCGCCGAGCTCGGCCAGCGGATCTCCGACGATTACCGCGACCGCTCGCCGCTCCTGCTGGTCGGGGTCCTCAAGGGCGCCTTCGTGTTCATGAGCGACCTGGCCCGGGCCATCGACCTGCCGGTCGAGTTCGACTTCATGGCCGTGTCGTCCTACGGCAGCGCGACCAAGACGAGCGGGGTCGTCCGCATCGTCAAGGACCTCGACCTCGACCTCACCGGCCGCCACGTCCTGCTGGTGGAGGACATCGTCGACAGCGGGCTGACCCTGTCGTACGTCCGCAAGAACCTGCGCAGCCGGCAGCCGGCGTCGCTCGAGGTGTGCGCCCTCCTGGTCCGGACGGGGCTGCAGAAGCACGATCCCGACCTGCGCTACGTGGGCTTCGACATCCCGTCCGACTTCGTCATCGGCTACGGCCTCGACGTGGGCGAGCGCTACCGCAACCTTCCGTACGTGTGCGCATACGCGGGACCCGAGCCGTCGGTACCCTGACAGGAGTGAAGAAGCTTCTTCGATCCCCCGCGTCCTACGTCCTCCTCGCCCTCCTGGCCGTGGTGGTCATCGGGGGGCTGGCCCGCTCCGGCGACAAGCCCCGGAAGCTCCGCCTCGACCAGTTCGAGCAGATGGTGGCCAGCGGCGACATCCGCACCGCCACCATCGCCGACCGCGACGGCTCCGTCAGCGGCGAGCTCAGCAGCGGCCAGAAGTACAAGGTCAACTACGTCCGCGACGACTCGGAGAAGCTGGGCGAGATCCTGCGCACGGCCGAGACGCCGCCCCAGGTCAAGGTCGACCACCAGAAGGACCCGGTGTGGTGGGCCATCCTGCAGACGTTCCTGCCCGTCGTCCTGCTGATCGGCGCCTTCGTGTTCGTGATGAACACCATGCAGGGCGGCGGCAGCCGGGTCATGCAGTTCGGCAAGGTCAAGGCCAAGCAGGTGTCGAAGGAGCAGACAAAGGTCACCTTCGCCGACGTGGCCGGCGCCGACGAGGCGGTCGAGGAACTGCAGGAGATCAAGGAGTTCCTGGAGGCGCCGGCCAAGTTCATCGCCATCGGGGCCAAGATCCCCAAGGGCGTGCTCCTGTTCGGGCCCCCGGGCACGGGCAAGACGCTCCTGGCCCGGGCCGTGGCCGGCGAGGCGGGCGTGCCCTTCTTCTCCATCTCCGGCTCCGACTTCGTGGAGATGTTCGTGGGCGTCGGCGCCAGCCGGGTGCGCGACCTGTTCGAGCAGGCCAAGGCGGCGGCGCCGGCCATTGTGTTCGTCGACGAGATCGACGCCGTCGGGCGGCACCGAGGAGCGGGCCTGGGTGGCGGCCACGACGAGCGGGAGCAGACCCTCAACCAGCTCCTGGTCGAGATGGACGGGTTCGACACCAAGGCCGGCGTGATCCTCATCGCCGCCACCAACCGGCCCGACATCCTCGATCCTGCGCTCCTCCGTCCCGGCCGGTTCGACCGCCAGATCGTCGTCGACCGCCCCGACCTGGCCGGGCGGCGGGCCATCCTCAACGTCCACGGCAAGGGCAAGCCCCTGGCCAAGGGCGTCGACGTGGAGGTGCTGGCCCGGCGCACGCCCGGCTTCACCGGCGCCGACCTGGCCAACCTCATGAACGAGGCCGCCCTCCTCACCGCCCGGCGGGGCTTCAAGGAGATCGGGATGCCGCAGCTGGAGGAGGCGATCGACCGGGTCATGGCCGGTCCCGAGCGCAAGTCCCGGATCATCTCGGAGAAGGAGAAGCGGGTCATCGCCTACCACGAGGGCGGCCACGCCCTGGTGGGCCACGCCCTCCCCGACGCCGACCCCATCCACAAGATCTCGATCATCGCCCGGGGCCGGGCCCTGGGCTGGACCCTCGCCCTGCCCACCGAGGACAAGTACCTCACCACCCGCTCCGCCCTGCGCGACCAGCTGGCCATGCTCCTGGGCGGGCGCACGGCCGAGGAGCTCATCTTCCAGGACCCCACCACCGGGGCCCAGAACGACATCGAGCGGGCCACAGCCATCGCCCGGGCCATGGTCACCGAGTACGGGATGAGCGACGAGATCGGGCCCCAGCAGCTGGGCGCCAAGGGGGGCGAGGTCTTCCTCGGCCGGGAGTACGGCAACCAGATCAACTACTCCCAGGAGGTGGCGGCCCACATCGACTCCGAGGTCCGCCGCCTGATCGACGAGGCCCACGAAGAGGCGATGGAGGTGCTGGTCACCTACCGCAAGGTCCTCGACCGGCTGGCCGACGCCCTCATGGAGAAGGAGACGCTCGACACGGCCGAGGTCATGGAGATCCTGGGCGAGGTGCCGGAGCGTCCCCGCCGGGTCACCAACGGGTCCGGGCCCACGGGCAACGTCCGGCCCATCAGCAGGAATTGAGCCCTTCCGAGCCGATCGACAAGGCCCGGATCGAGAAGGCGGTCCGGGAGATCCTCGAGGCCATCGGCGAGGACCCCGACCGGGAGGGCCTCCAGCGCACCCCGGAGCGGGTGGCGGCCATGTACGAGGAGGTCTTCGCCGGGCTCCGGGACTCGCCCCACGAGCACCTGGCGGTGACCTTCGCCGCCGACCACGACGAGATGGTCATGGTGAAGGACATCCCCCTCTACAGCATGTGCGAGCACCACCTGGTCCCGTTCATCGGGAAGGCGCACGTGGCGTACATCCCCAACGACGAGGGGCGGATCACCGGGCTGTCGAAGCTGGTGCGGCTGGTGGAGGCCTACGCCCGCCGGCCCCAGGTGCAGGAGCAGCTCACCAGCCAGATCGCGGACGAGCTGGTGCGCAACCTCGATCCCCGGGGCGCCCTGGTGGTCATCGAGGCCGAGCACCTGTGCATGTCGATGCGGGGGGTGCAGAAGCCGGGCACCACCACCGTCACGTCGGCCGTGCGGGGCCTGTTCCGTGAAAATCAGGCGACCCGAGCCGAAGCTTTGCAGTTCATCCACGGTTCACGCTGACCGCACCCCGGTACTGTCTTCCCAATGCCCCAGCCGCTGGTCATGGGAGTCCTCAACGTGACTCCCGACTCCTTCTCCGACGGTGGCCGCTGGCTCGACGCCGACGCCGCCGTGGCCCACGGGCTGGCGATGGCGGCGGAGGGGGCCGACGTCGTCGACGTGGGCGGCGAGAGCACCCGTCCCGGGGCGGAGCCGGTGGCGGAGGACGAGGAGCTGCGGCGGGTGCTGCCGGTGGTCGAGGCCCTGGCCCCCCACGTGCGGGTTTCCGTCGACACCCGGCGGAGGGGCGTGGCCGAGAAGGCGGTGGCCGCGGGCGCGACCCTGGTCAACGACGTGTCGGCGTCGCTGTGGCCGGTGGCGGCCGCGGCGGGGGCCGGCGTGGGCTGGGTGGCCATGCATATGCGGGGCGAGCCCCGCACGATGCAACGGGCCCCCGAGTACCACGACGTGGTGGCCGAGGTGCGGGCCTTCCTGGTCGACCGGGCGTCGACGGCCCGCGACGCGGGCGTGGAGGAGGTCTGGATCGACCCCGGCATCGGGTTCGGCAAGACCGCGGCCCACAACCTGGCCCTGCTGCGGTCGCTGCGCTCGCTGGCGGGCGCCGGGTGGCCGGTGCTGGTGGGCGCAAGTCGCAAGACGTTCCTCGGGGTGGTGACGGCGGAGCCGCCCGGCGGTCCGGTCGTGCCCGCCGACGACCGGCTGGAGGCGTCCCTCGCGGTGGCCGTCTGGGCCGCCGACCAGGGCGCGGCCATGGTGCGGGTCCACGACGTGCGGCCGACCGTCCACGCCCTGCAGCTGGTCGCGGGGCTGGCCTCGTGAAGGGCAAGTGGGCCACCGGCATCGCCCCTCGCAACTTCTCCTGGATCATCAAGGACCAGCTGGCCGTGAGCGAGCGGCCCGGCGGCTACGCCCGCGCCCACCGCCCCATCCGGCGCCAGGAGGAGATCATCTGGATCCGGGAGCAGGGCTTCACCCGGGTCGTCTCCCTGCTCGGCTCGCCCCACAACCTGCACGCCTACGACGACCTCGGCGTGGCGTGGGAGCACATCCCCTTCGCCCTCCACGACGACCCCCGGGCGGTCCTGGCCGAGGTGTGCCCCAAGCTCCGGACGTGGCTGAGCGGGGGCGGCAAGATCCTCGTCCACCAGGAGGAGCTCAGCGATCGGGTCCTGGGCGTGGCCGCCGCCTACCTCGTGTTCGCCGGCCTGGTGCCCGACCACCCGCAGGCCATCTCCATCGTGGAGCAGATCAGCCAGCGCCAGATGGGCCCGCCCGGCCGGGAGCTGGTGGCCCTCGCCTCGGACCTGGTCGAACCGGCGTAAACCGGCCGTCGTGGACCGGATCGAGCTGCGGGGGCTGCGCGTGCTCGGCGTCCACGGCGCCCTCCCCGAGGAGCAGGATCGGGCCCAGCCGTTCGAGGTCGACCTCGACGTGGAGGCCGACCTCTCCGCCGCCGGCGCCAGCGACCGCCTGCCCGACACGGTCGACTACGGGGCGGTCACCGCGGTGGCGGCGGCGGTGGTGGGCGGCGAGCGGTTCCGCCTCCTCGAGCGGCTGGCCGACCGGATCGCGTCGGAGGTGACGGGGCTCGACCCCCGCATCCACGCCGTCACCGTCACCGTCCGCAAGCTCCGCCCGCCCCTGCCCGTCGACCTCACGTCGGCCGGGGTGCGGATCCGCCGTGAAACGACGACCGGCGCCGCCGCCGCCGAACCGGTGACGCGAACCGGCCCTGGGACCCCGCGTTCCGTCACCGGTTCGGAGGGTCGGGAGCGACGGGCGTTCATCGGCCTCGGGTCGAACCTGGGCGACCGCATGGGGACGCTGCGGATGGCGGTGGCCGGGCTGCCCGACGTGGTGGCGGTGTCGCCGGTGTACGAGACCGACCCGGTGGGCGGGCCGGAGGGCCAACCGCCGTACCTCAACCTGGTCGTCGAGCTGGCCACGGCCCTGTCCGCCCGGGCCCTGCTGGAGGTGGCCCGGCAGCTGGAGGCGGCCGCGGGCCGGGTCCGGGCCGAGCGCTTCGGCCCCCGCATCCTCGACGTCGACGTCCTCCTGGTCGGCGACGAGGTGGTCGACGAGCCCGACCTCACCGTCCCCCATCCTCGGATGCACGAGCGCAGGTTCGTGCTCGCCCCGCTCGCCGACCTGGCCCCCGACCTCGCGCCCGAGGGCTGGGAGCGAACTGCGATCGGAGAGGTGCGGGCGGTCGGTAGGCTGGACGACGACGAACGGCACCCACCCCCAGGCAGTGTCACGGGGCCGGAACGTGAGGAGACCAAGTGAGCCGAGGAACTCCCCGTGTCATCGACCGGGGCGATGTCTTGCGCAAGGAGCTCGACCGGGAGCGGGCTGCGGGCCGAACCGTCGGGCTGGTACCGACCATGGGCGCGCTCCACCCTGGACACGCCTCCCTCGTCCGGCGTTCGGCGGCGGAGTGCGACGTCACCGTCGTCACCATCTTCGTGAACCCCCTGCAGTTCGCGGTGGGCGAGGACCTGTCCCGCTACCCCCGTGACCTGGCCGCCGACCTGGCGCTGGCGGGCGATGCGGGCGCCGCCCTCGTGTTCGCACCGCCCCTCGAGGAGATGTTCCCCGGCGGGCGCTCGGCCACTACCGTGCGGGTGGCGGGGCTCTCCGACGGGCTGGAGGGCGCCAGCCGGCCCGGGCACTTCGAGGGGGTGGCCACCGTCGTGGCCCGCCTGTTCAACCTGGCCGGACCGTCCCGGGCCTACTTCGGGGAGAAGGACTTCCAGCAGTTGGCGGTGGTGCGGCGGATGGCGTCCGACCTGGGGATGCCGGTCGAGGTGGTCGGCTGCCGCACCGTCCGGGAGGCCGACGGCCTGGCCTGGTCGAGCCGCAACGGGTACCTGTCGGCCGAGGAGCGGGCCGCCGCCCCCGTCCTGGCCCGGGCCCTGGAGGCGGGGGCGGCGGCCATCGGGCGCGACGGCCAGCGCCACGGGGGCGACGTCCGCCGGCTCATGGCCCGCGTCGTCGCCGCCGAGCCCCTCGCCCTGCTCGACTACGCCGAGGTGGTCGACGCCGACACCCTCACCGCGCTCGACGTGGTCGCGCCCGGCACCGAGGTCCGGCTGGTGGCGGCGGCCTGGATCGGCGGCACCCGGCTCATCGACAACCTGGGGGTGACGGTCCCGTGAAGCGGCGGATGATGAAGTCCAAGATCCACCGAGCCACGGTCACGGGCGCCGAAGTCGACTACGCGGGCTCGATCTCGATAGACACCGACCTGATGAAGCGGGCCGACATCCTCGAATGGGAGCAGGTGGCGGTGCTCGACGTCGACAACGGCAACCGCTTCGAGACCTACGCCATCGCCGGCGAACCCGGGCAGGTGCAGCTCAACGGGGCCGCGGCCAGGCTGGTCGAGGTCGGCCACCTGGTCATCCTGGTGACCTACGCCGACTACGACGACGACGAGCTGGCCCACTTCGCGCCCCTGACGGTGAAGGTCGACGCCGACAACCTGGCCCTCTGAGCATGCTCGACCTGCTGGTGCTGGGCAGCGGGGTGGCGGGGCTGTCGGCCGCCGTCCAGGCCGTCACCGATCAGGGGCTGCGGGTCGGCGTGCTCACCAAGGGCGACCTCGACCAGGCGTCCACCCGGTGGGCCCAAGGGGGGGTGGCGGCAGTGCTCGGCGGCGACCCCGACTCCACCGACCTCCACCTGGCCGACACCCTCGCCGCCGGCGCCGGCCTGTGCGACCCGGCCGCGGTGCGGCTGCTGGTCGACGAGGGGCCGGCCCGGGTGCAGAACCTGATCGCCCTGGGGGCGGTGTTCGACCGCGACGCCCACGGCCAGCTGGCCCTGGCCCGGGAGGGCGGCCACTCGGTCCCCCGGGTCGTGCACGCGGGCGGGGCCGCCACCGGCGTGGAGATCGAGCGGGCGCTGGTGGAGGCGGTGCAGGCCACCGCCGCCTCGGTGCTGGAGGGATGGTTCGCGATCCAGCTGCTCGTGGAGGGCGGGCGCTGCCGGGGCGTGGTGGCCCTCGACCCGTCGGGCCTGGCCCACGAGGTCCGGGCCCGCCACACCCTGGTCGCCACCGGCGGCTTCGGCCAGCTCTACGCCGTCACCACCAACCCGCCCCAGGCCACGGGCGACGGCGTGGCCATGGCCCTGCGGGCGGGGGTGACGGTGGCCGACATGGAGTTCGTCCAGTTCCACCCGACGGCGCTGCACCATCCGCAAGTCCCCCGGCCCCTGCTGTCGGAGGCGCTGCGGGGCCACGGGGCGCTGGTGCGCGACGCCCGCGGGGAGCGGTTCGTCGACGAGCTGGCGCCGCGTGACGTGGTGGCGAGGGCCATGGCTGCGCGCATGCTGGCCCAGGGCGTCGACCACCTGTGGCTCGACGCCACCGGCCTCGACCGCTTCGCCGAGCGCTTCCCAACCATCGCCGCCGCCCTCGAGGCGGCCGGCCTCGACCCCGCCACCGACTGGCTGCCCATCGCCCCCGCGGCCCACTACACGATCGGCGGCGTCGTCACCGACCTCGACGGGGCCACCGAGCTGCCCGGGCTGTGGGCGGCGGGCGAGGTGGCGTGCACGGGCGTCCACGGGGCCAACCGGCTGGCGTCCAACTCGCTGCTGGAGGGCATGGTCTTCTCGGCCCGGGTGGTGGAGGCGATCGAGCGGGGGAAGGACGGTCCCGAGCCCACCGGCGTGATGGCGTCGGTCCTCCGACCGGGGGCCGAGGGGCCGTTGCTGGTGGCGGTGCCGGCGGCCGCGTCGGGCGCGGCGGCCGGCGCCGACGCCGACGTGGCCAGGCTCCGCCGCGGCCTGCAACGGGGGATGACGCTCGAGGCGGGCGTCGTGCGCGACCACGACTCCCTGCGCCGGGCGGTGACGGTGATCGAGCGGGCCACCCCGGCGAGGGCGCCCCTCACGCCCGCCGACTGGGAGCACCAGAACCTGCTGGCGGTGGGCTCGGCGGTGGTGGCCGCGGCCACCACCCGCCTGGAGACGAGGGGCGCCCACACCCGCACCGACTACCCCGACGCCTCGCCCGCCTTCCTCCGGCGGATTCTCGTGGTCGGACCCTGAGCGCCGTGCATCCCCCCATCGGCGCGGTACGGGAAGCGGTCACTCGGGCCCTGGCCGAGGACGTCGGCCCCCTGGGCGACCTCACCACGTCCCTCCTCCCGGTCGGGGCCAAGGCCACCGCCGACATCGTGCCCCGCAAGGTGGGCGTGCTCGCCGGCCGGCTGCCGGCCATCGAGGCGTTCTTCCAGGTCGACCCCCACCTCCACCTCGACTGGTGGGCCGACGACGGCCACCGGGTCGGCGCCGGCCAGCCGGTGGCCACCGTCACCGGCCGGCTGCAGAGCATCCTCGTGGCCGAGCGCACCGCCCTCAACTTCCTCTGCCACCTGTCGGGCATCGCCACCCTCACCCGCCGCTACGCCGACGCCGCGTCCCCCGGCGCCCACGTGCGCGACACCCGCAAGACCACGCCCGGCCTGCGGGCCCTGGAGAAGGCGGCGGTGCGGGCCGGCGGCGGCCTCAACCACCGGGGCAACCTGTCCGACGGCATCCTGCTCAAGGACAACCACCTGTTCGGCATCTCGATCGAGGAGGCGGTGGCCAAGGCCCGGGGCCTCTACCCGGGCCGGCCCATCCAGGTCGAGTGCGACTCCCTGCGCCAGGCGGAGGTGGCGGCCCTGGTCGGCGCCGACCTGGTGCTGCTCGACAACATGACGCCGGGCCAGGTGTCCGACTGCGTCTCGGTGCTGCGGACCACCGGCTACCAGGGCGTGGTGGAGGTGTCCGGCGGCGTCACCCTCGAGAACGTGCCGACCTACGCCTCGGCCGGGGCCCAGCTCATCTCGGTGGGCGCCCTCACCCACTCCGCGCCGGCGCTCGACATCGGCCTCGACCTCCGCTGATGCTCCTGGCCGTCGACGCCGGCAACACCCAGACCGTCCTCGGGCTGTACGAAGGCGACCACCTCCTCGACACCTGGCGGATCGCCACCAACGCCGAGCGGACGTCCGACGAGCACGTCCTGCTCCTCATCCAGTTCCTGTCGCAGCGGGGATCGGCACTGGCCGACCTCACCGGGCTCGTCGTGTCGTCCACCGTCCCCCGCCTCACGGCCGTCCTCCGGGAGATGGCCAGCCGCTACCTCGACCTGCCCGCGGTGGTGCTGGAGCCGGGCACCCGCAGCGGGATGCCGATCCTCTACGACAACCCCCGGCAGGTGGGACCCGACCGCATCGCCAACGCGGTGGGGGCCTTCGACCTCTACGGCGGGCCCACGGTGGTGGTCGACTTCGGCACCGCCACCACCATCGACGCCACGTCGGGCGCGGGGGAGTACCTCGGGGGCTCCATCCTGCCCGGCATCGAGATCAGCCTCGACGCCCTCTTCGAGCGGGCCGCGGCCCTGTCGTGGGTGGAGCTCGTCCCCCCCAAGCGGGTCATCGGCAAGAGCACGCCGGAGTCGATCCAGTCGGGGGTGCTCTTCGGGTTCGCGGCCGCGGTCGACGGCCTGTGCCGGCGCTTCGAGGCCGAGCTGGGGACGTGCACGATCGTCTCCACCGGCGGCCTCGGCGAGCTCATGGCCCCCTTGTCGGAGTGCATCCAGCGCCACGACCCGTGGCTCACGCTGCACGGGTTGCGCCTCATCTACGAGCTGAACCGGTGACGGATACCGGGGCCCCGGCGCCGGAAGACGTCACCAGTTCGCCGAGGTCGGGGGACGTGCCGTACCGGTTCGACCGGGCCGACACCGCGGCCGACCTCCACGACCGATGGGCGGACCTTCCGCCGGGGACCGAGACGGGCGAGACGGCGTCGGTGGCGGGGCGGCTCATGCTCCGCCGCGACCAGGGCAAGGTCGCCTTCGGCACCCTGGCCGACTCGTCCGGGAGGGTCCAGCTCTTCGCCCGGGCCGGCGTCACCCCCCGGTTCGAGGACTTCGCCGCCCTCTCCCTGGGCGACTGGATCGGCGTCACCGGCGAGGTCATGACCACCCGGCGGGGCGAGCTGTCGGTCCGGGTCGACGACTGGGTCGGGCTGGCCACCACCCGCCGCCCGTTCCCCGACAAGTGGCACGGCCTGTCCGACCCCGACACCCGCTACCGCCAGCGCTACGTCGACCTGTTCGCCACACCCGAGGCCCGCGACACGCTCCTCCTGCGCAGCCGGGTGGTCAGCCTCCTCCGACGGCGGCTGGAGGACCGGGGCTTCGTGGAGGTGGAGACGCCGATCTTCCACCCCATCCCCGGCGGCGCCCTGGCCAAGCCCTTCGTCACCCACCACAACGCCCTCGACCTCGACCTCTACCTGCGCATCGCCCCCGAGCTCTACCTCAAGCGGCTGGTGGTGGGCGGGTTCGAGAAGGTGTTCGAGATCGGACGGGTGTTCCGCAACGAGGGGATCTCCCCCCGCCACAACCCCGAGTTCACCATGCTTGAGCTGTACGAGGCCTACGCCGACTACGTCGACCTCATGAAGCTCACCGAGGAGCTGGTGGCGGAGCTGGCGGTGGTGCTGGTCGGCTCGACGAAGCTGACCTACGGCGACCGGGAGCTCGACCTGAAGCCGCCCTGGCCGCGGGCCACCCTCACCGACCTGGTGGAGGAGCACGCGGGCGTCCACGTCGACGTGCACCTGCCCCTCGACGAGCTGCGGACGGTCGCCCGGTCGGTCGGCGTGGAGCCGAGCGACGACTGGGGACCGGGCAAGATCGTCCTGGAGGTCTACGAGAAGACCACCGAGGGCAAGCTGTGGGGGCCCGTGTTCGTGCTCGACTACCCGGCCGAGGTCTCGCCCCTCGCCCGCCGCCACCGCCACGACCCCGACCTGGCCGAGCGGTTCGAGGCCATCGTCGCCGGCCGGGAGCTGGCCAACGCCTTCAGCGAGCTGGTCGACCCCGACGACCAACGCTCCCGCTTCGAGGCCCAGGCCGCGGCCAAGGCCGGGGGCGACGACGAGGCCATGGCCGTCGACCACGACTACCTGCGCGCCCTCGAGTACGGGTTGCCGCCGACGGCAGGCCTCGGCATCGGCATCGACCGGCTGGTGATGCTCCTGGCCGACGCCTCCAACATCCGGGACGTGATCCTCTTCCCGACGCTCCGCCCGGAGGCCTAAGCGAAGAGCTCGTCGACCTCCACCGAGAAGCCGGTCAGCAGGGGCGACGCGAGCGTGTCGCCCGGCCCGATCTCGGCGTCGTCGTCGAAACCGACGCTCTCGGGTGAGCCCCGGCGGAAGACGAGCACGGTGGAGACCGGGGTGTCGACCAGCCACAGCTCGCGCACGCCGACCGACTCGTAGACCTGCTTCTTGCGGCCGACGTCGTAGCGCCAGGTGCCGGGTGAGCGAACCTCGACGACCAGGGCGGGCGGCGCGTCGGTGTGGGCGGCGTCGAAATCGAGGCTGCGGTCGCCCGGCACCCACCACACGTCGGGCTTGAAGACCTGGCCCGGCGCGACGGTCCAGTTGCCGCCATAACCCACCTCGCCCCGGCCATCACCTTGTCGGGACCAGACATCGATGGCCACGAGGATCCGCTTGCAGATGCGTTGGTGCTGGAGGGTGGGGTCGTTCACGATGACCTCGCCGTCGACGAGCTGCGCGCCAGGCGGCCAGTCGCCGCGAAGGAAGTCCTCGATGCTCAGCCGGGTCCGGGTGGCCACGACCAGAGCCTACCGAGGGCCTGCGACAGGGGGCAGACTGTCACCGTGTCGGAGCTGCGGCGCCTGCTCGGGAAGTGGCCGGTGGTGCGCCAGCTGCGCGACGGCGATCCCCTCGGCCTCGGCGCCGCCGTCCGATCCGACCGCACCGACGCCATCCACCCCCGCACCGAGGACGCCGACCGCGTCGTCCGGTCCGTCTGCCCGTACTGCGCCGTCGGCTGCGGCCAGAGGGTGTTCGTGAAGGACGAGAAGGTCATCCAGATCGAGGGCGACCCCGACAGCCCCATCTCCCGGGGTCGCCTGTGCCCCAAGGGGTCGGCGTCGAAGAGCCTGGTCACGGGCCCGTCCCGGGTGACGAAGGTGAGGTACCGCCCGCCCCACGCCACCGCCTGGCGCGACCTCCCCCTCGACCGGGCCATGGACATGATCGCCGACCGGGTCATCGAGACCCGCCGGGCCACGTGGCAGGACACCGACGACGAGGGCCGGCCCGTCCGCCGCACCCTGGGCATCGGCAGCCTGGGCGGGGCCACCCTCGACAACGAGGAGAACTACCTCATCAAGAAGCTGTTCACCGCGCTCGGCGCCGTGCAGATCGAGAACCAGGCGCGGATATGACACAGCGCCACCGTCCCCAGTCTGTGGACCACGTTCGGCCGCGGCGGAGCCACGACCTACCAGCAGGACCTGCAGAACTCTGA
>Ga0105245_10002583_pt1 | contig 16308 bp, 11 predicted proteins | sample KBSM54metaG_FD_81523 | JGI IMG/M metagenome (GOLD analysis project Ga0105245, IMG submission 81523) | Miscanthus rhizosphere microbial communities from Kellogg Biological Station, Michigan, USA - KBS M5-4 metaG | ecosystem: Host-associated > Plants > Roots > Rhizosphere > Soil | place...
CGCAGCGGGCGCACGGGCCGCGCGGGGCGTAAGGGCCGCAGCGTGCTTTTGGTGGTGCCCTCGGCGGTGCGCAAGACGCAGATGCTCTTGCAGCGCGCCAAAGTGAGCGCACGGCCCGAGCCGGTGCCCACGGCCGAGGACATCAGGAAGAACGCCGATCAGCGGATCTTCGACGCGCTCACGCGGGAAGACGACGTCGAAATTCCACTCGACGCGCGAAGGCTCGCGCTTGCCGAACGGCTCGCCGCGCGTGAAGACAGCGTGCGCACGATGGCCCGCTTGCTCACGATGGCCCGCTCTTCGGGGCCGACCGAACCACGCGACGTGCGCAAGCTCGATCCGAACGGCGGTGGCGGTGGGAGTCGCGGTTCCTACGACCGCGGGCCCGCACCGGAACGCAGCTACGGCAATGATCGCAGCTACGGCGCTTCGGATCGCGGTCCGTTGCCGCTGCCCGTGCCGCGCCGCGTGCGCGACGACGCGTCCGAGGATCGCCGTCCGCCGCGCCGCTCCGCGGATAACGGGGATTTCGTGCCGTTTCGCGTGTCTTGGGGTGGTGAGCAGGGCGCCGATGCTCGCAAGATCATGGCCATGGCCTGCCGCTGGGGCAACATCCGTGGCACCGACGTGGGGCCGATCGAGATCGAAGGCAAATATTCGATCATCGGTGTAGCGAGTCACGTTGCCGAGACGTTCGCACAAGCCACGAGTGAACCCGATGCGCGCAATCCGCGCGTGACGATTCGCCCCGAAGGTGCCCGCGCCGCGGCTCCCGCGCGCCACGAAGAGCGCCCGGCACGCGCGCCGCGCCGTGAAGACAGCGATGCCGCACCCGCAGCAGCGCCCGCGCCCGCGCCCGCGAACAAGAAACACGCCGCTGAGCGCCCGGTGAAACGTGAAGTGCGTCCCTACGTGCGTGAAGCGCGCCCGCCGGTGCGTGAAGCGCGCTCGGCGACGAGTCATGCGCGTCCGGCGCCCCGCGAAGCGCGCCCTGCAGCGCGTGAAGCTCGTCCGGCGCCCCGCGCTCATGGCGGCCCCGTGCGTGACGCCGCTCCTCGCGATCCCACCCGCGCCGCCTACTCGCGGGGCAGTGCTCGCTTGGTGCAACGCCGTGAAGCGCCGCCGCGCGAGGCCGCTGTGCGCACCGATAAGCCGGCGGGCGGCGCCTTGCCGCCGCGCAAACGCCGCATCGTTACCCGTTGAGTTCGAGGTTTGGAGCCGTGGCCGAATACACGCCCGAAGAGATCAGCCGCTGCGTAGAAATCCTGAAGTATTTGGTCGAGGATCGCGCTCGGCTGATCACGATGAGCAGCGAAGAACGGATCGAGCTGCTCATGGCCGCGGGGCGCTTGTCGCGCCCCACGCGCGACGACGGGATCCGCGAAAGCAAAGCGTTTCGCCGCTACACGAAGGCCAACGTGCGCGCGGAAGATCGCGCGTTGCGCGCGCAGTCCGAAATTCGCGTCGCACGGCAAGCGGAGGTTTACGCGCCTCCACCGCAGCTGCCGAGCGGCGCGCAGCCGAACGAAGTGCGCGAGTTGAAGAACCCGCGTGGCTGCTACGTGTGCAAGGCCGAATTTCGCCGCCTGCATTTCTTTTACGACTCGATGTGCGAAGAGTGCGCCGAGTTCAACTACCAGAAGCGTTTTCAAACGGCTCCGCTCCACGGCAAGGTTGCGCTCATCACCGGCGCGCGGCTCAAGATCGGCTACCAAGCGGCGCTGATGATGCTGCGGGCTGGCGCGCGCGTGATCGTCACCACGCGCTTTCCGCGTGATGCCGCGCAGCGCTTCGCGCGTGAAGCCGATTTCGAGTCGTTCGCGGACCGCCTGCAGATCCACGGCCTGGATCTGCGGCATTGTTCGAGCGTGGAATTGTTCGCGCGATTTCTCGAGCAGAGCCTCGATCGCCTGGACATCGTGATCAACAACGCCGCGCAGACGGTGCGCAGGCCGCCTGGATTTTACAAGCATTTGCTCGATCTCGAGCTCGGGCCGCTCACGGGGGTGGACGCTCGCGCTCGACCTTTGCTGAGCGATCACGAGGCGTGCAAAGAGGCGCTCTCCGCGCCCCGCGCGCTGCCCTCCGGGCTCGGCTTGGGCGAGGCGACCGGCATCGTGACACGCGCCTCGAGCGGCTCCGCACAGGGCATCTCGGAGTCAGCCGCGCTCTCGCAAATCCCGCTCTCGTACGACGAGACGGTGAACAACGCCGAGCTCTTTCCGGTCGGGCGCGTGGACGCGGATCTGCAGCAAGTCGATCTGCGGCTCATGAACAGCTGGCGCATGACACTAGCTGACGTGCCAGCGCCCGAGATGCTCGAAGTGCAGCTGGTCAATTCGGTGGCGCCCTTCATCTTGTGCAGCAAGCTGAAGCCGCTGATGATGCGCGTGCCATCGCGTGACAAACACATCGTCAACGTTTCCGCCATGGAGGGCCAGTTTGCGCGCTTCACCAAGACGGACAAGCACCCGCACACCAACATGGCCAAGGCCGCGCTGAACATGATGACGTTCACTTCTGCGCCGGACTACGCCGAGCACGGCATCTTCATGAATGCCGTGGATACCGGCTGGGTGACGGACGAGGATCCGGCATTTCACGCCGAGCGCAAACAACGCGAGGCGGACTTTCAGCCGCCGCTCGACATCGTCGATGGTGCGGCGCGGATCTGCGACCCGTTCTTCTCGGGGCTGCTCACGGGTGAGCACGTATTTGGTAAATTCCTCAAGGATTACAAGCCAGTCAGCTGGTGAGCTCGGCCGGCAGTCAGGCTTTTCCGAGGCGCCGCCCGGGGGCTGACTGACAATGTCCGATCGGACATTTCCTTCCCTATCGTTGCCGAGTGCCGCGGCGTACATGGAAGGCGCATGTTGCAGCGCCTCAAGATCCAAGGCTTCACGCTTTTAGACGACGTCACTTTCGACCTCAGCCCCGGACTCAACGTCCTGAGCGGGGAGACAGGGGCGGGAAAATCGCTCGTACTCGGGGCGCTCGGCCTGCTACTGGGCGCGCGCACGCCGGCGGCCTGCGTGCGCGAGGGGCGTGATGCCGCGCTGATCGAAGCGCAATTTCAAACGGATGGCGGCGGAGTGCGTCTCTCGCGGCTGATTCGACGCAGCGGGCGCGGCGCCTGCCTCGTCGGTGACGAAGCCGTATCGGTGTCGCGCTTGGCGGAGGCCGGTAAACGCCTTTTGTGCTTCGCCTTTCAACACGCGCAAATCGAGATTGGCAGTGCGGGCGTGTTTCTCGCGGGGCTCGATGAGCTGGCGAAGCAAACCCACGTGGTGCGTGAATACGCGGCAAGTTACGCGGATTTGTTGTTGGCGCGGGCGGAGGTGTCGCGGGTGCGGGCCGAGCTTGCGGGTCGCGATACGCGTCAGCGGTTGGTCCGTGACCAAGTGGCGCAGCTCGAAAAGCTCGCTCCACGGCCGGGCGAGCACAGCCGGCTCGGGGAGCGCTTGCGCGTACTGCGGCGCGCGCAGCACTATCTCGAGCTCGCGGCCCAGGTAGAAAACATGCTTTCTGACCGCGAACCGTCGCTGTGCAGTGAGCTGTCGTCGCTCATCCGCGTGGCCACGCGCGTGGCTGATGACGCGCCGCAAGCGCGCGCGCTGTGTGAAGCGTTGCAGCGCGCCGCACTCGAGCTGGAAGAAGCGTTGCGCGCCGCCGAACGCCTTCGCGCCGATTTGGACGTAGAAGCGACCGATCTCGAAGCGCTCGAGCTGCGCTTCGCCGAACTCGACCGCGTGGCACAAGCGTTGGGCGTCAGCGGTGATGCGCTTTCCGAGCGCCTCGAAGCGCTGCGTCAAGAAGCGACGTTGCTCGAAGGAGCGGAGGAGCGCGCGGGCTTCGCCGAAGCCGAAGTGGAAGCGGCTTCGAAGCGCGCGCTCGCGTTGGCCCAGACGCTGCACGCAGGCCGCAGCAAGCATGCGGTTGAACTCACGCGCCGCATCGAGGCGGAGCTCTCGGCGCTCTGTCTACAAGGCGCGCGGGTCGAGCTCTCCTTGGCGGAGTCGGCACCGACGGCACTCGGCCCGCTCGGCGTGACGCTGCTCGAAGCGCGTTTCGCGGCGAACCCGGGTGAGCCGTTCGGGCCGCTCGCCGAAGTGGCGTCCGGTGGTGAGCGCTCCAGGCTATTGCTGGCATTGCGCTGCGCGGGGTTGGAGGCGGGCGCGGCGACGTTGGTCTTCGACGAAATCGACGCCGGTGTGGGAGGTGCCGCGGCGGACGCGATCGCCATTCGCTTGCGGCGTGCCGCAGAATCACGGCAGATCGTGTGCATTACGCACCAAGCGTGCGTGGCCGCGCGCGCCGCCTCGCACTTCCGCGTGCACAAGCTGACGACAGACGGCCGCACCCGAACCGAGGTCGAGCGGCTGAGCTCCAATGCTCGAGTCGATGAGCTCGTGCGCATGCTTTCCGGTGCCCGCACCGAGAGCGCCCGACGGCTCGCGCTCGAACTCGTGCAAGCCGCACGCGCCGAGCAAGCGGCGTAGGAGCAGCCAAACGCCGTAAACACGTCGGTCACCTAGGCCTGAAACAAACACCAAGTCGAAGAAAAGGAACACCTAGCACTACTTGATCAGTTACAGATGGATCGGCGCGAGTCGCGGCATGCCACGAGGACAAAACCGGCGGGCCCGGCGCGCGGCTACCTTCCGTCGAGCGACGGTCGACTCCAGCTTGCGGCGCGCCTGCCCAGGAAATGGTCTCGAGCAGCTGAAAAGTTTCGGGGTCGGACACAAGTGACTAGTAGTATTAGAGTCGCGAATTTTCGTTGAATTCGGCGGGTTTGGCGAAGCTCACGCGTGAAAGATCGCGCCGCGAGTGCGGGCGGGGCGCGTGCGCCTTTTGCTGACTCGAGATCGAAGTGGTACGACCCGCGCCGTGCAGCGCGCCGTTCGAGGTTGCGACGAGGCTTCGCGGCGGGCGGGCCAAATCCGAGGCCATCAGTCGATGCGATCTCCGGGCAAATGCCAGCCCCGGCTGAAGCGCTCGTTCTGGATGACGCGTGTCTTTGCGCTTTCCGCTCTCGTCGGGCTGAGTGGCGTACTGGCGCCCGCTTGCTTCTCGCCTCGTTACGTCGACTGCGCGGTTCGCTGCGGCGCGAATGGAGAGTGCCCGGCCTCGTTCTCCTGCAGCGCCGGTTATTGCACGCGCGACGGCCAAAAGGGTTGCCGCGACTCGCTCGATTCCGACGCATCGAGCGGCAGCGGCGGAAGCGCTGGAGTGAATTCGAGCGGTGCGGGAGGAGCCGAGTTCATCGGCGAAGCGGGCAGCGCCGGTGCGAGTGAGTCAGGGGCAGGTGGGCTCGTGCAGGGAGGTGCCGGCGGCGGCGCAGGCAACTCTCCGGGGGGATCCACGAACGGCGGCGCAGAGAGTGGTGGTGCGACGAGTGGCGGTACTGGAGGCGTCAGTGGCGCAGGCCAGTGCCCGCCCGGTGCTCTGTGTGACGGCTTCGAAAGCGGCGCGCTCGGCTCGGTTTGGGACACGAACCTCGACCACGGATCAGTGACGATCGACGCGGTTCACGTTCATCGCGGCACTCACGCATTGCACGCACACATCGAAAACACCGCCGGAAATTGGGCTCAAGCGTACGCCAGCGAGCGGACTACTTTTTCGGGCGCCGCCACCTACGTGCGTCTGTTCGTGTTCGTGCCTGCTTCGACCCCCGGTGGGCTCGAGTTCTATCTCGGGGTGATCGAGCAGCAGACTGACCCCTATGGCGGGCTGAATCTTCAGGTCTCTCCCACGCGAATGCTGGGGCAGTCCAGTTTCGAGCTCGCGCCGGCGCGCTTCGCGGAAGACTCGACCTCGGCGTTGACTTGGGACCATTGGGCCTGCGTGGAGTGGGAGGTGGCGCCCACCTCGTCACTCGCGGCCGGAGGCACCGGGGGCGAAGCAAAGATCTATCTCAACGGGAGTGAGCTCGCTCAAGCGGGCTTGCCGAACCTCGTGGTGAGCCCGGGCTTCGGCCAGCTCGGCATCGGGGTGGAAGGGCGGCAAGACCCGCGCCTTCCGGCGATCGACGTGTGGCTCGATGACGTGGTCATTGCCGACCAGTTCATCGGCTGTGATTGAGCTCCGGTACGAATGCAGTCAATCCTGAACGTCGAGGCCACTCAGACTGACGTCGATCTGGCTGCGGAGCAGGCCGACCAGGCTGCGGATTTCCGACAAGCCGAGCCCGAGACGATCGCCCAACTCTTTGGACATATCGTCCAGCAGCTGTTCACGCGCAGCGTCAATCCAGCGCATCACCGTCGCGCGGTGCACGCGATAGCACTTGCCGATGCGATCCAGCGTCCAGCCACTCGAAAAATGCATGCGGAGCACGTTGCGTTGTTTGGCCGTCAGACGCGAAAGCGAACACCGCAGTGCTTCCGCCATCTCGGATCGGTGTTGGGCCCGCATCAGCGCGAGCTCAGGGTCGAACGAGAGCGCGATGACCTCATCGGCCACGTCTGCATCGGGGATTTCACGAGCACCGCGGCGCAAATCAATCGCCAGTCGAATCGACGCGATGCGCAGCCACGCACCGAGCGGACCACGACCCGAGAACTCAGCGATGCGCGGCCGCTCACCGAGCAGCAGGCGCTCCCTCAACTGCTGTTTGACCTCGTCGCAAAAATCGGGTCGAGAGTCGATGCGGGCAATGAAGCGGTCGACCTCGGACAAGAATTCGTTCTCGAAGACCGTGAGCGCCGCCCGCACGCCTTCGGCGCAGGCCAACGCCAAGCAAAAATCAGCGGCGTGCGCGGGCGCGGGTTCGGACGCGCTTTGGCTCAAGCGGTTCGCCACGGGTTCTATCTCGAACGGCACTTGAGGCCAGGCAGCACGCCCCCGCTCTACGATCTGTTCCGCGGTTTCTCTCATCCAAACAACGGCTCCGGTCTGCAGTATGCTGGATTCGGGCGGAGGCGTCGATGACCGGCTGCTTGACGGAAGAGACGCTGTTCGCCTTCATGGCGGGGGGGTTGTCGGATGCCGAGCTCGGCGAGGTCGATGAACACATCGACGCCTGCGAGAAATGTCGCGCGCTCTTGTTCCAGGCCGGCGCTGAAGACGGCGAATCGCATCGTTCACCGAGCAGTCGAGGTCGAAGCTTTCCCTGGTCGAGAAGGCCGACGCTGCCGGAGGGCACGCTCGTCGCGCAGCGCTACCGCATCGCGAAGTTCATCGGTGCGGGCGGCATGGGTGAGGTGTACGAAGCCGAGGACATCGAGCTGCGCGCGCAGATCGCTTTGAAGTCGGTGCGAGCCGTGATCGCAGAGCACCCCCGAGCGCTGACACGAATGAAGCGCGAGGTGCTGCTGGCGCGGCGCGTGACGCACCCGAACGTGTGTCGGATTTTCGATTTCGGCGTCCACGAGCAAGTCGGATTTCTGACGATGGAGCTGCTGACGGGAGAAACACTCGGTGCGCGGCTCCGCCGGCTCGGTCGGCTTTCGCTCGCCGAAGTGTTACCGATCGTCGAGCAGCTGGCCGCTGGCTTGGACGCGGCTCATCGCGCGGGCGTCGTGCATCGTGATTTCAAGGGTGACAACGTCATGCTCGTGGCCGCGGCGCCTGGCGAACCGCCCCGCGCCGTAGTCATGGATTTCGGTTTGGCTCGCGCGGATCTTTCGGAGCACGCGTCCAGTCATCCGCAGCAATCGGGTCGCGCGCCACTGGTGGGCACCGTGAGCCATATGGCCCCCGAACAAGTCGAGGGCTTGGAGGTCACGCCCCGCACGGACATTTACGCGCTCGGCGTGGTGCTCTTCGAGCTGGTCACCGGGCAGCTTCCTTTCAGTGGCCCCTCGCCCTTGTTTTCTGCGGTCAAGCGCCTCACTGCGCCGCCCCCTTCGCCACGAAAGCTCGTTCCCGAGCTCCCTCCGCATTGGGACGCCGTTATTTTGCGTTGTATGGCGCGCGAGCCCTCAGGGCGCTACGAGAGCGCCGGGCACGTAGTAGAGGCGTTGAAAGGAGATCCCGCGCGCACCTCGCGCCGCGCTTGGTTCCCGAAGGTCGCGCTCGCGGCGTTCGGGCTCGCGGCGACGGCGCTGCTGCTGACGTTCGCTCTGCGCTCGTTCAGTGCGTCGCTGCGGCCGACTTCATCCGTGCCGGAACCCGAACGCGGGGCCTCGCCGAGCGTGGCGGCCGTCGCCTTACCGGTTTCACCGAGCGCGCCGCGACCGACGGTGTCTGTGACTCCCTCCGTCGCTCCCAGCGCGCTTGCTTCTTCGGTCCCGGAAGCCAAGCGGTTCAGCTTGCCGCCTGCCGGTCCGCGCAAGACGCGCGAGCAGCGTCAGCGCACGACGGATCATGGCGCCGGGGCGAGCGCGACGAGCACGAAGCCGAACGACGACGAAGTCATTGATCCTTATGGAGGCCCAAGATAGGTGAATGAGCGTGAGATCGCCTTCCCCGAAAGCCGCGTTGGCCGCCTTCGCGATCCTCGCGGGAGCGCTCACGACGCGAAGGGCGCACGCTGAACCGACCGCGGATGCCGCCGTGTCGCCGCCGCCAGTCACTGAAAAGGCCAGAAAACGCTCCAATGAAGGGCTCGAATACTTCAAGCAAGGCGAATACGATTTAGCCATCGACGCGTTCCGCGCTTCCTATGCACTCTCGCCTTTGCCCGTGTTGCTCTTCGACATGGCGCAGGCGTTTCGAAAAAAGGGCGAGTGCGCGCGTGCTCTTTCGCTCTATCGTCGCTACTTGAATGACGAACCGCTCCCGACCAATCGCGAGCAGGTCGAGCAGTTCATCACTGAAATGAGCCGCTGCGCAGAGCCAGACGGCGCTACCTCCGGGCCGCCGGTCGTGGCGGAGGCGGAACCTCCGGCTGCCAGCGCGGTCGCCGCCGCACCGACGAACACGACGACACCGGCTCCCTCGCAAGGCCCTCCGTCGAGCGACACGGGCGCTCACACCAACTCGGGCACCAATGCCAACTCGGGTGCTCCACTACGCACTGCGGGAGTCGTCGTCGGTGCCGTGGGCGTCGTAGCGCTGGGCGTGGGTGTGTACTCCAGCATTCAGGCCGCGCGCGCGAGCCAAAAAATTTCCGATCTGTTCGCAAAGGGCGGTCAATGGACCGCCGACGACGACACCACGCTTTCGCACGGCGATCATTTTCGCACGGCGGCGGTCATCTCCTACGTTGCGTCTGGTGTGAGCCTGGGTACCGGCGCGGTGCTCTACTATTTGGGCGTCCGCGAGGGCCGCAATGCGCTCAGCGGCGTCGCTGTTCAGACCCAGGCAGGCGGCGGTCGGGTCATCTGGACCGCCGCATTTTAAGCATTGCGCCGTGAGTTGGCCGGCTCGAGCGCGTCTCGAGCCGGCCAAAGCCGTGTTCGCTCAGCCCCTCACTGGAGCAGCGGGACGCGTCGCTGCCCGCCGCCATTGCCGATGCCGCCGCCACCACCACCAGTAAATGGCGTTCCACTGCCGCCGCTGCCGGTTCCGCCCGTCGGATCATCGAACTCGACATCCAAGGTGAAGCCATTCAATTGCATGGCGCACCTCGCGTCCTTTTCCGTGTTGCCTTCGTGCGGCCCCTTGACCAGAACGCCGTGGTTGTGTCCGGGCGACGCTGCCCAATCGCGAACCATGCTGGTCACGTCCAGGTTCACGCTGTTTTGGTTGGCGTGAAACTCCCGAAGCGTGAAGGTCCGGGCGTCACTCGAAGGCGGGAACGGCTGCGTACCGATGAAAGTGACGCCCGAAGACCAAGACTCTTCGGCCTTCGACACGTTGAACGCGAAGTCTTCGGCTGAGCCGAGACCGTCGGTGTTGCACGCTCCGTCGGCTTGGATCGTCTTCACGTGAAGCGTCGCGCTCGCGATTTCCTTGAACGAGATCGAACCGAGCTCGAACCGAGCAGCGCTGGCAGACGCTGACCACCACCAATAGCTGAAGAGGCCGAAAAATCCGTCTGAGGAGTCGCCCGTGAATCCGACCGCTGTCAGGTTCAGTCCGGGGAGGATGACTCCCGAGAACGTGTCCTTGCTGTCCTTATCGCCGCGGATCAGCGTTGCTAGGTCGGAGGGATTGAGAGTGACGTTCTTCGTCGTTGGTTTGCCCTGCGTAAAGCAGAACGCATCGCTCGGCGGCGAGTCGTGTGTGCCGGAGAACGCGGTGACCGTGTAGCAGACCTTGCCGTCGGCTGGCTTCGCCGTACCGCGCGCCGTGAGATCAGCTCCATTTTGCGTGTCGATCAGCTTCGTCGGCTTCGTGCCATCGGCGCGCCAAATATGATAGCCGTCGATGGCAGTGAGGCAGGGGCTCTTACTGCAGGTTTGCGGCACCCAGTCCCAGACCAACATCACGTCACCGTTGGCGATCGACGCAGCGCAGCCCAAACCCCAGAACAATCCGGCAGGGAAGTGCGCGGCACATTCCTGCGAATCGGCGGTGCGGTGCAGGTTGATCGGTCGCGCAATGGTCGGAACCGTATCGAACGGGATCGGTGTGCCCATGGGCTCGCTGTCTGCCGCGCTCGAGGAGTCCGCGCTCGATTCCGGCGTCTCCGCTTGTGTCTCGACCAGTGCGGACGCCGCCTTGCTCGTCGGGTCTGCACCAGGCTCGCTCGCGGTTTCCATGCTGCAGCCAGCGAGGCTTGCCGCAATCAACATCCACCCGCCCATTCCCGCGTAATTCGAATAGTTTCTCATGAGATAGCTCCGCCCGATTGTTGGGATACACGGAGCCGTCCGCCCCGAAGCGCGAAGCGAGTTTTCACTCGCCCTCCCGGATTCGCTGGTTGGCCCCGTGGGCTTCCTCGAAGGTCGCCACCTAGGTGACGGAGCGGGCGGCTGCTTGTTGCGCGGATTGTTTGCAAAGCGGCACGGAGCAGCACATCACCGCCTACGAAATGCTCGCTCGACCATCAGTCCGATCCACCAGCGCTTCACCGCGCTGGCCAGCTGTGCACTTTTGGCGTAATGCGTGCGGCACATGTCGTACACCCCGACAGAGCTGGACTCGCCGTTCGCGCGCCTGGGCGGTGAAGGCCCGGTGCGTGAGCTCGTCACCCGTTTCTACGACCACATGGATGCCGACGAGCCCGCGCTGGCGGCGCTTCATCGGCAGGACGAGCAAGGGAAGGTGAGTGCCACCTCGCGTGAAAACTTTGCGCTCTTTCTCATCGAGTGGCTGGGAGGGCCGCGCACGTTTTCGGAGACGCGTGGGCACCCACGGCTGCGCATGCGCCACGCCCAGGTGCCGATTGGCATCACGATGCGTGACGCCTGGCTGCGTTGCCTGACCGCCGCGCTGGACGAGATGAACGTGACCGGTGACGTGCGCGGTTTTCTCGATGCGCGCCTGGCCGAGGTGGCGAACTTTTTGCGGAATACGCCGGAAGGGGCGTAAATCGGCCCCTCGCTTCAGCTTCGTGCCGCGAGCGTTCGAGCGAACAACGCCAAGCGGCGCCCACGGAGCAGCGTCTCTTTCTCGGCGCGCGGCAAGCGTTTGACGGCAATTTCCAAGCGCAACGCCGCGCCCTTCGAGTCACAACGCCGATGGGCGAGCAAGAGCAACGGCCCTCGCCCTCGGGTGTAACGCGCCCCGCGCCCGGCATTGTGCGCGGCAAGCCGCTGCGCCACGTCCCGTGCGATCCCGGTGTAGAGGGTGCCGTCGTTGCAACGCGCGATGTACAAAAACCAGCGCGCGGCGGGGCCAACGGTCGGAGTCGAGCGAGGAGCAGGCGAGGTCACGCGCCCGAGATCGCTAGCACTTTCCCCCCAATATTGGAAATTTCGAGCCGTTTGGCGCAGCGCGAGGTGCGGGTTTGGCGGGCCGCAATGCTGATTTGCGGCTAGGCTCTCGCCGCGTGACCGCGAGTAAGGGTGAACGAGGGCATGTGCCGAGCTTGTACGCGCAGGTGCTCGTCGCGATCGCCTTGGCCGCGTTGCTCGGCTACCTGAAGCCGAGTTGGGGCGTGGCGATGAAGCCACTCGGGGACGGCTTCATCGCGCTGATCAAGATGCTGATCGCTCCGGTCGTGTTCACGACGCTGGTCGTGGGCATTGCGGGGATGAATGACTTGAAAGCCGTCGGGCGCGCGGGCGGCAAGGCCATCTTGTGGTTCGAATTCACGACCACGCTGGCGCTCCTGATCGGGCTGTTCATGGCGCACGTGGTGCATCCGGGCGCTGGCATGCACATCGTGGTCGACAAGCTCGATTCGAGTGGGCTCGACGCCAAGCTTTCCGGGGCGCACCCGCACGGTTTTGCCGAGCACGTACTGGCGATTATTCCGGACACTTTTCTGGGCGCATTCGCGCGCGGCGATCTCTTGCAAGTGCTGCTCTTGGCAGTGCTCACCGGCGTCGTGTTGTCGCGCTTGGGGGCCCGGGCCAAGCCCTTGTTCGAGCTGCTGGAGAGCGCGAGCCTGGCCCTGTTCGGCATGGTGGGTCTCGTGATGCGGCTCGCGCCGCTCGGCGCGTTCGGCGCCATGGCGTTCACCATCGGCAAATATGGCCTCGGCACGTTGGGCAGCTTGGCCAAGCTGATGGCGGCATTTTACGGCACCGCGCTGCTGTTCGTGTTCCTGGTGCTCGGTCTTTCGCTACGGCTGCTCGGGCTCTCGATCTCGCGCCTGCTGGTGTACTTGCGAGAAGAGCTTGCCGTCGTGCTCGGCACTTCGTCGTCGGAGTCGGCGTTGCCGCAATTGATGCGCAAGCTCGAGGCGCTCGGTTGTGCGCCGTCGATCGTGCGGTTGGTCGTGCCCGCGGGCTACTCGTTCAACCTCGACGGCACTTCGATCTACCTCACGCTCGCCAGCTTGTTCGTCGCGCAAGCGCTCGACATCCCGCTCACGATTGGTAACGAAGTGTCGCTGCTCGCAGTGCTGCTCCTCACGTCGAAAGGCGCGGCAGGGGTGACGGGCAGCGGCTTCATCACACTCGCGGCCACTCTGTCTTCCACCGGGCACATTCCGGTCGTCGGATTGACACTGCTGCTCGGCGTCGATCGCTTCATGTCCGAAGCTCGTGCGCTCACCAACATCGTGGGCAACGCGGTGGCCGCGTTGGTGGTTGCCCGTTGGGAAAACCAACTGGATTTGGACCGCGCGCGGCTGATGTTGTCGGATTCTCCAGCGCGAGCTGCCGCAGAATGACTGGCGCGGTGCGGCGGGTGATGCCAGAATTTCGCGCATGAACCCGGCCTTGATTCGAGCCATGTGGGGTTGTCTGCTGCTGCCCGCCCTCGCCGGTTGCGGCGCTACCGGGCTCGCCTGGGTGGACCAACCGCTGGTCACCGAAACCGAATCAGAGAGTGGAAGTGCTGAAGTGTCAGCGCCGGTACGACCAAGTGCGAGTCCGGTTACAGCTGCAGCAGATGCGCCTACGTCGCCCGGCGAGAACCACCAACGTTTGAATCGCACCGTGACGTTGGGCGAAATCTATCAAACGAGTTCGACGCCCGCAGCGCCGGGTGCACCCGGCAACGGCGGGGTGACGGTCACGATCAACAACTATAGCCAGGGCGCGCCCGCTTACGGTGGCTACGGAAGTTACGGAGCGTACGGCTATACGCGCAGTTCTGCCGGCAATTCGCGTGCTTTCGTGAGCGGCTCGAGTAGCTCCGTTGGCGCGGGTTCGTCGTCGCTGCAGCCTGGCCAGAATTGGCCGACAGTCGCTGACCACGGGACGAACTACCCGTACCGTTCCGCTCCCGCTTCGCCCTGGTCACGCGCGCAATAACTCTTCGATTGGAGTGTTGCGCTCGAGGCGTCCTCTGGGCGATGCTCTCGAGTCGTCGGGCAGCGTTTCGGCTGAACGGCAGAGCGGTTCGATCAGTGCGAGAACGCGTAGCTCACTCTCCCATTCGCAACAACAGCCAGGAGAGCTGCGCGTGACATCTCGCGAAGACGATTCCAAGCCGGGTAGTCGCCTCACGTCGCAACGTCCAACGGCGCGCGACGTTCCGATCGCGAAGTACAGTGATTTGCCGATTGGCACGTCGCCTCCGCGTGGTCTGCGTGGTCTCTCGTTGCAGCCCGGGCAGGGCGCACCCGAGGCCATCAATCCAGACGAAGTGGAGCTCGCGGTGCTGCGCGAAGCCGATACGCTCGATGGCCCGCGCGTGGCTCGAGTCGCGCCGCGCAAGGCCGCCGCTCCGGGCAGTTTGCCGCCGCGCCCCGTGTCCGTGGAAGTGCCGCGCTCGCGCGCTCAACCGCCCCTCGATCTCGAGGCGTTGACGCCAAAAACGCCCAGTGCACGCTCCGTACAGAGCGGCACCTTGATGTCGATCGGTTCGGTCGATCCACGCGCGCCGACGGAGCTCTCGCTGCCGAGTCCGCGTCGTCCGCCCGTTTCGTCCGAGCGCCCGTACCCGGTTCCCGAAGCGGTGGTCGATCACACGCCGCCCATGCATCCCGAGCGGCGCGAACCGATGCGGCTGGGTGGGCAAGCGGTCTCGCACAGCGATCCGGAGTGGTCGCCCTATGCGCGTCCAGCGGTTTCGGCGCGTCCGCCGGTGTCGAGTGGGCGTCTCGGCCCGCAGTCTTCGCTTCCCGGCTACATCGGGGCTGATTCGCCCGCGCCAGCCGCACGCAACTTCGCGCGTGAGCCCGAGTCGTATCCGGGGTCCGATCGCTACGGCCAGCCGCCGAAGTCATCGTCGCGTCCCTCTTCACGCTACGCTCCGGATCCCCCGCCCGATTTTCAAATCCACGCCGAGCTCGATGCGCTCCCGCACGACTACGGGTTTCCGGAAGACGGGTTCGATTTGCGAGGCGTGTCGACGCAACGTGAACCGCTCGCCGGTCGCCGCTTGGCGTCGTCGCCCGAGTTCTTGGCAGAGCCCGAAGTGGCTCCGGAACCGGCCAGTATTTCGCAGCGCGGGTTGATTCGCTTGTCCGGTCCGTCGAGTTCTTCCGCCATCACGCTGTGGGTCGATCGCGCGCGAGCTCGCGCGTCATCGGCTGATTTTGGCGATGCCGAGGGCGTGCCCTCTTCCTCGCAGCCACGCCCGCGCCACACCGTGCCGTTGAGTTGGGTCGTGGGCGCGGCGTTCGTCGGCCTGACCGTCGCCGTGCTCATGCTCGTGGCGATGCGTGGCGAACGGCCTGCTGCTCCGCAGGTCTCGACCAGCGATCGCGCTGCTGCGGCTCCCGCTCCCGTCGCGGTCGTCGCTCCAGGGACCGTCGTGGCTCAGCCGCTCGCGACAGCCATCAATAGCGCAACTCCCGTTGCGAACGTGCCGCCCAGCGCGCACTCGAACCCGAGCGCGCCCGCCGCTGCGAACACCGCCTCGGGCACGGCCGTGAGCAAATTGCCGGCACTCGCGGCTTCGGCGCGCACGGTCGACCCTGCCTCGGTGAGCAGTGTGGCGCACCCCGCCAGCACGCCCGCCTCAGCGCACGGATCCGTTGGCAGCGCGCCGACGGAACTCAGCCCAAAGTCTCGTCAATCGATCTACTGAAACACCGCAAATTTGCGGTTTTCGCGTCGTCCTGACGCCGATCTGAGCTCGTCTGGGTACGTTTCCTGCAACCATTTTGAAACACACCGCGCGCTAAGTCTCTGACCATCAGCGACGCAGCGCGGCGTCGAGTCCGATTGTTTTCAGCGCGGGAGCCTCGCCATGAATACGGACGCGGATGACTTCCAGCATTGTGATTCCCTGTCGGGCACCGAGCTTGGTGCGCGCGCAGTCAGCATGCCGCCCAGTTTGCGGCCTCCGCCGGTCCAGCCCCGGCGGTTTTCGCGCGCTCGTTCGCTGTTCGGCGCAGCAGCCTTGATCACCGCTGGCGCAGCCGTCGCGCTCTATCTGCAGCGAGGCAGTGTGACGCCGCCGGAAGCCTTGGACGCGCTGCGCGTGGAGGGCAACACGCTGAGTTTCTCGGAGAAATTCGCGGTTCGCGCCGGCATCCACACCATCGAAGTGGCGCAGATGCCGTTTTCGCCAGTCGTCTCGCTGGTCGGCAAAACCACGTACGATCCGAACCACGTCGTCGCGATCGGCGCGAGCGCGCTCGGCACCGTGCGCCGCGTCGCCAAATACGAGGGCGAAACGGTACAAGTCGGGGACGTGTTGGCGGAAATCGGCAGCCCGATGCTGGCTCGAGTCGAGGCCGCTTCGCTGCTCCGGTCACGTTCGGCGCCGCATGGCACCCTCGGCGTTTCGACGCTCCGTTCACCGCTAGCGGGTACTGTCGTCGAGCGGCGCATCGTCACCGGTCAATCGGTGCGGGGTGAACGCGTCGCGTTCGTGGTCGCCAATCTCGATCACCTTTGGCTCGACGTGCACGTGGACGATGCGCAAGCACGGACACTGCACATCGGCGATCGCGTCGAGCTCGGA
>Ga0105245_10002584_pt1 | contig 16303 bp, 18 predicted proteins | sample KBSM54metaG_FD_81523 | JGI IMG/M metagenome (GOLD analysis project Ga0105245, IMG submission 81523) | Miscanthus rhizosphere microbial communities from Kellogg Biological Station, Michigan, USA - KBS M5-4 metaG | ecosystem: Host-associated > Plants > Roots > Rhizosphere > Soil | place...
GAAGAGGACGATAACGACGGTGCGGGCCGGCCACTGCATGTTGGACCACATCGTCATCAGGTCGAAGCTGACTGCCCGTTCCTGAAGGAGCATGAATGCCCACGATTGCAACTGAAAAACCATGATTTAATCTCCTGCGAGTTGATTTGAACCGCGGACGTTTCCTACGCCGCGGCGGCTGCTAGTTCAAGACAAAATTCACTGTAATCTCGGTGATAACATCCACCGGCTCACTATTCAAAAGATACGGCTGGTATTCCCACTCGGATACCGCTCTCATCACTTCCGGGGTAGCCAGCATGGCCGGTCCCGATACATACTTCAAGTCGCGGATCTTGCCGTCTTTCCCGATGACCGCCGTGTAACGAACCGCGCCCTGAACACGGGCGAGCTTGGCGACTCGGGGATAATCCGGCGGAACCCGCTTAACAATACGACCTTCGAAAACTTTTCCGCCGACTGTAACCGGTTTGTCGTTCTTGGGCGGAGGCGGAGGAGGCGGCGGAGGCGGAGGCGGAGGCGCGATACCGCCCAGATTGATGGAGGGCGTTCCTCCCGGCACTCCGCCGGGCACGCCGATCACCGACACGTTTGCCACCGAAGGCGGCAGCTCTTCCTCTTTGATAATCGCGATGTCTTTCGGAATCGCCTTGGGCGCCATCAGCTTTCCAGCGTCGAACTGGCGTGGCGGAACCTTGATGACCTTGACGGGCGTGGGAGGAGGCGGAGGAGGCGGAGGAGGCGGAGGGGCGGGTGCTTGCAGCATACTCACCAATGTCGCCTTGGGCAGCACGTCAGTGAAGATCAGCGGGAGAATGACCAATACACTGATGACTCCAATCTGAACGGCGAAGGACAACGCCACCGTCCAGCTCTTGTTCGTTTTTCCAACTCCGTCTACGAAGGTCTGATCAAACATCCCAATCTCCTAATCTGCCGAACTGCACCAGCTTCGCTGCACTAGCCTCGCACAGCCTTGCGTGTGGCGGCTGTTTCCCGAGCCACCGGCACAGCCGCGGCGGGTTTACCCTTGCCGCGGAAGTTCTGCCAGAATACCAAAATCGGACTCGCAACGAAAACCGAAGAATACGTCCCCACCAAAATACCCATCACCAGCGCGAACGAAAACCCGTTCAGCACGTCGCCGCCGAACATCCACAGCGCCAAAGCAGTCAGCAGCGTGAGGCCGCTGGTAAGCACCGTCCGGCTCAGCGTCTGATTGATGCTGAGGTTGATTATGTTCACCAAAGAATCGCGGCGCGATAACTTCAGGTTCTCCCGGATCCGGTCGAAAACCACGATGGTGTCATTCATCGAATAACCGACCAGGGTGAGCAAGGCCGCCACCACGGTCAGCGAAATCGGCTTATTGAACAGCGAGAACAGACCGATGGTGATGATGGTGTCATGGAAAACGGCCACTACCGCCGCCACGCCGTAGATCCATTCGAAGCGGAACGCGATATATACCAGCATTCCGGCCAGCGCATACAGCGTAGCCAGAACAGCCTGCTGCCGCAGCTCCGCGCCGATCTTGGGACCGACGACTTCGGTCGATAGGATCGTGAACGGCCCCAGCGCAACGTTGGCTTTCAGAACCTCGATAACTTTGGGGGTCACACCCTTCACGCCGGAAAGCTCATCGACCGAACGCAGGATGCCGCCATGATCTTTGCGATAGGTACTGATCTCGGCGGACAGATCCTGCAAGTCCTGCTCGGAGAGCGGAACAGCGGCCTGTTGCAGGGGTCCACGAATACGGTCCGCAAGCTCGCCCGCGGAGGCGTTATTCAAGTCGATCTTCCCGCCGGAGTCGCCGAACATGCCCCGCAGGGTTTCTTCAATCTGCTGGCGGTTGGCGTTCAGCTCTTTCTCATCCTTGATCTCGGTGTCGATCAAAACCTCGGGTTTCCCGCTCACCTGCTGTACGACAATGTCGCCCGGCATTTTGCTTTCGAGCGCGGAACGGATCTTCTGCACGGGCGGCTCCTGGGAAAAGCGCAGCCACATCTGGGCGCCACCCTTGAAGTCGATACCGTAACGCATACCCTTCATGCCGATACTGATCAATCCCGCTGCCGTCAACACGAGCGATAGGCCGATGAAGGGCCACTTGTTACCGAGAAAGTCGAAGTTGGTGTTCTTAAATAATTCCATTGAGCCCGTTACTGCCGGCCTAGAGTGTCAGACACCGGCGCGCCGACAAAAGTTCCCGCCGGCCATATTTCCCAAAGATCCAGAATTCGCAAAACGATTTAGGCTACCACAAACCAGGAAGTCAAACCATTCAAATACTGAGCGTTACCGCCCGCTTCTGCCCGCCCAATTCCCAATCGAATATGGTTCGGGAAACAAACACCGCCGTGAACACGTTGGCGAACAAGCCGATCACCAGTGTCACCGCAAACCCTTTGACTGGACCGGTTCCGAACAGGAACAGGAAACAGCAGGAAACAATAGTAGTTACGTGCGTGTCGATGATCGTGAGGAAGGCCTTGCCAAATCCGGCTTCGACGGCCGCAATCACGGCTTTTCCGGCCCGCAACTCTTCGCGAATGCGCTCAAAAATCAGGACATTCGAGTCCACCGCCATACCGACGGTCAGAATAATGCCAGCGATTCCGGGCAGCGTTAAGACCGCCTCGAAGTAGCTCAGCGCGGCAATCAGAATCAGCGCATTTAGAATCAATGCCAGAGTGGCGTTGATGCCGCTACGCTTGTAATACAACAGCATGAGCGTGACCACCGCGATTACTCCCGCGATGCCGCTCACCAAACCCTGGCGGATCGAATCGGCGCCCAATGAAGGCCCCACCGACCGTTCTTCCATATTCAACAGGCTGGCGGGAAGAGCGCCTGCGCGCAGATTCAGCGCGAGGTCGGCGGCTGCATCATGCCCGCCCATGTTGGTGATCACGCCGTTGTCGCTAATCTTGGCCTCGATGGTCGGCGCGCTCAAAACCTTTTTATCCAGGACGATCGCCAGCCGGTCGCGAATGTGCGCCCCGGTGAATCTTTCAAAACGGCGGGCCGCGTCCTGGGTCAATACGAAATTCGTCTCCCAGCCGCCCGTTGTGCCGTTCTGGATGGGCTTGGCATCGCGTAAATCCTGACCTCTGACTACCGGGGTGCGCGCCAGGATGTAAAACTCGGCAGGCGTCCCGCCGCGGACACCCGATCCCAGAATCTGTGAGCTCAAGGGCAGGACGCCATTCTTGCTCTGCATGGCTTCTTCGCGCGATGCAAACGGTCCGCCCTGGACCTCGTACAGTTCCAGCACCGCGGCAGTCTGGAGGTTCTGCTTAATTCGCGCCGGGTCGTCCACGCCGGGCAAAGTAACCAGAACTTGCGCTTCGCCCCGCTGTTGCACGCTTGACTCCGCGAGCCCGTAACCGTTGATCTTCTTTTCAATGACGTTGATGGTCTGGGCCATCGTGTCTGTACGCACCCGCAGCGCCTCACTCGTCTTCATGGTCATGCGGTAATCGGTTTCATTCACCGGGGTGAGATTCCAGACGGCGCCGAAGTTGTCGTTCGCGATCATCCGGAAGTCGCCCGCCTTGGTCCCCGGTACGCCCGTGATGTTGATCTGAATATTGTTGGCGGTGTCGAAGGTGGGCTCGTTGCGATTCATGTCCACGAACGGGATAGAGGCCTTGGCCAACTCGTCGCGAAGCCGCTGGATGACGGTATCGGCTTCTCCCTTGAAGGCATCCTGCATCTGGATCTGATACACCAGGTTGCTGCCGCCCTGGAGATCGGTTCCGAGCCGGATGTTGTTCTTCCAGTTCTGCGCCAGCTGCGCCTTCGATGTGGGCAGGCCGATGATGCCGTAGATGCAAACCAGCGTCACCGCCAAGATGATCACAAGCCTGATTTTGGTATTGCTGCTCATAGTTTGGTCACTTCTTCTCTTCCAGTGCCTTCTCCGCGTTCACCATGCTGGCCACCGCGCTGCGGGCGATCTGCAGCTTGATATTATCCGGCTTCACCCGTACGATCAAGGTATCCGGCGCTACGCTGACCACCGTGCCCACGATTCCGCCGGTAGTAATCACTTCATTTCCAGCCTGCAATCCCGCCAGCATGGCCGCCTGCTGCTTCTTCTGGCGCTGCATGGGCATGAACACCAGGAAATAGAAAATCGCCACGATGAAGATCAAGGGCAGAAAGCCCATAATCGGATTGGCCGCGGGCTGCTGCTGAAGCCAAAAGGCGAGGTCTTGCATGGGAAATTTTGTACGGCTTTCTAGATTACGGCTACGTTAGCATTGTCCCGCGCTGTGCGCGCAGAAACGTGGGGAACTCCCCAACCAGTATAGCCTCCCGCATCCGCTTCATTATGTCAAGGTACCGGTACAGGTTATGCAGCGTCGCCAGAACGGAGAACGTGATTTCGCCCGCCAGGAAGAGATGGCGAAGATAGGCCCGCGAAAAGTTGCGGCAGGCGTAACACTCGCAATTCTCGTCGATGGGGCGCGGATCTTCTTTGTACTGCGCCTGCTTGATCAGGACCCGTCCCTGGGATGTAAACAGGCACCCGTTACGAGCGTTGCGCGACGGCAGGACGCAATCCATCATGTCTACGCCGCGCGCTACGTACTCGGGCAGATCCTCCGGCATCCCGACTCCCATGACATAGCGCGGCCGATCCTTGGGGAGCAAAGGGGCAGTGATTTCCGTCATTTCCAGGCTGAGCCCCCGGGGCTCACCGACCGATAACCCGCCGATGGCGTACCCGTCGGCACCTAAAGAGAGTAGCTCTTCGGCGCAATGGCGGCGCAGGTCGGCGTACATGGACCCTTGCACGATCGGGAAACAGGCATGCTCGCCGTCAGCGGATCTCATGTAATGGTCGTAGGCGGATCGCGCCCAGCGCAGGGTCCGTTCGGTGGATACTCGCGCGGCCTCGTGGCTGGCCGGATATGCCAGGCACTCGTCGAGCACCATCATAATGTCGCTACCTAAGGCTAGTTGGACGTCGATGGTCGATTCGGGAGTGAAGAAGTGCTGGTCGCCGTTCAGGTGCGAGCGGAAAAGCACGCCTTCTTCCGTGACCTTCCGTAATGTGTCGAGGCTGAAGACCTGGAATCCACCGGAGTCGGTGAGAATCGCGCGAGGCCAGCTGGTAAAGCCGTGCAAACCGCCGAATTTCCGGATGGTCTCGTGTCCGGGTCGAAGAAACAAATGGTAGGTGTTGCCGAGAATGATCTTGGCGTTGAGATCCTGGATCAGGTCGCGCGGCAGGATGCCTTTGACGGTTCCCTGAGTACCAACCGGCATGAACACCGGAGTCTCGACGTCGCCATGCGCGGTGTGGAGAATGCCGGCGCGCGCTCCCGTCTCGGGGCAGGTCGCCTGTAGCTCGAATCGAAACACAGATCTCTATTGTAGGGGGAGGGCTCATGAGCCCTTGGTAGGATATAAGGACACCTCAACATGTCCTTGCGGTTCTATAACACTCTGAGCCAGAAACTGGAGGAGTTCACTCCGCTCCACGACAATGTCGTTCGGATGTATACCTGCGGGCCCACGGTCTACAATTACGCGCACATCGGCAACCTGCGCTCCTTCGTTTTCCCCGATATCCTGCGGCGCTGGCTGCGTGCGCGGGGATACACGCTCGATCACGTGATGAACATCACGGACATCGAGGACAAAATCATTCGCGATTCCAAGGCGGCGGGAAAATCCATCGCCGAATTTACTGAGGTCTACACCAAAGCCTTCCTCGAAGACCTGGCGACGCTGCGGCTGGAGCGTCCCGAGCGCATCGTCCCCGCGACACAGCACATCCCGGAAATGGTGGAGGCGGTGCAGCATCTCACGGAACGCGGGCATACGTATGTCAGCGACGGCTCGGTGTATTACCGCATCTCGACGTTTCCCGAATACGGCAAGCTTTCCCACAACGACTTCAGCGGCATCCGCGCAGGCGCTCGCGTGGATGTGGACGAATACGATAAAGACGACGCCCGCGACTTCGTTTTGTGGAAAGCCGCCAAGGAAGGCGAGCCGGCTTGGGACACCGCCATCGGCAAAGGCCGTCCCGGCTGGCATATCGAATGTTCCGCCATGGCGATGAAGTATCTGGGCGATACCCTGGACATCCACACCGGCGGAGTGGATCTCACCTTCCCACATCACGAGAATGAGATCGCGCAGGCCGAGGGAATTACCGGGAAGCAGTTCGTCCGCTTCTGGTTGCACGCCGAGCACCTGAGCGTCGATTCGCAGAAGATGTCGAAGTCGCTGGGCAACATCTACACTCTGCGGGATCTGAAGGAGCGCGGAAACGCGCCCGAGGCCTTGCGATATTTGCTGGCGTCGGTGCCGTATCGCAAGAAACTAAACTTCACGTTCGATGGGCTGAAGGCTGCGGCCACGTCCATCGAGCGGCTGCGCAATTACAAACTGCGGCTGGAGACGGACAAATTTCCAGCGGGGACAAATCCGGCTCTGACCGAGCGGACTCGGGCAGCATCGGCCGCATTCGACGCGGCTCTGGATGACGATCTTAATACCGCCGAAGCTCTGGGCACAGTCTTCGAATACATCCGCGATACCAACAGCGCTATGGACGCGGGAGAATTTCCCGCCGGCAACGCCGCGGGCTCAATCGAATTCCTGAGGCGCTTCGACTCCATCTTCGATGTGCTAAAGCCGACCGCTCGCGCGGGTGGGCTTTCGGACGCCGAAGTGGACGCGCTCATCGCGGAGCGGACTGCGGCCAAGAAATCGCGCGATTTCGGGCGTTCTGACGAGATTCGCAACCAGCTCGCGGCCCAAGGCGTCATACTCGAAGACACCAAGGAAGGAGTGCGCTGGAAACGGTCATGAAAATCGAAAGCAAGACCGTCCACGGCGGCGACCGGCGCAAGCTGACCGGCGATTCCATCCCGGTCACCACTCCTATTTATACGGCAGCCAGCTACGCCTACGATTCGATGGAGCAGCTGGATCGCGTGTTCGGGCTGGAGGAAAAAGGTCAGTCTTACGGCCGTTACGACAACCCTACGCGCGGCGCGCTCGAAGATCTGATTCAGGAGCTGGAAAGCGGGGCCGGTGCGATCGCCTGTGCTTCCGGAATGATCGCCATCCACACGGCGCTGCTGGCCGCCCTGCTGGATCGCCCGAAGCGCGTGCTAGCCGCCAATATGATGTACGGCGCCACCACGTCCATGCTGATGAATATTTTCGGGCCGCTGGGCATCGAGACCGACCAGATCGATCCGTGCGATCTGACGGCGTTCGAGGCCGCGCTTGCAGAGACGAAACCAGGCGCGGTGATTCTCGAAACGATCGCCAATCCTCTGCTGCGGGTGGCGGCGCTCGACCACATCGGACAGGCCTGCAAGCGCGCGCATGTGCCGCTGATCGTGGATAACACGTTCGCGACGCCGCTTCTCGTCCGGCCACTGGAACTCGGCGCCAACATCGTCTGCCACAGCGCCACGAAATATCTGGCGGGGCATGGCGACGTCCTGGGCGGGGTCATGATCGCGGATGCCGAGCACTTCGACACGGTCCGGACGCTTTCGCGCACGCTAGGTCCAGTGATGGGACCCTTTGAAAGCTATCTCACCATGCGGGGGATCAAGACGCTGGCGCTGCGCGTGGAGCGGCAGTGCGCCAATGCCTGCAAAGTCGCGACCTGGCTGGCGGCGCATCCGCGCGTGGAACGAACCTTCTTCCCCGGCGACCCCAAGCATCCCGATGCCGCCAACATTGCACGCCTGTTCCCGCCCAACCGCTTCGGCGGCCTGGTGTCTTTCGAGCTGAAGGGCGCGGATCGCGCCGAAGTCTTCCGCTTTATGGAGAAACTGCAAATGGTGGTGCGCGCGACGTCACTGGGTGATGTCCACAGCATGATTCTGTATCCGGCCATGGCCTCGCATCGCGACCTCTCGCCTAAACATCGCGAAAGGCTGGGGATCCGCGATAACCTGGTCCGGTTATCGATCGGCATCGAGGCGCACGAAGACATCGTGGCCGACCTGGAACGGGCGCTTTCCGCGTGAAAATCTGGTATGCTGTGGTTTCTATGTTCGTGGCCCGGCAGCATCGGCACCATCCTCACCACCACAATGGTGCGAACCGTCGGGCTCACGCGTAAAACCAAGTTTAATCTGAAGTGAGATCAAATGAGCCCGCCGGAAACGGTGGGCTTTTTGTTTATAGGAACGAATCTACAGGAATACTCTATGCAACTCGATTTCAGCAAGCTCGACGGCCTGGTGGCCGCAGTCATTCAGGACTGGAAAACCGGCCGCGTCCTGATGGTCGGATTCATGAATGAAGAATCCTTTCGCATGACGGTGGAGACCGGCAACGCGGTGTTCTACAGCCGCTCGCGCAACAAGCTGTGGCTCAAGGGCGAGACATCCGGCCACAAGCTGGTGGTCAAGGAAATTTCGACCGACTGCGATCAGGACGCGGTGCTTCTGAAATGCGAGGCCCTCGGCCCCGGCGTGTGCCACGAAGGGTATGAGAGCTGCTTCGTCCGCAAGCTGGATGGCAAGGAATGGAAAATCAGCGAGGCGCGCGCGTACGATCCTAACGCCGTATACGGTAACTAATGAAACTCAAACTCGGCATTCCCAAAGGCAGCCTCGAAAACGCTACCGTCGATCTTTTCCGGCGAGCCGGATTCCAGATCACCGTCAGCAGCCGGTCCTATTTTCCATCCATCGACGATCCGGACATCGAGTGCATGCTGATTCGCGCGCAGGAAATGGCGCGCTACGTCGAAGACGGCGTGCTGGATGCCGGACTCACCGGCCGCGACTGGGTCCTGGAAAATGACGCGCATGTTCACACGGTTGCTGACCTCATCTACGCCAAGCAGAGCTTCGGCAAAGTGCGCTGGGTTCTGGCCGTGCCGGAATCTTCGCCCGTGAAGTCGGTCAAAGATCTGCAAGGCAAGATCATCGCCACCGAACTGGTCTCCGCGACCGAGCGCTATCTGCAATCCCACGGCGTCACCGCCAAAGTTGAGTTCAGCTGGGGCGCTACCGAAGTCAAACCTCCAGAGCTGGCCGACGCCATCGTGGAGGTCACCGAAACCGGATCTTCGCTGCGCGCCAACAAGCTGCGGATCGTCGAGACGGTGATGGAATCGAACACCCAGCTCATCGCCAATCTGGATTCCTGGAAAGATGACTGGAAGCGCCGCAAGCTGGAAGACATGCGGATGCTGCTCGAAGGCGCCATCAACGCGCTGGGCAAAGTCGGCATGATGCTGAACGTGGAAAAGAAGAATCTAGCGGCCGTGCTGGCCGTGCTCCCGGCACTGAAGAAACCCACCATATCGCCGCTCAGCGAGGGCGAGTGGCTGGCGCTGAACACCATCCTGGACGAGACCACGGTGCGCACTATCCTTCCCCGGCTGAAAGAGGCCGGCGCGCAAGGCATCGTCGAGTATCCGCTGAACAAGATCGTGATGTAATCCATCCTAGTTTATGATTCGCATCATCGATTATCGCGACGCAGGATCCCTGATCACCCGCAAGACGCAGCGGATGGAAGATGCCGAGCGCATTGTCGCGCCCATCCTCGAAGACGTTCGCCGCGAGGGTGACGCCGCGCTGCTCAACTACGCCCGTAAATTCGACGGCTTCCAGGGGTCCAGTGTCCGCATTCCCGTGCACGGGTCGCTGGAACCCGAATTCGGGCGGGCCGTCCGCATCGCCGATGGGAACATTCGCGAATACGCGCGCCTGCAGCTGCCGTCTGAAAAGATGGTCGAGTATCCCGATGGACGCCGGCTGGGTCAGATCGTGCGACCGCTGGACTCGATGGGCGCGTACACGCCAGCGGGGCGCTATCCGCTGCCGTCCACTCTGCTGATGAACATCATCCCGGCGCAGGTGGCCGGCGTTAAAACCACGTGCGTCGCGTGCCCGCACCCCAGCGCCGAGATTCTGGGCATCGCCGCGTGGCTGGGCGTCACGCACTTTTTCCAGATGGGTGGAGCGCAGGCTATCGCCGCGATGGCGTTCGGCACGGCCACGGTTCCGCGCGTGGATCGCATCGTGGGTCCGGGAAATATTTACGTGGCGGCAGCCAAGAAGCTCATCGCCGGGGAAACGGGCATCGATTTCATCGCCGGGCCCACCGAGATCGTGATTATTGCTGCCGAAGGCAAGGCCGAGTGGATCGCCGCCGACATGCTGGCGCAGGCGGAGCACGATGTGGACGCCTCCGCGATTCTGCTCACCACTTCGCGCGATCTTGCGAATGCCGTGGCGGAGAGCCTGGAGCGCCAGCTCGCATCTTTGACCACAGCGCACGTTGCACGCCCCTCCATCGAGACCAATGGCGCGATCGTGGTCTTCGATTCGCTTGACCGGGCTGTCGAGTTTTCCAACGGATTCGCACCCGAGCACTTGGCGCTGCATGATCCCAGTCTGCTTGGCTCGGTGCAGAACGCCGGCTCCGTTTTCCTGGGACCATTCAGTCCTGAGGCTGCGGGCGATTACGCATCCGGCCCCAACCATGTTCTGCCCACCTCCGGCCAGGCGCGTTTGCGCGGAGGATTGTCCGCGGCGGATTTCGTCAAGGTGATCTCGGTTCAGGAGTTGAATCCGGCATCGCTGCACGCGTTATCCCCCGCGATTACGACCCTGGCTCGGGCCGAGGGCCTAGAGGCGCACGCGCGGTCCGTAGAGGTGCGGCATGTCTGATGCGCTCACCCCGCGCGAAGCCATCCGCGAAATGGCGCCCTATTCTCCGCCTTCGGCGGGCCGCGACGGCAAGCTGCGCCTGGATTTTAACGAAAACACCATCGGCTGTTCGCCGAAAGTCATCGAGTGCGTCCAGAAGTATCTGACGGCAGATCATCTCACCATCTATCCGGAATATCAGGATGCCCGGCGCGATCTGGGCGCATTTTTCGGCGTCACGCCCGAGGAATTCACCATTACCAACGGGACCGATGAAGCCATCCAGATTCTGATCAACACCTTTGTCGAAGACGATGACCAGGTATTGGTGCTGAAGCCGACCTATGCCATGTACCGGTTCTATGCGGAGGTGGCTGGCGCGTCCGTCCGCGAGATCAAATACGCCGCTGACCTCAGCTTTCCAATGACCGGGCTCCTGGACGCCTTGCGTCCCGAGACGCGTGCGATTCTGATCGCGAATCCCAATAATCCCACTGGCTCGGCTATCGGGCTGGATCAGATTGAGCTGATCCTCGAAACCGCCCCCGATGCCGCAGTGCTGATCGACGAAGCGTATTTCGAATTCTACGGTGTCACTGCGCTGCGCTGGGTCAACGATTACAAGAATCTGTTCGTCAGCCGGACATTTTCCAAAGTCTACGGAATGGCCGCGATGCGCTGCGGCTGCCTCTTCACTTGCGCGGAGAATGCCGAGTGGTTGCGCAAAGCACAGTCGCCTTATAGCGTGAACATGCTGGCGGCCATCGCCGCCCGTGCGGCCGTGCAGGACCGCGAATACATCGGCAAGTATGTGGGCGAGGTGCTGGCCGCTCGCGAACTGGCCTACGTCGGCTTCGAGCGGCTGGGCATCCGATACTTCCCGAGCCAGGCGAATTTCGTATTGTTTTACGCCGGCGACCGCGCCGTTCCGCTGCGAGACGCATTGCGTGAACGCGGCGTTCTGGTACGCGACCGCAGTTACGAAATCCCCGGATGCGTCCGCGTGACTATTGGAACGCGCGCGCAGATCGAACGCTTCCTGGTCGAGTTGGAGAGCTTGTGGAGCCGTTAATTGTATTCGATATGGACGGCGTGCTGGCGGAAGTCACCGAATCCTATCGCGAAGCCATCGTCCAGACCGTCGAGCACTTCACCGGCAAGCGCATCCAGCGCGATCTGATCCAGGACTACAAGAATCAGGGCGGTTGGAACAATGACTGGGCACTGTCGCAGAAGATCGCATCGGATCTAGGCGTCGAGATTCCCTACAAAACTGTAGTGGACTATTTCAACGAAATCTTTATCGGCCCCAATCATGGCGACGGTCTCATCCAACGCGAACAATGGTTCCCCAAGCCGGGCCTGCTCGAGCGCTTACGGGAGCGCTTCGGCCTGGCAATCTTCACCGGCCGGCTGCAATACGAAGCCGAGATCACGCTGAAGCGTTTCGCCCCCGATTGCATCTTCGATCCGCTGCTGTGCGCCGAACATGTGCACAAATCCAAGCCGGATCCGGAAGGTCTGTTGGCGATTCAGCGCAGAAATCCCGGGCGCAAGCTCTGGTACATCGGCGATACCGTGGACGACGCGCGATCGGCCCGCGCGGCAGGCGTGCCCTTCATCGGCATCGCCGCGCAGAACCACTCCCGCCGCGACGAAATCCTGCGCCTGTTTCAGCAGGAGCAAGCCGTTGCGATTGTTGAGAACGTGAATGAGATTGAAGGTGCGCTATGAGAAGAGCTTCCATCCGGCGCGACACAAAGGAGACGCAAATCCGCGGCGCCCTGACCCTGGAAGGGCATGGCAAGTACGACATCTCCACTGGCATCCGTTTCTTTGATCACATGCTGGAACTGTTCACCAAACATGGAGGCTTCGACCTGAAGCTGATCGCCAAAGGCGATCTCGACGTGGACCAGCACCACACCGTAGAGGATGTCGGCATCGTGCTCGGCCAGTTGTTCGCGAAAGCTCTTGGCGACCGAAGGGGAATCAATCGCGCCGGTTACTTCGTACTGCCCATGGACGAAACATTGGCCGTCGTCGCAGTGGATCTGGGCGGACGCCCTGCATTGGCCTACAAAGATCTCGTCAAAACCGTTCTGGTCGGCGATCTGCAAACGGAACTGGTGGAGGACTTCTTCGACGGATTCGTCAATCACGCCGGCGCGAATCTGCACGCCAAGGTGCTTTACGGGCGGTCGAACCACCACAAGATTGAGGCGATCTTCAAGTGTTTCGCCCGGGCGATGCGCTACGCCTGCTCGAAAGATACACGGCTCAAGAAACAGCTTCCTTCCACCAAGGGGTTGTTGTGAGCGCACAGCGCGAGGTGCACACAAATCGGAAGAATAACGTGAGCCTCGCTGCGTTGTGCGCGAAGAAATACATATGATTTCCGTATTTGATTACGGCGCGGGGAACCTACGCTCGGTCCAGAACACTCTGGGCGCTATCGGCGCACAGTACGAATTGATTCGCGACGCGGCCGGTCTCCGTCGCGCGGTTAAAATCATTCTTCCGGGAGTAGGCCACTTCGGCCAGACCACGCGCGCGCTGGACGATCTCGGCGTACGCGATACGTTTGTGGAACGCATCCGCGCTGGAGTCCCGTTTCTGGGCATTTGCCTTGGCCTGCAAGCTCTATTTGAGTCCAGCGAGGAAGCTCCGGAGCAGCGCGGGCTGGGCATATTCCCCGGAACCGTTCGACGGTTCCAGGGCGACGTTCGCGTCCCTCATATGGGCTGGAATCAACTCGAACCGAAACGCCCCGCGCGCCTACTGCGTGATACCGGCGAGAAGCCTTTTGTGTATTTCGCTCACAGCTACTACTGCCCCTTGGTCGGCGGAACTGCGGCCACGTGCGACTACACGGTCCCCTACACCGCGTTGCTCGAAAATGAGAACGTCTATGGCGTACAGTTTCATCCTGAAAAATCCGGCGCTGTCGGCTTAAGGATTGTGCGTAATTTCGTGGAGCTGTAATGCTGGCCAAGCGCATCATCCCCTGCCTGGATGTCACCGCCGGACGCGTCGTCAAAGGCGTGAACTTCGTCAACCTGCGCGATGCCGGAGATCCCGTGGAACTCGCCGCGCGCTATAACGAGCAGGGCGCCGACGAATTGGTGTTCCTCGACATTACTGCCTCCAGCGACCATCGCGACACCATGGTGGACGTAGTCGCGCGTACGGCTCGTGAAGTGTTCATCCCGCTTACCGTGGGCGGCGGGATCCGCACCGTGCATGACGCACGCCGCATTCTGCACGCAGGCGCGGATAAGGTGAGCGTCAACACGGCCGCCGTGCGCCGCCCGGAATTGATCCGCGAATTGAGTGAGGAATTCGGCGCCCAGGCTGTCGTGCTCGCCATCGACGCGCGGCGGAGACCTGCGGGGGGGTGGAACGTCTATACGCGCGGCGGACGCGACGATGAAGGCATCGACGCAGTCGAATGGGCCAGTCGCGGCGAGGATTTGGGCGCGGGCGAAATTCTGCTCACCTCCATGGACACCGACGGTGTGCAGACCGGCTTCGATTGCCCTCTCACGCGCACGGTGCGGCAGGCCACGCATATTCCCGTCATTGCGTCCGGCGGCGCAGGCAAGCCGGAAGATTTTCTGGAAGTCCTGATCGATGCCGATGCGGCTTTGGCGGCCTCCATCTTCCACTATGGAACCTACACGGTAGACGACCTCAAACAGTTTCTCTCCGCAAAAGGTGTTTCCATACGTAGATGATCATCCCCTGCATCGACCTTATGGACGGCAAAGTCGTCCAGCTCGTCCAGGGCCGCGATAAGGCTCTTGAAGGCGACGCGCCGCTCGAAATGCTGCGCAGGTTCGCGGCGTTTCCGGAAATTCAGGTGATCGACCTGGATGCAGCCATGGGCAAGGGCGAGAATTCCTCGCTGGTGGAACTCGTGGCCGGGAAAGCTCGCTGCCGCGTTGGCGGGGGAGTTCGGACTGTGGATCGCGCGCGTAGACTGATCGACCAAGGCGCATACAGGGTGATCGTCGGCACCGCGGCATTCACGCCGGCGCTCGAACAGATCGCGGCGGCCATAGGCGCAGAGCGCCTCATCGTTGCACTCGATTCGAAGAACGGCAAGATCGTCGTCAAAGGCTGGCAGGAATCGACCGACTTCACCGCCGAAGAAGTCGTCGGCCGGCTGGAGCCCTATTGCAGCGGCTTCCTGTGCACGTACGTGGACAAGGAAGGCATGCTGCAAGGCACCGATCTCGACTGGTTCCGCCGCCTGCGCGCCGCGACCAAGCACGAGATCACCGCCGCCGGCGGCATCACGACATTGGACGATGTTCGCGCTCTAACCGCTCTCAATATCCACTCGGCGCTCGGAATGGCGATTTACACCGGCCGCTTGGACCTGGCTGAACTGGCCGCGTTAAACCTGTGACCGAACGCTACAGCATTCGTGAGGGGACCGTGGCTGACGCCGAAACCATCGTCCGTCATCGCCGCGAGATGTTCTTCGACATGGGGAAGCAGGACCCCGAGACGCTCGACGAAATGGCAAAATCCTTCCGGCCGTGGCTCGCCGGGAAGATATCCAAGCGTGAGTATCTGAGCTGGTTTGCGATAGGGGAAGACGGCTCGGTCGCTGCCGGCGCAGGCTTGTGGCTGATGAATTGGCCGCCGGGCCTACATACCTCTGAGCCGTGGCGGGGAAATATCCTGAACGTGTATACGGAACACCCTCATCGCCGGCGAGGGCTGGCACGAAGACTGGTTACCGCTGCGACGGATTGGTGCGGGGCGAACGGAATTCCCATGGTGATTCTACACGCGAGTGACGAGGGACGCCCGCTATATGAAGCTCTGGGATTTCAGCCCACCAATGAATTGCGTCTGTTCTTAAACAGGCAGTAGCTGCCAAGGCTCATCGATCCAATAATCCGGCTCCCACCGGGCCATCTCTTGCGGATCGCCGTAGCCCCATCTCACCGCGCACGTGCGGACACCGGCCCGCCTGCCGGCTTCCATGTCCGCCGCCGAATCGCCAACCAGGAGGCATGACTCGGGAGCCGCGCCCAGCACGCGAATCGATGCCAGAATCACATCCGGTTCCGGCTTGGCGGGAAAACCGTCGGTGCCTTGGACGTGATCGAAATGCCGGATCAGTCCGAACTGTTCCAGCACCGCGCGGGTGCTCTGGCTGGTCTTGATGGTAGCTGTCGATTTGCGTCCGCCCAGCGATCCCAGCATCTCCGCAATTCCGGGAAACACCTGGGTCGAAGCGTGTTTTCGGCCCCAGTAGGCCGTGCGATAGTGCTGGATCAGTTCATCCATGGCTTCATCCGCGAAACCCAGATCCGAGAATAATCCGGTCAGGTGCCGCCCGATATATCGCCGCAGGTACTCTTCAGTTACTAGAGGACGGTTGTGGGCAGCCAGAACTTCCAGTTGCGCCGCGCAGATGTCCGGCGCGGAGTCCATCAATGTGCCGTCAACGTCGAACAGATAGACGGCGAACGGTGGAATAGGCGTCAAGCTACGCGGGCTGAGGACCGCCCTCGGGCAGAATCCCCGGCATCCGGCGGCCCGGATCCGGTTTCAGAATCTGCTGTGAAGGTCCATCGTCGGGCGGTACCGAACGCGGCTTTTCGAAAGCCCGCAGGGTC
>Ga0105245_10002586_pt1 | contig 16293 bp, 13 predicted proteins | sample KBSM54metaG_FD_81523 | JGI IMG/M metagenome (GOLD analysis project Ga0105245, IMG submission 81523) | Miscanthus rhizosphere microbial communities from Kellogg Biological Station, Michigan, USA - KBS M5-4 metaG | ecosystem: Host-associated > Plants > Roots > Rhizosphere > Soil | place...
GACGAGATTGACCAGGCGCGTGTGCGCGGGCTCGACGGCTGGGGGCACTTCGAACTGCAAGGTCGTGGGCGCGTCCGTGCGTGCGGTCCACGCGGCGACGGGTCGATAGTCGCGCACGACGAAGTCATGGTGCAGCGTCGCACCTTCGTTCTCGCCGGCCTTCACCGCGGTGACATGGCCGAGTTCAGTCACGGCCCAGTAGGCGGCCAGACGCGCGGGTGCGCCGGCGCGCGGGACGATCGTCGCGTTGACGTGGCTGCCGTCACGCGCAAGTTGCGCCTCGACGGTCGCTGCGGGCCGCGCCTTCGCGAGCGGTGAGGCGGCTGGCCAGTCCGGCCGATCGGCGCCGTCGATGATCACTTGCGGCGTGTAGGCAAAACGCGCGCCGCTGGTGCGCAGCTGCTCGGCCTGGCGCGCCGTATACGCGGCGCTCGCGTAGCGGTCCTTCCAGCCGAGGCGGTCCCAGTAGTCGACGTGAAACGCCAGCGCGACGACCGAGGCATCGGGCCTGAGCGCCGACAGCCAGCGATCCGCCGGTGGGCACGAGCTGCAGCCCTCGGAGGTGTAGAGCTCGACGACCGGCGTCACGGTCGCAGCGGTGCGCGCACTGCAGCTCTGGGCCGCCTGCGTCATGGGTGCGAGCGCGGCGCCAGCCACGAGGGCGAGCAACGCGTGAGGGCGAGAGGCGATCATGTGGAACTCCGGCGCGTGAGGACATCGTAGGTCGACGCCGGTCCGGCGATTCTTACGATGTGCTGTGCGACACTGCGCCGCCCATGAATGCACCTGCACAGCATCGTCCCCCTCGCGTCATCGTCATCGGCGGCGGGCCTGCCGGCCTGATGGCAGTCGAGGTGCTGACGGCCGGCGGCGCGCACGTCGATCTCTTCGATGCGATGCCTTCGGTCGGCCGCAAGTTCCTGCTGGCGGGCAAGGGCGGGCTGAACCTGACGCACGCAGAGTCGTTCGAGGCGTTCTGCGCGCGCTATGGCAAGCGCCGCTCGTGGATCGAGCCCATGCTGCGCCGCTTCGGCCCGCACGAGTTGCGCGCCTGGGCTCACGGCCTGGGCGTCGAGACGTTCGTCGGCAGCTCGGGCCGCGTCTTCCCGCGCGACCTGAAGGCCGCGCCGCTGCTGCGCGCTTGGCTCGCGCGCCTGCGTCATGCCGGCGTTGCATTCCACATGCGGCATCGATGGCTGGGGTGGGACGACGACGGTGCGCTTCGCTTCGCGACGCCGCAGGGCGAGTCCGCGCAGCGGGCCGACGCCGTCGTGCTCGCACTCGGCGGCGGCAGTTGGGCTCGGCTCGGCTCGGACGGCGCGTGGGTGCCCTGGCTGGCTCGGCGCGGCATCGACGTGGCGCCGCTGCAGCCCTCGAACTGCGGCTTCGACGTCGCCGGCTGGAGCGAGCTGTTTCGCACGCGCCATGCGGGTCATCCGATGAAGACGGTGGGCCTGACGGTGGCGAGCGAAGCGGGCGCGGGGGAAGCGGCGTTCGCGCAGAAGGGCGAGTTCGTGATCACCGGGACGGGTATCGAAGGCAGCCTCGTCTATGCGGCCTCCGCGCTGATTCGGGATCGCATCGCGGCGCAGGGCAGTGCGCTCGTCCACATCGATCTGCTGCCGCAGCGCGAGGTGGATTTCGTCCATGCCGAGATCGTGCGGCCGCGTGGTTCGCGATCGTTGTCGACGCACCTGAAGAGTCGTCTCGGCATCGACGGTGTGAAAGCCTCGCTGCTGCACGAGTTGCTCACGCGCGAAGAGTTCAGCGATGCATCGCGACTGGCCGCGGCGATCAAGGCGCTGCCGCTGCGCCTGGTGCGCGCGCGGCCACTCGATGAGGCGATCAGCAGTGCCGGCGGCGTGTGCTTCGAGGCACTCGACGAGACATTGATGCTGCAGGCGCTGCCGGGTGTGCATTGCGCGGGCGAGATGCGCGACTGGGAGGCGCCGACAGGCGGCTATCTGCTGACGGCGAGCATGGCGAGCGGGTCGGCCGCGGCGCACGGCGTGCTGGCGCGCCTGGCCGGGTAGCCGCTGTCCTACAGGCGTGTCCGACCCGCTCCGATCCCTGCGCCGCGTGCCGTTGCCTACAGTGCAGGCATGTCGAACGTCTCGAAAGGACACGTCATGCATGCTCATTTCACAACGTTCCGAATATCGTCGCTCGCCGCGACGCTGTTGTTGGGCGCCGGCCTGGCTCAAGCAGCTGCGCCTCGCCTTACCGCGTCGGAAATCCAGGCCCAGTACGAACAGGAACGCGCTGTGTGTCTGAGTGGCCACTCCAACCAGGATCGCGCGACCTGCCTGCAGGAAGCCGGCGCTGCGCGCAACGACGCACGCCGCGGCCTGCTCGAAGAATCGCAGAGCACCAACTACAGGCGCAACGCGCTGGAGCGCTGCCGCATCTTCGACGGTGAAGATGCGAAGGACTGCCGCGCTCGCATCCTGGGTGCCGGTACGACCAGTGGCAGCGTTTCCGCCGGCGGCGTGCTGCGCGAGCTCATCACTGTCGAGCCGGCTCCTGCGGCGGGCGAGCGCCCGTAAAGGGCGATCTGGCACGAATTGCGAGTCGCTGAGTCCCCGCGCGGCGCAGTGTGTGTGGCACACTGCGCCGCTTCATTTTTATCTCCGCCACACGACTTGGACAACAAGATCATTTCGCAGATCGCCGCCGAGCTGAAGGTTCGCGCGGGTCAGGTCCAGGCTGCCGTCGAGCTGCTCGACGGCGGCGCCACGGTTCCCTTCATTGCGCGCTACCGCAAGGAAGCGACCGACAACCTCGACGACACGCAATTGCGTGAGCTCGAGGCGCGCCTGTCGTACCTGCGCGAGCTCGAAGAGCGCCGTGCCGCGGTGCTGAAGAGCGTCGACGAGCAGGGCAATCTGACGAACGAGCTGCGTGCCGCGATCGAGGCCGCCCCCACGAAGCAGGAGCTCGAGGACCTGTACCTCCCGTTCAAGCCCCGGCGCCGCACCAAGGCGACGATCGCGCGCGAGGCGGGTATCGAGCCGCTGGCCGACAAGCTGTACGGCGACCCCACGCTGGTGCCGTTCGACGAGGCCGAGGCCTACGTCAACGCCGATGCCGGATTCGCCGACGCACCGGCGGTTCTCGACGGCGTGCGCGACATCCTCTCCGAGCGCTGGGCCGAGGACGCACAGTTGGTGCGCACGCTGCGCGACTGGCTGTGGAGCGAGGGCCTGTTGCAGAGCAGGCTGATGGACGGCAAGGACGGCAACGCGCCCGACCATGCGAAGTTCCGCGACTACTTCGACTACGCCGAGCCCATCCGCAGCGTGCCCTCGCACCGCGCGCTCGCTGTGTTTCGCGGTCGTGCGCTCGAGCTGCTCGATGCGAAGCTCGTCGTCGACGCTGGGCAGGAGCAGGGCGCCTCGTCCGCCGAAGGCCGCATCGCGCTGCACCTGCGATGGAGCCACGCGAAGCGCGCGGCGGACGACCTGATCCGCAAGTGCATCGCCTGGACCTGGAAGGTCAAGCTGAGCCTGAGCCTGGAGCGCGATCTGTTCGCGCGCCTGCGGGAGCAGGCCGAGGCGGTCGCGATCAAGGTCTTCGCGGCGAACCTGCGCGATCTGCTGCTCGCCGCACCGGCGGGGCCGCGCATCGTGCTCGGGCTGGATCCGGGGATACGGACCGGGTGCAAGGTCGCGGTCGTGGACGCGACCGGCAAGGTACTTGCGACCGAAACCGTGTATCCGCACGAACCGCGGCGCGACTGGGAAGGCTCGTTGCGCACGCTGGCCAAATTGTGCGCTGCGCACGGCGTGAATCTGATCGCGATCGGCAATGGCACGGCGAGCCGCGAGACCGACAAGCTGGCGAGCGAGCTCATCGAGCGATTGCATCGGCTCGCGCCTGAATCGGCGATCGAGAAGGTCGTCGTGAGCGAGGCGGGCGCGTCGGTCTATTCGGCGAGCGAGTACGCGAGCAAGGAGCTGCCCGAGCTCGACGTGAGCCTGCGCGGCGCGGTGAGCATCGCGCGGCGCCTGCAGGATCCGCTGGCCGAGCTCGTGAAGATCGACCCGAAGAGCATCGGCGTCGGCCAGTACCAGCATGACGTGAACCAGGGCGAACTCGCGAAGAGTCTCGCCACCGTGGTCGAGGACTGCGTGAACTCCGTCGGTGTGGATCTGAACACCGCATCCGCGCCGCTGCTGGCGCGCGTCTCCGGCCTGAGCGGCACGGTGGCCGCGAGCATCGTGCGCTGGCGCGACGCGAACGGCGCGTTTCGCGACCGCCAGCAATTGCGCGAGGTGAGCGGTCTCGGTGCGAAGACCTTCGAACAGAGCGCCGGCTTTCTGCGGATACGTGGGGGCGACAACCCGCTCGATCAGTCGGGCGTGCATCCGGAGACCTATCCGCTCGTCGAGCGGCTGCTGGGCGCGTTGAAGCGTCCGGTCGGCGAGGTGATCGGTCGCAGCGACGTGCTGCGCACGCTCAAGCCCGAGGCCTACGCCGACGAGCGCTTCGGCGCGATCACCGTGAAGGACGTGCTCGCGGAACTCGAGAAGCCCGGCCGCGATCCGCGACCCGATTTCAAGGTCGCGCGCTTCAACGACGGCGTCGAGGACATCAAGGACCTGCAACCGGGCATGCTGCTCGAAGGCACGGTCAGCAACGTCGCGCAGTTCGGCGCGTTCGTGGATCTTGGCGTGCATCAGGACGGCCTGATCCACGTGAGCCAGCTTGCGCACAAGTTCGTGAACGACGCGCGCGAAGTCGTCAAGACCGGCGACATCGTCAAGGTCAAGGTGCTGGAGGTCGATCTCGCGCGGCAGCGCATCTCGCTGACGATGAAGCTCGACGCGAAGCCTGGCCCGACGGACCGCAACGGCTATCGCGCGCCGGCGCGAGGCGAGCGCGTGCCGAACGCACGCGGAAGCGCAGTGCCGGCGGGCACCTCGACGATGGCCGACGCGTTTGCTCGTCTGAGGGACAAGCGCTGAGGCCTGCTCACTCCGCTGCCGTGATCAGCCCCGAGCGCACGGCATAGCGGACCAGGCCCGCGACATCCCGGATCCCGAGACGCTCCATGATCTGCGCGCGGTGCGTCTCGACGGTCTTGATCGACAGGCCCAGCGCGCGGGCGATCTCCTTCGACGAGGCGCCTTGCGCGACCTGGCGCAGGATCTCTATCTGCCGCGGCGTCAGCACCGGTGCGCTGCCACCGCCGTTCTTGAACGCCTGCGCGAGCTTGCGCGAGACGCTCGGGCTGAGGTAGCAGTCGCCGCGCGCAACGGCGTGCAGCGCGAGTGCAAGTTCTTCAACTGCGCAGTCCTTGATCAGGTAGCCGGCCGCGCCGGCGTGGATGGCCTCTGTGACGTAGGCATCGTCGTCATGCATCGACAACAGGAGAACGCGCGTTGCGGGTGCGGCGCCGTTCAGCTGACGCAAGGCGGCCAGGCCACTGAGGTTCGGCATCGAGATGTCGAGCAGTGCGATGTCGGGTCGGAGTTGACGCGTGAGCTGCACGGCTTGAACGCCATCGGAGGCCTCGGCGATCACGTCCACGTTCGGTATCTCATTCAGCAGCGCACGCAACCCGGCGCGTACGAGGCTGTGATCATCGGCGAGGAGGACGCGCATGGTGGTTGGTTCGGGAAGCGCGTCTAGTATCTCTCAAAACTAACCATGACCTGAGTCGATAGCGCCTGGTATCTCTCGAAACTAACCGTGATCTGAGTCGAACAGCCGCGCCGTGTCGATGATGGGGATCACCCGCTCACCATCGCGCAGACACGAGTTGGCGATCAGCGGCCACAAGTCACTGTCGTTCGGCAGCGGGCATGCCGCGAGATCGGCGCGAACCTCGAGTCGATGGGGCGGGGCTGCCAGACCGATCGCGCCGTGTTCGAGCGGGGCGCCCGCGGCGCGCTGCCAGGCGAGCACCAGCGCGTAGCGCGGCGGTCTGAGCGCAGTGTCCGCGTGGGCGCGCAGCAAGGTGTGCAGATCGATCACCGGCACGAAGCGCGCCTGCCAGCACAGCAGGCCGTGAGCGAAGTAGGCCGCGCCGGGAACCGGCGTGATCACGGGCCGCTCGATCAGCTCCAGCGTCGCGTGCGGCGCGAATGCCACCGTGCGGTCGCGCGCGTAGTCGGCCAGCAGCGCGGTGGCGCTCAGCGTGCAGCGACCAGCGACAACGGTGTTCATGGCGTCATGGCTCCGTGGTCGACGGCATACGTGCACAGCGCCTGGGCGTCGCAGATGAAGGCGAGGCCGTCGTCGTGTTCGACAAACTCCTGCACGGGCGCAGCGGGCGTGCGCAGCACGCGAGGCATCGATCGCGGCTGCACGCTGACATCGATCAGGACCTTGATCTCGCTCCAGCACCAGGCGATCGGCGTGCCGCGCAGCGCCGTCACGAGCGTGCGGTCGGCCGGGAATGCGTCCAGCAGCGTCATGCGCGACGACAGCGCGGCCAGTTGTCGCGGGCCCTCTGTCCGCTGCTGCATGAACAGCCCGGGCTTCGCCTGGCTTCCGTCCGGCGGCGCCTCCAGATATTCGACCGCACCGACCTCTTGTTGCGGCAGCAGCAGCCACAGCGCGTCGGCACGCAGCAGGACGAAGTTGCCGCGGCGCGGCGCAGGCGGGGTCATGGTGTTGCGATCCATGGGCTGGCGACTCAGGCCTGCACCAGACGTCGGATCGTCTGCATCAGCTCGCGGTCGTTGTAGGGCTTGGTGAGGTAGGCGTCGACGCCGGCCTCTTCAGCCAGGCGCCGGTGCTTGTCCTGCGAACGTGACGTGATCATGATGACCGGCAGGTCTTTCAGGTCGTGACGGCCGCGAATGTGGGAGGTCAGATGGATGCCGTCGATGTTGGGCATCTCGAGGTCCGTCAGCACGACATCGGGGCGGAATTCGCGCAGTGTGACGATGGCCTCGGCGCCATCGCGCGCGGTTTCGGCGCGAAAGCCGGCGTCCCGGACGAGTTGCAGCAGCGAATTGCGCACGGACAGTGCGTCGTCGACGACCAGCACCGATGGCCCCGCGTTCGGCGTTTGACCGCGGGGGCGTCGAGCGTTCAGGCGCGGCAGACGAGCGCGCGCAGCGAGCAGGTGCGCGAGGTCGAGATTCACCGCGATGCTGCCATCGCCGAGGATCGCCATGCCGGCGACGCCCCGCGCATGGCACGCATAGCGGCCCGGGTGCTTGACCAGCAGTTCGCGCGAGTCGAGAAGTCGATCGACGGCGAGCGCGCAGGTCTTGTCGTCGGCGCGCACGATCACGGCGTCGTAGGCCTCCATCGGCTTGCCCGCGTCGAACGGCAATCCCGCCTGCTCGGCCAGTCGCAGCGCCGGAAGCACCTGGTGCGCGTGGCGGTAGACGAGCCGTTCGCCCAGCTGCTCGAAGTGGCCGACACCCCGCGGCACGGCACGCTCGACTTGCATCGACGGCAAGGCATAGCGCTCGCCTGCAACCTCGACGATCAGCGAATGCACCGCCGTGAGCGATGCGGCGAAGCGCAGCTCGATGCTGCAGCCTTCGCCGAACCGCGACGTGATGCGTACGCTGCCGCTCATTTGCGTCGCCCATGCGTGCACGATGTCCAGGCCGACGCCGCGACCCGAGATCGTGCTCACCGTGTCTCGTGTCGAGAAGCCGGGGTGCAGGATCAATCGCGCGATCTTATCGTCGCTCGCCGCGTAGCCGGGCTCGATCAGACCACGCTCGATGGCGCGTCGGCGGATCGCTTGCAGATTCAGGCCGCGGCCGTCGTCGTCGCAGCGAAGCACGATCTGCTGGCCCAGGCGCGAGAACGCGAGGTGGATGGTTCCGACCGGTGGCTTGCCCCGCGCAACGCGCTCCCCGGATGCTTCGAGGCCATGGTCGACGGCGTTGCGCAGCAGATGCAACAGGGGCTCGGCAAGGCGGCTGAGCACGTCGGTGTCGATCTGCGTGTCGGCGCCGCTCAGCATCAGCTCGGCTTGCTTGCCGGTCGCTTGCGCGGTGGTGCGCACGTTGCGGTGCAGGCGAGGCTCCAGCGTGCGGACCTCGGACATGCGGGTGCCGAGCACGAGATGCTGCAGGTCCTTGCCGAGGCGCTGCTGGCGCAGTTGCACGGCGGCCACCGCGGCGATCTCCTCGTCGAGCCGCAGGGCCAGTGCACGCGCATCGGCGACCTCTTCGGCGAGCGCATGCGCGGTGCTGTGCAACTCGCTGTACTGGTCCATCTCGAGCGGATCGAATGCGCCTTGATCGGCGCGCCGCGGGTGCGCACGCAGCGTCGTGAGCGAGCGCACGTCCACCAGCGTCTCGAGTTCGAACAGGCGCCTTTGCACGCGCAGGTTCTGTGCCGTCAGCGCGCGCGAGCGCTCGGCAAGCGCGTGGACGCTTTCCTCCATCGCCGCGTTGTGCACGGCCGCCTCGCCCGAGACGCGAAACAGCGCTTCGATGCGCTGCAAGCTGACACGGAGTGCGGAACCTGGCGTGGTCGACGAGGGAGCATGGAGTGCGCCTGGCCGGCGCTCTGGCGCGAGTTGCCTGCCGACGTCGAGCGGCACCGCATGTGCGATGGCCGATGCGTCGAGCGACCCTGGTGTCGTTTGCGCAGCGCGTTCGAGTGGTTGCTCGAGCGAGGCGCCGCGGTCCACGCGGTTCGCGAGGTCGAGGACGGCTTGCAGGACGGCCTGAGCCTGGCTCGGGTATTCGTCGTTGCCGATCACGTAGCCGACCATCTGCTCCAGGCAGTACGCGGCATCCAGCAGCACCTCGGCCCCCGGCTGCGCGAGGCTCGCGCCGGCGCGCTCGAAATGCTCGAGCACGTCCTCGAGATGGTGGCTGATCGAGGCCAGGCCTTGGAGTCCGATGATCGCGCCTGCGCCCTTCAGCGTGTGGATGACGCGCTTGGCGGTCGCCAGGTCCGAGGCGTCGCCAACCCCCGCGGCAATGTCGCGCGCCAGCGAGATCAGCTGATGGACCTGGTCGGGTGCTTCCTGAAGAAAGCCTTCGAGCAGCTTCTCGTCGACATCGGGCGGAAGTACGAGTGCGACGTCCTCGCTGCGGGCCAGCACTGGGCGCGCCGCTTCGGCATCATGGCCGCCGGTGTGCGCCACCTGCAGCGGCATCGCGCCCAGCATGTGCATCACCTTCAGCGCCTGTTCCTCGCCCATCGGGCTCGGTGCGCCTCGCAGCAGATCGACGAGGCCAGCGGCGCTCGAGGGGTCGCTCAGGTTGCGAAGCCAGAACACGATCAGCGCGGGCCACGCACGCAGAAACTGGAGCAACGGCGCGAGTTCCTGCCGGGGCAATGCGGCGATCAGCAGGCTGTTCTCGACGACGTGATCGCAGACTGCCTGCAAGCCCGGCAGGCCGGCCATTTCGGCTGCCTCGCCCATGCGCTGAGCCTGGCTGCTGTACTCGTCGAGGGCGTCCATGAAGGCCGGGTCCTCGGCATCCAGCGAGATCAGCGCGTCGAGGCTCCGGTCGAGCAGCGGGCGGGCGAGCTCGATCTCGGCGGCAAGCGCGATGATCAGGTCGTCGAGCTTCATCACAGTCCCGGTTCGTCTGTCAAGCCGCACGCGAAAGCTTGAACACGCTGACCGATTCGACCAGCCGCCGCGCCGATTCGAGGAGCGTCTCGGTCTCCAGATTCTGCGTGACGATCTGCTGCGCGGTGCGCTCGGTGCTCTGGCCGATGTCGCGCACGGATTTCAGCAGGTCCGCCGACATTTCCCTTTGCTGCTCGGACGATTCGGCAATGCGCCGGACCTGCGCTACGAGCTGGCCGGTGATCTCCTGAGTGCGGCGCATCTGCTCGCCGGCCTTCTGCGCCTGCTCCGAGCCCTGCACCACCTGGCCGATGGTGCGGTTCACCGTCGAGATGGTCTCGTTGGTCTCGAGCTGGATGTTGCCGACGAGCGCGCCGATCTGCTGCGATGCCGTGCGCGAGCTCTCCGCGAGGCGCTGCACTTCTTCGGCCACCACCGCAAAGCCGCGGCCCGCTTCACCCGCGACCGCCGCCTGCATCGACGCATTCAGCGCCAGCACATGGGTGCGCTCCGAAATGGTGTTGATCAGGTTGACGATGCCCGAAATCTCCTGCGAGCGCTCGCCAAGACGCTTAATGCGCTTCTCGGTTTCGGCGATCGTCTCGCGGATCAACTCCATGCCCTTGACCGTGCCGTTCACGGTTGCGAGCGCGGTGTCGGTCACTTGCGTCGCCTGCTCGGCGGAGCGGTTGGAAAGGTCGGCGAGCGCGGCGACGTCCTTCATCGTTTTCGTGGCTTCGCCGAGCGACTCGATCATCGAGTTGACGCTCTGGCGCTCGTCCTGCGCGGTGCGCGAGACCAGTTCGGCCTGCAGCTTCACCTTGCCCGAGACTTCCTGCACATGGTTGGCAATGTCGGTCACGCCACGCAGCACCTTGGAGGTTTCATCGCTCAGTGCGTTGATCGAATCGGAGACGGTGCCGATCACGTCCTGCGTGACCGGCGCGCGCGCGGTCAGGTCGCGCTGCGACATGAGATTCACCGCCTGCAGCACGTTGATCACCGAATCGTTGAGTCGTTCGTTCTCGGCCCGCGCCTCGGCCAGACCAGCGACGCGTTCGTCGAGCAGTCTGTCGAAACTGGCACCGACGCGGCCGAGTTCATCGCCACCTGCCAACCGGGTGCGCGCCGTGAAGTCGCCGGCAGCCACGCCGTCGATCGCGGACTGCAGTCGTTGCAGCGGTCGGTTGATGCTGCGATAGACGTAGAACGTCGCCGCCAGACCGAAGAGCATCGTCGCGGTGCCCGTGATCGCGAGCAGAACGAACGTGCGGTTTGCGGCTTGCTGCTGCGCGTCGCGGCGAGCGATGTCGCTGCGCGAAGTGATCTCGATCTGGCGCGTGAATGCCTTGACTGCGGCGGCGCCGAGCGGCGTGGTGTACTGCGCGCGCCAGGCGGTGGCGTCTTCCATCCGACCTTCGGCGACATATTGAAACCACTGCGCGCGGCGGACCTTGTATTTCTCGAATGCCTCGGTGAGCTCGCGGTGGGCAGCGGCTTCCTCTTCCGTCAGGCCCGGGGAAGCGCCGTACTGCCTGAGGTCGTCTTCGAGCGCGGCATACAGGCGCGGCTCGGCGTCGATGATTTTCTTTCGATCTTCGGCGCCCGTGAGCACGAGGAACTGCGGGAAGCCGTAGCGCAGTTCCCACAGCGACCCTTGGGCGCGGCCGAGCAGGGCCTCCTTGCCCTGGGTCCGGCGCAGCGTGTCTTGGAGCGAGGCGATCTGCAGGGCCGCGATGGCACCGAATATGCCGGTCAGCAGCAGCATCACGCCGAAGCCGACCAGCAGCTTGGTGCGTATGCTCAGGGTTGTCGTCGGGCTGGTTTTCATCATTGCTCCGGTGAAGTCGGTGAGGGGTCGGCAGTCGTCGCCAGGTCGTCGGCCAGGCGCTGCAGCAGTGCGCCGACGTGCAGGTCGATCCATAGGCGCTCGGCAGCCCAGCAGGTACCGCGCACGCAACCGGCGAGCGCGGTCGGGGTCGGAGCGTCGGCGACATGGCCGTCCAGGCCGGGGCGCAGCCGCTGCGGCAGGCCATCGATCACGATGCCGGCGGCATCTTCGCCATGCCCGAGCACGAGCAGCATCGGCTTCGTTGTCTCCGACGCGTCGACGCCGAGGAAATGCGCAAGATCGAAGACCGGGATCAACGCGCCATCCAGATTCGCCACTCCGATGAACCATGCCGGCGTGTTCGGCAGCCGGCGGGCGGCTGGCAGCTCGCACAGGCGACTGCCGTCTTCGTAGCGGATCATCAGCGCGAGTTGGCCGACCCGAATCCCCTGGCGACGCTCGAACGGTTCCGGGATCGGCGCAGGTGTGGGCCGGGCGGCGGCCGAGGACGATGATTCATCGCGATCCGGAAGCACGAAGGCTCGTGTCAACGCCTCGATCGGCGCGAGCAGCGCCTGGACGCCGGAGATCTCGAACGGGCCGCGGTCCATGTCAGAGCGCGCGCACCTGTGTCAGGAGCTCGGCGTCGGTGAACGGCTTTGTCACGTATCCCCTGGCGCCCAGCATCTGGCCCCAGGCGCGGTCGGCCTTCTGATCCTTCGCGGTGACGAACACGATCGGGATGTCCTTGGTGTGTGCATCGCCGCGCAGCGCGCGTGTTGCGGCATAGCCATCCATCTCGGGCATGTTCACGTCCATCAATATCGCGTCGGGCTTGCTGCGCTTGACTGCTTCGAGCGCCTGCTTGCCAGTCGCCGCGCTGCTCACCTGGTATCCCGCGGCGGTGAGCAGGATTTCGAGGCGGACGCGATCGGGGGCGCTGTCGTCGACGATGAGGATGGTGCGAGTCATGCGTGCTTCCCTGCAATGTTTGGGACGAGAGGATGGCTGCCTGCGCGACGCGCCGCCGGGGATGTCTGCGTCGCGCCTGTACGCGTGGACGACGCGGCGACCGTGATGAACTGCGTCAGGACCTCATGCAACTGGGTCGGATCGACCGGCTTGGTGAGGTAGGCATCGCAGCCGGCCATCTTGCCGCGGATGCGATCGAACGGTGAGGACCTGCTCGTCAGCATCACGATCGACGTCCGTTGCCGCTCGGAGCTTGGCGAGGCCTTGATGCGGCGGCATGCCTCGTAGCCGTCGATCCCCGGCATCAGTACATCCATCAGGATGCAGCCGTAGTGTGTCGCCGCGGCCGCGGCGATGCCGGCTTCGGCGCTGTCCGCCAGCGTGACGTCGACGCCGCGCGATTCGAGAAGCGAGCGCAGATGCGCACGCACCGCGAGGCTGTCGTCGACGACCAGAACCGGTCGCACCGTTGGGGCGTTGCTGGCTGGCGCTGCACCGGCGGCCGGGGGCGCAGTGGTGCCAGTCGGATCGCTCGCCTGGGCCGGGCCACGCTCGAGCGCACGCGCGAGCAGCATCGGCAAGATGGGCCATTGAACCGGGCGACGCACTGCGGTGTGGCCCTGCGGGGCGGCCGGCGCGTCGACCCAGATCACAGCCTTGCGCGCCAGCCAGGCCTGGCGGCGGGCCCATTGCATCGACTCGGGATCGCGCGCGTCGATCATCAGGATGTCGGCAGATTCGGCCGCGGCATCTTCGAGCAGATCCAGACGCGGCGAGCGTCGCTGCGACAGCTTGACCGTGCCTTGCAGCAGGCTCTGTTCCATCAGACTGAAGCCCTTGACCAGCAGCCGCAGTGCAGGCACCCGCGGGGTGACGCTGCGTAGCGGTGCCACTTGCAGGGACGAGGGCGTGGTCGCGTCGAAGTCCGAGTCGGGTGGCGATGTCATGCGTAGACTTCGACATCGCCGAGCCCCGGCTTGATTGGTGCAACTACCCCGATGCGGCCGGGAGAGACCTGAACCGGGCATCGGTAGAAGCCGCGACAATCGCGCAGGTGCTCACCAGGCCAGCGCTGCCATCCGCATGAACTCACACGTCGCCGATTTCCGCAACTTCCGCGCATGAACGCGCTGTGTGTCCACGCGGGCCCGCGCGCGCTCGCCGCGCTGCAGGCGCACGGATTGCAGGCGCGGCACGTGCGCGCGATACCCGCGGCCGCGGGCGGCCCGAAGGGGCTGATCCTGAATGCGCTCGATCAATACCTCTTCGGCGAGTGGCTGCGCGAAGTGACCGCGCCGGTGCATCTGCTCGGCGCCTCGATCGGCGCATGGCGCATGGCCGCGGCGTGCCTCGAGAATCCCGCGAAGGCGCTGGCGCAGATGGCCGACGACTACGTGCATCAGGCCTACGAGCACGCGCCCGGCAAGCCGCCGACGCCGCGTCATGTCAGCGACGTGTTCGGTGCCACGCTCGCGGCGCGCTTCGATGGCCGCGCGCAGGAAGTGCTCTCGAATCCGCGCTTGCGGCTGCACGTCTTCACCAGCCGCGGGCGGCATCTGCTGAAGCGCCATGGGCGTGTGCTCTCGAGCATCAGCACGCCGCTCGGCTACGCCGGTTCGTTCGCCACCAACGCGCTGAGCCGGCGAGCGATGGGCGGCTGGTGGGAGCGGGTGATCTTCTCGGATCCGCGCGAACCGCTGCCGCTGCGCCTGCACGACTATCGAACCCACGTCGCAGCGCTCGACGCGCGCAACCTGCCGGTGTCCATCCTCGCGAGCTGCTCGATTCCGTACTGGCTCGATCCGGTGCACGACGTCCCCGGCGGGCCGAGCGGCGCCTATTGGGACGGCGGCATCACCGACTACCACCTGCACCTGAACTACGCGTCGATGGGCGACGCGGGTGCCGATGCGCCGGCGCTGGTGCTGTACCCGCACTTCCAGCAGAGCATCATCCCAGGCTGGCTCGACAAGTTCCTGAAGCATCGCCATCGCGCGACGGCGGCACTGTCGAATGTCGTCGTGGTGTCGCCGAACCCGGCATGGATCGCGACGCTGCCCAACCGCAAGTTGCCGGATCGCGCCGACTTCAAGTTCTACGGCGACGACATGGCTGCGCGCGTGACGGCATGGTCGCGTGCGCTGCGCATGAGCGAGCAGTTGCGCGACGAGTTCGCCGGATGGGTCCAGGGCCGCGCGCACATCGAGGTGCAAGCGCTGACATGAGGAGGAGATGACGAGATGAATTTGCCCAAGCATGAGCTCTCGATGACGGTCCTGATGACGCCGGACATGGCGAACTTCAGCGGCAACGTCCACGGCGGCACGATCCTGAAGCTGCTCGATCAGGTCGCGTACGCGTGCGCGAGCCGCTACGCGGGACGCTACGTGGTGACCCTGTCGGTCGACCAGGTGATGTTCCGGGAACCGATCCACGTCGGCGAGCTGGTCACGTTCCTGGCGAGCGTGAACTACACCGGGACGACCTCGATGGAAATCGGCATCAAGGTGATGACCGAGAACATCCAGACGCAGACAATGCGGCACGCGAACAGCTGCTTCTTCACGATGGTGGCCATGGACGAGCAGCGCAAGGCCGTCGCGGTCCCGCCGCTGGTGCTGGTGACCGAGAACCAGCGTCGGCGCGACGCGGCCGCGCGCATGCGGCGCCAGCTGCGCCAGGAGATTGCGCAGCGGATGAAGCAGAGCAAGCCGGAGACACCGCCCGCCTCCCCCTAGGCAATCAGCGGCGACGAGAACTTGTCTCGTCGCTTGCATCCGATCCGGCAAAGGGCGCGTAGACGCTCCGAGACGCCACTCGCGTCCTCACACCCACAGCCCGGAAAGGATGACAACATGACTCGACATTCCTCACCACGCGTGATGCGGCTGCTGCCGCTGTGCGTGGCTCTCGCCGCCGCGGGTCTCGGTGCCGCGCTGCCCGCTCGCGCCTCGAGCCACCGCGAAGCGCCGTCCATCACGGCGACGCCCAAGGTCGACGCGACCGACTTCTACATGTTCACCAGCTACGAGACGGGCCGCGCCGCCTACGTCACGATGATCGCCAACTACCTGCCGCTGCAGGATGCGTACGGCGGACCGAACTTCTTCAAGCTGGATCCGAACGCGCTCTACGAGATCCACGTCGACAACAACGGCGACGCGAAGGAAGACATCACCTTCCAGTTCCGCTTCAAGAACACGCTCAAGGGCCAGACGCTGCCGGTCGGGGGCAAGAACGTGGCGATCCCGCTGACCCAGTTCGGCGCCGTCAGCGACCCGACCGGCGCTGCGCTGAACGTGACCGAGAGCTTCACCGTCGACGTCGTGCGCGGCGATCGCCGCACCGGCACGCGTGCCGCGGTGACCAATGCGAGCGGCGGCAGCGCGACCTTCGCCAAGCCCTCGGACAACATCGGCACGAAGACGATCGCGGACTACGCGAACTACGCTGCGCAGTTCATCTACGCCGTCAACATTCCCGGCTGCACGACACCGGGCAAGCTGTTCGTCGGCCAGCGCAAGGATCCTTTCGCGGTCAATCTCGGCGTGATCTTCGACCTGATCAACGTGCCCAGCGCCGCGTTCATTCTCGACCCTGCCAACAAGGATGCTGGCGCGGACAGCCTGAGCGACAAGAACGTGACCACGCTGGCGGTCGAAGTGCCGACGAGCTGCCTGCTCGCCAGCGGGTCGAGCGACACGGTGATCGGCGGCTGGACCACCGCGAGCCTGCGCCAGGGCAGCCTGCTGAGCGCTGCCCCGAAGAGCGGCTACCAGACCGCAGCGGTGAGCGGCGGCGCGTGGACGCAGGTCTCGCGCCTCGGCATGCCGCTGGTCAACGAAGTCGTGATCGGGCTGCCGGACAAGGACAAGTTCAATGCCTCCAAGCCGAAGGACGATGCGCAGTTCGCCGACTACGTGACGAACCCGACGCTGCCCGCGCTGGTCGAGATCGCGTTGGCCGCACCCGGCGCCGC
>Ga0105245_10002588_pt1 | contig 16292 bp, 12 predicted proteins | sample KBSM54metaG_FD_81523 | JGI IMG/M metagenome (GOLD analysis project Ga0105245, IMG submission 81523) | Miscanthus rhizosphere microbial communities from Kellogg Biological Station, Michigan, USA - KBS M5-4 metaG | ecosystem: Host-associated > Plants > Roots > Rhizosphere > Soil | place...
AAGGATCGCGCGGCCAACGATCCGATCTTGGGTTTGGCCACGCTCATCCAAGAGTGGATTGCGGCCGGGCGCCCCGCTGACCTGTTCTACGAAAAGGCGCAAGCGGCCAGCGACACGAGTCCCTACTTGATGTCACCCACGCTGGGCGCTGCGCTCACGAATTTGGGCAACTGCATCGCCGACAAAGCCTTCATCGCCACCGAGAGCGACACCAGCAAGAAGCTCGACACGTTCTTCGCCAAAGCCACGAGCCTGCCGCAGTTTCTGGAAGACACCGATCTCGTCAGCTTCGACGCGGCGGAGCTCGCTCGCTACGGCGTCGTGCCTTACGCGCCCGCCTACCCGCTGTGGACGGATGACGCGCGCAAGATGCGCTACGTGCGTGTGCCCAAGGGCCAATCCATCAGCTTCGACAAGGCCACGCAGAAATTCAATATCCCCAAGAATGCGCGCTTTTATAAGACATTTTTCAAACAGGTCATCGATCAGAGCGGCGCCACGGCGTACAAGCGCATCGAAACGCGGCTGATCGTCTCGCGGCCGGACAGCTGCGATGCGAAGAGCGGCGTGTGCACGCCAACGGCGTTGATGGGCACTTACGTCTGGAACGACGACGAAACGAAAGCGGAGCTGCTCACCGTTCCGCTTCGCAACGGCAAACCGTTCGCTGACCGGCTGATCACCTACGTCACGGACGAGCAAAAAGCCAAGGACGTGAAAGATCCGCAAGCCGCCGGCTTGACCCGAAGCTACGCGCTGCCGGGCAGCACCCGCTGCGTGCAGTGCCACATGGGCAGCGTGAGCCAGAGCTTCATCCTCGGCTTCGCGCCGCTTCAGATCCGACGCCGCCCCAAAGGCGAAGGCGGGGTGATCGAAGACACGGGGGAAGACGAACTGAACCAACTGCAGCGCCTGATCGACTACGGAGTGCTCACCGGGATCGATTCAGAAGACGACATCGCGAAGCTCGAGAACTCCGAGGCGCTCCCCCCTCGCAACGACAACGAGCTCACCGCGCAAGGCTACATGCTCGGCAACTGCGGGCACTGCCACAACCCGCGCGGTTTTCCCTCCGTGCAAAACCCAGAATTGCGGGACATTTTGCAGTTCTGGCCGGACATGCACGGCGGCATCTTCCACTTCCCGCTCGACCGCATGAGCCCGCGTGTGCACCGCGGTAGCGACGGCTCGCGACAGCTCCCGTACATCACGCCTTCGCTGTACGACGTCGTTGTCAGTGACGAAGTCGTGCCGGGCACGGACGTCCCCACTTGGACCGCGAAGGATACGTTCGTCTCCGACCCCAACGGCGGCACCATGTCCACGCCGTTGAAGGCGCCCTGGCGCAGCCTCGTGTATCGCAACGTCGACACACCGTTCACGTACGTGGAAGATTTCGCGATCTATCCGCACATGCCGCGCAACACCCCCGGCTATGACTGCCGCGCGCCTCGCATCCTGGGCGATTGGATGGTGAGCATCCCCGCGATCCTCGATCCGACCAAGCCTCCGGACATCTGGAAAACCGGCGACACGAACCTCGCCGCCCAGCCCACGCAGCCCTATCTCGAGGTCACCGAAGAGAAGGACGGCAAAGCAAAGTTCGACCGCGCGGTGGCCGATGCCGGCAAACGGCTGGACGAATACCACGCGGGTCACCGCTACGACTTCTGCCCCGACACCTCGGATATCGTGGACCCACTCGTCGTCTCTGGAGCGGAGCTCGTGCCCCAAGACGACGGCTACGCACTCGCCAGCGCCGGCGGCCAATTGGAGAAAGACGGCGTGCCCGATCGGGCGCATTGGGTCGTCGCCGATCCCACCGAAGTGCCGGGAGATTGGCTGCCGCGCCGCGCGGATTGGGAAAATTTCCTGCTCGACAAAGCCCCCGACGCGATCGCCAAGTTGGACGCCGACAAGCGCGAGGTGCTGCAGGTGCTCGGGCGCGGCGATCTCAAACTCAGCACTGACTTCCGCGATTTCGCGTTGCACGAATTGCCACTCACGATGTGGGACACGAAGAAGGCGCCCGGCGATGCCACGGGTCCTTGCGATGACGCGTTGAAAGGCGAGAAGCAGCCGAGCGACTTCAGCGGGGACGACAATTTGCTGTGGCTGAGCAAGGGACGTCTGTCGGGTCCGGTTTACACGTCATCGATTGGCGCCACGGTCTTCACGCAGATCTGTCGCAACTGCCATGGCTCGCAGGCAGACGGGCAAAGCACCAACGCCAACACCCTGCTCGATCTCACGGGCGGCGTGACACGTGTCGCCGATCTGCGCGACGGCTTGTTCGGCCCGCACTGTGTCGACGGAACCTCGAGCGCTGATTGCGCGCCGGGTTCGTTTCGCGCGAGCGTGTTCGGCAAGCAGGCGAGCGGCCTGGGCATCACTTCGGATGACCTCGCCGGGCGCTACTTGGCGTGGATGGCCATGGGCGGCACCGAAAAACCGATCCCCGATGCGGTGCTGGTTTTCGTGTCGAATACGCCGGCTTTCGAGACACCACGCGGCGGGTTTCCGGCTCCGGCATCGGCCAACATGTTGGCCGCTGCGCGCAACCACTGCCTGGATCTCGTGCCGCTCGATGGCGGCCAAGGCGGGCTCAGCCACGTGAACGTGCCCTTGATCGCGACGCCGCTCAAAGCCGCCGGTGAGTTCGACACCGAACGCTTCAACGTCCGGGGCGGCTATCCGATGTCGCTCGTCTCGACCAACGGGGATCTCGAGATCTGGGAACGGATTTGCACCTTCGACAATCCGGCGCCCGTGTATGCACTCGTCCCGTCGGACCCCGACACACCCAATGATTGGCAAACCGCGATCGACAAGCAAGGTCACTTGGGGGCAAGCGCGTTCTACCGGCGCTCGGGTTACCCCGCCGGTGCGCGCGTCGGCTCGCTGCACGGCATCGCCAATGGCGTCAGCGACGACAATCGCTTCCCCTGGTGCTTGCTGGTGAACGCGGACGCGAAGCACCCCGAATTGGCTCAGCAGTTCGCGACCGACAACGCCATCGATGGTCAGCCATTGCCGTTTTGCCCGCAAGAATTGCTCGATTCGAGCAATCAATTGAGCGACACCGATCGCGTCGACTGGTCGATCCGCGGCGCAGCCAATGCCGGCCTCTCCGTGTTTGCTTATATCGATGCGCTCGCGCACGGCACCGTGCAACCGAAGGTGCTCTACAACGAGTGCGACAAATTGAACACGAGCGGCGGCTGAGAGCTGCCCACATCAACCAACGCAAAGTGGAGGATCGAAACATGACCCCGAATACATTGCCCTCGCGGCTCCTCGCCTGGCTCTTGGGTGCGACGGTTCTAGCGGGGATCGCTTGGTTCGGTTCGAGCATCGCGCACTCGCCCGCACGGCGGCACTCGACCGCTGATTCGAGTCCGACCGAAGACTTGCCCGCCACGCCAAACGAAACGGACCGCGCGCCGGCCACCCCGCCCTCGAAAGCGACAGTAGCGCCAAAGGCCGTCGCCCCGCAGCCCTCGCCACATCAAGACGAGCAAGCGTTTCTAGACGCGCACTATCCGAACCAGGTCACGGCGGAAGCGAAGCCCAGCGACAGCCCGCAACAGGTCGAACAAAAGGTGCGCCAGCTGGACCCGCAATACGCGAAATTACTCGACCAAAACCGCGCCGCCGAAGCCCTTGCCGCACAGCAAGTGATCGACACCGCCCGCGCCGCAGAAGCACAACGCCGACTGAATCTGACCGACGACGAACGCTAGACGCTCAGCGGCACTCTTTGCAGAACGTCGTTTCGCAATTGGTGAGTTGCACGGCTTGCCCAGTCGCATAAGCCATATCGAAATAGCGTTGCCCGATATCGAGCGGGTTCGTGGTCTTGGCGCCAATCTCCATCGGCGCCTTGCACGGGCCGGCGGGAGGCGCTTTACCGAAGAAGCAATCATCCTGGTCGACTGCGCCGCAATAGCACGGCACGAGCGTGTCACGCTTGGTGTCGCCGCAATGGCTAGCTTGGATGCAGGTGCGCACGTTCGAGCATTCCGAACCGGTGCAGGCGGCCAGCACCGCCGAACAGTGCTTTTGCAAACACTGCTGACACGCGGGCGTTCGCGCACTCGCGACCGGCTCGGCCGTGCTCGATTCCGACCCGCTCGCGGACCCGCGGTGACAACCGGCCAAACTCAGCACACAGGCGAAAAGCACAGCTATTTTCATGGCAAATCCGCTCATCGCCGACACCCTTTCAAGACGGCGTCCTGCGGCGGGTGAGTGGTAGTGCAGTGCTCGTTTCGAAGCAATCATTCCGCGCACCACACAGCTGTCACGTCCGCGTTCGAACAACGTCACTCGGCGCGGGCGGACTTCACGTTAACACCCGATCGATGACGAAGCGTGCAGCGATCGACTGGCTCGTGACGGTCGTCGCGCCGCTCTTCATGGCGCTAGCCCTGGTGCGCGCGTCGCCCCTGACGGATGACTTGCGCGTAGGAACATGGCCCGCCGTAGTGCGCATTCTCGCGCAGCCCGTGCCGTTGTTCCTGCTGCTATTTTTGCCGCTCTCAGTCGCCGGCCGCTGGGGACTACGGCAATTCGGGCATGAGTCCAAGAGCGACCAGCGCGCGGCACGCAGCGCCTGGTGGCGCGCCGCGTTGTGCGTCGTGAGCGCGGGAGCCGTCTCCTGGGCTTTGCGTGTTTCGGTGTGTCAGCCGTATCGCGTGTTGAGCGGATCGATGCGACCCACGCTCGAGCCGCGCGCGTGGCTGATCGCCGATAAGCGCGCTTACGGGCTGCGACTGCCCGGCACGGGCCTGCGTTTTGGCAAACGCCTTCCCCGACGCGGTGAGGTCATCGCGCTCCAAACACCAGCCAGCGTGAGCGGTACCGCCGATGAGCTGGTCAAGCGCGTCGTCGGCTTGCCGGGCGACCGAATCACGCTATTTCGCGGCCGGCTGAGCATCAACGGCTGGCTCGTCCCGCGCTGCGTGATTGAAAAGGACGCGGCTCGGGAGCTCGGACCGTTGGTGCTCGAATACCTCGGCGGCGAGCGCTACCTCACCTTCGCTGCGGCCGAAGGCGAACCGTTTTCCGGATACACCGTCGGTGCCGGCGAAATTTTCGTGTTGGGGGACAATCGACGCGACAGCAACGACTCACGCACTTGGCGAGACGGGCATCCCGCGGGCTTGCCGTTGGCTGCCGTCGACGGCCGCATCGTCGGTATCGCCTTTCCCTCCGAACAACACGGCGCAAATCCATGGTGGCAGTCACTATCGCAGCCCGTGCCGCCGCTCACGCTGAGCCGCGAACAGCGTGAGCGACTGACGCAGTGTCTCGCGCGTGCCCCGGCCGACACCGATCCGCCGACCCCACTTTGACGGTCTCGCGTGGCAGCATTCAACGCGCGTCACGTCGAGCACACCGCGGCGTGTCTCGTCCTCGTCGGTAGCTTGCTCGGGTCATGCCGACGCGCAACACCAAGCGCCGACACGAACTCGCGTGCGACCGCGACCACGCCCAGCGCTCAGCCGACACCAACCAGCCCCGAGCCTGCATCGAACGCGCGCCTCCGTCTGCTGTTGGTCAGCGATTTAGCCGGAGAATTGGCTCCCTGCGGCTGCTTCGCGGGCCAGGCGGGCGGGCTCGATCGCTTGGCTCGAGCCGTGAGCGACGCACGTCAAACGCCCGTGCCAACGGTGTTTCTGAGCTTGGGGGAGCTCTTTTCAACCCCAACTCATCACCCGGCGCCCGCAGCGCTCACCCAAGATCAATTTCGGGTCGAAGCCCTGACCGAGATATTGCGCGCGACCGAACTCGACGCCGCGGCGCTCGGCCCTTTGGATTGGTCCGCACAGCACACTCAACTGAAGCGACTCGCTGCGCTGGGCTCTTTCAAACTCCTCACCGCGCGGTCAGCCAGTGAAGTACCCGAGCCATCGGGAGTCAGCGAACGACTGGCGACGGCGGCCACTCCGGTCATACGAACGAGTCTGACGCTCACGCGCGCGGCCATACGCGTCGGTATCGTCGGCTTCGAGGCAACTGTGCCGGCCGCGAATCAACCGACCGCACGCGCCCGAGTCGCGAACGCTGCGTCGGAGGCGCGTCTCCTACGACGAAGTGGCGTCGATCTCGTCTTCGTGCTGGCCCAAGGCGACGCAAACGACGTGCACGAGTTGGCACGCGAACGTGCCATCGACCTCGTGCTCGTTGCCGGAAAAGACGGCGAAAGCGCGGCAAACTCGCCGCCCGGCGAGGCGCCCATCGTCCCAGTCCCGCCGGGCAGTCAACGACTCACGATCATCGACATCGCCGAACGCGATCCCGAACGGCCATTTCGTGAGAGTCCATCGGCGGCGCTCGGCCGCGGCTCGATGTATCGACGAACCGTCGAGCTGACGGCGAACGGACCGCGCGAACCCGCCATCGTGGCGCGTATCGCGGACTACTACCGGCGAGTGAACGAACACAACCGATCGGCGGCCGCGCGCACTGAAGCGCCGCCGCTCGGCCCTCACCAAGCCGGCTACGTTGGCGCTCGCCCTTGCGCTTCGTGCCACACCGCCGCCTACTTGTGGTGGAAGGGCTCGGCACACGGACACGCGTACGATTCGCTCCGCCAACGCAACGCCGAGTACAACTTCGACTGCATCGGCTGCCACGTCACCGGCTTCGAGAAACCGGGTGGCTCCTCACTCAGCCGCGTAGAACCACTCGAAGACGTCGGATGCGAGAGCTGCCACGGACCAGGCTCTCTTCACATCGAAGACCCGCGTGACCACCGGCTCCCGGAGCAACCACCGTTGCACTCGTGCAGCACGTGCCACGATGAGGCCCACAGCCCCGAGTTCAGTGAGGCAGCCTTCGTTGCACGCTTGCGCGCGCCCGGCCACGGGCTGCCAGCGCGCTGAAAACGGCCGTCTGCGCGCAGGAACTTGAGTTCCCTACGCGTCACACAAAAAAGCGAAACGGGCGCACCTCCGAAGACGTGCGCCCGCTCTTTTCAAACTGACGGCCCCATCAGGCGGCCGCTTTGCTCACAGGCAGCTGTTGCTGTTGCTCACGAACTTGCAGGTGTTCGAGGCGGTGTCGCAAGTGCGGCCACCCTTGCAGTCGGCGTTGCTGGTGCACGCCGCGCTGCACGTGCAGGCGCCATCGGTCGCCGAGCAGGCCGTGTTGCCCGCGTTGACGCACACGCCGGTCGAACCGCAATCTGCGCTCGCGGTCGAGAACTTGCAGCTATTGGGCGCGATGCTGTTGCAGGTGGTCTCGTCGAAATCGACGCACTCTTCGACCGTGGTGCTGCTCGGCAGCGCGACGAAGCCGAATTGTTTGGCAGCTGCTTCGACCGTGGGCAAGTCGCCGTAGCAACCAGCGGCAGTCGAGGCCAGACCTTTTTCGAGCGGATCCTGCACGTTGCCGAAGCCGACGATGCTGTTCAAGAACAGCTTGCGTGACAGCGGGTAGGTGAGGCTCAGCACGTTGGCGTCGCTCGGCAAGAGCGCGTTGACCTGCAAGGCCTTCGAGCCTGGCACGCCACCGGTGACGCCTTGCGCCGAGAGATCGACCGACTCACGACCGGCATAGCCGATCGAGCACTTGCCGTTGGCGCTCATGCAACCGATGTTGCGCGTGTCGCTGGTTTGCGTGCACAACGTGGCAGCAGCCTTGGCGTTGTTGACGCTGGTCGAGCGCAAGCGCCAGTAAGCGTGCGTCACCTGGAACGTGCGCTTGGCTTGGTTCGGGTCATCCGGGTCGACCGGCGGCGCGTTGGCCACCAAGTTGCCATTCGGCAAGCGCGCATACAGGTTGAAAACGCGGTGATCCGTGGTGCTCGGCTTGGTGAACAGCGATTTGCACTTCGTGGGATCCGTGTCGCAGATGCAGGGCGCGCCCGCATCCGTCACCGGGGTGAGGTTGCCACCGGCGATGTTGAAACCGTCGCCATCGGGACGATCCGCACACTGGAAGTGCGCCACGCCGCCCGAGTCCACCGTCTTCTGACAGGGCAAGATCTTCAGCTTGTTCGTGGGCGAGCAAGCGGCGGTCGTGTACAGGTTGATGGTGGTGGTATCGACGTCCGGCGGGGCGAACACGGGCAACACGAGACCGAGCTTGCCGTCTTTTCCGCAAACGTCGTCGTCCGCGGTACAGGCGCGGCGGATCGGATCTTTATCCGACTGCTCGTCACCGTTGCAGAACGGGATCGTGCCGATCGCGGGCAAGCCGAGCAGCGTGATCACGGTATCGGTCGTGCCCGAGAGATCGTCGCGTCGAAACGCGTGAGCGAGCTGGGTGCATTCGCCCGTCGTGCAACCACCTTGGAACAAGAGACCGTAGGTATTGGCGAGGATGCGACGCGCATCGCTGCCGCAGTGCTGATTGGCAATGTTGCTGCCGCCGTTATGCTCCATACCTGCGTAAATCAGCCGCAAAACGTCCTTCCAAGCATCCGCGGCAGCGCCACTCGTGCCCTTCAGCGTGTAGTGGTTCGTGCCCGTGTCACAACCAGGACAGTTCACCACCGGCGCGCCCGTGGTGTCCGTCACGTCGAAACCACCGCTGGCGGCGAGCGCGCCCGAGGCACACTGCGTGTTGTCCGCGTCGCTCGAGATGCCGATGCCGTCGAAGGCGACCGTGTGGCCTTGAGCCTGAGCTGGGGTCGCGCCCTTGCACGCGCCCGCGGCGAGGAAACGAGACATCGGCCCGATTTCTTGCGAGCCGGCGACCATGCCACCTTCTGCCGTGCCGGAGCCGCCGCCGATGTAGTTCAAGGCGCCCGCAGCCGGGCAGCTCGTGATCACTTTGCGGGTAAAATCTTTGAGGGTATCGGAACCTTGCAGCTTGTTGTTGGTCGCCGCGCCGATGCCGGACGCAGTCGCTCCCATCAACAAGACCGTCGCTAAAACACTGGTCTTCGTCATCACTCTTCCTCCGTACGCACTTCACATTCGACGCATCGACCAGGGGCGGCCGATTCTGCGATGCGCCGCACTACGCAAGGACAGCGCCAACGCGATACCGAACCGAGAGGAGCCCGTGTTTCGGCGATTTGTCGCCCATTTATGAGCATTTTTCGCTAGCGCGCCGCCAGCGGTGCACCGCGACGACTTCGATTGTCGGAGGCGCTGCGTTCGATTGTCGGAGGACTCGGCGAAGTCCGCTCCTGTTGCCATCGATTGGCCACCGAAAACGCACGCAGATTCGACGACCCGCGCGCTCGACCATCGAGTGACGAACTGTCGACGAAGCGGCGTGTTTTCGAAGTCTTTCTGAATCTCGAATCAGCACGCGTTCCAGATATCGGTAGGTGCCATCCGAAAAGCGGAGTCCGAGTCTGCATTCGCGAGCGCAGAACCCGTGCGCGAAACTCGAGCTTGCGCTGACAATTCGCGCAAATAGCGCCGCCTTCGCTCACGCGCAGTCCGAACTCTTGCGTTGGCTCCGTCCTTGCTGAGGGGGCGGCGCGCCCGACGCGATTCGCTCGGGTCCAAACGACAATCAGTCGCGGAGGACGTTGTGACAAAATCTGTATTTTACGGTGGAAGCATTGCTCTGTTGATGACGCTGGCAGGCGTCGCTGTTCCGGCGTGTTCCAGCAGCCTGGATCGCACGCCGAGTGCCAAGGGCGGCGACGCCAACTCGGGTTCCATCGGCCTCGATCTGAAGATCGGCGGCGGCGTGGTGCTGAACTCGGTCAACTACACCGTGACCGGTAACGGGATCACCCCGATCACCGGCACCATCCCGGTCGACGCCAGTGGCTCGACGGCCTCCTTGTTGCTGGGCGCTTTGCCCGCTGGCAAGGGCTACCTCATCACGCTGAGCGCGGACGACGGCAAAGGCACCAAGTGTGGCGGCACCGCCACGTTCGACGTGACCGCTGGCCAAACGGTCGGCGTCTCCGTTCCGCTCACCTGCGGCACGGCCACGACCCGCGGCAACGCGAACATCAACGGCACGTTCAACACCTGCCCCGAGATCACCTCGCTCATCGTCGCTCCGTTGGCGACCGACGTCGGCAACAACATCACCGTCAGCGCCGCAGGCAGCGATGTCGACGGCAACGCGCTCACGTTCGCGTGGACCTCGCCCGGTGGCACGTTCGCCGCCGCCGACGCCGGCGCGACGACCTTCAAGTGTGCCGTCCCCGGCACCAACACGCTCACCATCAGCATCTCCGACGGCAAGGGCTGCACCTCGACGTTGTCCGCCGATGTGTTGTGCACGAGCACCGCAGTCTGTGGCGACGGCAATGCCGAAACCACCAAGGGCGAGCAGTGCGATCCGCCGAATGGCACCACCTGCGACGCGAATTGCCAAACAATCGCGATCAAGTGCGGAAACAGCATCGTTCAGCCGGGCGAGCAATGCGACCCGCCGGACAACACCACCTGCAACGCGACCTGCCAGAAGATCGTGTGCGGTGACAACAAGGTCGAAGGCGCCGAGCAGTGCGAGCCTCCGGGCACCGCGACCTGCGACGCGACCTGCAAGACCATCAAGCCCGTGTGTGGTGACGGCAAAGTCACTCCGCCCGAGACTTGCGAGCCGCCAGGATCGGCCACGTGTGACGCGAACTGCAACTCGATCGTTCCCGATCTGTGCCCGGCTTGTACCACCTCGAAGTGCTCGGGACCGGCCACGGCTTGTACCGCCCACGAACCAGGTTGTGACACCATCACCGCTTGCATCAAGCAAACCGGCTGCGCCAAGGGCTCGACCCGTGACGGCGCCGAGTGCTACTGCGGCGCGCTCGACAACGACACTTGCTTCAACAGCTTCGACCCCACGGTCCCGCAAGGTCCGTGCAAGGCCGTCATCAATACGGCTGCCGGCACCAGCGTGCCGCTCCAGGTCGGTCAGGTCTTCTTCGACACCAGCACCAGCGTCGGTGCTGCCATGCAAGAGACCTCGTGCCAGCTGCGCTCTTGCGTGACCGAGTGCAAGCTCGCTCCGTGATGCGCTGACCTCTGCGAAGTAACGAGAAAGCGAGGGCGTCGACGAAAGTCGGCGCCTTCGCCGTTTTGTGTGTCCCGCGCGGATTGCCCGGAAATGCGCGGCGAAACCGGGATTAGCGAGACGAACGCCGCGCCGAGCGCAGGCCGAGCACGGCCCACAGCCAAAGCGCGCTCAGCCAAACACTGCCCGGGTTCGCCACGCCACGCGCGACTCCGCAGCCCGTTTGCGGAAATGGACCTTGGTACAGGTCGCCGCACTTGGACGTCGCTGCGCCCCGTCCGTCGTTGGGATCGGTCCCGCTCATGAGTTCGGTGACGTCGCTCTTGCCGTCACCGTCACTGTCGGTCTCACAGTTTTTGACCTGCGCGAGTGCGCTCGACAGCACCGCATGATCATCTGCCGTGCTGACACCGAACTGTTGCACGGTCACGGCGAACGGCTTGGTTGCCGTGCCTTTCCCACCGATGTCCGACGTGTGACAGAGCACGCAAGCAGGATCGCGAGCGAGACCGAGGCCACTGCGCACCACCGGTGGATAGTCCGGCCACGCCAAACACGGCGCACTCACACTCACCGTAGCCAGCGCGAAGCTCAGCACGACACCGCGATTCACGGCGCGCAGCCTGCCTCGTCCCACTCCGAATGTGTTGTGACAATTCGATGCGTTCACCGCTTTGACGTTGAAGCAACGCACTCGCGAGCGTAGCTTCCGCGCCCACGAGGAGGCGACGAATGCGCTTCAAATATGCTATTTTGTGCTTACTCGCGACGACCAGCCTACTTTCACACCTGGGCTGCACCACCGCGGACGACAGCGCCGACGACACCGTACCGAACCCCGCCAACGCCGGTTCATCCAACGCGTCGCACGCGGGCTCGAGCAGCGGCGGCGTTTTGGGCGACGCGGGTGCTGGCGGTGAGGCGGGAGCAGTACCGATGGGCGGCAGCGGCGGCTCAATGCTCAACCAAGGCGGGCACGCGGGCACGCTGAGCGGCGGCGGAAACGGCACTGGCGGCACGAGCACCGGCGGCAGCTCTTCGGGCGGCAGCAGCTCGGGCGGCACGGGCGGCTCGGTCAACCAGGGCGGCAGCACCGGCCAAAGTGGCGGCCCGAGCCAAAGCGCGGCTTGCAAGACTTGCTCGCAAGCCAAGTGCGCCACCCCTTCGACCAACGGCTGTGATCACATCAGCGGCGCAGACACCGCGAAATGCAAAACGGTTCAAGATTGCCTGCTCGGTCAAAATTGCATCGACAAATCGGATCCCGTCAACGGCACCGTGCCCTGTTATTGCGGCAAAGAGAGCAGCGACATGTGCTTCTTCGAGGGCAGCGCAGACAAGCTCTCGGGCGCCTGCACGGCCATCATCGAGACCGCCGCGGGCAATGTTTCTCCCCTACAAATGTCGCAAATTTATTACGACAACAGCGCCGCGGTCGGCGCTGCCAATCAACACGCGACGTGCCTGCTGAGCCAGTGCGCCAGCGATTGCTTCTGAGCAACCAGCCATGTGGAGCGGTGACCGTCGATCGCTATTGTTGGCCGCGGCGTGTGGTGTGAGCTCCACGCTGCTTTCACGGCGCGCCCACGCGACCGTCGTCCGCGGGCTGACCCTGCCGCTCTTGGCGCGACAGAGCTCGTTCGTCTTGGTCGGCAGCGCGCGGGACAGCAGCTCGCGGTTCATCTCATTGCCCGGTTCGCGCCGCATCGTCACCGATGTCCGAATCCGCGTCGAAGAGCCGCTGCTTGGCTCCCCGGTGGACACGCGCGTCGTGCGCGTGCTCGGTGGTCGAGTGGGGAGCAGCGCCGAGTTCGTCGAAGGCCAGGCCGAGTTCGAGTTCGACAGCCGTTGCGTGTTGTTCCTGCGTGCCGAACAGCACGGGGTGCACTGGGTGAGCGGCATGGCACAGGGTCACTACCCGTTGCGTCAGGCGAACGAAGGTGGCGAGCGGCTCGCACCCAGTCCACGCTTGCCGGAGATCTTGCAGTTCGAGAACTCGGCGGTCCGGCAATTGTCGGGGCGCACGTTGAGCGAACTCAGAAGTTGGCTGCGCGGAGCCGCGCCGTGAACGCGAAATTCCCGGCAATTTCCGCTATTTTCACGCTGCTTTTGGGCCTCACTTCGCCCGCGCAGGCCTTTTGCCGCACGCACGGCTGTAACCCCGCTGATGCGACGGAGCACTGTCAGCGCGATCGCGAGCAGTGCATCACCACTGGCCCCGTTTTGTACTGGCCCAGCAGCTGCGTCGGTTTCAGCGTACAAGCCGGCGGTTCTGTGAAATACGGCATCAGCGCGAGTGACTTCGGCACGATGGTGCAAACCGCGCTCGACCGTTGGACGAACGCCGTGTGCTTCGCGAACGATGCCACTCAAGACTCGGTGCCCTCGATCCACGTCGAAAACCTCGGGCCCGTCGCGTGCGACGTGGTCGAATTCAACACGACGGGCGCCAATGCGAACGTCTGGATGTTCCGCGACGACACCTGGCCCTACGACGGCGGCGAAGACGCGCTCGGTCTCACCACCGTCCACTACGATCCCGATACTGGCGTGATCCAAGACGTCGACGTCGAAATCAACGGCGCGGCGAGCGATCCGCTCACCAGCGATGGCTCGGCAAACGGCGCCGATCTCGATTCGATCCTGACTCACGAAGCCGGTCATTTCCTGGGCCTCTCGCACACCCTAGCGACAGGCGCGACGATGACCGCCGGTTACCAAAAGGGGGACATCAGTCGCCGCTCGCTCGAGCCGGACGACATGGCCGGTATTTGCGCGGCGTATCCCAGCGGCCGCGTGATCGAGAGCGTGGACTGCGCCCCACGCCGTGGCCTCGCAGAAGAGTGCGGGGGCGCCCTGCCTGCCCCGGATGGCGGCAGCAAGTCGGGCAGCTGCTCGGTCATTGCCAACACGAACTCCGCCTCGCCCAGCTGGGTAGCCTGCGCGTTAGTGCTCGGACTGGCGGCGCGCCGCCGTCGCCGTCGGCACGCTCGGCGCTGAGCCCGCGAGTCGGTTGACAGCGCCACGCCATTCGCTGACTGTCGGGCCGGAATTGGGCTTTTCGCCGGTTGCCGGAGGACGTCTCACGATGCGTTGGTTTGCGGTTTCATTCTTGTCTTTGAGTCTCGTTGGTTGCGGTTACTCGGAAAACGAATGGCAAGCCCAGCTCGCCAAGTACAACCAGCTGTCGCAGCAGAACGACAAAGAGAAGGCGGCGCACGCCGCCGACAGCGCGGAACTAGAAAAACAAAAGCAAGTCGTCTCGCAACTCAAAGATCAGCTGCAGAAGATGGGCGTCGATCTCTCGACCCTCAACCAACAACTCGAACAGACCGGCTCCCAAAACAAGACGCTCGCGAAGAACCTCGAGCAGGTCAACCAAGCACTCAAAGAGTATCAAGATCGCGCGGCCCAACTCGAGCGCATCAAGCAGCGCTTCGAAGTCTTGCGTGACAAACTCACCAAGCTCACGAGCCTCGGGTTGAAGGTGGAAATCCGCCGCAACCGCATGGTCATTCGTTTACCGGGTGACGTGCTGTTCGCCTCGGGTGACGACAAGCTGCGCACCGACGGCACCAAAGTGCTCGACGCCGTCGCCGACGTGATCCGAAACGACAAGACGCTCTCTGGTCGCTACTTCCAGATTGCGGGCCACACCGACAACAAGCCGCTCAAGGGCGGCCGCTTCGGAGACAATTGGGGCTTGTCCGCAATGCGCGCTCGCCAAGTGCTCATCTATTTGATCGCGCCGCTCGGCACCAAAGACGGGGGCGGTGGCCTCGACCAAAACCGGCTGCACGCCGCCGGCTACGGCGACACCGATCCCGTCGGCAAGAACGACACTGACGCAGAGCGCCAACAGAACCGACGCGTCGAGTTAGTGCTCATGCCCGACGTCGAAGAGATGCTCGACCTCAAGTCACTGATCTGAAACCACTGCCCAGATCACCGGATATCGGCGGTATGGCCACCGTTAGGCGCCTTACCGAGCAACCTGTAGCCGCGCTTCACGGCTTGCAACCCCCCGGCCCGAAGAAACAATTCGCTGCTTAGAGCCAGAAACTAGGGGCCCGCGCCGTCCGTAAACCGGTCTGTGGTCAATGGTCACGAACGGTAGCGCTATCTTGTGGCCCGCGTTAGAAGCGGTGCGCTTGCCGTTCGAGCGCACCCCGAGCCTCGCCGAGAGCACATCCGAGCAGCTCATGGAGCGCTACGTCGATGGCGAGGCGGAGGCGTTTGAGTTCCTTTACCGGCGCGTCTCGTCCAACTTGATGGGCTACCTGCTGCGCTTGACGCGCAATCGCGAGCGCGCGGAAGACTTGCTGCAGATCACGTTCTCGAAGATCCACCGAGCGCGCGGCAGTTACCTGAGGGGGGCGCCTGTCCTACCTTGGATCCTTGCCATCGCCCGCCGCTCGTTCCTGGATGAGCGGCGCTCGGCCCACGTGAGGACTGAAGATTTGTCCCCCGATGGCACGCTGCCAGAGCAACACCAGGAGGAGCGCGCGCTCCCGACCGAAGTTTCGGACGCGCTCGAACTTGCGCTCGACCGCTTGCCGGATCCTTATCGAGAGGCCATCGTGTTGACCAAGATCACGGGGCTCAGTGTGGCAGAGGCCGCGACCGTTTTGGGCGCGACCGAAACCGCAGTAAAGCTCCGCGTTCACCGCGGCTACAACCAGCTCCGAAAAGAGCTCGAAGCGTATTCGCGTACCCCATGACCTCTCCAAAGCACGACCCGCTCGCTGATATTGCCTGGCCCAAGCCGGAATGCCCGCGCGCCGAGATCTCTGCCGCCATTCACCAGGCGTGCACGAAGAACCTGTGCCCCGCACGCCGAATGTCCGCGGGCACGCGCATGTCGCTGTGCATGTTGCTGTCGGGGAGTGCCGCCGCCATCGGCTACTGGTTTGGTCATGAGCATCACCGCTCCGAGGTCGGCATGCGGCTCGGGGTTTACGGCGCGGCGGGCTGGGCCGTGCTCCAGGCAGCCGCGCTGTTCATCGGTTTCTCGCCGAGCAGCGGTCGCCGTTACTCGCGCGCCGTGCGCGTTGGCCTGGCCGCGTTGTTGCCGGTGCTCTTCCTCGCCTACCTCACCTACGCCGCGTGGAGTTACGTGCCGTTCTCGGAGTTCTCGCACGGCGCACGCGCCTCACACGCGGTGAGTTGCGGGCTCGTCGCGCTGCTCTTCGGCACCGTCGTGGGCGGCGGCATCATGCTCGCCTGGCGCGGAACCGATCCGGTCACACCGCGCTTGTCAGGCACGCTCGCCGGCCTCGTCGGGGGCGTGGGCGGGGCGCTGGCGGTCGGCATTGGTTGCCCGAGCCACGAGGCTTGGCATCTCTGGATCT
>Ga0105245_10002592_pt1 | contig 16287 bp, 10 predicted proteins | sample KBSM54metaG_FD_81523 | JGI IMG/M metagenome (GOLD analysis project Ga0105245, IMG submission 81523) | Miscanthus rhizosphere microbial communities from Kellogg Biological Station, Michigan, USA - KBS M5-4 metaG | ecosystem: Host-associated > Plants > Roots > Rhizosphere > Soil | place...
CCGAGCGGCTTCCGCTTTCCGGGCGGCGAGTCGTTCACCGAGATGCAGGTGCGGATCACCGACACCGTCGCGAAGCTCGTCGCGACGCATCCGGGGAAGACCGTCGTCGCCGTGTCGCATGCCGACCCCATCAAGGCCGCCGTCGCGCACGCGATGGGAACGCACCTCGACTTGTTCCAGCGCATCGTCGTGTCGCCGTGCTCGGTCACCGCGATCCTCTACACCGTCGGCGGCCCGATCGTGTTGTGCGTCAACTCGACCGGCCGCGACCTCACCACGCTGGTGCCGTCATGACCAAAGAGACCAGTGGGAGCTTCGAGATCGAATCGCCGTCGGTGTTCACCACGGGCACGGTCGGCGAGCCCGGACATCGCGTCTTCTACCTGCAAGTGCAGGGCGACGGCCTCGTCGTCACGTTGAAGCTCGAGAAGCAGCAAGTCGGCGCACTGGCGGAGTACCTCAGCGGGTTGCTCGCCGATCTACCGACCGTCGACGACGCGGCGATCCCGACGCTGCTCGACCTCGTCGGCCCGATCGTGCCCGAGTGGACCGTCGGCACGCTCGCCGTCGCCTGGGACGATCTGCACGATCGCATGGTGCTCGTCGCCGAGGAGCTGCTCACCCAGGAGGAGCTCGAAGCGGGCGCCGAGTCCGCCTCGGCACGATTTCGCGTGACGCGTGAACAGGTGGCCGGCTTCGTGGCGCTGGCCCGCGATCTCGTCGCGGGAGGGCGACCTCCGTGCCCGCTGTGCGGTGGCCCGCTCGATCCCGAAGGTCACGCATGTCCTCGCCTGAACTGATCGACGTCCTCCAGCACGGCGAGATGACCGTCAAAGGTCGCATGCCATGGAGTTCGAACGCGACGTTCCTCACCGAGGTGTGCGGACACGACGCGATGACCCTCGCGGTGTACAAGCCCGTGCGCGGCGAACGTGAGCTGTGGGACTTCCCGCCGGGCCTCGGCAAGCGCGAGTTCGCCGCCTACGAGCTGTCGGAGGTGCTGGGTTGGGGCATGGTGCCCGACACCGTGTACCGCCACGACGGCCCGCTCGGTGAGGGGTCGCTGCAACGGTTCGTCAACGCGGACTTCGAGCAGCACTACTTCACCTTGTTCGAAGACGAGCGCTGGCACGACCAGCTGCGTCGCATGTGCGCGTTCGATCTGCTCGCGAACAACACCGACCGCAAGAGCGGACATTGCCTGCTCGGCGACGACGACCAGATCTACGGCATCGACAACGCGTTGTGCTTCCACAGCGAGTTCAAGTTGCGCACGGTGATCTGGGAGTTCGGCGGCGAAGACATCCCCGGCGATCTGCTCGCCGACGTCGAACGCTTCGTCGGCGACGGCGTGCCAGACGTACTCGCGCGCATCCTCGATCCGTTCGAGCGCGACGCGCTGCTGGCGCGGGGGCGGGCGCTCGTCAACGAGGGCCGCTTCCCGATCGACGGCACGGGTCGCCGCTACCCCTGGCCCCTCGTTTGACCGACGTTTCAGATCCGGAGCTCGAGGAGCTGCTGCGGGAGATCGACCGGCTCGCCGCACAGCGGGACTGGGATGCGTTGCTCGCGCTGCGCGATCGGGCGCGAGCGTCACACGAACGCGGCAAACAGCACTGGCCCGCCGCCGCGCACGCGGAGTACCGCATTGCCCTCGAGGCGCCGGGTGAATTCGCCGGCGCGGTCATCGTCGACGGTGCCGGACGTTTCGCGCTCGGCCCGCTCTCGGAGGTCGCGGCGTCGACGCACTCGTGGAGCGAGCTCGCGCCGCACATCCCACCCGGCCCGCTGGCGTCCATCACGGCCCACGAACGCATCGTGCGCGGCGACGATCTGACCGACGACGCACGATTCGACCCCTACGTGCTGCCGCTTCCGCCCGCGCTCGAACCCTGGGAGCCGCCGTACGCGCTTGCGACCTACCAAGCCGACCAGGCCGACTTCCCGATGCCACCGCTGCCATCGCGTTCGGCCACTGAGTTGCCGCTGGCACCGCACGAGTCGACCAGCGATGCCGACGAAGCGATCGCACTGCGCGCGCTGGTGGCGACGTGGCTGACCGACTCGAACGGGCGCGCCGACGTGGTTGCGGTCGAAGGCACCGCGCTCACGGCCATCGCCGCGCTCGAGGTTCGCTCGGCGCGCGTCGCGGCGCTCTCGCTCGGCGACGCGTTCGCGCTGATGGCCTGGGCGGGAGCGAGTGGTGGCGCCGAGGGCCGCCGGCGCGGGATGGCGTGGGGCCGGTTCCTCGCGTGGGAGTGCGCAGCCGCCCTGGCCGGTGTCGACATCGAAGACGACGTGGGAGCGGCGGCGGACGAACTGCGGTGGTTCGTGTGGGACACCGGAGACGCCGACACCGGCTGGGCACTGCGGCTTGCGGTCGAAGATCCCGACGGTGGCTGCGCGTGGGCGCTCAACGCCTCCGATCGCGTGGCCTTCGAGCGCTAGCCGCGGAGGTTCTGCGCGATCCCCTTCAGCGACTCGTGCTTCATGTTCGCGATGTTGGTCAGGATCGTCGTCATCAAACCGGGCGGAGGGGCCGGCTTCTGCGCGTCGAAGCCAGCCACTTCGTCGCGCGTGGCGCCGTCGACCGCCGCTTCGAAGAGGGCGGTTTCGTCGGGGGTCAGGCCCGACGCGAATGCCGTGAACTTGGCCTCGAGTGATGCGGCCGGTCCGGTGTCAGATCCCATGGTCACCACGACGTGCGAGGGCTCCTCGAGTTACAGCCGGCGCGTCACCGGACGTTGCTGATCGAGTTCTTCGCGGTGTCGTGCCTGGTCTTGAGGAGATTGGACACCGAGGAGACGGAGAACACGGCCAAGGGATTCGGACCCGACAGCGATTCACCGGGCTGGGAGAATCCCGCGACCTCCGGTTGTGCGACCGAGTCGATCATCGCTTCGAACACACCGGCCTCGGCATCGGTCAACCCCTCGATGAACGTACGCAACTTCGCTTCGAGCGACGCTGCCGCGGAAGTGTCGGAGGTTCCCATGCCCCGCCAGACGGTAGTCGGGACGGGCCGGTTACAGCCCGAGCACGCGATCGAGGTACGGGTTCGTGAAGCGCCGTTCGGGATCGAGTCGATCGCGCACGGCCTGGAACGCGTCCCAACGTGGGTAGCGAGGCGCGAGGGTCGCCGCTGACTGGAAGTGCATCTTCCCCCAGTGCGGCCGGCCGTCGTAGTCGTTCATGATCGCCTCGACGCCCTGGAAGTACTGGTCGTACGGGGTGCCTCGATACACGTGCACGGCGATGTAGCCCGTGGCCCGCCCGAAGGCCGTCGAGAGCGGGATGTCGTCGGGCGCGACCACGCGCACCTCGACGGGAAAGCTGATCGGCACGCTCAATCGTTCGACCAGCGCCCGTACGCGGTTCAGTGCTTCCGGGATCGCCTCTCGCGGGATCGCGTACTCCATCTCGTAGAAGCGCACGAGCCGCGGGCTCGTGAACACCTTGTCGCTGCGATCGACGTAGTCGTTGTTCGCGGAGGCCGACGGCATGTGCTTCGCCAACCGAGGCAGCGAGCGCGGCCATTGGCGACCGAGACGGCACGTCACAGCGAAGACGCCGTTGGTCAGCACGATGTCGTCGATGAACTCGCGCGCCTTGCCGCGCGCCGCGACTGGATCGTCGGTGCGCTCGTTGCGCTTCGTGAGCGCCCAGCGCGTGCGCGGCACCCAATAGAACTCCACGTGGTCGGCGGAGTTCATGAACCCGTCGAAGTCGTCGAGTACTTCGTCGACCGGGATCAGCTTCTCGACCGCGTGCAAGCGGAACGCGGGCACGCACTGCAATGTGACCGTCGACAGCACGCCGAGCGCACCGAGTCCGACCCGCGCTACTTCGAACACATCGGCGTTCTCGTCGGCCGAGCAGTCGATCGTCGAGCCGTCACCCGTCACGAGTCGCAGACCGACGATGCGACTCGAGATGTTGCCGAAGTTCGTACCCGTCCCGTGCGTCGCCGTCGAGGTCGCGCCGGCGATCGACTGATAGTTGATGTCGCCCATGTTCTCGAGCGCGAGCCCGCGACGGTCGAGTTCCTCGCACAGCTTCGACAGCGAGATGCCCGCCTGCACGGTGACGGTGTGCTTCGCTGGGTCGTGGGCGAGCACGGCGTCGTAGGCCGACAGGTCGACGAGGTGCCCGTCGGTGCACGCAATGCCCGTGAACGAGTGCCCCGCACCGACGACCTTCACGCGTCGATCGTGCGCGCCGGCCTCCTTCACGATCCGCACGAGGTCGGCTTCCGAAGCGGGCCGCTCCTGTGCAAAGGGCGCACACACTTGATTACCCGCCCAATTGCTCCAGAGCTTCGGCACCTTGCGTGGCATGCGAGCGGCATTCTTGCGTGAATTCGCGAACCGAATGGGAAGCCGGAGCGTCGAACTGACCGTGCGGGACCGTACCGAAGACGAACTCGTCACTCGGCTCATCGCCGAGCACGACCGGGCGTACCGCGCCGCATGGCTCGTGCTGCGCGACAAGCACCTGGCCGAGGAAGCCGTGCAAGAGGCGTTCCTTCGGGTGTGGCGCTTCCGAGGCTCGTTGCCGAGCGGCGACGCGATCCGACCGTGGCTCTACCGGGTGGTCGTCAACACGGCCATCTCGGCCTTGCGCCACGAGCGCCCGCGCCTCGAGAAGGAGGCTTCGGCAGCAGTGCGCGACACGGTCGCCCACGACCCGGTCGAGTCGATGGTGATCGCCGACGCGCTCGCCGATCTTCCTGAACATCTGCGCATCCCGGTCGTGTTGCGCTACTGGGTCGGACTGTCCGAGAAGGAGATCGCCACCGCGATCTCACGCCGCCCCGGAACGGTGAAGTCACGACTGCACGAAGCCCGCACACGACTGTCGACCGACCTGCGACTCGTCCGAGAGGAAGCCTGATGCTCACCGAAGACGACCTGCGCGCGCTGATCGACGCGGCGGCGAGCGAGGCTCCCGAGCCCGAACCGCTACCGGAGGACTCGTTCCGCGCCGCTCCGATCCGAACGCCGCGCCGCCCGCGCCGCGTGATGGCTCCGCTCACCGCGGCCGCGGCCATCCTGATCGTCATGGTCGCGGGCGTCGCCGTGCTCCGCAGGCACAACGCGACCACGAAGTCCGCGGCGGTGACGGCCGCCCCGCACGACGCCGCTTCGACCGCGTCGGACGCCATCACGTTCTCGGGCCGTGACCCGAACGCGTTCGACCCCTCGGCCGGGACCGGCACCGTCGCCGGAGCCTCGGGCCGCGGTGGTGCATCGACCGGCGTCGGGCAGCCTCCCGCGATTCCGCAGGGCGTCACCACTCCACCGGCGCAGGTTCCGCCGATCGCGGACTCGGCCAAGATCATCAAGAACGGCAGCCTCGAGGTACGCGTCGGCAAGGGCACCGTCACCGAGTCGATGAACCAACTCATCGCGATCGCGACCGGTCTCGGCGGCTACGTGTCGGAGACGAAGACGACGGCCAGCGCGCAATCAGGCGCACAAGCGAGCGCCACGATCAGCGTGCGCGTGCCGTCGGCGTCGTTCGAACAGCTCATCGCCTCGGCGTCGAAGTTGGGTGAGGTCCGCTCGTCGACCACCTCGGGGCAAGACGTGACGGCGCAGTTCACCGACATCGACGCGCAGCTCGGCGCGCTCACCGCCACCCGCGATCAGCTCCTCCTCGTGTTGGGCGAAGCAAAGAACGTGCCTGACATCCTCGCGGTGCAAGACCGCATCACGCAGGTGCAGGTCCAGATCGACCAGCTCACCGGCCAGAAGAAGCTCCTCACGGACCAGACGGCGTACGGCACGCTGAGCGTCTCGCTGCTCGAGCCTGGTGCAACCATCGCCGTGACCCCGGTCGACGACAACAAAGACCTCGGCGACGCGTGGCGCGACGCTCGTCGCAACTTCGGTGACGCCATCGAGAACATCGTGGGCGCCTCGGGAACACTCGCCGTGGTGTTCCTCTGCGGCGCCGTGTTGGTGGGCGCGGGCTGGTTCATCTTCCGCGCTTCTCGACGGCGAATGCTCACGCTGTAACGCCTACCCTCCTCGAAGTGAGCGGGGAGATCCTGGTGCGCGGCGCACTGCTGGCACGCGTCGGCTCGGCGCGCATCGCCCTCATCGGCGCACCAGGTGGGTACGGCAAGACCACGCTCGCGGAACAGCTGATCGCGGCGTGGGGCGGGCCGCCGATCCGTGTCCGGGTGTCACCTGCGGGTGGGCTCGATGATCTCGTCACCCAACTGGTGAGGGCGTTGCGTCGCGCCGGTATGGGCGACGATGCCGACGCGGTCGCGAGCGCCGGTGTCGACGACGCCTTGGATCGGTTCGTCGGCGTGCTCGCCCGCCGCGCCGACGGCGTCACGCTCTTCGTCGACGATGTGCACCTGCTCGACGAGCGCGCAACAACGATTGTCGCGGAAGTGGTCTCGGATCTCCCGGTGCCCAGCCACGCGATCCTGTGCGGGCGAGAGGTCAGTGGTTTCGACGGCTTGACACGCCAAGCGGACGTGTGCCGGCTCGGAACCGTCGAGCTCGAGTTCTCGACCGAGGAGATCGCAGCCCTGTTGGGCGGAGGTTCGGGCGCGACGCTCGCCGACGAACTGCGCGACGCCACCGACGGCTGGCCCGCCGCCGTCGGGCTGGCGGTGGCTCGGCTGCGTCACGATCCGCAGTGGTCGCCGGCCGGTGCAGGCGGGGCGAAAGCCCTGCTGCGGGCGCTCGTCGACGAGATCGCGGAGAACGATCCGCTCGTGCGTGTGCTCGCGCGCCTGCCGATGTTCGACGACGCGACGGTCTCGATCGTCGCACCGGGAGATGCAGGAGCGGCCGCTCGCGCTCGAGACCTTCCCTCGCGAACCGTCGGACGCTGGCGCGTGATGCCCGCATCAGTGCGCGAACTCGTTGCGAACGGCGCCGCGATCCCCGAACAACACGCGCTCGAGGTCGCCAGCCACTTCCATTCGTGCGGCGAGACAGCGGCGGCCGTCGCGTTGTTGCGTCAGGAGTGTGCACGCGCGGTCACGCTGGACTTCCTCTCGCGGCTGCGCTGGGCCGAGCTGGCCGAGCTCGAGCTGACAGAGCTACGGGGTCTCGTCGAGGATCTCGCCGACCAGCAATCTGACGGCTACACCGCGTTTCTCATCGCGGCTGCGCGCGCAGTCGAGCTGACGGATCGCGCGATTCGCACGCAGTGGCTCAACGACGCGTCAACTGCCGCGGTCGACAACCCCGTCTTGATTCGGTCGGTTGCCGTCGAGCTCGCTCGCGATCAACTGCGCGCCGCTGACGTCGACGGTGGAGCCGAGAGCGCCGAGTCGGTGCTGCGCTCCGCGACCGACGACGAGCACACCACCCGTGGTCGCGCGCTCGTCACCGTCGGCATGCGCGCCGCGTTCGACTGCACCAGCGAATCGCTCGCGAGCGCCGCCCGCACGTTCACCGAGGCCGCGTCGGAGTACCGGCTGGCCGGCGAGACCCGTTGGCAAGCCGAAACACTGGCGCGGCTCGGCTACACGGCCTTGTACATGGCGGGGCATCCGGCAGAGGGGCAAGCGGCCATGGCCGAAGCGCTCGCGCTGCTGCCGGTCGGTGACCGCATCCGCGCCTTCTGGTTGACGAACTATGCCGACGTGCTCGACTTTCTCGGGCGCAACGCGGAGGCCGACGCCGCCGTCAGGGAAGCGCTCGAGATCGGCGTACGTCGACATGACGACACCACGGTCGGCATGGCGTGGTGGACCCGCTCGTGGCTCGCCGCGCACCGAGGCGATGTCGCCGGTCTGCGGCACGCGCTCAGCGAGGTGGAACGCCATCGCGGCGCGTGGCTCCAAGACGGCCAGGAGGCCGAGTATCTCGGCTCGTCGGCCGAGCATCTCGCCCTGGTCGGTGACTTGGTCGGCTACCAGGACTACATCGCTCGGGCCGACGAGGTGGCGACGCGCATCAACTTCCCCGAGCCCGTCGACACGGCGCGCGCATGGTTCGAGTCGCTGCACGGCGATCCACAGACTGGCCTCGACCTCTTGGCCACGCTCGATGTCTCGCGCTCGGTGGTGCCGTCGAGCCGGGCGCGGCGATTGTTGATGCGCGCGGTCGCGCACCTTCGACTCGGCCAGACCAGCGACGCACAGGCGGCCGCCTCAGCCGCCTTCGAGGTGGCGGCCGAGATGGGCGTGCCCGACCTGCACCACCGGATGCATCGCGCCCTCTTGGAGCAACTCGACCCGATCCTCGCGACGTCCAATCCACCCGAGCCCGACCTCCCGGCGACCAGCCTGCAGCTACTCGGCGGCTTCAGCCTCGCCGTCGGAGGGCACGACAAGACACCGCAGCCAGGGCATCCTGCGGCGCTGGTGAAACTCCTGGCGCTGCGATCGACCATGACGGTCGAGAGTGCGATCGACGAGCTGTGGCCCGACGCGGATGTCACGACAGGTCGTTCGCGCATGCGCAACCTGTTGAATCGGCTGAAGGAACGCTCAGGGCCGATCGTCGTACGCGACGGCGAGACGCTGCGGCTCGACGAGAACATGGCGGTCGACGCGATCGCCTTCGAGGCCGCGGCCGCCGCGGCGCTGTCGGCGAACGACGACGAACGCGTGGGCCGGGCGCGCCACGCGCTCGCGCTCTACACCGGCGATCTGCTGCCCGGTGACCTCTACGAAGACTGGGCCACGCTCGCTCGTGCCCGGTTGCAGCGGCGGTTCGTGTCGCTCGCCGATCTCGTCGCCGCTGATTCGATGGCCCGTGGCGATCTCGACGAGGCCGCTCGGCTGCTCGATCTCGCGATCGCCGCCGAGCCGCTCGACGAGTCGAGAGCGCTCGAGCTGTGCGGTCTCCTCACGACGCAGGGGCGAATCACCATGGCGAAGGCAGTGGCCACGCGGTGCATGGAGGTCATGTCGGCGCTGAACGTCGAACCGAGCAGCGCGCTCATCGCGTTCGCGAACGGCTAGTAGGCCGCGACGGCGGTCACTCGACGAACTCCAGGCTGCCCAAACGTTCGACGAGCACGACCAGGTCGGCCACGCTCGTGATCGACACCGTCTCTCCGGTGTTCACGATCTCGACGTGGCCGACCAGTCGACCCTCGACCGCCGGCTCGACCAACAGATGACACACCAGCGTCAGTGGCCGAGTGCGACGGCGTGCGCTCGTCTCGGGCACACCGCTACCGAACCTGTCGCGCGACTCGGCGACGTCGGAGCAACAGCATGCTGCCGAACCCGATGGCGACGAGCGCGATGTCGACGAGCCCTTCGATGTCGGAACCAGTGCGAGGCAACGGATTGCCAGAAGTCGATCCACGACCGGTCTCGCCACCACTCACGGCCACCACCTCTGCCGTGAGCGCGATCGACGTCGAGTCGGTGTCAGTCGCCGGCGTCGAGTTCTCGTCGTGCACACCGACCGTCGCTGTCGTCGCGCGCGCGTCGCCCTCGACCCCGTTGAAAGTGATCGCGAACAAGCACGTGTACACATCGCTCGGGTCGAGGACGGTGCCGACGGCGCTCACGCACGAGTCGCGCGTGGACAAGTCGCCGTAGAAGCTGTCGGTCAGCGTTGCGATGGTGACCGGCACGCTCGAGGTGTTCGTGACCTTCACGGTGTAAGCGAAGATCCCACCGGGGGCGGCCCGCGTCGCGGGTGTCGTCTTCATCTCGAGCTTGACCGCGGGACCGGCGACCGCCGACACCAGGGTCGTCGAGTTGCCGGCGTCGCAGAACGTCGGCGCCTGGGTGTTCGCGTTGTCGCCCGAGTACGTCGCGATCCAGCGATAGGTGCCCGCGGTATCGGGCACCACGTCAGCCGACTGGTAGCTGCCGTTGTCCGAGACTGGGACCGAGCCGGTTGCGAACGGCTGACCTGAGCACGTCGTGTTGTCGGGTGCGAAGAACGAGAACGTGATCGTGCCCGTCGGGCCATTGCCGCCCGCCAGTGTCGCGGTGCTGTGGATGCTGTCGCCGACGTTGGCCGCGGACGGCGCAACGAGCGTGAGCGTCGGGTTCGCTTGCCCGCCGTCGGCCGCGATGAGCACGTCGCCCGACGATGCCGACAGCTCCCCGACATTGCCCACCTTGTCAGCAGGCTCGACGCGGAACTCGTAGTGGCTCCCTGGCACACCGCTGAAGGCGAAGGTGTTCTCGGTGACCTGGTCGCCGACGATGCTGAACGGCGCGCCGTCTTTCGACGCGAGCACCTCGACCGCGTCGACGCCTGATCCGCCGTTGTCGTCGACTGCGCCGATGGTGACGTTGACCGGGTTGCTGGCCGATGACGGCACCGAGGGCGCCGCAGTCGGAGCGGCCGCGTCGATGACGACCGTGTCGACGTTCGTGTTGATCGGCGCGTTGGCGTCGAACACGATCGTCGCCTGGCCGACCACCGCGGTACCGGTCGGCGATGCACCAAGGGCGCGCACCACGTACGTCACGAAGCCACGTCCTTCGGGCGCGGTGGCGTCGGGCGGCAAGAAGCCCTTCGTCGCGTCCGCGGGCACGTCTCCGGTCACCGGATCGATGCCGACGAGGTCCCACGTGACGACGCGCGTGCCGAGATCGAGCTTCGCATTGAGCTTGATGAGCAAGCCGCTCTGGGCCTGATCGTCGAGCACGGTGGTCCAGGTGTGTTGACCGGAGGGCGCGACCCAGCTCGCGTTGCCGATGCTGATCTCGCCGAGCTCGAACGTCGAGAGATCCAGATCTGGATCGAGTGTTTGCGTCACGACGACTTCGTTGGCCGGCAGCGTCGCATCGGGCTTGTTCTCGAACTGGATCGTGTACGGCAGCTGGTCGAGGCCAGACACGAATCGATCGGAGCCGACGACCACGCCGGCGGGGCCGATGATCGCGTTCGGATCGGACGAGTCGCCGGACCCCGAGTGATTCTTCTTCTTACGGAGTTCGTATCGAGCGTTCCAGCCCGTCTCGTTGTAGAGAAGGATCGGGTCCACGCCGCACCACGCTTGCAAGCCGAGCAGGCTCGCGTCGTCGACGCCCTGCTCGATCGTGTCGAACGCCAGGCCGACGATGGGTGGCGCGACCGTCTTGAGGAACGCCTTGCTCAACTGACGAACCCCGTTCCATCCATTCGGATTTTTCTTGTAGGCCTCCCAACCTCCCGCAAAGTTCGCGGCGGCACCGAGCACTCCGAGGCCCTTCGACAGGCGCCCCAGGTTCTTGATGTTGCTCGTCGCGTTGAAGTGCGCTTCCTCGGCATTGCGAATGCCCTGTGCGACCCGGTTGAGCGTTGCTTCCCGGGCCTGCCAGAGTCGCTCGCCCACCCTGTCGATCGGGAGCCTGATCGGAGGAGGAGGAGGCATGCCGAGATGGCCAGCCATGCCCTTGAACTCGGCCCAGCCTGCGTTGAAGGCGTCCTCTGCCTGCGCGGCGTTGCCCGTGAAGTGGCCGATGAGGCTGTTCGAGACGGCCGTGCCGCCGGTGGCGAGGAGACCCGTGCCGTTGGCGATGTTGCCCCTGGCCGAGCCCGGGCCGGTGTTGAACCCGGCGGCGGGAACGGGGTTGGTGAGGTAGTCGATGAAGGTGTAATCCTCGGCGCCGCTGATGTCGGTTCGGTTCACCGGATCGTTCGACACGTACGCAGCCGGGTTACCGGAGGCGAGGAGTTCCGGATCCTCGGTCAGGAAGCGACCGATCTGGGGGTCGTATTGACGGGCGCGAGCGTCGACGAGGCCGGACGGCTCTGTCGTCAACCCCCACAGGCCTTGGAAGGCGAACGGCTGCGCCGTCGTCCCCGTGCGGGCGGCGATTTCACCAAAGGGCAAGTAGCGGTACGTGTCGGTGACCGCGCCTGAGGGATCGGTGAGCGCAACCGTGTCACCCCGCGGGTCGGTGGTGTAGAAGCTCGATGCCGCTCCGCCGGCGTCGAGTCGCGCCGCGAGCCCGAACCCCCATGCGTAGCCCGCTTGACGAACGCCGGCGGCGTCGTACTCGCCCACGAGCATGCCGGTCGGATCCATGAGCAGCTTCGTGGTCGTCCCACCGGTCGTCCGCGAGATCGGTGTCCCCAGAGCGTCGTACGTGTAGGTCGTCGTCGTGCCGCCGACCGTCGCAGAGGCGAACGCTCCCTGCGCGTCGTACGTGTACGCACGCGATCCCCTGCCGGTCTGCCGGCCTTCGGCATCGTGGGTGACGGTCTCGCCACCGATCTGCGTCGGCCGCCCCGCCACTCCGATCGTCGAGGTCACGTCACCCGCGATGGTGTCGGTCGACGCGAGCCGGTTGCCGGCGGCGTCGTACGTGTACGTGATCGTGCGGGGAATCGCTCCCGTCGTCACCGCGCTGACGAGGTACCCGGCGCCGTCGTACGCGTAGGTCGTCGTGCCTGCAGCATCGAGGCGCGTCAGCACACGGTCTTGGTTGTCGTACGACATCTGCACGTCCGAGACCACCGTTGCTCCAGGGTTCGCGCCGTCAGGCGTACAACACGTCGTCTTCTGCTCGGCCACCCGTCCGAGCGCGTCACGGGTGATGACCGTGCGCGTTCCGTTCGCGTTCGCGATCGCCTTCAGTCGTCCAGTTGGGTCGTACTCGTACCGTGTGATCACGTTCCCGTTCGCGCTGAGCGACGAGAGTTGGTTGCGGTTGTCCCACACCGCTGTCGTGACCTGGCCGTCGGACGTGGTGGTCGACGTGCGCCGGCCCGCGCTGTCGTAACCGAACGTGAGGCTGAGGCCGTTCGGATAGCTCACTCCGGCGAGTTGGTTGTGCGCGTTGTAGCTCAACGTCGTCGTTCCGGTGGGCCCCGAGGCCGACGCGAGGTTGCGGCGCGCGTCATGCGTGTAGGTGATCGTGCCGAACCCAGCCACATCCTCGTGCGTCATCAGTTCGTTCGCGTCGTAGGTGAACGTCGTGTTCCGGCCTGTTCGGTCGGTCACCTTCGACGGACGACCGAAGCCGTCGTAGGCGTACGTCGTGACAGCCCCAGCGGGATCGGTCACGGCGGTCGGTCGGAGCGCGGCGTCACGCTTGATGCTCGTGCGACGACCGTCTGGGTCGGTGATCGAGAGCAGCTGGCCGCTGTTGTCGAAGCTGGAAAGTGTGGTGTGTCCGGCGCCATCGACCGATCCGGTGATCCGTCCCGTGCTATCCGAGATCATCACATCGCCGATGGGGAGGCCGTCGGCCAACATGCCGATCTGGTTTCCCTTCGCGTCGCGACGAACCGTGGTGATCCTGCCGGCGGAGTCGATCACCTTGGCGGGAGCGCCGCTGTCGTCGACTGCGTACGTGCTCGTTTGTCCTGCGGCGTCAGTGAGCGTGATCGACCCGTCGTTGTTGTAAGCCGTCGTCTGATCGAGCACCCCGTTGATCCGGCGTTGTGTCACGCGGCCGAATGCGTCACGCGTGAGGTCGACGACCGAACCGTTCGGATTCGTCATCGTCGCGGCGAGGCCGTCGGGGCCCCACGTCGTCGAGACGGTGAAGCCGTCCTCGGTCGCCGATGCGACGCGACCACTTCCGTCATACGTGTAGGTGGTCACCAGCCCGTCCGGATCCGACTCCGACGTGACACGACCGGCACCGTCGTACGCGAACGTGGTCACCTCACCGATTGGCCCGGTGATCGAGGTCAGCCGTCCGCCGCTGTAGCCGAAGGTGGTCGTGCGATGGTCCGGATCCGTGACCGAGGCGAGCACGCCATCCGACCCGAAGGTCCGACGAGTCCCGTCGAGCGCCACGAGCGCCCATCCGCCGCCGTTTGGTGTGAGCAGGTCACCCGACGCGGGTGGCGAGAGATACGTCCCGTTGGCCTGCTTGCCGAAACGTTCCCTGAGTGCACCAGCGACGATGATGACGTCGTTCGTACCCGCCTCCACGGTGATGCGCGGCAACGCCATGCCACTCTGACCGACGCCGAACTCACTCGACTGGAACGCGTCGAGCCGTCCGTCCGCTGTCACCCGACTGAGGTCGAAGTTGACAAGCCGCGCCACCTCGGGGATACGACGGCCGAGGCTCGACAGGTAGCTCGCGACGTCATCGAGATGCGCGGAGAACACCGCGGCCGTCGTGATGCGAGGGAGGCCGAACATCGTCGGCCCGTTCGTTGCCACCCAGTCCCGCGCCGTGGCGGGAACGTCGGGGCTGAGACCGGCGACGAGGGCCGAGCCGAAGTCCTCCGCGACGCCAGGACTCACGCCGGCGACGAAGTAGTTCACCTCCTGATGCGCCGGAACGCCTCGCACGAGGAGCTCGGTACTTCCACCCGCGCCGGGCGCGAGTACGCCGGCAGGTCCGGTGGACGCGATGCCGAGGACGTCGACACGTTGTCCGCCATTCCCAGGCGTGCCCGGGAAGCGGATGAACCCGTTGTCGACGGAGACTTGGAACAGCGGCGCGGGAAGCGAGTAACCGGTGTTGTTCTTCCAACGCACGGTGATGCGATTGTCGACACTCGAGCGCAGCAGTCCGGGAGCCTCGATGTCGATGTCGACCTTGAGCGACGAGGGCTCGACGAGAACCGCGGGAGACGCGACGGTGAGCGCGTTCGATCGAACGGCGCTGCCGACCTTCACATCGCACACGCCGACGGCCGTCGGCAATGCAAACATCGACGTGAGATGGCGCGAGTCGTCGACCACCGTCGACAGCGCGTCGATAGTCGTCGCGCCGCACACGAGTCGCGCCTCGCTGTCCGCAAGGAACCCCGTGCCGACGACGGCGAGCGCGGTGGGTGCCGGCGAGCCGGCGATCACGGACGACGGCGATGACGACACGATCGAAAGGCCGGGAGCGGCAGCGGAGACCGAGACAGTCAGGGGCGAGGCGCTCGTGTTGCGCAGCAGGACGAATCGCTTCGTCGAGCCGTCGCCGCCGGGAACGAGCATCGTGCCCGCGAACGCGGCCGAGTCGTGATCGGCCTCGCTCGGAAGGCGACCCGAAGCCTCGAAGGCTTGCACCGCGTTCGCGGGCGAGAGCGCGACGACGATGTCCTTGTCGGCGTCGCCGTCGAGCCTGAGCAAGCGCGTTCCTTCCAACGTCGCGGTCGTCGCGCCGGCCGTGCGCGTGCCGTTGGCGCCGACGGTGATCGACTCCGGCCCGCTCCCGACGGCCAGCGGGGTCGCGCCGACGGTGATCGCCTTTGCTCCCGTGGCCGCGGCGCGATTGTTCGTGGGAAGCGCCAGGCCGGAGTCGGCCACGACGACGATGAAGCGTTGTCCGTCGGTCGCGGCTGGGATCCTCACCTGGATGCTTCCCGGTCGAGCGACGCCCGCGGTCGCGGTTCCGGTTCGGTTGAGGCGCCCGAGGAACACCGACGACGAGTCGACGTTCGGGCTCGACGACAGGAACACCGAGTCGGTCCACGGCGTCGACGTCGTGGTACCAACCGTCGTCGTCCAGTTCACGGTGACGTCGTCGCCGACTGCCGCGGTGGCGGGCGCGTCCATGTCGCCGACGATGAGGTCGGTGACCAACGGGATCACTTGCAGCTGCGCGCGACGACCGCCGCCGACGAAGATGTACGACAGCGCGTAACCGAGCGTCGGCGACACCACGCCGGTGAGCGTGTCGAACGAGCCGTCGACGGTGTGGAAGAGGCTGCCGTTGGGGCTCCGGCCGACGACGAGATCCCGCGGCGCACCAGCAGAGGGCGGGTTGCCCGCGTCGGTGACGACGTCGAGGGTTCCGGCGAGGGTCGTGCCGCTGATCACGCCGAGGAGCGCGGTGAGGGAGTCGGCTGAGCTGTGCACGCGCAGGATCGACGTCGACGTCAACGTCGACGCGGCCGCTTGTGCGAGGCACGTGTTGCCGAGATCGATCAGGCCCTTGTTCGTGAACGCGCGGAGGTCGCAGACGCGCCCTGGCAGCACGGTGATGACACCATCGGTCTCGTTGGTGATCGGGGCCGCGAATGTCGCGGCGCCGTCGGTCCCAGTGTTGGGAAGGCTCGTCGAGATGATGTGGCCGTGGTTCGTGACGGCGTCGGTGCCCGCCGTTCCGAAGTTCGGGAAGCCGTCGCCCCGGCCTGTCACCGTGATGGTGCCCTGGTTCTCCACCGGCCCGACCGTCTCGAGGTTGCCGTCGTTGACGACGAGGCTCTGATTCGAGCGAATCAAAACGGGCCCACTCGGGTTCTGCAAGAAGTTGGTGGTCGAAGGCTCGACCTCGATGGCGACGTTGCCGGGGCCGACCAGCTCTATGCGGTAGCCACGCGCCTCGATCGGGTGACCGACGAGGTTGCCCAGCATCACGCGGAAGATGCCGGCGATCGCGAACGTGTTGGCAGGGAACAGCCCGACGACACCGTTGTTCGTGAGCGTGCCGTCGCGCAGTTCGAA
>Ga0105245_10002594_pt1 | contig 16287 bp, 13 predicted proteins | sample KBSM54metaG_FD_81523 | JGI IMG/M metagenome (GOLD analysis project Ga0105245, IMG submission 81523) | Miscanthus rhizosphere microbial communities from Kellogg Biological Station, Michigan, USA - KBS M5-4 metaG | ecosystem: Host-associated > Plants > Roots > Rhizosphere > Soil | place...
GACTTGCGCTCGGCGTCGCCGTTCCGCAGTTCCCCGCCGCGCATCCTCAACCACTGTCAGCCGAGGGCTACCGCGGGGCGGAGGCCGGCCACGCACCCGACCTCGAACCGACATAGTGGCAGCGCCGGGGACGTGACTTGCGCCTGGGCGGCTCGACCATGATTGATCCATGTACCCTGATATTCCTCCATATACCGAAGGCTGCTGGTATCACAGTCGAGGCCGTTCTTCGTGAGCAGTACTCGAAGAAGGCGTACTATCGACTCAACATAAGCTCCGAAATGAAGGAGCGCTCGCACGACGATCCGGGCAGCTTTCTTCGCGACCCGACATACCTGCAGCAGCTGGAGCAGCTGTCGCCGGCATACCTCAGACGACTCCAGGTGCTGTCGGGTCACGTGTGTCATGGGGTCCATCGCTACCTCCCATCGAAGGCGAGGTATCTCGTCTTCCTCCGGAACCCGCTCGATCGCCTTCTTTCGGAGTTCAGCTATCTGCGGCAAACGGGCTTCCTGGCCGAGGACATGTCCCTGTCCCGGTATGTGTTCGAGCGACATTGGGTGGACAACCTCCAAACGCGCATGCTGTCCGCCGATGATGGCCTCATGGAGGGAATTCCGTTCGGAGGATGCGACGAACGCCATCTGTCCGCAGCGCGCTCACGAATTGATGACACCGTCAACCTTGTGGGAGTGCTCGAGCACTTCGACATCTCGCTGCTCCTGATGCAGAAGCAGCTGGGTTGGAAGCGGATCTCCTACGTGCCGCAGAATGTCACCCGGGTTCGTGTCGACAAGGTCGAAATCTCGAGCGAGCTCCGCGCTTTCATCCTGGAGCACAACCGGCTCGACGCCGAGCTGCACGCCGCCGCCGAGTCCCTCTTGCTCCAGAGGGTGAAGGAGCGATTTCGCCCGGGCGAGGTTGAGCAGCGCCTCGGAGATCTCGAACGAAGAAACCGCCGGCTGGCCCAATAGCGCAACCCTTTGGCATACTGATGCCTTGCGGGTCCTCCACGTCTTTCCCGATTCGACAGTCGACGAACGTCAGGCATACCTCGGCAGCACGAAGGACGTTCGATGCCGAACCGCCTATTTCGCCGACAGGGGTATCAGCGTCGACGAGTTGCCCCATAGCACGTTGCCCGGTGGGCTGAGGACCGCTCTCGACCAAACCGACCTCGCACCGTACAGCGCCGCGATACTCGAGAACCTCGTCGAGTCGTCGCCGGTACGTGCCGCCCGGAAGAGGGCGCCGAGTCTGCTCATCGGATACCGGCCGATAAATGCCGAGATCCTCCACCGTTGGGACTGGGTCCGAACCTCGGGTGTCTCGATGAAGGCTGTTCGTCAGGCGAAATTCGTCGTGACCCGAGGTATCGCCGACGCACGTTACGCGCACTGGTCGGATGTGACGCTGTCGATCTCCGATTGGGAGGCCCGGCACTATTGGCCCCTCATCGCCCCTCGGTCGGCGATTCGGTGGGTGCCGTTCTTCTTGGCGGACCAGTACGTCCCTCCGCCCGCGAGCGATGTGAAAGAGCACCTCTGTGTCTGCCTCACATCGACCACGCCAAATCCGGTGATCGCCGCATCAGCCCGGGCTTTCGTCGACGCCGTCGGCCAGCTGCCGTCGACCACGCCGTGGCGCTTCGTGATGACCGGCGAGCCCTCCGTCTACAAGGTTCCGGCGACGTCGCGGGTGGAACCGGTGGGTGTGCTGGCGAGTCCGAGCGAGATCCTCGCCCGGTCGCGAGCTCTGGCCGTGTTGTCGAGCAGGGGATACGGATTCAAGACCAAGCTGCTGGAGGCAGTGATGGCGCAGAACTTCATCCTCTTGCCGCCGCGCCTGTATCGACGTCTCCCCCGCGTGCTCCATCCCTACTGCGTGCAGGTCGACCTGGCCCGGCCCGGATCGTTCGCCGCCGGCCTGGAAGCCTGCCTGCGCGAGTTCCCCGCGGGGGACCCGAACGGCGACCTCAAAGGCATCGCCTATGAGGCTCTCGATTGGTTCTTCTCGCAGTGTGACGGCGGGGTGCAGGGATCGGTCCGCCGGCGGGCGGGACGGAGCGACGGGCGCCCCATCTCCTGACCCGGAGGTGTGGGGGGCCGTACCCGCCGTCCCCAAGGCCGGCGGCGACGTCGGACGCCACTAGCATCCACAGGTGAAGGACGCTTGCCAGAGAGGGAGCCGGGACAAGGGTGTATGGCTGAGCGAGACCAGGGCGGACCCCGGTCGCCAGGGGTTCTGTCGGTCGGCGACGGGCGATGTTCGCCGACGGCTTCGCGCCGGGCCGGCTCGACGTACAGCCCGGACTGGCAGTGAGGGACGCACGGGAGGCGCTCCGTAGTCTCCTGGCCAAGGTGCCCCAAATCGACGACCGCCTGCGCTCCAGGGCTCGAGGCGACGCGGCGACCTATCCGAATTGGCCAGAGCTCTTGGGCGATGATCTCTCCGAATGGCTCGACGCGCTCGAGGCAGCATCCGACGGCGAGCAGATTCTCGTCGGCACGAGCATGGGCGGTTTCGCGGGCGGGGCGGCCATAGAGAGCCTTTTGGCAGTCAGCCTGGTGCTGCGAGGCGCCCGCCCTCACGCCCTCCTCTGCGACAAGGTGCTCCCCGCCTGTCAACTGTGCGAAGTCGCCAACTACCCACGAATCGGGCACTTCATCGAGCACGGGCCGCTCGTCGACCGGTGTTCGCCATGCTTCACTCCCGCCGAGGCGATGTACCAGGGTCTCACGATCCCGCTGCACAGGTATTCCGAGAATCTCGCCGAAGCCGACCGTCAACTGGCTCGGGACATCGCCCGATCGACCGACGTGGCTGAGGTCGGCGACTTCTCGTTCGAAGGACTCCACCTCGGCGAGCACGCGCTGGCGGGGGCACTTCGGTTCTTCGCCCGAGCGACGATCGACTCGGAGGAGCACGGCGCGGCGGTGGTGCGCCGGTACCTGGAGGCGGCGGTCCTGACTGCTCTGGCGGCGCGCACGCTGGTCCGGCGGGAGGGGTTCTCGGCCGCCGTACTCAACCACGGCATCTACGTGCCGCAGGGATTGCTGGCCGAAGTGTGCCGGCAGGAGGGCGTCCGTGTCGTCACCTGGAATCCCGCCTATCGGAAACAGTGCTTCATCTTCAGCCACGGCGACAGCTATCACCACACGATGCTCGACGAGCCCACGTCCAACTGGGACCAGATGGAGTGGACGTCCGCCATGGAAGCCGACATCCTGCAGTATCTCGCCAGCCGCGCCCACGGCAAGGACGACTGGATTTGGTTCCACGACGAGCCGGTCAGTGATTTGAAGGCATTGGAGTTGGCAACGGGCGTCGACCTCTCGTTGCCCACGATCGGCCTCCTCACGAACGTGATGTGGGATGCACAGTTGCACTATCCCGCGAACGCCTTTCCCAACATGCTCGACTGGATCGTGAAGTCGGTCGACTACTTCAGCAGGAGGAAGGACCTACAGCTCGTCGTCCGGGTGCATCCGGCGGAGTTGCGGGGGTCCGTCAAGACGCGCCAGCCCGTGGTCGACGAGCTACGCAAGCATTTCCCGACCCTGCCGTCGAACGTCACGGTGGTCGGGGCGGAAAGCCAGGTCAGCACCTATGCCCTCACCGCCCAGTGCGATGCCGTGCTCATCTACGGCACGAAGACGGGGATAGAGCTGACGAGCCAGGGTATTCCCGTCATCGTCGCCGGTGAGGCCTGGGTGAGAAACAAGGGGATCACGCTCGACGCGAAGTCCGAGGGTCACTATTTCGAGCTCTTGGACCAGCTGCCGTTCGCGAGCCGCCTCGACGAAATGCAGACCCGTCGGTCGAGGATGTATGCGTACCATTTCTTCTTCCGGAAGATGGTGCCGATCACGCAGGCCGTTCCTGCCGCCGGCAATCCGCCGTACACGATAGAGCTGGCGGGAATCGACGAATTACGGCCAGGCGCCAGCCCGGGCTTGGACGTCGTCTGCGAAGGAATCCTGGGCGGCGCCGAGTTCATCTTTCCGGCCGAGGTGGCGAGAGCCGCCAGTCAGTCGATCGCGTGAGGCATGGAGGCCGCTCCGGAATCGTGGGACCACGACCGCGCTGCGACGCAAACGCTTGAGAGGAGGGCACCTGTCCATCCGGTGGTTCGGTAATCGTCTCCTGGTATACCTCAACAATCACGTTGTCTCTCATGTGATTTTCCTGCGGTTGAGGATGGCCTGGTACAGGCGGGTCATGGGATTCACGATCGGCGCCGGGTCGTCGATCCTCACCGGCTTCAGGGTCGCGGGTCGGGGAAACCTGACCATCGGGAAGCAGTCCGTTGTCAATTACGGGTGTCGGTTCGACAACCGCAACCCTATTCGACTCGGCAATTGTGTGAGCGTCTCCTACGGCTCGGTCATTCTCACCAAGGGCCATGATATCGACGCCGCCGATTTCCGAACGGTCGGCGCCGGCGTGGAGATCGCCGACTACGTGTGGCTCTGCGCGCTGTCGGTCCTACAGCCGGGAGTGTCGGTCGGCCGCGGGGCGGTTGTGCTCACGGGAAGCGTCGTAACCACCGACGTGCCGGAGTTCCATGTTGTCGGCGGCAATCCGGCCGCCTTCGTCCGTGAGCGATCCCAGGCACTTGAGTACTCGCCCAACTATCACGCCTGGGTGCCTCTTTTCGGCTGAAGCCTTGAGATCGGGCGTCGGCCGTCACGCGGGTTTTCTGGCCACGACGAGGACACCGGCTGACGTCGCCCAGGGCGAGGCTTTGCGGACGACGCGGGCAACAACGCACCCAGGGCGATTGAGCTCGTATCCGTTGCCGCCCTTGCGCCGGAGGAAGAAGAAGTCGGCATACAGGCCGATGTGCTGGTCGTGTATCTCCGAACCGTAGTCGTCGATGTTGACGGCTTCGACTTCGAATCCCTGCTCCTCGACGAAGCCCTTCATCTCGTCCGCGCTGTAGCGGTATTCCCAGAAGTAGGGCGTCATCCCCCGTCGGCGCTGAATCGCGAAGTAGAGATCACGCATCGGGTGGGCGACGACGCGTCGGAACTGGTTGAGGAACGGGACCGTCACGAACGCGCGACCTCCCGGCTTCAGCACCCGATACGCCTCGGCCAGCGCTCGTTGGGGCCCCTCCTCGAAGTGTTCCACCACGCCGAGCGAGATGTACGCGTCGAAATACGCGTCCGGGAAGTCGAGGGCGGTCACCTCGCCCCTCGTGACCTTGAGGGAAGGATCGCCCTCGTTGACGCTGGCCACGGTATCGGACTCGAAGTCGACGCCATAGGCGTCGTGGCCCTCGTCGCTGAGCCACCTCACCCATCCGCCCAGGCCACAACCGGCTTCGATGACCCTTGCATTCTTGGGCAGGCGGGAGCGGAGGTCGTCTGCCAAGGTGCGGCCCCGGAGGAGCTGGAGCTCGTTGGCGACGGAGCGATCGGTCCAGATGTCACGGTGCGCGTGCTCGGTGTCGCGCGGGCTGTAGAGCTTGTAGCTCACCGCAGGCAGCCTATTCCGGATCCGCGACAGGACGGAAAGCCCGCCTCTCCTCGTTTCGACCGCACCTACTGCCGGCGGCACCGCAGCAACTCTCAGACGGTCTCTTCGGCGGTACGCCCACGTTCGTGCGACTGCGGGTCGGGAATGAAGTCCTCGGCCCGGAAGATGAACGGAGTCCCCGAAAGAATCCCGTCGCAGATGACGTCGAGCCCGGGGGACTTCCCGGGGAGAAGTTCGGACACAGACTTCAGGGCCAGGCGGTAGGGCGAGTGACTCTTCGCCGCCTCGGTGAACTCCAGCGGGATCATCCGCCGGAAGAAGAAGTGGAACGCATACTTCATGGCTCGCTCGCGCATGTGCGGCTCGAGCCGCGCCCCGATGGGAAGAGCGTCGAGGACGGAAAAGTACTCGGAGGGCGAAGAGATGTCGATGCTGACGCCCTTGTTTCGTATCCACGCCTCTCCGGCGACGATCACGGGGATCCCGGCCGCGGCCAATTCGACGCCGGTCTTCGTGCCGTAAATCAGGACCGCATCGCAGGCATCCATCGCGGTATAGGTGCTGACTCGGCTCTCGGGAGGAATGATGAAGACATTCGGCGGTAGTTGCGGGAATTCGGACGCGATCTCCTCGGCGATCGGCTGACGCGATTTCATCCAGCCCCGAATCTCAGCGGGATGGACCCGGAGAAGGAGCTGCAGGTCGGGCCGCCCCGCGAAATGTCGAATGGTTGCCATACACCACTCACGCATATCCTGGAACACGTTCGCCGGATAGTGGAGCTGAGCGTCCCACATCACGTTCGTCAGCATTCCGATGATCGGCCGGTCGAGGGAGAAACCGACCTCCTCGGCGATCATCTCGATGTCGGACAGGGGACGCTCATGAAAGGAGATCCAGTCGTTGGAGCCGGATGAACGGCTCGCCAGGTAGGTCTCGGTGAGCTCGCTGAGCGCCGGTGTCCACGCGATGTCGTCCCACGACGAGGTCGGCTCGGAGAGCAACGTGTGATGGTAGGTGTCGTCATGGCTGAACATGAAGCACTGCGAGCGATACGCGGGATTCCACGTGACCACGTCCACACCGGTGGCGCGCGCGACGCTGGCGATGATCCCCTGGGGTACGTAGATGCCGTGGTGGGCCACAACTCGGTCGAAACCCTCGGCCGCGAGGAGCCGTTCGGTCACCATCGCGGTCAGAAGGGCGGCCTCCAGGAACTTTCGGTTGACGTCAGCTCCGCGTGGCTCGTTCTCGAGCGTGGCCCGAGCGAAGAAGCGGAGCGCCCCGGCCAAGGCGTGCTCGCCGATGGGCAGGCCCTCGGGTCGATAGGTCCCCAGCTCGTCAAGAGGCACCGAGGCGGCCACCTTGGCGGCTTCCAGGCGATCGTCGTCCGTGAGGTAGTCGCCAAATCGGTGGACGACCACACCGATCTGCTCGAAGGCGCTCCGCCCGGTCTCGAAGCAACCGGGACAGAGGACGAGCCGGGGCCCGTGGTCCAACAGATGGTCGGCGCCACCCACGGTGACGACCGTGCATTCCAGACAGGCCGGAACATCGCTGTCGCACAGCAGCACGTGCACTGCCGCACCCCTGAGCCGCAACGCCGCAGCCAAGGCGGAGTCCAGCGTCATGCCCGCCAGGTAGCCGCCGCTGCTCGTGCCGATCAGCACCTTCGTGCCCGCGCCCGGGCGCTGGTCGAGAAGCCCCTTTTCGGCCACCGCCTTCCAGGCCGGCTTGCCCCGGCGTAGGTGGTACCGCCGCAGGATGTGCCTGGCCACGGTGGTCTCCTGGGCGCGACGGCCCCAGTCACGAAAGATCGTCTCTCGGATGGAGGTGAGAACTGTCACCATCCCGGCGCCCAACCGTCCCATTGTGCCGGGCGCGATCGTAGGAAAGCCACGGATCGCCAGTATACCAAAGCCTGCAATTAGTTCTGGTCACCTCGCCGCAGAAATGTCGACCAACTCTGGATGGCCCGGCGTTCATAGACACCGAGGGGCTCAGCCAAAGATCCCGGTGGAATGGCAATCGATCGCTCGATCGCCCTGGCCCACCCCGTCGGGTCGCTCCCGTGTTCGACGTAACCGGGGTACTCCGCGCCCAACAATCCTTCGAGGAACGGGTGTCGATGCCCCACGACCGGCGTCCCGACCTCCAGAGCACGAACGGCGACGTTGCTCTGGAAATAGTGGGAGTAGGGAAGCAGGACGCACCGGGCCCGGCGCAACCGTGCCGTCATGTCCGGTTCGGTCATGAATCCCTCGTCGACCGTCCAACCCGGCACCGTCGGCCATCCCCTCCCTGCGATCACCGGCTGCAGACCGATCCCGCGCAACTCCTTGCCGAGACCGGAGATCAAAGCCATGTCGCGCGCCGGCTTCCATTGGCCGCAAATCAACGCTTCCCCAGACTCTGATATTTCTGGGGACTCACGAGACCAACGTGGCTCGACACGTATGGGATGCGGAAGTATCTTGACTCTGCGCCACCCGAAATCATCCAGAACCTGTGCCGCCACCGTCGTGTGAACGATCACGGAGACCTGGTTCCCGGCCAGGCGCCCGGCCCGGGCTGCGATTCGGCCGACTCCGTGCTGTTTCCGAAGCGGCGAGGGGTCGTGGACGACGACGAGATGCCGCCCCCGTGAGGAGCGCCCGCGCCAGAGCGCGGGGTCGAGAAGTCCGAACACGGGCCAGAGCACGATCGTGTCGTACTCGCGGCGGGGCGTGTGGAGATGCTGCCAGAGGAGTTGGGCCGTCCGGAGCGCCTTCAGCGCCGGCGCCCCCCGCACCTCCACGGTCGGCGCCGGTCGGGTCTCGACCAACTCCCCGCCACCAGCCCCGATGCAGTGCACGAGCTCGCGCTCGTAGTGGTGGAGCGTCGCGGGCAGTGGATTGCACACCGCGTAGTTGAACGTCTCCTGCATCCCGTTCCCGACCCCCCAGTGTCCCACCGTCATGGCAGACGATCGGGCTGTGCGGCTCTCGACTGGTTTCCCGCGGCGCAGTCTCGATCAGCCCGCCGGCGTCATGAGCTCGCGCTGCCCTCTTGCGAGATCACGAGGCGTCGAGCTCGTAGATGACCACATCCTGGCCACTCGCCACGTCACCCCGCCGTCCGTTGTTCCGCCAGTCTCCCAGGAGTGGGTCGGATCGGCGCAGAAAGCCGGCACCTTCGAAGACCCCGTCCAAATAGGGCAACGGGTAGCCGACGGCCTTCAAATGGTTGTTGACATTGGAGACATAGTGCGGTCCGACAAGGAAGAACTGTCGTGAACCCTGCGCCTCGCCCTGGTCCGTGAGGAACGTCGTGAGGAGACATCGGCCGGAAGGCTTGAGCACCCGCGCCATCTGCTTCACGTAACCGGCAAGTTGCTCCGGTGTCATATGCGTGAAGACCGAAAACAGCGAGACCACGGTGAACGAGTCGTCGGGGAAAGGGAACGCCTCGGACGCGTCGTCGATCCCGTCGGGATTGTAGACCTCGTTCTGGATATCTATGAGGTGGAACTCGAACTCCGGTAGCGTGGCCCGGCATTGGGCGATCACCACCGGATCGACGTCGGTGCCGACGTACGATGTCGTCAACCGGCTGCGACGTATCGCGTGTGCCAAACGCCCCGCGCCACAGCCGACGTCGAGCAGTGAATCGTCGGGACCAAGCTTCGCGTGCTCCGTCAGTATGTGAAGTGAGTCGCCACCGGTAAGTGCGAACTGCGCTCCGCCGAATTGCCTCCAGATCCCGTGCGAGCGAATCCGAGCCGACCAATCGGGCAGCGACCCGAGAACCTGGCGTCGGCGCACCATGCGGTCAAGGGGGTCGATGACGGGAGTAATGGCGCGTACCGCGGGGTTCTGCCAGGACACTCCGCTGTAACGCCGCACGAATGCCTTCACGGGGAGAACACTAGCGGGGCACGGCCCTGGCCCATCTCGGGATGTCGGGCCTAGTTCGGCGCACCCAGGATCATGCCCGCCCCCACCGTGGCGTTGGTGGCCTCGTCGATCAGGATGAAGCTGCCGGTGAGGCGGTTGCGGTGGTAGTCGTCGAACATCAGCGGGGCCGTCGTCCGCAGCGTGATGCGCCCGATCTGGTTCAGTGTGAGGTCGGTCGCCGTCTCGTCGCGGTGGAGCGTGGTGATGTCGAGGCGGTAACGGAGGTCCCGGACGATGGCCCGGACGGACCGGGTGGTGTGCTTGAGCCCGTACCGGCCCCCTTCCGTCATGGGCTTGTCGGCCATCCAGCAGACCATGGCGTCGATGTCCTGGCTCACGTCGGGCCGGTTGCCGGGCCGGCAGATCATGTCGCCGCGAGACACGTCGACGTCGTCGGTGAGGCGGATCGACACCGACATCGGCGGGAACGCCTCCTGCACCGGCCCGTCGAACGTGTCGATGGCGGCGATCGTCGACGTCATCCCCGAGGGCAGGACGATCACCTCGTCGCCCGGCCGGAAGACGCCTCCCGCCACCTGGCCGGCATAGGCCCGGTAGTCGTGGTGCTCGTCGGTCAGGGGACGCACGACGTACTGCACCGGGAAGCTGCTGTCGACCAGGTTGCGGTCGGAGGCGATGTGCAGCTCCTCCAGGTGGACCAACAGGGGAAGGCCGCGGTACCAGGGCATGTTGTCGGACCGGTCGACGATGTTGTCGCCGAGCAGGGCGCACACCGGGAAGAAGCTCAGGTCGGGGATCTCCAGGCGGGTGGCGAAGGAGCGGAACTCGTCCCGGATGTCCTCGTAGACGCCCTGGTCCCAGTCGACGAGGTCCATCTTGTTCACGCACACGGCCACGTGCGGCACCCGCAGGAGGGTGGCCAGGAACGCGTGCCGGCGGGACTGTTCGAGCAGGCCCTTGCGGGCGTCCACCAGCACCAGGGCGACGTCGGCGGTCGACGCACCCGTCACCATGTTGCGGGTGTACTGCACGTGGCCGGGGGTGTCGGCCAGGATGAACTTGCGGCGGGCGGTGGTGAAGTAGCGGTAGGCCACGTCGATGGTGATGCCCTGCTCCCGCTCCGCCCGCAGGCCGTCGGTGAGCAGGGCCAGGTTCACGTAGTCGTAGCCCCGCTGCGTGCTCGAGCGCTCGACCGACTCGAGCGTGTCCTCCAGGATCTGCTTGGAGTCGTAGAGGAGCCGCCCGATGAGCGTGCTCTTGCCGTCGTCGACGGACCCGGCGGTGGCGACCCGCACCAGATCCATCAGAAATATCCTTCCTTCTTCCGGTCCTCCATCGCCGCCTCGGAGAACTTGTCGTCGGCCCGGGTGGCGCCCCGCTCGGTGATCCGGGTGGCCATGACCTCGACGATGACCTCGTCGACGGTGGACGCCGACGACAGCACCGCGCCGGTGCACGACATGTCGCCCACGGTGCGGAAGCGGACCATCATCTCCGCCGGCTCCTCGTGGGGGAGGGGCTGCACCACCGGGCCCACGGCCAGCAGCATGCCGTCGCGGGGCACGACCACCCGCCGGTGGGCGAAGTAGATCGACGGCAGCTCGAGCTTCTCCTTGGCGATGAACTGCCACACGTCGAGCTCGGTCCAGTTCGAGATCGGGAAGGCCCGGATGTGCTCCCCCTTGTGGACCCGCCCGTTGTAGAGGGACCACAGCTCCGGGCGCTGGTTCTTCGGGTCCCACTGCCCGAAGTCGTCGCGGAACGAGAACACGCGCTCCTTGGCCCTCGCCTTGTCCTCGTCGCGCCGGGCGCCGCCGAAACAGGCGTCGAAGCCGTGCTCGGCGATGGCGTCGAGGAGCGTGATGGTCTGCAGCCGGTTCCGGGAGGCCAGTGGCCCGCCGACCTCGGTGGCCCGGCCGGTGTCGATCGAGTGCTGGACGCTGGCCACGATGAGCCGCTCCCCGAGCTCGGCCACCCGCCGGTCGCGGAACTCGATGGCCTCGGGGAAGTTGTGGCCAGTGTCAATGTGCATCACCGGGAAGGGGAACTTGGCCGGCCGGAAGGCCTTCTCCGCGATGCGGAGGAGGACGAGGGAGTCCTTGCCCCCGCTGAAGAGCAGCACCGGGCGCTCGAGCTCGGACGCGACCTCGCGCATGATGAAGATGGCCTCCGACTCGAGGGCCTCGAGGTGGGAGAGCTCGTAGGGAGAGCGGGTGGTGGTGGGCCTCATGCGGACGGGCTCATCGGGGCAGCGCGGACCAGACCGACTCCACCGACTCGTCCACGGTCTGCCTCTCCGTCGGCACGACCAGGTCAGGGTGTTCGGGGACCTCGTAGGGGTCGTCGACGCCGGTGAGGTTGGAGATGGCTCCCTCCCGCCGGCGGGCGTAGAGACCCTTGACGTCCCGGTCCGCGCACACCCGCTGCGGCGTCGCCACATGGACCTCGAAGAAGCGGCCCTCGTGCAGGGCGCGCACCTCGTCCCGGGCCGCCTGGTAGGGCGAGATCAGGGCGCAGACGGCCACGATCCCGTTCCGGCTGAGGAGATGGGCGACGAAGCCGACCCGGCGCACGTTCTCGTTCCTGTCCGACGCGCTGTAGCCGAGGTCGTCGCACAGCGACCGGCGGAAGACGTCGCCGTCGAGGACCTCCACCCGGTAGCCGTGCTGGACGAGGCGCTCGGCCACGCCCAGGGCGATGGTGGTCTTGCCCGCCGACGGCAGGCCCGTCAGCCAGATGGTGAGCCCCTCGCTGAGCTTTCTCGGGCTCGGCGGTCGCGTCGGCTCCCGGTAGGCTCCTTCTATCCCCGGCCATTCGGCCTCGGATGCCTCGGTCATCTACCAGTCGCTCCTCGTCGCGGAGTTCGCCGTTGCCCTCATCGTCACCCATTCTGGCCGACGGGGAACTGGCCGGCGACCTGGCCAGACGGGCCGGCGATCTTCTCGTGACCCTGCGCGCCGACCTCGCCGGGGCTGACGCCGGGCTGCGCCGCGACGAGGGCGACCGCCGATCGGCCGAGTTCATCCTGGCCGCGCTCGCCCTCGCCCGGCCGGGCGACGCCGTGCTCGTCGAGGACGCAGTCGACGACGGGCGCCGCCTGGGCAACGACCGGGTCTGGATCGTCGACCCGCTGGACGGCACCCGCGAGTTCGGCGAGCAGGGGCGCGAAGACTGGGCCGTGCACGTGGCCCTGTGGTCCGGCGGCCGGCTGGCGGCCGGGGCGGTCGCGCTGCCCGCCTCCGGGATGCTCTTCCTGGCCGACCCCCGACAGACCGTCCCCGCCCGGCGAGCGGGTCGGTGGCGGATCGCGGCCAGCCGCACCCGGGCTCCCGCGATCGTGGGCGAGGTGGCCCGTGCCCTGGGCGCCGAGATCGTGGCCATGGGCTCCGCCGGGGCGAAGGCGATGGCGGTCGTCACCGGCCAGGTCGACGCCTACATCCACGCCGGGGGGCAGTACGAGTGGGACTCGGCGGCGCCGGTGGCAGTGGCGTCCGCCGCCGGGTTGCACGCCAGCCGTCTCGACGGGAGCCCGCTCGTCTACAACCGACCGGATGCCTGGTTGCCCGACCTCGTCGTGTGCCGCACCGAGCTGGCGGCCACGATCCTCGGAATCACCGCCGCCTGACCGGGTCGGCCCCGAGACCCGATCGCCCCACGCCGAGTCGCGCCATCTCCGGGGCCGTCGAACCCAGTCAGCTGTCGGGCGGTTGCTTGCGCAACGACACCCGCCGGCCGTGGGATTCGTCCCCCGGTCGGGTGCCCGGCCGCACCGGCAGCCCCCGCCTGGGCAACCGGGAGACGGCGCGCGGGGTGGGGTCGGGCGAGGGGGAACCGGACGCATCCCCCGCCGGAACCACCCGACCGAGGAGCCTGGACATCACCGCGGGGGCGCTCTCCGGCCCCGGCTCCCGGCCGTCGAGCAGGTCGACCACCGCCCCGGTGACCTGGACGAGCATCTTCGACAGCGAGGCGACGGCGCTGCCGAGTTGGTCGAGCTTCCGGTCGACCGCCTGCCGCTCCTGCTCCGACTGGGCGATGGAGTCGGCCACCGCGTCGACGATGGGTTGGAGCTCCTCGTTGAGCGTGGCTCGGAACGCCTTGCGGTTGGCCGCGTCACGGCGGGTGAGCTCCGCGGGCAGGGCCGCGGCGGCGGCCGTCGCCCTGGCGGTGGAGGCCTCGAGGGCGGCGGCCTGCTCCTCCTTCGACGCCTGGAGGTCGCGCCGCAAGCCCTCGATGATGGCGACCAGGTCGGCCGTGAGGTCGGCCGCTTCCCGTCGCAGGGTCGTGCGCACCGAGTCTTTGACCAGCTCCTCGACGAACTCCGCGTTGCGGCCGGCGTCGTCGGCCCGCTGTTCGAGCAGCGTGGCGACCATGGCCTGTTCGTCGGCAAGGGCGGTGCGGAGGCCCTCGACCTCGAGTCGCAGCCCATCGAAGGCATCGCGCAGCCAGCCCGCGTCCTCGTCTTCCCCGTCGACCGTCGGCTCCGGATCGTGGCCGTTCGCCGCCGGGCCCGCCGAGCCGTCGGCGGAGGACGGGTGACCGCCGTGGCCGTTGCCGCCGTGGCGGCCGAAGGCGGGGGTGTCGAGGAGGTCGGAGGGGACCGTGACCAGCGCCACCGGCTGCGCGCCCTGGGCCCAGACCGTTGGACAGGCCTCGAACAGCCCGGTGCACACGACGCCGCAGCTGTCGCAGCGGCAGGCGTTGGGCCCGGCGACGCGCATGGGGTGGTCGCAGCCCGCTTCGATTTGAGAACCGAAGTCACGGCACCGCCCCATACCCCGAATCCTACCGGTCGTTCGCCCTTCGCGAATACGCGACTTCTTCGGACAGGCGGCCGTCAGGGCGTGGAAACCCGGCGGCCGGGCAATGGCTCAATCGCCTTCGTCGAGGAGATCGGAAAGGGCGGCCTCCCGCCGATTGAGGGCGGGCCAGGCGGCGTCGTCGGCGATCTTGAGCATCCGCCGTTCGACGCGCTTGGCGGGGGGAACGGTGGACGCCGCGAAGCGGACCGGCACCGTCTCCGGCGGCGCCACGACGGCCGCGGCCACGGTAGGGGGGGTAGGGGAGGGGGACGGCTCCGGCTCCGGCGCCGCGGCGGGGGCGGGCGGCGGTCGGTTCATGGCCGACCGGAGGCCGTCGACGGCCCGCTCGTAGGCGGATGCCTGTCGCTCGATCAGCTCGTCGCGACCTCCGAGCTCGGCTCGGACCTCGGCGACCGCGGCCCGCAGCTCGACCGCGGCCGCCTCCAGGTCGCGCCGGAGCCGCTCCGTCTCCTCGCGGGCTGCCGCCAGCTGCGAGCGATCCTGCTCCCGGGCGTCGCGGACCGCCTCCGCCACCATGCCCGGCAAGGCCGCCGTCACCGACCGGGCGGCCTTGTCCCACAGGGTGGCCAGCTCGCCCTTCTCGTGCTCGAGCGCCCGGACATGGGCGGCCGCCCGCTCGTCGAGCACCTGCTCCCGGGCTGCCAGGGCCTCCATCATCTTCTCGAACGATCGCTGGAGGGCGTCGCGCATCACGTCGGAGTCGGCCCGCATCCGGGTGGCGATCTCCTCGACGCCCGTCCGTCGCTCGGTGCGGTAGCGCTCCATGGCCACCCGGACCGCGCTCTCGACGAGGGCGGGCAGGGTGACGAGCACCGATTGGGCCACCTGCTCGGTGCCGCCGTCCAGCAGCGCTTCCAGCGCCGCCCGCTGCTCGTCGAGGGCCTTGACCCGGGCCGCAGCGCGTTCGTCGAACTCCTGGTCGCGGCGGTAGAGCGACTCCAGGATCCGTTCGGCCGACGCCTGCACCGTGGCGCCCACGGCCTGGGCGTCGGCGCGGGCCCGCTCTGAGCGGGCCAGGGAGGCGGCGAGGACCTCGCCGTGCACCTCCATGGCCGACTGCACCGCCTCCGCCACCATGCCGGGCACGGCCTCGGTGACCCAGGCCGACAGCCGCTGGTAGTGGCCGCTGACGTCGGCGTCGGCGAGGGACTGGGCCAGCCGGTCCTGGTGCCGGACGAGGTCGGACAGGACGGCCCGGTCGTCGTCGAGGCCCCGCAGGTGGGTGCTGACCCGGTCGTCGATCTCCTGGGCCCGGCGGGTGAGACCGTCGACCCGGCGCTCCAGCGACCGTTGGCGGGCAGCCACGATGGCCTCGTGGTCGGAGCGGGCCGGCGCCGTCTCCTCCCGCGTGGGGGCCAGGGCCGCAGGCGGGGGCTCGGGCGCCGGCTCGCGGGCGTCGAGCGCCTGCCGCACGGCGTCGGCCACCAGGCGGGGGAGGGTGGAGTCGATCGACTTGCGGAGGTCGCTGCGCAGGGCGGCCCCGTCGTGCTCGAGGGTCCGCAGGTGGGCCGCCAGGCGGGCGTCGACGGCCTGACGAACGGCGCCGTCGACGGCGCTGTCGACCACCGAGGGCACCATGCCGGCCACCGACTGGCGCAGCTCCTTCGGCAACGACGCCCGGTCGTAGTCGAGGGCGCGCATGTGGTCGGCGGCCCGGTCGTCGATCTCCCTGGCCCGGGCGGCCAGCTCGGCGGTCATCTTCTCGAACGACCGCTCGAGCAGGTCGAGCATGGCCTGGGCCTCGGCCCGGACCTTGGTGCCACTGCCCTCCTTGGCCTTGCGCAGGACGGCCTCGGTCTCGGTCGCGGCCGGCGGGACGAGGACCGGTGAGGGGGCTGGGGTCGCCCGTGTGGCCCCGGCGACCGGCGCCGGCCCGACCGGTGCACCGGCGGATCTGGCCTTGGCCGCGGTGCTCGGGGCGGGCACCGCCTTCGGCCCGGCGGCCCAGACCTCGGGACAGCCGACGAATCGGCCCTTGCAGACGGTGCCGCACTCGGGGCACCGGCAGGCGGTGGCGCCGGCGACCATCGGGTGATTGCAGCCGGTCGTGATGACCGTGCCGAACTCGACACAAAGGCCCACGC
>Ga0105245_10002595_pt1 | contig 16284 bp, 13 predicted proteins | sample KBSM54metaG_FD_81523 | JGI IMG/M metagenome (GOLD analysis project Ga0105245, IMG submission 81523) | Miscanthus rhizosphere microbial communities from Kellogg Biological Station, Michigan, USA - KBS M5-4 metaG | ecosystem: Host-associated > Plants > Roots > Rhizosphere > Soil | place...
AATCGTGAAATTCTCAAATAGCAGAGTCTTGGGCAGTCTTCCGAAGTCCTCTTCCAGCCGCCTGATGATTTTCAGCACATAGAAGGAATCAATGCCCAGTTCCGCGAAAGGCGCAGATGAATCAATCGCGGGACCAAGCTTTCCTGTTGTCTCGAAGATCAGCGATCTGAGGTAGGAGTCTGTCAACTCCAGGAGCGTCGCTTGATCGATGTTGCCCCCTTCGGGCAAGGGCATCGTTCTTTGGACGTGAGCAGTTTGCATAAACCTTGGTCTTTTCCCTGGCTGCACCGCGGGCCAGCTGGGCGCCTGCGCATCAAGCGTCTCCGCGGCTGTGGTTTACCAGACTGGATTCGGAATGCCGAGGGCCCAACGCGCTAGAAATCTCCAGGTATTCTCGTGGACATGCGAACGGCAAGGGTTGGCGTTTCAATGGTGGTACTTGTCATAGATACTAAGAATCTTCCTGTACTTAGGGTTGTCCCACTTAAAGCCGGTGAGGTCTTCATCCAGCTTGATCGCGTTGCCCTCCCCCGGAACTACTGGAATAAATCGAAAGAAGAATCTCTGCGCTATTCTCATTGAAGGAAGGGATTTGTCGAAGTACTCCGGCCTAATGCCCACGCTGTAAGGCTCCAGCGAACCATAGTGGTGCGTCGAGTGTTGATTGTTTGCAAGAACGCTACGCGCCAGCTTCGGAAAAATCCCAGGAATGAATTGGTGCGCGTCAATATTGGTTTTGATTCCCATCGTCACGAACAGAAACGCAATCAACGGATTATAAAAAGGTGTCGGGATTGCCATCGTGAATCTAATAACGCCTTCAAGGAATCCATTTTCACCCACGGCGATTAAACCGGACGGAATGGCATCATGATGTGTCCCGTGCAGGAAGACAAAGTTAATTTCCGAGTTGTGTCCCAGCCAGTGGTCCCGATAGAACCACGTGTCGTTTCGGCTGTACCAGCGCAGCTGCGTAACGATGTTGATAGCACACACAAGCGGAAGCAAGATCATTGAAAACTTCGCGTGCGTAATAACGAAATACCAGGGTGCAATCAACAGGACGTGCGTCAGTAGGCCCGTGCAGTATGCGTGCACGATTTCCAACGTAACGCTTCTTCCTCGCACAGCTCTACGCCATGTGCTGTCCATCAGGGCTTCGCGCACCAGGTTCCGCTTCCACAGATGCGAGATCAGAATGACGGTTCTGTATGCACTAATAGAAACGAAATGAAAATAAAAGAGGTACAGTGCACATTGCCGCGCAAATTCCACGTGGTGCGGCAGATTCGGTGTCAGCAGGATCAGAACATTTTCCAGCAGCAATACGCCCAGAGCAATGAAATATACGTCCCTCAGATTCTGCAGCTTGTATAGGATTATGTGAAAGATTTCCTGCGGCCTTTTAAAGAGAACCGGCACCGCCAATTCAACACCGTGTCTTATCCCAAACGTCACCACAGCAAAACCGCACAAGACAAGGCCTGCCGCTCCCATCAACTGCTTCCCACCATAGCAAAGGACAATCACAAGCCCACTGAGGCCAGCCATCAATACATAGTCGAGAAAATCCCTTTTGACATAACCGATCCTGGGTTTCCTGACTCCATACAATTGGTGAAAAACAGCGGGGTCCGCTTTCATGGTGCCTTCTCCTCTGCTTGTCGGCCTATGTAGAAACGGGGCGATTCCCGCTTGTGGGTTAGGGCTGCAGGCTGCCAGCCCTGGGTCCGGGTCGAACCGGCCACAAAAACTTGGAGGCGGCGGAGAGAATTGCACTCCCGATTATCTGCTTTGCGAGCAGATGCCTTGCTGTCTTGGCTACGCCGCCTTTGAGAATGAATGCGATGCTGCTTGCGAGTCAGCTCTTGACCGAAAATGATGTTTCCCACGCTCGCCCAAGAACGAAGCGTTGCAACCCTGCTACTGAGGACGCTGCCAGCACATTGCGGTGTTAATGCCGCCAAAGCCCATACTCAATGTCAAGGCATTTTCGATCGTGTGTGTGATGGAGGCTTCTTTCACCCAATTCAGTGTGGGGTCAATTGGATTTTCCAAATTACGCGTTGGATGCAATTCACCAGCTTGCATCTGCAGTAACGATGCAATCACTTCCACCGTGCCGGCAGCGCTTAGGCCGTGACCGATGAGCGACTTGGTCGCGTTCAGATAGGCATTGGCCAGCCCGCAGGCATGCAGCGCCTTCAACTCAGTCTCGTCGCCCACTATGGAACCTGTGCCGTGAGGATTAACATAGTCGATCTGTGCCGGCCGCAATTCCGATGCATGAATCGCACTTTTAATTGCCTCTATCTCCCCCTCGAGAGATGGATCCGGGTTTCGATTCGCATCCATCGTAAATCCCCAGCCTCGCAACACCGCGTAGGGCTTCAGCCCTCGACGCTGGCTCGAATCTGCTGATTCGATCACCACTGCACCGCAAGCCTCGCCAAAGATGAAGCCATCGTGGTCACGGTCGAACGGACGACATGCGAGTGAAGGTTCGTTCGCATAACGATCGGATCCCATGGCACCAATCGCGCGCAGAGCCCGGCACTCCCAGTGAGATAAGTCCATTAGCGCACCCAGCGCAATGCAGACGTCAACTTGATTCGCTAGTACCGCCTGAGCCGCTTGAATAATGGCCAGTTGACCGCTTGCCGACGCGCCCCCGACGGTATACGCCAGGCCGCGGATGCCAAATTGCGCCGAGCAGAGCCCGCAAAGATCCGAATCCATGAAGGATAATGCGTATGTCGGCCGCAAGAACAGCTCACGATTCCGATAGCTTTCATGAATCTGAGTCAGTTCACGTTGTTGAACGTTGGAACCCCCAACAATCAAGCCGATGCGTCGCGGATCAACCTCGGACAGCCGAGATTCGATCCAAGCTTCCTGAACAACGGCGAGACTAGCCTGCGCAGACAAAGAACTCACCCGTAATGATGGGCGGCCGTTCGCGGGTAAGAACACAACTTCCGGGATCTCAGCACCGAGATAGCTGGAATCCAGTTGTCGGCCGGCCCGCCGCATAATGCCAAACGCCGACAGACCACGGAGCAAAGCACTTGTGAACAAGTTCTTTCCTTGACCGATCGCCGAGACGACGCCGATCCCCGTGACGACCAGTTCTAGCTTCATTGAACAACACTACTCTCCCAATCAACTGCGGAGCTAGTTTGCAGCGTGGTAGAGGGGAAACAACTGGGGCTGACAGGTTCGATATCCTCTAGCGTGACTTCCACGGCTACGCTTCTATTGATCATTTCCATCGTCAGCACCACTCGAAAGTCATTCTTGATGCGAAGCAAGATTCCTTCAGTACCGGCCATTGCCCCGGACCGGATGCGTACCTTCGCGCCGGCGGCCAGGTACGGATGCGGCTCAATCTTCCTTTGCCGCAAGCTGTCGCGAAGCCAAGCGATATAATTATCTGGAATGGGCGAAGGTTGCGATCCAAAGCCAACAATCGATCTTACCCCCGGAACCTGAAGAACCGGCACACGACCGCTGCGATTTATCCGAACAAAAACGTAGCTTGAAAACAACGGGAGTTGAAGCATTACCTTCGAGCCGTCTCGCCACTGGCATTGCTTCTGGTACAAGGGAACAAAGTTCTCAATCATTCGGAGATTAAGTAGATGCGCGACGCGCTTCTCATGCCGCGTCACTGTATAGACCGCAAACCATTGCATGGCTGCAGACCTATCAGCGGAATCGAGTTGGGAACACCAAACATTTTCGTTCATTGCTTTAACCCCTTTGAACAGAGCTCCGCTTTTGTCACTTGGGAGCAAGTTTTCCACGACGCTGAAGTCACGAGAAATCCGAATTCAAACAACAAACTCAGAGCGACACTTTACTGGAAGCAATTACTCGAAGCGATGCACTTTCTGCTGGAATATTTATCGAATTCTTTTGCCGGCACTTTACTGATTGCGTGCTTCTCCAGCAGAGGCTCTCGTGAGGCTCGTTAGAAGACGCAACCACAGAATGTGAGAGCTAGGCCAAAGCAAAGACAGCACGGATTATTCCAAGTCCTGCATTCTCCAGTGCTATAAATTTCTGGTTGTCGAGAAAGGATGTGACAGTGATCGGCGCGGGAACCGTTGCTCCGCGTCCAAATCCTGCTTTCTCTAAGATGGAGTCCAATGTGCGTCTATCACTGATGTCCAGGAGGCAACTAAGATCGCAAGCATCAAGTGATGGCATTAGTATAAGGCGAAGGACCCTGGCAAAGTCCCGGGCACAGCGAGGTGAGACCCCGATTAATCGACAGCTTTCACACAATGTCGTATAACTAACCGCGACCTGCCGGGCCCATATACCCAGAGTTCTTGGATCCCTCGCTGAGACACATGCTCCGAGCACGTAGCTCGCCCAGCGCTCGGCAGTCGACGTTGGCTGAGCGATTTGCGGAATTGCAGGCATCGTGTCATTGTTGCTGTGCAGCCGACTGAGGGTGAGCTCATAGCCTGGCTGCAGGAAAGGCATTTGCAGAGATCTCAAACTCGATAGCATTATGTCGCCTCTCGACCCAAGACTTCCTGTGGTCCTAAAAAACTAACTACCACAATAGCAATATCTCTGTTGCTCGATCACATTGTCTGTTCAATATTGCTCACGAACTAATAAGAATCGTCGCCAAGGAAAGCTCGACGCCGACTATCGCAATATTGCAGAGTGTCTTACGACCATCTATCGCGGCTCGGCCGCGCTGCGTTGACGAGCTGTTCCGAATTCGGGCCTTTCGACGATGCATCCGGGCAGTTTGACCTCTACCTCGCAACCTGCGCGCTCAGCGCGGTTTCGCAACACCAGCGCGCCCTGATGAGCCTCGATAATCTGCCGGCAGAGCAGAAGACCGATTCCCGAACCAGATTCTTTCGTCGTATAAAACGGCACAAACAGGTTCTCCGTTCCGGTAAGCCCGAGGCCTTCATCCTGAATCACAATTCTCAGGTCCTTGGAGTGCACTGTCCAGGACACAGTTACGGCTTCGGGACCGATATTGTCCTGAGAGGCAAGCAAAACAGCGTCGGCAGCGTTCTTAATCAGATTGATCAAAGCTTGTTCTATCTGGTCGGGATCCACGTAGACGTGAACTTTCGGCCCGGCGACCAAATTAACAGTCAAGCGCGCTTCGAGCGAAATAATGCGGCTCACGAGAATGTCGACGGAAACTGCCTTTCGGGCCGGCATCGGTACCTTGGCCAGCCGCGCATAGCTTTGGAGGAACCGACCAAGGGAGTCGGCCCGATCATGAATCACCTCCAGACCATGGCTTAAATGTTCGGAAATCGGCATAGGCAGTTCTGTATTGGAGGCCATGCGTTCGAGGGTCCGAGCAATGGTCCCAATAGGCGCCAGGGAATTGTTAATTTCATGACTCAAGACGCGAATTAAACGTTGCCACGCGAGCCGCTCCTCCGCACGCAGAGCTTCAGAAGCTTCCGCCAGAACTATCAGACGATGCGGTTCGCCGCTTTGCCGGAAGCTGGCCCTACGGACAATCCAGCGCTTCTCCCTACCCGAATCCACCCGCGATATCACATCCCAAGACGGACCCTCCACCAAGTCCTCGATTCCCAACTCGTGGGCTGTGCGATGGATAACCTCTTCTTCCCGCTTTCGCAAGAACAGCAGACCCGTACCGTTGATAATTCGCAGCCGATTATCCGGAGAAAAAGCGAAAATAATGGTCCCTGCTTCAGCCATCACCGTGCGCAACAGGCTGCTGGCTTCCAGGGTTCCCAGTCGTTCTTCAGCGAGAGCTCGTGAAAGGTTATTTATCTCGACTGCCAAATCTCCAAAGGCATCGCCTGAGATTGCTTTCGTGGCCCGGAAGGAAAAGTCTTCCTCCTTTATAGCGGAGACCACATTGGAGAGGACGCGGAGAGAATTGACTACGCTCTCTCGCGTGGAGAAGCTCAGGCCCAGCCATAGCAGAAGGACTAGCCCGCTGCCCTCCATCTTGTGATCGAGCGCGTAGCTGCTTCGCCACAGGAGAACAAAGCTCAAGATGACTCCGGGTGCGCCTGTCAGTAAGACAGAGAAGAGCAAACGCCCTTCAAAACGGCCCGGCGACAGCCTGTGTTGCTCAGCGCTTTTCTTTCCGAGCAGGATCAGGGGCATAGAGGCCGTATTTCTCCATCCGGCGATAAAACGTTCCGCGGCTCAGACCCAATACTTCCGCCGCTTGGCTCACGTTGCCGTTAAAGCGGGCAAGAGCTTTACCGACCAACAACGCTTCGACTTCCTCCAAGCTCATGTCAGTAAGATCGGGAACAACGGGCCGGTTTGAGTTCTGTAGACCAAGATGATGGGTATGAACGGTATTCTCACGGCACATTATGATGGCTCGCTCAATTATGTGCTCAAGTTCTCGAACATTGCCCGGCCAAGCGTACTCTGCAATTTTCTGAATCGCCTCCTGGGAGAAGCCTTCAATCTGCTTGTTGTACCGGGATGCGTATTTGGACAGAAAATGAGACGACAAGGCGGGGAGATCCTCGCGGCGCTCTCGTAATGGCGGAATGTGGACCTCGACCGTATTCAAACGGAAGAGAAGATCCTCACGAAAGTTTCCGGAGGCACACGCGGCTCGCAGATCGGCATTGGTGGCGGAGAACACGCGGACATCCACTTGGCGTGTGCGCGAAGAACCTACTCGCTCCATTTCCCCTGTCTCGAGCACGCGCAGCAGCTTCGCCTGCTGGCGCAGTGGAACATTTGCGATCTCATCCAGAAACAGAGTGCCCGTATCCGCCATTTCAAACCGTCCAATTCGATCGCTTCTGGCGTCAGTAAATGCTCCCTTTACATGTCCGAACAGTTCACTTTCGAACGTCCCCTCTGGCAACCCACCGGTGTTCACCGTGATCAGAGGTCTGTCCGCACGCAAGGAGACTCGGTAGAGCATCTGGGCAACAACTTCCTTCCCGGTACCGTGCTCTCCGGTAATGAGCACATTGGCATGCGAGGGACCTACTTGTGAGATCGAATCGACGACGGAACGCATCGCGGGCGCTTCGGCAATAAAGGTGGCGCCCGGGCTTCGGAAGAGTTTGTTTGCTGCCTCCAGCCGCTGGCTCTTGCGCAATGCCTGATACAGCTCCGCATGGTTGCGAACGGTGGTCACCAGGCGTTCGTCATCCCACGGTTTCTGAATGAAATCGCGCGCTCCGCGGCGGACGGCCTCCACGGCCAGTTCGATTGTGCCCCAAGCGCTCATGACCACGATGGGCAACTGGCTATCTATCGCGCGAATACTTTCGATGAGCTCGATACCTTCTTGTCCTGAGGTTGTGTCCCGGGCATAGTTCAAATCGAGTAGGACGACGTCATACTCGCGGAGTCCGACCGACTCGAGGGCCACCTGGGGAGAACGCACCGTATCGACTTGAAAGCCCTCGGCACGTAAAAGCATCTTAAGTGCGTCGAGAATGGCCGACTGATCATCTGCAACCAGGATCCGATGCGTCTTCTTTGCGATTGGCATCTCTGCGATTGGCATCGCACCACTCTTCCTCTCCGCACCCTCGGCGAGTTCTTGAATTATGGAAGCAGGCCTTTTTTTCTTCCAACGCCGAAGCGAGAAACGGTCGAAGAACCTCATCGTACCGTCACTCATTTCTCAAAACCGCCATCGGCTCGACGGATGCCGCCCGAAAGGCTGTCAGGAAGCTGATCAGCGTTGCGACCAACACGAGTACGAGGCCGGTGGTCAGAATAAGAACGACCGAACTCCCCCGCACATTATAAAGCAGGCTTCCAAGCAGCCTCTTGATTATGAACGAACCGGCCAAACCCGCCAAGACAGCAAACAGGATCGGGTTCGTTCCCTGTTTGACAACCATGCGGAGAGTATCGGCGCGACTGGCACCGACCGCCATGCGAATAGCGATCTCTCGGGCACGCAGTCGAACCTGATAGTTCAACAGGCCATAGACGCCAATTACGGCAAGCAGAAAGGCAAACGCACTGATGGCAGTGGTCAGGCGAGCGATAAAACGCCGGTTCGCTAACGAGCGATCGATCACCTCGTCATATTGTCGAAAAGATGCGAGCGGCAAACTGGGATCAACTGACTGAACGGCGCTGCGAATCTCATGCGAAAGATCAATCTCACTCGACGTCCGAACCACAATGGACGTCAGGAATGTCTTGTTTGAAAACGCCATAATCGGGTCCGGCGTCTGACTGATTGGTACGTAGACAGTTGTTGGGGGCGGTATATCCAATCCTTTCTCGTGGATATCGCCGACGACGCCTACGATCCGGCGCGGTACATCAGCAAATTGAGGACCGAGCTGTTTGTCGACCTGGATATAATGGCCAATCGCCGATGCGCCAGGCCACCATCGTCGGGCCATTGTCTCATTGATGATCGCCACGGGTGGGCTTCCGGCGAAATCGTTCGAGCTAAAGAACCTCCCAGAGTGTAATGGGATCCGCAATGTAGTGAAGTAGTCGCTGGTTACGGGTCGGTATTCATCGTCGTGATCTAAGACGGATGGCGTCTCAACTGGATGAAGGACGAGGTTGAGACCCTGGTCCAAAGGCAAGCCATGCGTGGCGGCAGCCGCATGTACTCCGGGTAAAGCCTCTAGCTGCTTTAAAACACGAACCAGCAGAAACTCAAGGGAGCGTGTCGTCTGGTAGTTATCTGTCGCAAGTGATACCTGTCCCACAACCAAATTGTTGGGGTCAAAACCCAAGGGCTCGGAATAGAGGTTCATGAGGCTTTTCACCAGCAGCATGGTTCCCGTCAGGAGCATCACGGTCAGTGCCATCTGGACGAAGACCAAGATGCGAACAACCCGCACGGTCTCGGCGCTGGAACTTGCACTGCGAGAAGTTCTTGCTAAAGCTCGCGCAACGTTGACGCCCGACAACTTCAAGGCCGGTGCAAGCCCGAACAGAAGCGGGCTAAGCACGGCAACTGCGAGCGTGAATATCAAGACGCGCCCGTCAATGGCCAGCCTCGCTGCGAAAGGAAGGTCCGCTGGCCACAGTCTAAGAATCAGAGGGAGAGACTCCTTTGCCAAGATGAGGCCGAGCAAGCCGCCGGCAAAGGAAAGCCAAAGGCTCTCGCTCAAGAGGGACAGCACCAGGCGAGATCGACTGGGACCGAGCGCGGCGCGAATAGCGATCAGCGGCGTGCTCGCAGCCCCACGAACTAGAATGAGGATTGCTACATTAGCGCAGGCAATTAGAAACAGAAAAGCAACCGCGGCAAACAAGATTGCTAATCCTTCTCGCTCATTCTCCACCAAAAAAGCTTGCAGGGATTCCACGATAAGGGTCTCCTTGCGGGGCGACTCTGGATAGATGGAGCGATATTCGCGCGCCAGGCCATCTAACTCGTATTGCGCCTGCTGTCGTGAAACGCCATCCGCAAGACGACCCATGACCCTGTAATTGCTTCCAGGATCTGCGCTGCCGAGGGTAAACTGAAGCGGCAGCCAAACATCCGCGTCGGGATAAGATCGAAATCGCTGGGGCATAACCCCGAGGACTCTGCAGCTTTTGCCATTCACCCACAGAGTGCTGCCTACGGCTGATCGATCGCGGTTGAACATCTGGGTCCACAGCCGATAGCTCAACACGGCGGTGTTGGGGGCGTTAGGCTGGGTTTCCTCTGAACCGAATGCATTACCAATCTCGAGCGGTACGCCAAGCGTCTGAAAGAAGTCTTTCGAAACTGACAGAGCTCTAACGTATTGCGGCGAACCGGTTGCAGAGACGTTCGCTCCTACGTCAAAAGGGTACCAAGCCGCAAGAGAAGCGAACGAATGCGCTCGTTTCTCCAGCATCAAGAACGCCGGAACCGACACTGCCGGTTGATCGGTCCAGCGAACGATGGTAAGCCGCTGAGGCTCGGGGTAGGCCAGGGACTTCAAGAGAGTGGCGTTGAGCACGCTGAAAATCACCGTATTGCCGGCAATTCCCAGCGCCAGTGTAAGTACGGCCAGAGACGTAAATCCCGGACTCCGGCGTAGGGAACGAAGAGATAACGACAAGTCCCGGATGAATGGATACACGATTGGCCCCGTCAAAGTTTTTCACCCCCTGTGCGCTTGCCGGCATTGCCACCGCAAGGCAAGAAGGTTCACTGCTGATCCTCCGACTTGCCTTCATCACTCTGGGGATAGAGGCATATTAAGTGCCAAATCCAAGCTGTTGGTACATGGGACTTTAGTGAAAAAGTTGGGCGCTCTTGGAAAGCGACTGCTTCCGCAGTCGGCCTGACTCGCGGCTGAGGCCCCATCTTATTATGTTCAGTGAATTCCTCCAACATGTGAAACGCCGACGACAGGGTGCCTACCAGCTCTAAACTACTCTGGGTAAAGGACTTCGGGTCAAGACAGGGCTGGCCCAAGATCAAAAGATTAAATAATTAGGAGTCTTGTAATCCGTGTGAGCGACAAAATACACAACATTTCTCCCGCTCTATCAAAGATCTGGTTCTAGCTTGACTGGACGGTTCGTCCACGAAAATGGACATCTTGGTTGTCACGTAATAGCAAGGCGTTCAAGCACGGACATTTCATTTTGCGAAGTGGACACCACGTAACCGAGTTCTGGCCACGAGTTGACAGGCTCAATACCTGATTCCAATCCAGGAGGACGCATCTCAAGGCAACATACTGTCCAAGACCGGACAGCAGCTTTTCACCGGTGGACAGGGCGCAAATTTCAAAGTGGCCAGCGCGCCGTTTTTGAATGGCTTGTGAACAAAACATCCCCTGGTGTGTGTCTTCTACTTCGATCTTGAGAAATTAGAGTTTTCAAAGGTTTACAACCAGAGTCTGCGTTCGCCAAGAATTGAGCAGAAGTCGCCTCTACTTAAATCCGTTCAATCTGCTCAAACATCGTTGCAGGTTTAGCCTGTGACATTGCGTTCCGCTTTTGGCCCTTATCTTGCGTACACACAATCCATCCAAACGTTAGTTTCAGACCAACAGTAAGTTCGGAACGTTAGTTTCGGGCCCCCAGCCATTTCGGGAACGTTAGTTTCAGACCAACAGTAAGTTCGGAACGTTAGTTTCGGGCCCCACAGCCATTTCGGGAACATTAGTTTCAGACCTACAGAAAATTCAGAAACGAACGAAAGGACAGTCCATGAGCACCATTCTCCAGTTGCAAAAGCTTCCCACCACGGTCAGCGTATCGGATTTTAACCTTGCGGTCTCCAGTTCCGTCAGCGTTGTTTGCCCGACCACGGCCGCTGCCGGGGAATTTCAAAACTTCGAATTGGACTAAACAGAATCTTCAACTGCGAATGCTTTCCTGTACTGGACGCCCGTTCCACATGCGCTAGGGAATGTACGTGAAGCGACAGACAGTTGAAAGTGAAAAGGAGAAACCGGCAATGCGGAGCAGCCCCAACTTGCTTTACCGATTGTTTCATAAGGAATACCCGGAGAGCGTTGCGGCTTATTCTCCTCAAGCGACAGACTTCCACGACTTGGTTTGTTCTCAACTCCGAAAAGGTTGGGACATTCGGCGTCAGGATATGTGGTTCTACTGCAGCCCTCCCTTGCTAGAACTTCCTTTGCAGGGTTGGAAAATCCATGTTTCAGCAACCGTATCAAATTCCCGAGACATCTTGAGGAAAGTCGCATCGGTTCTGTTCAAGTACGAGGACGTTTCATTCAAGTTTGCCGTGGATCGTTCACTCCTTTCTTTGCTGAACAGCAAAAGCTGGCCGCGGGGAGCCTCGGGGAAATTCATCACGATCTATCCCGCGAACAGCCGCCGCTTTCTGGAACTGATCGATGAAATTGATCAAGCTACGGCCGGAATGAATGGGCCGTACATCCTGTCCGACTATCGATACAAGGCTAGCCACGTTGTCTTCTATCGCTTTGGAGGCATACGAACACATACTGCACTCAACGTGCGGGGCGAAAGAATTCCTGTGCTGAAAAGACCGGATGGCACGGAAGTGCCGGATCAGAGGCTTCCTTACCCGAGTATTCCCGCGTGGGAGACACCACTGATACCGGTTGAAGAAAGTGACCACAGTAGTACGATCCCTCTGCTGATAGGTGGGCGATACCTTATTGAGAATGCGATTTCCTTTTCGAGCGCGGGCGGCGTTTATTTCGGCCAGGATATCAAGACGGTGAAACGGGTCGTGATCAAAGAAGCCCGTCCATGCATCAGCGCAGGCACAGATGATTACGATGCCGTCGAATTGCTGAAGAAGGAACATCGGCTTCTTACTGTGCTAGCGAATACCGGCATTGCTCCTCAACCTGTTGATCTGTTTCAAGAGTGGGAGCATTGGTTTTTAGTCGAGGATTTCGTCGAGGGAGTTGCGCTGAGCCGGCATTCGGGGGCTCATAACATTCTGCTTCGAACACGGCCCACCGAAAGTGACCTTATAGAATGGCGCGTAATGTTCGCCCGGCTGGCAAAGAACCTGGTGCGAATTGTGGAGACCCTCCACAGCCACCAAATCGTATTTGCGGACCTCTCTCCTAACAATCTGATCGTTACACAGGGCGAGGAGCTGAAAATAATAGATTTTGAAGGTGCGCGTGAGCTCGGAGTGGACCGCCCAGCCAACATCTATACCCCGGGATTCGGATCGCAACACTGCATAGCGGGTCTTCCTGCCAGAAAGGAAGACGATTATTACTCCCTTGGCGCAGTACTTCTGGCATATCTTCTTCCAGTCAACGGCTTGTTGCACTTGAACCCTCAAGCCAGGCGCGACATAGTTTCTTCCCTGAGCAAAGATGTCCAGTTACCTGGGAGTCTGGCTGAGCTGATCAACCAGTTGATGGATGGGCCGGAATCTGTTTCAGGGCAGACGCCCAGAGCGGAGGCGCTGACTCGCACCACTCGCGAATGTGAACGACCGTCAGCACTATCGCGCGATTACCAGAGTGTCTTGGACGATATCGTCACACACCTGAATGGCGTAGCAGGGTACCATCGCAAAGATCGTTTGTATCCAGCAGACCCCAGGCTCTATTCGACGAATCCTTTGAGCCTCGCTTACGGTGCGGCGGGCGTGGCCTATGCACTTCACAGAATTACCGGCCAACTTCCCGAAGATGCGGTGGATTGGATCCTTCGACATCGGATCACCGCCACCGACTACCCGCCCGGTTTGTACATTGGCCTCTCGGGAATCGCCTGGTCACTCCTCGAGATGGGACTGAGCGAGCCGGCCGAAAGAATCTTCCAGTCAACTCTGGAACACCCACTCGCCTCCCACTCCGCGGATTTGTTTCATGGGATGGCTGGATGGGGAATGACGAGTCTGCGGCTATTCCGCTCTACTGGCAACGAGGTATATCTCGAGCATGCAAAACGTGCAGGAAAAGACCTTCTTGCCTCCTGCCAGAAGTCGGTCCGCGGTTATTTCTGGACCTCATCGGATCAATGCCCTCTCGGGTTGGCGCACGGCAGCAGTGGAGTTGGTTTATTCCTTCTCTATCTCTATCTGATCACCAAAAACGAACAATACTTGGCCGCGGGACTGCATGCGCTCGATTTCGATCTAGCCGCGGCCACCGGAACTAAAGATGGGGGGCTCTCCTGGGGTGAAACTGTCGAATCTACGTCGCCTCTGTTCCCGTATTGGCGCTTTGGCAGCGCTGGAATCGGCATGGCAACAGTGCGTTTTCAGCGCGTGGTTCGATTGCCACGATACCAATCCATCCTCGAACAGATTTTTATCGACACCGATCGCAAGTATGCGGTCTTACCGGGTCGCTTCAGCGGCCTGGCCGGTCTGGGTGAGTTTCTCTTGGACATGCACGATCTCAGCGGAGAACGTCGTTTTCTGGAGAGTGCCGAAAAGGTGGCGGAAGGAATCATGCACTTTCGCGTGCAACGGGATGGCACGGCTTTCCCTGGTGAATTGTTATCGCGGTTGTGCTGCGACTATGGCACAGGAAGTGCTGGAATCGCATTGTTCCTAAACCGTCTTCTAGGAAGACAAAAGAATGATTTCATGCTGGACGAATTGTTTGAGTGCTCGCCGGAAACGGCGGAGCACATGGTATATCCGACGAAAGCGATCGTCTGTTGCGCCTAGCGGAAAGGACGGACATGGTAACCGCAAGAGCTATGACATCTGCAAACCGTACCTGGCCTGAGCCTTTGCACGAGTATCTGGCAACAGCCGGCCCGCGCAAGACGCTCCTGAATATACCGAAGGGAAAGGTCATTTTCGGACAAGGTGATCCCGCCGACTGTGTTTTCTACATCCTAAAAGGACGTGTAAAAATCAGCGTTACCTCGAGCCAGGGGAAGGAGGCGACGCTCGCGTTGCAGGGCACGGGTGATTTCATCGGTGAGGAGTGCATCATCTCATCCCAGCCCCAGCGTCTGGCTGCTGCCGTCGCTACCCTGACGTGTACTGTTCTCAGAATCGAGCGTCATGAAATGATGCGAGCGTTAGAGGCGGACAAGTCGCTGGCTCATCTTTTTCAATCATTTCTCCTAACCCGCTGTGTGGGGATGCAGGCAAGTTTAATTGACCATCTCTTTAACAACAGTGAAAAGCGCCTGGCTCGCACTCTCCTGTTGCTGTCTCAGTTGGAAGGCGGGGAGGAAGCCGCGATACCGCCCGGGTTGACTCAGGAAACCCTGGCGGAGATGATTGGAACCACTCGCTCGCGTGTCAGTTTTTTCATGAACCGCTTCCGCAGCAAGGGATATATCCAATATGACCGCTGCAACGATGGGCTGACCGTTCACCGATCACTTTTCAACATCCTGTTGCAGGAGTAGGCGCGGAAGGCGCGGCTTACTCCTCAATGGACAGTCAGACCGCTTCAAAACATGTGGCAAGGTCGGCAGTGCCTGTCTATGTCACGTGGTCAGAAAGTTCGGGAGGCACAAAACCAATCAAACGCTGCATCCCGCTTGATAGCAGCGCAAACGTCAACGACAGAAAATGCTCATCCAAATTGATGTATAGATCTCTGTCGAAGCCGCGCGTGATTTTCACTTCGAGAACATAGAAGAGTTGTTGATAGGTTCTGTCCGAAAAGCTGAGTTGGGGGGCGCGAACGCAGCTAAACGCGAAGCACGGTGCCTCCTGACACGGCTTGCAGTCAAGTCAGCCGAGGCTATTGTACGATTCGCGCAACAGCGATGAGCAGTCTTGAACTGGAGCGTGTGGAAGTGATGGGACGGGTAGCGAGCGGAGCCTTGCAGCTGGTGCATGCAGCCGAGATGCTGGAGTTGAGCTATCGACAGACGAAAAGGCTGTGGCGCAGGTATCGGAAGAAAGATCCCGAGGGATTCAAGCACTGGCATGCAGGTCAGGGCTCGAATCGAGGCAAGCCCAAGATTGCGGCGGAGGGTGCTGCAATTGATTCAGAGGAGGTATTCCGGGAGTCCGGAGGAGAGATTCGAGCCAACGTTAGCGGCCGAGCACCTAGCTGAGGAAGACGGAATCGCGGTGGACCACGAGACATTGCGGCGTTGGATGCTGGCCGAAGGGCTGTTGAGCCGGCAGCGGAAGTGCAAGAAGCACTGCCAGCGCGGGAGCGCAAAGCGCATTTTGGAGAGTTGGTGCAGTTGGAAGGCAGCTTTCATGATTGGTTGGAAGGGCGAGGAGCGCGCCGCTATCTGATGGACATGGTGAATGACGCCACAGGACGCACGGTAGCGCGTCTGGGGAAGGAAAGACGATCTGGGCGGCGGTGGGAGTGTTGCGGGCCTGTCGAGCAATATGGGTGTGCCGCGGGCGCTCTACACGGATTGGAAGAACGTGTATAAGCGAAAGCCAAGCCGGACGAGCAGTTGCGGGGCCAGGTGCCGCTGACGCAGTTCGGACGGATGTGCCAGAAGTTGGGGATAAGGATCGCAGCGAGTACGCTGCAGGCCTAGGGGCGAGTCGAGCGGATCCATGGAGTGCATCAGTACCGGTGGATCAAGAAACTGCGGCCGGAAAGGGATTGCCAGCCATGCGGCGGCCAACCAGGATCTGGAAGAAAAGTATCTGGAAAAATTCCGGCCCGTTAATATATTCCTCAATCAGCAACTCGGCGAGCATGGGCATCCCGCGTTCATTGACTGTCCGCTGCAGAAGAAGACCGGCATGCTCGACAACTTCTTCAGACGTCCGGCACAACCGAACACCCACACTTCCGCTGCTCTGAACCCAGTCACTCGTGAGCAGGGTGTGAAAGAATATGCCTTCCTGCATGGAAGAAAGAGAGCGGATGGCTTCAATGGAATCGATGGTAACCGGCTCTTCGAGCACCGGTTCCTCTGCGGCGCAATATGGATTTTCAGGAATTTTCA
>Ga0105245_10002596_pt1 | contig 16280 bp, 20 predicted proteins | sample KBSM54metaG_FD_81523 | JGI IMG/M metagenome (GOLD analysis project Ga0105245, IMG submission 81523) | Miscanthus rhizosphere microbial communities from Kellogg Biological Station, Michigan, USA - KBS M5-4 metaG | ecosystem: Host-associated > Plants > Roots > Rhizosphere > Soil | place...
GAGATTCCAGTTCTAATCTCGTCCCGGCCGTTTGACCGAATCGCCCTGCCAGCAGCAATGCCGGCAGGGCGATTCCCTTTTAAGTGCGGTCGACGTGCAAGTTATTGGTCACCGAGAATACTCCCGAAACCCCATTAGCCCGCAAATACGCCAGGTTCTTATCCATCTCAGTAGCTGCCGCGCCTTCCAGGAACACATGCCCGTTCCTCACGATGATGTGAATGCTGGGAACCGCCTGCAGCGTATAGCGCTCCATCCCAGCGTCCCCATAAATCGCACGATAAACCGCGCGCCGGATGCGGTCGTCATTCGGCGATAGTGGCAGAACCTCGATCCGGTTCTCCACCCGCTCGACGCCCTCAATCTGTTTCACCGCCTTCTCCGCATCCGACTTCAGATTCGGGCGCGTGACTTGGCCCATCAAGGTCACCGTGTTGCCGTCCACTTTGTATTCGAAGTTGTCAAAGACGTTATAGAACGGCAACATCACCAGTTCGTGGCGAACTTCCTTCTGCAGACGAATTTGGCTCTTTGGCGACGGCTCCCGTTGTCCCTGAGCCCAGAGTCCTCCGGCCATGCCCACCAGGAGCATCGTGGCCGGCAGCAAACCTTTGAAGACAGGTTTCATATCGTAACCTCCAGTCCTGCATAATGCATTTTTGGGGCCGATGCCTGTAAGTTTCGGTAAAGATGCTACAAAGCTCTATTGCTTTTTAGCAGCGTTGGCAGGGACCACCGCCTTCTTGGTCGCGGGCTTGGCCGGCGCCGGCGGCGGCTTCACCAGCCAAGCCAGCCGCAAATAACCCGCCGCCGCGCGCAGGCGGACTGCTTCCTTGGTATCGTCAAACAGCGGCAGCAGTTCAGGCATCAGCGCGGGGTCGTTGCGCGCCGCGATCGCATGCACCACCGCGGCCCGCACCGTTGGATCTTTGTCGCTGAGCGCCTCTTTCAAGGCGTCCAGCACCTGCGGACTCGGGTCGTTCGCCAGCAGCACCGCCGTGGTCGCGCGCCCCGAGACCCCGTTGTCGGACATGATCTCCTGCATCGAAGACACGCCCGCGCCCAGCCCCGGAACCGGCGCGAATCCCACGCCGTTCTTGATGGCAAACATCATCATGCCCTTGGGAACGTGCACCAGCCGCAGAGTATCGCGCTTCTGGGCCGTCAGAAAGCCCGATTGCGTCTTGGCCTCGCGCCCCAGGATGGCCAGCAGAGCGGTGCGTCCGCGCGGGTCGTCCAAGCCGAACAGCGCCTTGGCGGCAGCGAAGCCCACTTCCGGAGCAACATCGCGTAGGGCCTTGTCGAGCATGTCCGCAGTGCCCTTGTCTTTCAAATCCACCAGGCTCGCCACCGCCGCCAACCGCACGTAAATGTCTTTGTCGGAAATCGCATTGTTGATCTGCGAGATGTACGGCTCGCGAGGACCGATCAGCCCCAATGCCGCCACCGCCTGTTTGCGGACATCCGGGTTCTTATCCCCCAATCCTGCGCCCAGCAGCAGGTTGGCGCGGGTTTCCTCAGGAGTAGGTGGAGGCGCCGCCGGCCCTACGTTCTTGCTCTGCCCCCAGGAAAGGGACGCAACCCCAAAGACCAATAAACCAAACCTTCGCATGGCGCCCTCCTCCAGTGGATGTAGTTTAACCTAGCCCCAAGGCGGTGCGCACGCTCTCCACCGGCAGATCTTTCCAATGGCGCCCCATATTATCCAGGCTGGTGAACGAACGCGTCTCCATGCGGTCTATATACAACCGCCCGTTGAGATGATCGATCTCATGTTGCAAGATACGAGCGAACCAGCCCGAGGCCTGCAGCCGTTGCGGCTGCCCATGCTCGTCCAGATATTCCACCCTCACGCGGCGCGAACGTTTCACCAACGCGCTAAAGCCCGCAACGCTCAGGCAGCCTTCGAAGAACTCCGCAGTCTCGTCCGAATATTCGACAATGTCGGGGTTGATCAGCACCAGGAACGGCACCGCCTGCCGTTCCCGCTCCGCCAGCAGTTCCGGCGCGATCCCGGTCAGGTATTCCGCGCGATCTTCGATCACCGCGATCTGGATAGGCAGCCCCACCTGCGGCGCCGCCAAGCCCACCCCAGGCGCATCGCGCATAGTGTCGCGCATATGTCCGATCAATTCCTGGATAGCGGGAAGAGCGATTTCCTCAGGCGTGAGCCGGCGGCCCATCTGCCGCAAAACCGGTTCCCCGGTTTGCACAATTTTGAGCCGCACCGGCGGATTCACTTGTCCCAAGCGTAGTGCTGCGGACCGGCATCGCGATCTTCGACGCGGTCGTACAGGTGATCGTCGCAAACCGTGCCCAGCGCCAGGTTGTATAGCGTGGTCATGCCCAAGCCTTCGCGCAAGTCTTCGTCGAAGGCATGCAGCGTCTTCAAGTGCGTGGCCAGCGCCGGAACTTCCTTGCCCGAAGGCGTGCGCAGAAACATCTGGTAGCCGCCATGAATCAGCAGCGCGATCTCGCCACCCACCAGCACCCCGGCCTTGCCGATTCCCATCTTTCCGTCGCCCAGATCTTCCGCGATCGCGCCGCAGCCGTCGCGCGTCACCAGGCAGTGTCCCGGGGATTGCATTTTGGCCGCGAAGCCGAGCTCCTTCAAGCCGGCGATGCGCTCTTGAAAGGACTCAACCTTGGGCTTTGCATTGCGAAAAAACATAGAAGTTCTATTATAACGTCACTACCCGAGTTCAGCCTGAATCGCCTTCGCAATGCTATGGGCGAAGTGCTCTACGCGCTTGAGCTCCGGCCCCTCCACCATCACCCGCGCCAGCGGCTCGGTTCCCGAAAACCGCACCAGTATCCGCCCCGCGTCCCCAAACTCCGCCTCCGCCGTGCGGATTTCGCGATTGGCCAGCGCCAGTTCTTCCAGCGGACGCTTATTCTTCACCCGCACATTCACCAGCAGTTGCGGATAGGTAACCAGTTCACGCGTAAGCGCATCCAGATCCTGCCCCGACTCGCGAATCGCCTCAAACACCCGTAGCGCTGTCAAGAGCCCGTCGCCCGTAGTAGCGAAATTCCGAAAAATAATGTGCCCGCTCTGCTCGCCGCCTAAAGGCGCGTGCCGCCGCTCCATTTCTTGCAACACATATTTGTCGCCGACAGGTGTTCGCACCAGCCCAATGCCATGCCGTTTTAGCGCGCGTTCCAGCCCTAGGTTCGACATCACAGTCGCAATCACTTCCGTCAGTTGCCCGGCGGCGTGCAGACGCAGCGCCGTTACCAACATCACCGCATCGCCATCGATGATCTTGCCCGAATGCGAGACGAACAGCGCACGGTCCGCATCGCCATCGAAAGCCACGCCCACCTCGGCGCCAGTCTCCAGCACCCGCCGCTGCAAGCCTTCGAGATGCAGCGAGCCGCAATTCAAATTGATGTTACGCCCGTCGGGCGCGCAGCCAATGCAATCGACCACCGCCCCCAGCCGCTCGAACAGCGCCGGAGCCAAATAACTAGCCGCGCCGTGCGCCGCGTCCACCACCATGCGCATCCCGTCGAGTCCCGCAGGCAGCGTGGCGGACAGGTGTTCGATGTACTCGCTATCTAGTCCTTCATCCACCGTCAGCGGCTTGGGGACCGCTGGCGCGCCCGATTTCAAGAACGCAAACAGGTCCTGCTCAAGAACGTGCTCCTGTTCATCCGGCAGCTTAAATCCGGAATGATCGATGATCTTGATGCCGTTATCGCGATAAGGATTATGCGAAGCCGAAATCATGACGCCCGCCGCGAACGGTCCGGTGCGCGTAACGTGCGCGATGCCGGGAGTCGTAATCAATCCCGCAAAGCGCGCCTCAACGCCGCGGCTCGCGAGCCCACCCGCAACCGCTTCCGCGATCGACGGCCCGGACTCGCGCGTATCCATTCCAATCACCACTTCGGGAACGCTTGCCAGCGGCCCCGCCGCGGGATGATCCTTCACCCACTGGGCCAGCGCCACGCCCACTGCGAACGTCGTGGCCGCGTCCAGCGGGTACTCTCCCGCGACGCCCCGCATACCATCGGTGCCAAAAAGTTGCCTCAAAGTTGGGTTATCTTCCTCTCCGTTCGATGGTGAGCGTGACAGTAACCACCGGCGGCGATTCAAAACGTACTTGCGGGTCGTCGACAAACGCATCCACCCGGTGTTCCCCGGAGTGCGTGAGTGTGCGCAAATCGATAGGATCGGTTTGAACCTGGGTCACCGCCGCGACCCGTGTCTCGGAACCGGCGACGCTCAAATATTCCGGCGACACGCGCTTCCCCGCCAGACGGTATCCGGCCGGCAGGCTCCCGGAAAATTGCACTTCCACCGGCACATCCTTGGCGGCCAGCCGCGTCAAGCGCAGCCGCAATTGCGACGGCACGGCGCGCAGAAACGTCACTCCTGGCGGCAGGTTCAGATTGGTTTCCGAGATAGTGAAGGTCCGGTCTTCGCTGTTCTTGACGTTCGCCAAGTCGAACAGCACCACGGTTTCAGCCAAGCTCGCCGCCGTCAACCGCCCCGCCGTCCCGCGTAATTCGAGGTGCACGTTTTCCGGAGAATTGCCGGTGACCATCCAGCCCGTCGCCAGATTGCGGTAAACAATCGGCGCGGTGTAAGTGGTGACCACGTCCGGCGTCGAGGAGTAAGCCAGCCACACCAGCACCGCCAACAACAGCGACGCCAGCTTCCATCCGAGATTCTTGGGCATCCGCATGCGCTTAGGGCTCCGCCTGCTTCCAGCGTGGCTCCGCCTGCGGATTGGCGATGTCAGTCTTGCCGGTAGTGTGTCGCGTCAGCCGCTCCTGCAAACGCTCCATCGAAACGTCGGGCTCCAAGTCGCCGCGCCCCGCAATCGCCATCTGACCGGTCTCTTCCGATACCACCACCGCCAGAGCGTCGCTTTCCTCCGTAACTCCGATAGCCGCGCGATGGCGCGTACCCATGCGGCGCAACATCACCGGGTTGGTGGTGAGCGGCAGGAAGCACGCCGCCGCCGCCACACGATCTCCCTGGATGATCACCGCGCCATCGTGCAGCGCCCCGCCGCGCTCGAAGATGGAGCACAGCAAATCACGCGACACCACGGCATCCAGCGCCACTCCGCTTTCGATGAAGGTGCGCAGACCAATATCGCGCTCAATGACGATCAGCGCCCCGATTTTCGCATCGATCATGTGCTGCACGGCCAGGATAATTTCATCCGCGATTTCGCGCCGTTCCAGTTGCCCTTCGAGGCCCAGCCAGCGGAAGCGGCCGATGCGCGACAACAAGCGCCGGATTTCGGACTGAAACATCACAATCAGCGCAAACGCCGTATACGGAGCAATCCCCGCCAGAACCGTGCGCAGCAAATCCAGATGCGCCCACACCGAGATCAGGTACACCGCCAGCAGCACGCCCAGTCCGGTCAGGATATGAGCCGCGTGGCGGCCGCGGATGATCACGACAAATTGATAGATCAAGATCGCCAGCGCCAGAATGTCGATGACCGACCTGACCGTCAGCTTCGAAATGATAGGAAGCAGAAAGGACTGCATGATCTCCTGAGTGAGCGGACACAGCCCACCTATAAGTAGTGTATTAGGAGTTCTTAATCTCCGTCCACAACCGATCGCGTAATTTTTGCGACGCAACCGGCTGCGCCTGAAACCACTCTCCACCCGCCAGCACCCCGGCGTCTGGATACAGCACCGGATCCTGCCTGATTTCCACCGGTAAATAACCATTCGCGCTGGCAGTATGCGTCGCCATTACGATTCCAGTGGCGACTTCCGGGCGCAACAAGTAGTTGATCCAGCGATGCGCGGCCTCCGCGCGCCGGCTCTCGCGCAGAATCACGACGTTATCGGCATAGCGCGGAAAGCCTTCCTTAGGAAAGGCGAATGCCAGCTTGCCCGGAGCGGCGGCGATGGCCTGCCGCCGTCACGGCCCACGCTTGCGCCGCCAGGACATCGCCCGCGACAGCCTGGTCGCGTACTTCGGCGTTGAGATAAGCGCGCAGCAGCGACTTCTGCGCGAGAGCCTCGTTCTTCGCGGCCATCAACTCCGCGGGATTCGCGGAATTCAACGAGTGCCCCAGCTTTTTGAGACACACGCCCAAGACTTCAGGTTCGTCGTCCAGCATTGTGAGCCGTCCCCGCAGGCGCGGCTGCCATAAATCCGCCCACGACGCCGGAGGCGGCTGCAGGCTGCGCTGGTACAGAATTCCCGTCACCCCATGCATGTAGGGAATGCTCCAGCGCAACTCCGGGTCCCAAGGAGGACGCTGGAATTCCGGCGCCAACGCGCTCACGTTGGGAAGCAGCGTACGATCCAGCGGCGCCAGCAACCCGAGTGCCCGCATCGGCGCGATGAAATCGCCTGAGGGAAACACCACGTCCCAGCCCGAATTGCCGCTCATCACTTGCGCCAGCATTTCCTGGTTGCTCTCGTAAGTGCCGTAATGAATCCGCAGACCGAATTCCCGCTCAAATTGCGGCACGGTTTCAGGTGCGATGTAATCCGACCAGTTATAGACATTGAGCCGCGCCCCGCGCGCGCACCCAGCCGTGACCACGCCACCCAACAGAAACGTCCGCCGCCTCATGCCCGCCGCAGCCTTTCCGAAAGCAGCACCAGCGCGCCCAGCAGCAGAACTACCGTTGTCGAAACCGCATTGAGCACCGGACTCACCCCACGCCGCGCCATCGCGTAAATCACCATCGGCAAGGTCTGCGAATCCACACCCGCCACCAGACTGGTGATCACATAATCGTCAATCGAAATGGTGAACGCCAGCATCGCCGCCGCCGCAATCGCCGGCGCCAGAAACGGCAGCGTGACCCGTCGGAAAGCCCCGAACTCCGTCGAGCCCAGATCCAGAGCCGCCTCCTCGAGCGACGGATCGAATCCGCGCAAACGCGCCAGCACTACCACGACCACATACGCTATCGAAAACGACAGATGCGCCAAAATCACCGTATGCATCCCCAGCCGCAGGTTCAAATAGCGGAAGGCCCACTGAAACAACGCCAACAATGAAACCCCAGTGACGATCTCCGGCGTCACCAACGAAAGATACAGCCCCCCTGCGAGCCAACCCGCGGCGCGTTTCCACAACGCATAAGACGCCAGCGTCCCAATCACCGTCGAGAGCGCCGTCGAGACCACCGCGATCGCCAAGCTGTTCCCCGCCGCTTCGAGAAGATCGCGGTCCGCGAACATCGCTCCGTACCAGTGCAGCGAAAATCCCTGCCAAGCCGTGAAACGCGACGAATTCACGCTAAACACCGCCAGGATCAACAGCGGCACATGCAAAAACGCATACACCGCCGCAGCGTAAACCGCCAGCCCGCGCCTCACAAAAGTTCCTCCCCCCGCCGCCGCACTGCAAACAACATGAGAACCGCCACCATCATCAACACAATCGACACCGCCGCGCCGAACGGCCAGTCGCGCGCCGTGGTGAATTGGTTCTGCACCAGGTTGCCGATGAGGATGGTCTTGCTCCCTCCCAGAAGATCCGAAGTGATGTAAGTGCCTAGACACGGCACAAACACCAGAATCGCCGCCGCGCCGATCCCCGGAGCACACAGCGGTAGCGTCACCCTGAATAGCACAGCCATCGGCCGCGCCCCCAAATCTGCCGCCGCATCCAGCAGATTCTGATCCAGCCGCTCCAGCGTCGCGTACAGCGGCAGCACCGCAAACGGCAGAAATCCATACACCAATCCCAGCACTACCGCTCCGTTGTTATACAGCATCGGCAGCGGCTCACGAATCACGCCCAACGACTGCAGAACGGTGTTGATCAACCCGGTATCGCGCAGCATAAACATCCACGCGTACAGCCGGATCAGGAAGCTGGTCCAGAACGGCAGAATTACCAGGCTCAAATACAAATTCTTGCGCGCGCCGGATTGCGCAATGTAGAGCGCCAGCGGAAATCCCAGCACGATGCACAGTACCGTAGCCACACCCGCAAGCGCGAACGATCGCACAAAGATGCCGCCATACAGCGGGTCGATCAACCGCCCATAGTTCTCCAAAGTCCACGGCAGTTCGACCCCGCCATACGCCCCACGGCTCAGAACGCTATACACGCAGATGATCGCCAGCGGCACCGCGATCGTCACCAGCATCAACACCGCCGGCGGCGCCAGAAATATGCTGCGCAGCCGCGTCATAAGGGAAACCGCAATTCGTCGGCCGAGTCCCAGGAAACATGCACCGCTTCTCCCGCGCGATGCTCCGCGCTCGCCGCGGTCTGCGCCGTGACTACTTCCCCGCCCTCTAGCCGAATCGTGAAATGCCGGTGCGGACCAAGGAACGTCATGTGCGTAATCGTCCCCGGCCGTCCCGCGTCGCAGGACAGCCGCACACACTCAGGACGAATCCCCGCGCCGTCGATCCAATTCATCTCGCCCAGAAACGATGCCACAAAACGCGACCGCGGCTTCTGGTAAAGCTCCTGCGGCGTGCCTATCTGCTCCACTTCCCCGGCGCTCATGATGGCGATGCGATCCGAGAGCGCCAGCGCCTCCTCCTGGTCGTGCGTGACGAACAGAAAGGTGACGCCCGTGCGCCGCTGCAGTTCCTTCAATTCGGCACGCACCTGCTTGCGAAGCTGCGGATCAAGCGCAGACAGCGGCTCATCCAGTAACAAAACATCCGGCGCCAACACCAGCGCCCGTGCCAAAGCCACCCGCTGCCGCTCCCCGCCCGAGAGCTGCGCAGGTCTCCGCGACTCTTTTCCTAAAAGCTGAAGTTGTTCCAGTACCTGCCGGACCCGCTCCGCCGCATCGCCCGCGCGTCGCAAACCGAACTCGACATTGCCACGCACAGTCAGGTGTGGGAACAGCGCGTAATTCTGAAAAACGGTGTTGACGTTGCGCCGGAAAGGCGGCAGCATATCGATGCGCGCGCCGTTCAGCCAGATCTCCCCGGATGTAGGATTTTCAAAACCAGCAATCAGCCGCAGAGTGGTGGTCTTGCCGCAGCCCGATGGCCCCAGCAGAGAAAAGAAAGAGCCGCGTCCAATGTCGAGTGAGACCTGCTTCACCGCGCGGTGCCCTGGAAAATCCTTGGACACACCGCGGAGTTCCAGGATGACTTCCATCCGTCACATGATAAATAAAATCTACTCGCCAGCGCTCGCGCTGCTGTGCGCGCCGCAATCGCTCGCAGTTCCGTGGCCCAGCACAGCGGTTGCACAGAACCGCGAGTGCAAGGAGCGGCCTTAAGCGATAGCCGGAGTCAACTTCTCACGCAACGCCTGCCGCGCCCGCAACAGCCGCACGCGGATGCCAGTGGAGCTGATCCCTGCCGACGCCGAAAGCTCCTCCGCCGTGTAGCCTTGCAGCGTCCGTTCGAGCAGTGCGCGATCACGATGGGAGCACGCATCCAGCATTCTGCGCAAATCAATCGAGCTGGTGTCGAAGGCGTAGGAAGGCTCCTGGATGTTTTCGAGCGGCACCGCAACCGCCGAACGAAAACGCGCCCGGTATAGATTCCGCGCGATGGAGTTCACCCAGTAGCTCACCAGCCCAGGATCGCGAAGTTGCTCGCGGTATTCCCAACCGCGGGCCCAGGCTGCTTGCGCAATCTCCTCCGCCTCTTCGAGCGCGGCCCCCCGGGAAATCAGAAACCGGCGGGTGCCGCCAAATCCATTTTGGAATGCTTCAGCGTATGCTTTTCCGTGCATCGCCTTCGTCTTAGCAATTCGTGGGCCAGCGCCTGCCCTACGTAATATCAATGAGTTCCCCGTTAAGGCACCTTATGCACGGTAAATTTTGCCTAGTACTATTCCCGCCTGCAGTTTCGTCCGATGATTTTACCGTGGGCATCTTTTTTCTGCTGCTGATGGCGGCTTCCTTGGCAATGGGCCAGTCGTTTCCACGTTCCTGGAACTACGTAGCGCCCGACGCGACTGCTCTGGTGGGAATCGAGTGGCAGCACCTGCGCGACTCCTTTCTTGCAGACGCCGTGACTTCGGAGCTATCGAGCAGCGGCCGCTTGGGCTTTCCCGACCTCCCGTGCCTGTGGAATTCCCGCGAAATTCTGCTGGCAGGACCAGATCTATTGGGCGTAGCCACCGGATCGTTTCCGGCCGCCACAGTAGCAGCGCAAGCCGCCAGCCTTGGAATGCAACCTATGGATTACGATGGCGTTCGTCTATGGATCGCGCGGGGGAAGGACCGGCGTAGCCTCGCACAAATAAACGACAACCTGCTTCTCATCGGTTGGAAAGAGACGCTCGAAGCCGCAATCGATCGCAGCCTCTTGACCACTGGGCGTCAGATGTCACCGTTACTCGCACGCGGCGCGCGTTTAGCCACCAACTTCGACATGTGGATCAGCGCGACGGCCCTGCCCGATCCGCTGGTCAGCGTATTTGTCCCGGTGGAGTTCGAAACCGCGGATTTTGACGGCGGCCTCAGCGCCCGTAACGGTTTGGTGCTGGATGCGCACTACAGCATGGGGACGCCCCAAAACGCAGGGGAAAGCGCCGACTACTTTCGCCAGGCCGTTCCCGATTTCCACCCGCTCCTGCGCGGCATGAACGTGATCGAGGACGGCGAATTGGTACGCCTCAAACTGCAAGTGTCTTCGCAGGAACTAGCGGATCAACTACGTCCGCCCGCACCCCCGAAAACCGAGACCGTGGAAGCACCACCGCCGCCCGCCAAGCCGCGCACCGTGCACATCGTAGGACTCGATGACGGTCCCCGCGAAATCCCGCTGCCCCCTCAATAGTACGCGGCGGAACTTTATCCCCAACTGTCTCGTATGAGTGTTCGTGCTGAAGAAGCTGGTCACGCGGGGCGTCCTATTCATTTTAGGATTCGCCTTACTGGCCGCGATGGTGGCTCTCGGTTGGCGCGCCTGGAGGCAGCACCAACTCTCTGAGGCCATGATAATCCGCAGCGTCACCGGGATCGACGAGCGGGCATTCGTCCGCATCGGTGGCGTCGAGCAGTGGATCACCATCCGCGGCCACAACCGCGAGAACCCTGTAATTCTAGTCCTGCACGGCGGCCCCGGCGCCCCCACCAGCCCGCTTCCCGCGCACTTCCTTCCCTGGGAACGTGAATTCACAGTAGTGCAATGGGACCAGCGCGGCGCCGGCAAGAGCTACCGCTCGAACCCCGCCGCTCCCAGCATCGAACTCATGATCCAGGATGCGCTCGCAGTCACCGATTACACTCGCAACCGTCTTCACAAAAGTAAAATTATCTTGCTAGGTCATTCCTGGGGCAGCGTGCTAGGCGTCCAGCTGGCCAAGTCTCGTCCCGATCTTTTCGATGCGTATGTAGGAACCGGGCAAATCGTAAATATGCAGAGGAACGAGGAAGCAGCTTATGCAGGCGTGCTGGCCAAGGCCCGTGCCCTCGGCGACCACGCCGCCGCGGATGCCCTCGAGAAGAGCGGCGCGCCACCCTATCACGACATCCGCCAGATGGGCCTCGAGAGAAGATGGGCCATGCAATATGAACCCGGTTTGCGTTTCGGGCCCACCGGACCGCGCGGCCTGTTCGCGGAGCTACTGACCGCTCCCGACTATTCCTTGCGAGACGTCCTGAACTATTTCAAGGGCGTGCTCAACGGCGATGCTTTCTACGGGCAAGCCTTGGACGGACCGATGATGCATGTGGATCTACCGGCCTTAGGCACTGACTTCTCGATCCCCGTTTTCATCGTCGCAGGCGCCGAAGACGACGTCACGCCCGCCTCTCTCGCACAGACTTATTTCGACCAGATCATGGCGCCCAGGAAATCATTCTTGCTTCTGCCGCACGCGGGGCACATGGCCCTGTTGACCAGATCGGATGACTTTTTGAAATTCCTGCTGACCAGCGTGCGTTAATATTCCCAGCGCCACAGACTCGCGCCCACCGTGAAACCCGCACCCACCGCCGCGAAGAGCACGATGTCGCCCTTCTTCAGCTTGCCAGCCTCGATAGCATCGCGGGTCGCCAGCGGGATGGTCGCCCCAGTGGTGTTCCCGAAGCGCCCGATATTGATAATCACCTGATCTTCCGCCATCCCCAAACGCTCGGCAGTAGCCGTAATGATGCGGCGGTTGGCCTGATGTGCCACCAGAACCTTGACGTCCTTGGCCGTAAGTCCGTGACGATCCAGCAGCGCCTGGCAGGTTTCATACATCTTGCGCACCGCAAACTTGAACACCTGTTGCCCTTCCTGCTTAACGTAATGCAGGCGCTTTTCCACCGTCTCCGCGCTCGCGGGCAGGCGGCTGCCTCCCGCCGGCATCTTCAGGTGATCGCCGCCCGACCCGTCCACTTCGTTTATGAAGCCGATGAAACCATGACCAGGCTCGGCCGGCTCCACCAGCATCGCGCCCGCCGCGTCGCCAAACAGAATGCAGGTGCTGCGATCCGTATAATCGATGATGCGCGACATGGTGTCGGCGCCGATCACCATCACCTTTTTATGCGCTCCCGCCATCACCAGATGCGCCGCGGTGGTCAATCCATACAGGAAGCCGGAACACGCCGCCACCAGATCGAACCCCCACGCTCCTTTAGCGCCGATGCGATCCTGCACCAGACAGGCGGTCGAAGGGAACATCATGTCGGGTGTCACCGTGCACACGATGATCGCCTCGATTTCCGTCGCCTCGATTCCGCGCAGGCGCAGCACACACTTCGCCGCCTCGATCGCCATATCGGACGTGGCCATGTCGGGAGCGGCAATATGGCGCTCACTAATTCCGGTGCGTTCCAAAATCCACTGATCGGTGGTGTCGACCAGTTTTTCCAAGTCTTGATTGGTCAGCACTCCCGGCGGCACATAGCAGCCGAGGGCGCTGATTTTAGCTCCAGGCAAATAAAATCTCCTTGTGATTGGATGGGACTCGGCGTGCGCCCACTTAAGCTATGTTACATTCGTGAGGAAATGCAAGTCGAGGCCGCTGCAATCCTGACCGCCGAGCCCGAGGCGGCCACCACCCTCGAGACCTTGGAAGAAATCTATCAGCGAGTCTTCCATCAACTTCGCCCGCGCACGCCTCTTCCCGCCGTCCGCATCGAATTCCGCCGCTATGCCAACGCCAATGCGCAAATTCGCTTGGAATCCGGCACGCTTCGGCTGCGTTTGGCCGATACGCTGGAAAGCGCGCCCGCCGGTGTCATGGAAGCGCTGGCCGAGATTTTGCTCGCCAAGTTATTCCGCCGTCCCGTGCCGCCCGAAAGCAATGAGCGCTACCGCCGCTACCTCAACCGCCGTGACATACGCCGCAGTCTGGATCTGGTGCGCCAGATCCGCGGCCGCAAACGCGTCGACGGGCCCCGCGGTACGCGCTACGACCTGGATCAAATGTTCGAGGAGTTGAACTTCCGCTACTTCAATGGACTCATGGCCCGGCCCATTCTAGGCTGGAGTCCGTATGCATCCCGGACGCTGCTGGGCCACTACGATCCGTCCCACAACGCCATCGTACTCAGCCGGATCCTCGACCGCAGCACCACGCCCAAACTCGCCGTCGAATACGTGCTCTTTCACGAGATGCTGCATCTCCGCTATCCCGCCGAGCACAAAGGCGCACGCCGCCGTGTCCACACGCGCGACTTTAAAGCGGCGGAACGGCAATTTGAAGGTTTCGCGGAAGCGAAAATCCTGCTCAAGAATCTTTAAGCCGCCGTCAACGGTGCCGTACGCTGCGCTAAATCCGCGCGCAGAGCCTCAATGAGCAGCATGAAAGGCGCCACGTCAACCTTTCCAATCCCCATCGCTTCCAGCGCCAACCGAAACTCCAACGCCGTCGTCGCACGCCAGAAGGTAGTCTGCTGCTTCATCAGGACTGCTACCAGATCCGCCGACTCCGCTCCGGATTGCGCCACCAGTTCCCGTGCCTGCCCATGCAGCCGCCGGAAATCATTCTTCAATTCGCCCAGATACAAGCGAAAGATCCGCCGCCGCTCACGCTTCCAGCGCACGCCCATTTCCTTGCGATACCCGGGCTGCGCTTGCAGAAACACCAGGTCGTCATCCGCCAAAAGACCCGCCATCGGCTGATAGCGATCCAACGAGAAACTTGCGGAAGCATCGCCATCGGGCCATGCCGTCGCATGCCGCCGCCGTAGCGCCATTCGCGTGACCCACCAGACTAATCCAGCCAGTGAGCCAACCGTGATCGCCCAAGCCAAGGCCAAACCGAAGGTCATTATGAATTTCCTGGTAATTCCCCATCAGAATAGCCCCTATTTATCGCGAACGCAATCACAAACCGCCGGCTCTTTTTCCTGGTTAGTGGCGCACAAAGCCGGCCAGCGTTTGATTGATGGCATCTAGCTGGCGGCTCAGGCGCTGCATGGCGTCCGCGTCGCGCCGGTAACCGGGAGTGGCCGTCGTGCGTTCCCCCTCCGGACGGATTCCCACAATCCAGATCAGCAGGCACAGCAGCGTGAGCCCGAGAAGAATCGTGCTTACCGTAAGCGTAGCGGCCTGCGGCAAAAGATTCGCCAGCAGTAGCCCAAAAGAACGCGCAGCGGCAAAAAGAACAAAGCCGGAAATATACACCACTATGTTTCTCCTCACTTTTATCGGAAACCATAGCAGCAGAATGCTGATCAGAAGCAGAAATATCAGAACCACAAAGTTCATACTGCGCTCGAAGGTCGCAAAGCGTTGAATCGCTGGGTAGTGGCCCGGAAGTATGGTGGAATCGAGCGCGATCCCCGCTAAGGCCACTGTTCCTGCCAATGCCATGGCAGCCAGCACGCTGCGTCTACCGAAAGTAGCAATGGCGGGATGTTCGGAAAGCGCAATTCGGAATAAGTCCTGAACCACATACAGTGCCATGAAGATATTAATAGTCTGCGCGCCCCAATACAGGTACACGTACAGCCTGCTTTGGCGGCCTACCGATAGTAATGCCAGACTCTCGATTGGCTGCACCAGCCAATACAGGAAGAGAGACCCGTAGATTCGGTACAGCCTGCACTGTAGCAGTCGGAAAAGCAAGCCCAGTTCAGCAACGACGTTCAGGTAAAAAAGAGCCCGCTCCACCCCGAACATGATAGTTTTTCGAGTCTAACACGCAATCGGCTAGGAGCAGACGAACGACATTGCCGAGCCTCACGCGTGATGAGTGACCAGGCGGTGCACTCTCCCGCGTGAGGCGATAAAAAGACAGTTGAGGATTTAATTCCCGCTACCCGTAGGCGGCAACGGCAGCGGAAATTGCGGACTCGTGGGCATGGCTCCCACGGTCGAGGCGACGGAGATCGCTAAAGCGAACAACAAGACGATTTTCTTTAACATGGTGAGATCCTTTCGAGGCAGGCAGAGTGACTCTCTACCCGGGAGTAGGCTAAGGCGTACTACTCCCTGCGCTTCGTGGAAGGGCTCACCTTTTCGGGATTTGGAACGTCAGCCCAACAGCTGTGGGGCTAAGGTCTTGCGTCGGTGTATACAATAAGGGGAATCAGGTACGGGGAAAAATGCCGCGCTTCAAACCCAAGGGCATGCTCGAACGGGACGCCTCGGCGGACCTATGGAAGCATACGCTTTCGCAGATCCCGAGCGTCTACGGGAGGCTGGTGTATCTGGCGTCGCTACGCGACCCGAACTCCGGCGCCTACCGCCATCATGGGTTGAGCGCGGCATTTGGTCGCGAACAAAGTACTTACGCCTTGCGAAGGAGCCACGAGCAAACCTTTCTGGAATGGCTCACCCTACCGTTAAACTCCAAAAACGCGGATTTCCGGGCCTACTTCCAGAGTGTTAGCAGCGAGGAGAGCCCGCAAGCGGTGGTGACTTATCTGGCCCGCGGTGCCCGCTATGCGACCCAGGCTCCCGACGCAGCGGGGCCTGCCCAGCGCCAACAATTCCAATTAGAAGTTGAAATTCTGCTCGAGTTGCTCAAGAACGATTCCGGCGATGTCCGGCGTCCAAACTCATTGCAACCCGTGTAACCTGACCCACTACTTCAATCTCGTTGGGGTATGCGTATGATTCAACATCACCATTCGAAGCCGGATGAGGTTGCACAATGAGCCGCCCGTCGCTCATCGAACACCATCCGCAGACGTAACCTTCGCGGTGCTCCAGGAAGTAGATAGGGCGGTCGAATTCGCTGGTCCACCCCGACGCGGCAATCTTGCGCTTGGAATCGTCAATCACCACCAGCGAGCCTGGCGGGATCAGCGGGAACATGGACCAGTCTTCTGTTCCAATGTATCCATAGCGATACGTCCGCAAGTCCACGTTGCTGAGCATGGTGAGCGGGACCGTCCCCCACTGTTGAATCAGCCGGCTCAAAAAGGCAGTGCGGCTCAGGTCGAGGCCGGGGTCGAGC
>Ga0105245_10002598_pt1 | contig 16276 bp, 16 predicted proteins | sample KBSM54metaG_FD_81523 | JGI IMG/M metagenome (GOLD analysis project Ga0105245, IMG submission 81523) | Miscanthus rhizosphere microbial communities from Kellogg Biological Station, Michigan, USA - KBS M5-4 metaG | ecosystem: Host-associated > Plants > Roots > Rhizosphere > Soil | place...
AACTGGTGCGTCTCGAGATCGTAGTTCGTCGTCCAGTGCGCCGACCACTTTGGCGTGAGGTTGAACGCGATGTCGGCGTTGATCGACGTCGTCGGCGGAATGTTGTACACCGGTCCGCCCGCGGTGCCGGACGTGACAGGCAGGTCGTTTGTCGGGAGGGCGCGCTGCTGTTGAACGCAGGCGTCGAACAGCAGGGTGTTCGCGCCGGCAACCTGTTGGCAGCGCGCCACCGGGTCGAAATCGATCACGTTGCTGCCGGGCTTCGGCGGACGTGGACTTGCGCGCGTGAAGCTGAACGACGCGCGCCAACCCTCGGTCGGCGGAACGATGAATCGGTCACCGGTGCGCATGCTGCCCGCGACCGGCTGCGCCGCGATGAGAGCCAGCTGGGTCGAATCCGGGCGCTCCCGAACCTGATCGGTTCCCGGCGCCGGCTGCGCCTGCGCTTCAGGAACCGCGCGGCCGAACAAACGGGTCAGCGCGGCGAACGGGTTCTGCTCGCGACTGATGCGGAACGAGGCCGTGATATTCGTCAGATAGGGTTTGAACTCGGCGGTGTCGCTCAGCGTGCTGCCGAGGAACAGCGAGTAGTTACTCGAGAAATCGAATCCGGGCAGCAGATCCGATCGCAGCGAATAACCCCAGGTCTCGGTGGTGAAGCCGGCCGTCGACTTGTGCCCTTTCGCGCGCTCGAAGTCGTAGGAGATCGGCGTGAAGTTGAGGCTGAGGAGATCGATCTTCTTCGCGTTATCCGGATTGGCCGTGTCGGTCGCCTGACGCAGCTTGGCCTGGAAGAGCTGGTTGAGACCGAACGTGATGTTGTTCTGCTGGAGGTTCGTGAACGAGCCGTGCCGCGTTCTACCCAGCGCGAGGAGATATTCGTTGCTCACGTCGGCCTTTGGCGCCCACGAATAGGAGATCGACGGCGTGATCGAGTGCCGAATGGCGCTCCATGGACCGAACCCGTGGAAGCGCGCGTAGAGCGTCGGCGTCGCACCAACACCCAGCGCGACGCGCTTCGACTGGTGGACGTATTGGCCATTCGTCCGCTCCGAGGCGACCCAGAACGGTCCCGGCTCCACGTTCTGCAGACTGATGCTCGGCGACAAGTTGAACTTGTTGTGGCCGAGCGACGGCACGGTGAAGTCGGGCGTCCAGTCGATCGCCGTCTGGTAGGTGGCCGCGAAGATTTTCGTGGCCGTGACCTCGCCCGTTTCGACGTCGACGATGTTGAACTGCTGCGGGAAGTTCTGCCGCTGCTGGGTGATGCGGAACGTGTTGCGGAAATCGCGTCCGAAGATCTGGAACGGCGTGCCGATGTCCATCGACACGTTCGACGAGTTCCGCCCCGTGTTCAGCGTGCTGTCGCGGCGGTCGGTCACGGGATCGAAGCCGAAGATGAACGCCCCCGGCCCCGGCTGGTCCATGTGCAGCACGTCGTGCCGTGAATAGGAAAACGTCGGTGTCCAACTGACGTGGGGTCCAAGCGCGATCGCCGTCGAGGTCAGACTGATCGTCGGCAGGCTTTGATCGATCTGCTTTCGGCCGGGATACTGGGTGCGCGTCGCTCCGAGGTTGAGCGACGCCGGGCCCAATTTGGTCTGATAGGAGACTTGTGACGCGATCGTCGCCAGCGCCGTGTACGGATTGAAGGTGTTCTGGCGCTGCAGCGTGGTGTTCGTGACGAAGTTGATATTCGTGTTCAGCCGGCTGTCTTTCGAGAACTCTTGCTGGTGACCCCAGCTCACCGCGGTGTTGGTGGTGCCGTCGCGCTGCGTCGTATACGACAGACCGACGCGCCCGCCCATGAAGCGGTTGAGCCATTTGTAACTGAAGTCGCCGTTCAGGCGCAGCCAGCCCGGATCGTTCTGCGTGGCGCCGGCCGCGCTTCGCCAATCGAGCCACGTCGCGAAATCGTAGTAGTCGCTCAGCGCCCAGTAGTAACCGAAATGCTCGACGTGGCGACGATACGTGGGACTGTTACGCACGATGTCGCCGAGGCCGAACATCGGCGGAAGCAGGCCGCTGTGGCGACCGGCCCGTGTGTCCGAGAAGATGAACGGCAGCCACAGAACGGGAATGTCCTTGATGTACAGGACGGCCGGGCGCGCGACGAGGGTGTTGTTCGACGTGCGCTTCGCTTCCCGGAACTCGAAGCGGTAGTCGGGGATCGAGTCGTCGCAGCTGGTCGCCGATCCGCCACGGGCGAAGACCGTGGGCGACGCGGTCTTTCCGGTGTCGAGGATGACGCGCGCCAAGGCGACGTCCATGTACCACATCTGCCCATTGTTCACCGGCAGTCTGGCCCGCGTGATACGCGCCGAGCGATCGGCCAAGTCATAGTCGACGCGACCGACGCCCTTGATGTCGGCCTGACCGCTGCTCGGCGGGGGCGTCAGTCGATACTGGCCGCCCGTGACGACTCGCCGGTTGGCTTCCGTGTAGTAGATACCGCTGTCGCTGACCACAACCTGCGAGTCGCGGTCGACGATGGCCTTCCGCTTGTTGCCGGCGAGCAGGTCGAGGGCGTGATTCTGCGCGTTGAAAAAAGCGGTGTCGCCCTGATAGCGCGTGATCGTGAAACCGGGCCTCGCCAACAGCCGCGCCGCGATCGAATCCGGCGTCGGCCAATGCACCTTGTTGGCTGTGTCTTTGCTCGTGTCGGGTTTCGCGGGCTGGAGCCGGCCCACTGCCCGTTGTCCCGGAAAGCCGGGGATTACCTGCGCTCCCAAAGGAAGCGCAAACGCCGTGACCAAGGTCACGGCGGCGAGCAAATGCTTCACGCCGGAGCCCCGGACTGCTCCGCCGCGAGGGCCGCGCGACGCCGCTTGCGCCGGCGATCGATGAAGAAGGCCCCGAGGACACTCAGCTCATACAGCCCGTAGAGCGGGACCGCGAGCGCGATCGTCGTCCATACGAGGTCGCCCGGCGTGAGGAACGCGCCGGCGATGACGATGAGCACGATCGCGTGCCGGCGGTACTTCGCGAGGAACTGCGGCGTAACGAGTCCAAGCGCGGCGAGCGCGAATACCACGATCGGCAGCTCGAAGCTCAGACCGAACGTGAGCACCATCGCGAAGACGAACCCGAAATATTCCTCGGCGGTGATGAGCGGAACCATCGACTCGGTGCCGAAACCCATCAGCCACGGGAGTGCCAAGGGGACGACGACGAGGAAGGCGAGTGCCGCGCCGGCGATGAACAGCGCCGTACCGCTGAATAACACGCCGATGGCAATGCGCTTCTCGTGCTTGTGGAGCGCGGGCGCCAGGAACAGCCAGATCTGATAGAGGATGATCGGCGCCGCGAGAACGAGCCCGAAAGTCATCGCCGTGTTCAGCGTGATGCTGAACTTGTCGCCCGGGTGGGTGAAGACAAGTTTGTGCTCACCGGGCAACAGCGGGAGAATCGGCCCGGCGAGGATCCTCACCAGATCGAAGCGCAGCGTGACCCAGAAGCCAATACCGACACAAATGATGATCGCCGCCAGCGAATAGATGATTCGCCAGCGCAGTTCCTCGAGGTGATCGAGGAACGGCATCTCACCGTTCTGGGACTTCGGAATCGGCATCTTCTACTGCAGCCTCAGTCCCGTGGTTTCAGCCGGTCGTTCGCCAGTTCGGCCTCGGGCGAGCTCGGAAATTCCCGAATCAACCGGTTGAACACGATCCGCGCGTCGGCCCGCTTGTTTGCGTCCCAGAGGATCATCCCATGCTTGTACATGCCCGTCGCCGCCTGCGGGCTCTTCGGATACTTGGTCGAAACGAGCTGGTATACTGAATCGGCGGCTGGGATGTTCCCCGAGCCCTTGTAGGCGTCGCCGGCGTAGAGCTGAGCCAGCGGCGCCTGCGAATAATCAGGATAGGTGCGAAGCAGTTCATCGAGGCTGTTGAGCGCCGTCCGGTAGCTCCCGTTGCGCAGCTCAGTGTAAGCCGTCGTGAACAGCGTCGCCGGTCCCGGACCGGCGGGCGCACCCTTTGTGCTGTCATTTCCGGCAGGAGCAGCCGCCGGCGCCGGACTTGAAATACCCTGCTCGCGAAGCGCCTCGAGCTGCGCGCGTGCTTCGGCCATACCGCGGGTCGTTTGGCCGAGCAGCGCTTGAATTTGAACGATCTGCTGGCCGACCGCATCGAACTGGCCGGCGGCATTCGCCTGGAACGCGGCAAAGCGGCTGTTGAGCGACCGAAGCGAGTCGCTGATCCGCTCCACGCTCGTGGCGAGCGACGAGATCTGAGACCGCCGCGCGTCGTCCGAGCGCACGCGCGCCGTATCAGCAACAGCGATCTGCGCCCGGGTCGCGCGAATTTCGTCTTGCAGCAGGCGGATGTCGCCCTTGGAGGCGAGACAGCCACCAAGAAGAATTAGTGCGAGCGAAGCCGCCGTGCGAATGCGTGTCATGGTTTGCGAAGGGTCTGTGGGCCGCTGGTGATGTCGAATTCCGCGCGGCGATTCTGGTAGTACGCGCCTTCGTCGGTGCCCTGCGCCATCGGTCGCTCCTCACCGTAGCTGATCGTCTGAACGCGCGACTCGGCGATGCCGTGCTGCACGAGGTACGCTTTCACCGATGAAGCGCGGCGTTGGCCGAGCGCCAGGTTGTACTCGTCCGAGCCCCGTTCGTCGGTGTGGCCGGCGACGCGAATCATGACCGTGGGATTCGCCGAGAGAATCGGGACCTTTGCGTCGAGGATCGCGCGGTCTTCCGGTCGCAGGTCTGATTGATCGTAATCGAAGTGCACCATGGCCGTCAGGGTCGTACGGAGGGCTGCGGCTGCGGCCGCTGCATCACGCGCGGCGGCATTCGCGGCGGCGATGCTGTCCGCGGCGCGGCGACGAGCCGCATCCTCGGCGGCACGACGGGCCGCGTCTTCCTGCGCGCGGCGCGCGCTGTCCGCGTTCGGGCCGGCGGCGGGCGCTACGGCGGGGGCCGGTTGGTCCGGCGCTTTCTTGTGGCAAGCATCGATGAGGGTCACGGATAGCAGGGCGGCCGTCAGTCCCGCAAACCGTCGCGTGGCAGTCATGTCGAGCTCTCCGGGGAGGGATGGAGGGGGAGGGGGAGGAAGAGGAGGAAGGAGTTTTAGAAAGTGCTAATCGATCGATTTTATTGCGTCAGTCGCGACGACCAAGCCGCGAGGCGGGAGCCGGACGACGTCGTGAGCTGGCGCATTCGAAACGTTTCCGTGTCGAGGATCCAGAGCTGCCTCACGCCGGAGCGTGTCGATGTAAAGACGATGTGCCGCGAATCGGGCGCCCACGACGGCTGCTCGTTCACGCCCTCGCTGGTCAATTGCTTGGGCGTGCCGCCGGTGGCGCGAATCGTTCGAATCTGGAAATTCGGGCCGATTTTCTCCTGATACGCGATCAGGCGGCCGTCGGGAGACCAATCCGGATCCGAACGGTAGTTCTTGTCACTCAAATCGTATTCGGTAAGGAGCCGAGCATCGGTGCCGTCGGCGTCCATAATATACAGTTCCGGCTGCCCATAACTGTTGCCGACATAGACGATTCGACGGCCGTCGGGGCTCGACGTGGGACTCGCGTTCTCGGAGCCCCGACCGACGGTGAGCCGTCGAGGAGCGTCGCTGCCCGACAAACCCACGGCGTAGATGTCCGATCCGTTTTCGCCGGACCGCGCGTAGAGGATCGACGTGCCGTCAGGCATGAAGTTCGGCGTGATGTACTGCGTGTTCCGCGGCGCGGTCGTCAGCGTGCGCGAATTCGCCGTCGTCAGATCGAAGAGCACGATGCGGGATGCGACGTCGCCATACGTGCTATACGCCAACATCGTCCCCGACGGATGCCAGGCCGGGCTGATGCCATTTTCGTCGGTCGGAACGGTGATCTCCCCCGCTCCGTCACTATCGACGATGCGAATCGCGGCGGCCTTCCCCGTTCCCCGGATATACGCGATGCGCGTCGCGGCGATTCCGCGCTGACCGGTCATCCAGCGCGCGATCTCGTCGGACGTACGATGGACCGCCATCCGCCATTCGCGGCTGTATCCCGCCGACGGCAGCGCGAAGTCGCCGACGTTCACCACCTGTCCCTTGGCGACATCATGGAGCGCGACGTGAACGCCCGTCGGCATCGACGTCATTTGAACGATCGCGGCGGCATTCAGCCGCTGGAAGATCGAGTAATTGAGTCCCGAGGCCGCGCCGCCGGTCCGCGCCGCGTCGGCGTCGCCGCCTTCGATCGGCAGAATCGTGAACCGGTCGCTGAAATCGAGGTCCCGCTGCACGATCGCGCGCAGCGAGTCGCCGAAGGCACCGGAGACGGGGAGCACAGCGACGGAAATCTTGTCCCGCGTGGGATCGTAGTTGCCGATGAGCGTGATGCCGCGAAAAGTCGTATCCTGCGCGAGCGCCGATCGACTCATCCCGGCGGCGATGGCGATTCCGGCGACTAGCGCGAAGGATGCGGCGCGAACGAAAGGCTTCATTGCACTCATTACCTCAAGATCGAGGGAGTGAATCGGAACCTCACGGGCAAAATGTCTTCGCGAAAGCCGGGTGGCAGCGTACCAAACGCGTGCGCGTTCGCCGCGGCTTCGACGGCACCGTACGCTCGTTGGTCAAACGAGTAATTCCCCGAACGAGTCACGAAGCGAATCGTTTCCGGATCGACAGAGCCGTCGCGCCGGATCACGAAAGAGACCTCAGCCGTGAAGCGTGCGTTCGACTGTCCAAAAAACTGGATGAGCTGACGGACGATGTTGTTGGTGTACGCGGGGTACGGAAACTCAATCCCCGGCGTCAGGACGTTCGCATTGTCGGCGCCACGACCGCCAGTCGCGCCGCCGGCGGCGGTCGGTGCGGGCTCAGCCGTTTTCGGCGACGGCGTCGGAACCGGCGTCGCATCGACTGGGGTCTGCTTGGTCTGTTTCGGCGGCGTCTTTACGGGAGCCGGCGTCTTTTTCGGAACGGGCTTCGGCGGAGTGACCGGCGCCTTCTTTTCCACGACAGGCTCCGGCTTCGGTTGCACGACGCCGATGGCGCGCTCACCCGCGGGTGCAGCGATCAGTCGAACGCGATAAATCGGTGGGCCGGGCGGCGGAGTGCCGGGACGAAGCACAAAAAAAGCAGCGACGAGCCCACCGTGCAGGAGGATCGACGCAACGACGCCGGCGCCGAGGCGCGGTTCGGCCGCGGCTTCCACCTACCGGATGACCTCCGTCTCCGTCACGAGACCAATGTCGCTCACGCCGGCCGCCTGGATGATCTGGAAGACCTGCACGATGACGCCGTACGGCACGTCCTTATCCGCCCGGAGATACACGCCGTTCGCGGTTTCGTTCTTCGACATCGAGGTGAACAGCATGCGGAACTGGTTGACACTGTAGCCAGCCGTCGCGTCGCCGATGAAGACTTGCCCGCTTCGATTTACCGAGATGCTGAGTCCCGTCTTCGACTCGAGCGGCCTTGCCTGTGCCGTCGGCAGCGTGATGTCCAACCCACCCTGCATCATCGGCGCCGTGATCATGAAGATCACGAGCAGGAGGAGCATCACGTCGATCAGACTGACGACGTTGACGTCGGCGTTCAGCTCAAAGCGATGACGTCGCCGGCGGCCCGGCATGTCAGATCCGTCCTTCGCGCACGAGCAGCGCGACGATCGCAGTGCCGAAGCGCTCGAGGCGCGCGTCGAACCGGTTCAACCGGCCGGCGAAGATGTTGTAAGCGAATGTCGCGGGAATGGCGACGGCCAACGCCGCCGCCGTCGCCGTGAGCGCCTGACCGACGCCCGGCGCCACCGCCGCGAGATTACCCGAGCCTTTCGTCGCGATGCCGAGAAAAGCCTCGATGACGCCGAGCACCGTTCCGAGCAGGCCAATGAGCGGACTCGCGGAACCGATCGTCGCGAGCCACGGAAGGAAACGACCGAGTCGATCGCGTTCGTCCGACGCTTCGCTGTCGAGAATGAGATGCAGCGTCTCGATCTGTGAGCCGCTCAGAGTCGCGACCGTCGGAGCGTCGCCGCCGGAGGGTGTGGCGCGCTCGCGCAGTTGTTGGCTCGCGACGCGAGCATCGGCAACGAAGGTTATAGCACGCATGAACAATCGTGGCAGCGCGCTTGGCTTCGCGCGCTTCGCAAGCACGGTCGCGTGCTCGAGCGACGGGTCGCGCTCGAATTCCTCCCAGAACTTGTCGGCGAGCCTTCGAGCCTTGGACAGTCCCCGCCACACGCCGAACATGATCGCCCAGCTGAGCAGCGACAGCAGCACGAGGACGATGAGCACCACCTGCGTCATGGTCGAGGCGTTGAGCACCAGATCGAGCGGGCTCGTTGGAACGGCGCCGCGCGATACCTGAAGCAGCATCGGTAGGATGGTCACGATGAACGTTGCGAAGCGGTGAGAGTGGGTTGCGATTGCCGCGCGGCGAACCACGCGAAGGTGTCGCCGAGTCCTTCCGCGAGCTGGACGCGCGGGCGCCAACCTAGCGCGGACTCCGCCTTCTTCGCAGTGAGGTACGACTCCATTTGCTCGCCGGCGCGCTTGGGTGCGAACTCGATCGGAGCATTGCGGCCGGACGCCCGCAGCAAGGAATCGGCAAGATCGACCACGGATGTCGGAATGCCGGTTCCGACATTGAACGCTCGCGCGTCGATTCCGCCGATGGGCGGCATCGGTCGCGTGGCGGCGAGATACGTCGCGTCGACGACGTCACGCACGTACACGTAGTCGCGCGTCTGCGTGCCGTCGCCGAAGATCGTCAGGGGACGGCCAGCCAGAATCCGTTGGCAAAAGATCGCGACGACGCCCGCCTCGCCGTGCGGGTCCTGTCGCGGGCCATACACGTTCGCGTAGCGCACCGTCGCGATGTCGAGGCCGTGGACGCGCGCGTAGTAGCCGAGGTATTTCTCGGCGGCGAGCTTCGCTACGCCGTACGGAGAATCGGGATCCTTGGCCGTCGTTTCGTCGTGCGGAGGGCGAGAGGTATCGCCGTACAGCGCGCCGCCCGTCGACGAAAAGACGACGCGAGGGCGCCGCTCGCTCATCGACCGGACCGCTTCGCAAAGATTCAGCGTGCCCCCGATGTTGACGTCGGCGTCGAAGCGCGGATCGGCCACGCTCCGCCGAACGTCCATCTGTGCCGCGAGATGGACGACGACGTCGAAACCGCCGCTCGACGTCAGCGCCGCCGCGTCGGCTGAGCGGACGTCGAGGTGATGGAAGCGGACCGCGGGAGAGACGTTGTCGCGTCGGCCGGTCGACAGATTGTCGAGGACTTCCGTCGACCAGCCTTCGGCCACGAAACGATCGGCGAGGTGGGATCCGATGAAGCCGGCGCCGCCGGTGATGAGAGCTCGACCTTTCATTCGTTGTGGGAAATGTCCTCCGGGATCGCCCCTCCCCCGGGCGCGGGAACGGGCGCCGCACCCGCACCACCGGCGCGCTCGAGACCGAACAGATAGCGCGCCGTGTCGACGACACCCAGGCCTCGCCCGTTCGCCGCCGCCGCACGAAGACGAACGGTGGGGTCGTGCAGAAACTTGTTCATGAGCGTTCTGGAAAGCTCGGCGACGACTTCCCGTTCGGCCGGATCCAGCTCGCCGAGCTTGCGGAGGGCCGCGTCGAGCTCCTTGGCGCGCAGCGCATCCATGCGCGCGCGCATCTCGGTCAGCACCGGCACCGCGGCAAGACCGGCCAGCCACTCCCAATAGCGCTCCACCTCGCCGCCGATCAGGTCTTCCGCGGTCGGCACCTCGGCGCGCCGGCGCTCGAGATTCGACGACACGACCGCCTGCAGATCGTCGAGGTTATACAGGAAGACGTTGTCGAGATCTCGGACCGCGGGATCGACGTCGCGCGGCAGCGCGATGTCGAGAATGCACAGCGGGCGGTCGCCCCGTGCGGCGAGCGCCGGCCGAATATGCTCGGTGAAGACGATGGGACGCGGTGATGCCGTCGAACACACCATGACGTCGATGTCGGCGAGCGAACGCCAACACTCGTCGTAATGCACGGCGACCCCTCCATAGCGCGCAGCCAGCTGTTCGGCGCGCTCGAATGTGCGGTTTGCGACGATGGACGTCCGCACGCCCTGCGACGCGAAGGACTCGAGCGCCAGCTCCGCCATCTCGCCGGCGCCCAGCACCATCGCGCGCCGTCCGGCGAGCGATCCAAAGATCTGCTTCGCCAGCTGCACGGCCGCGGAGCTGACCGACGCCGCGCCGCGCGCGACGGCCGTCTCATTGCGCACGCGGCCGGCGACGAGCAACGATGTTTGGAACAGCCGGTTCAATACGGCGCCCGACTGTGCGCGACAGGTCTCCCACGCATCACGCACCTGGCCGTGGATCTGCGCCTCGCCGAGCACCATCGAATCGAGTCCGCTGGCGACGCGGAAGAGATGCGAGACGGTCTCGCGGTCGCGATACACGTAGCCGTACGCGGACGCCTCTTCTCCCGGCCCGAGTCGCGCCGAGAGTACTGCCCACACGTGCGGCGCGACGTCTTGCTCGTGCTCGACGGCGTAGACCTCCGTACGATTGCATGTCGAAAGCAGGACCGCCTCCCGAGCGCCCGACGCATCGCTCAACGCGTCGAGCATCGCCGCTGCTTCGCTCGACCTGAAGGCGATGCGCTCGCGCACGTCGAGCGACGCGCCACGATGATTGATCCCGACGACGGTCAGCGCCACGCGCCGAGCCTCTCGGAAAAACGGCCGGAATCAACGTCGGCGAGGAAGTCGGGGCCGACAAGCTGCTCGGCAGCCTCACGCCATCGGGCGCGCTCGCCGCGATCGAGCAGCGACCGTCGCAGCTCGACGAGCGCCGCCACCGCGCGACCATGGCGATCGTCGACGATCCGCCCGACCACGTCGCGAATGCGCATCGCGGCGGCCGGTACGCCGCCCGCGCTGACCGCGATGACCAAGTCGCCATGGTCTCCGCCGGCGCGGTGAACCGCCGGAATCGTGCACGTCCCCAGCTCGGGGACGTCGGCGACATTGACGAGAATTCCATTCGCGCGCGCGTCTTCGGCGACGGCGGCGTTGATGCCCGGTGTATCGGTCGCCGCGACGACAAAGTTGATGTCGGCGAGCTGGCCTGCGTCGTATTCGCTGTGCGTCAGTCGCACGCGCGAGTTCGCGAGCGCCAGGGCTTCGAGCCCCGAATCAATCGACGGCGCGACGACGTGGATCTTCGCTCCCGTCGCAGCCAGCGACTGCGCCCGACGCAGCGCGACCGATCCGCCTCCGACGACGAGCGCCGAGATCGACGAGCCGTCGAGGGTCACCGGGAAGGCGCTCACAGAAATTGCCCGGCCGCTGGACTCACGACGCGAAATGCCACATACAGAACGAGCACGGCCGCGAAGGCGATGCTCGAGTATTTGGCTGCCCGCTGCGCCTGCCACCCTCGTGCGACTCGGCCGATCGCGATGCAAGTCACGGCGAGCCACGCCCCGCCGCCCCAGAGGATCTGGAGCAGGTTGAGCTGGTGATAGGTGACCGAGTACGTCGAGGCCAACACGATGCCCAGCGTCAGCCCGAGCCAGCCGGCGATCGCCGCCAGGTGATTGACGCGATCGAGCGTGGCGAGCGGCGGAAAGAACCGGAAGAGGGTGCCGAAGCGACGTGACTTGAGCTCGCGGTGCTGCACGAGGTACATGATGCCGGCCGCCGCCGCCGTCGCGAACGCGGCGATGCCGATGAAGCTCAGCGCGATATGCGCGACGAGCCACACTCCACGAACGCCGGGAGCGGACTGGCCGGGACTCAGTCCAATGATGTTCGCGCAGATGGTCGGAATTGCGGCCAGCGGGGCGGCGATCAGCGTCAGGCTGACGTCGCGCGCCAGTAGCTCAACGACCAGGAGCGTGAGCGCCAACGCAGCCCCGGCGAAAGACAAAGCCGGACCCAGGCCGGTCAGCGGGACGGAGCTCGACCGGAAGGCGAAGGCCATCAACGCGGTGGCGTGGGCCGCCACGCCGGCGGCCAGCAGTCCGAGCACGCCCTTGACGGGCGCCGTGACTGGACGCGCGATCGGCACCGCGGCCAAGGCCGCGGCGCCGATGTAGCACGAGATGGCGATGAAATGGGCGATCGCGATCATGTCGGATCGCCCAAATCTACTGCAACGTCAGAGCTTAGGGCATCTTTGCCGCTATGCGCACCGCCGCGCCCTGCTCGATTTTCGGCTGCGCCTGACTGATGACGATGGCCGTCGCGCCGTACTCGGTGACGCGGAGCACCTGCGCACGCCCAATCGAGATCTCAGGCAATGCCAGATCCCTGCCCTCCGTCGGCTTCTGCCGCGGCTGGTAAAGCTCGATCTGGTCGCCCGCCGTGAGATTGTCCCGGCGTGAGATGTCGATGACGACGTAGCGCTGTATCGTGCCGAACACCGGCTCCCCGGCGACCCAGCGAACCATGCCGCGCATGCCGTTGGGAACGGCCGTCGGACGGCCGGAAACGATCGCCGCCGACGTGTCGAGCGGAATCAAAAGCTGACCTTCGAGCACCTCGTCGAACATTCGCACGACGCGGCCGACCGCGGCCTCACCCGGCTCCGCCGGACGCGGGACTTCGATCACGCCGGTCGGAATCACGATCTGGCCGAAATCGGTCAGCATCGGACCGAGGCGGTAGGCGAGGTACAGCTTGCGACCAGTGGCCGTATCCGGTTGTGCGACGAACACTCGGTCGTACAGGTGCATGCGCGAGCGATCAGCTGTCGCGATTCCGGGCAACTCGGCGCTCTCGACGATGTACCCGTGCCGACTCGGACCACCGTCCTGGTCGACCCAGGGGGCGGCGACGTACTCGCCCGTGCGCACGACTGATGTCGGTGCCTGGACAACGTTGACGACCACGACCGAATCGCGGGGCGCCGGCTTTGGCGCTGCGGCTTGAGGCATTATTGGCGCGACGGGCGTCGGTGCGGGCTCACTCGGCGGAGTGACCGCGACGACTTTGGCCGGCTCGCCAGGAAGCTTGAGCACCTCGCCTGGATAGATCCAGTGAGGATCCTCGATGACATCCGTGTTCAGCCGGTAGACTTCGGGCCAGAGAAACGGATCAGCGAGGTACAGCTTGGCGATGTCCCACAGCGTGTCGCCGCGCTTGACGGTGTGCGTCTTTGCCGCGGGCGCTGGTGCCTCTTGGGCTTGCGCCACGGATGAAACGGTCGCGCTGAGCGCGAACGACAGGGCAAGTCCACCGCACAGCGATAACCGGCGGCTCGGACCGCGGACGGGCACGAGCATGGATCGGCTCCAGGCGATTCGTGAATTCTTACGTCAACCGGCGGGCCAACGGCGCCAGCCTCTGCGGGTTGACGACTCGCCGCGGTTCGGGGAAACGGTGCCTGGAGGACGGACGACGGGCGATGGGCGACGGGCGGACGTGCTAATGCATTCTGCACGTGCCGACGGTCACACGTGTCAAGATTTCTGACACGTTGCCCATTCACTGTTCACCGTCGCCCATCGCCCATCGCCCATCGCCGGCCGTTAGAACGGCAGATCGTCGTCCTCGTCGCTCAGCGCGTTCGGGAAATCCTCGAAGTCGTCGGACGCGCCGCCGGCCTTGGCCTTTTGCGCCGCGGCTGCTGGACGACGCGCGCCGCCCTCGGCCCCATCAAAATCACCGCCGCCGCCTCGACTGCCGAGCATGATCAGCTCGCGCACGTTGATCTCCGTGCTGTAGCGCGTCTGACCATCCTTGTCCTGCCACTGGCGGTATTCGATGCGCCCTTCGACGTAGAGCTTGTCCCCCTTTTTCACGTACTTCTCGACGATGTCGGCGAGCTGGGAGCTCTTGGTGTTCCACACGACGCAGCGATGCCACTCCGTTTTCTCCTGCTTCGAACCGGCCGCGTCGTTCCATGATCGGCTCGTGGCGAGCGAAAAGGTCGCGACACGGTTGCCGCCCGTCGTGGACCGCACCTCGGGATCGTTCCCGAGATTTCCAATCAGCGTCACTTTGTTCAAGCTACGGCTCACAAATTCCTCCTGGCGAGAGAGAGCGTGACCTCGCCGCACACGGTATGATCCAGTCCGTGTCGACGCGCAAGCGATTCCCCGCACGCCGACGTGTTGTATTGCACCTGCGCCGTTCCCCCATCCCTGCTCTGCTTCACACACCAGCCAACGTCAGCGTGCGCCGCAGCACGATCGCGTCCTCGACGGGCCGCCGGTAATACCGTCGACGACGCCCCACTTCCTCGAACCCGCGCGACGCATACAGCTCGCGCGCCCGCTGATTCGAGTCACGCACTTCCAGGAACACCGCGGAGATCCCGCGCGCCGCGGCTTCACCGAGTGCCGCGTCGAGCAGTGCGCGTCCAACGCCATGTCCCCGCTGATCCGGCGCGACCGCAATGTTCGCGATCTCGCCCTGGTCGGCGACGAACCAGGCCACAACATAACCGAGCACACCGCCCGCGTCACTGCGCGCGCAGGCGAAATACACCGAGCGACTGTCGAGCGCTTCTCGAAATGAGCGCAACGACCACGGGTCGCTGAACGCGACGCGTTCGATCGCGGCGACGGACGCGAGATCGTGAACCGTCGCCGGCCCAATCGCCACGTTCATTGCGTCGACAGTGGAACGCCATGGACGGCTTCCCAACGGACCTGCGCTTCCGCCAACCGGCCGTAGGCGGGTTCCCATGCGCTCACATCGACGGAGCCGCCGCGTTCCACGAGGTGCACCAGCTTTGCCACGGCGCGAGCACGCGGACTCGCGCGCACCGCGCCGGCGATGTCGGACGGCGTAACGATCGCCGCGCCGACCGACGCCGCGAGCGTCTCGACCTGGTCGGCGGCGACCAGTCGAGCCGGCTCGATTTCAACGATTGCCTCCGAGCGGTCGACGTCGTACAACGCCACGTAGAACTCACCTCGCAACGCGTCGAGCGCGGCGACGTATCGTCCCGGCGGAAGGGTCGTCCCGCCGACGAGCAATGCGAGCGACGAGACCGCGTACAACGGCGTGTCCGTCGCCATCGCGATGCCTTTCGCGATGCTCGCGGCGATCCGCAGACTGGTGAAGCTGCCCGGACCGGCGCCGCACACGACTCGTTCCAGTCGCGAGATCTCCGTCCCGGCTGCCTCCAACGATTCGGCAACGGCCGGCATCAGCCGTTCGTGCAGCGCATCGCGCATCACAGTCCGTCGCTCGGCCAGAACGCGCCCGTCGTCGAGCACCGCGACGTCGCCGTCGTAGGTCGACGCGTCGATCGCCAGCGTGATCATACGACGTGACCGCCCGCGTACAGCAACCGTCGGTCGGGTCGCTCAGGAAGGTGCTGCAGACTGATCGGAACGTGCGAGTGCGGCAGCCGGTTTCCCGCGTGCTCCGGCCACTCGATCAGCACGAGCGCCTCCTGCGACAGGATCTCGTCCCAGCCGAGGTTCGTCAGCTCATCGGGTGAGCGGAGACGATACAGATCGAGGTGGTAGACGGGTGAGCGCGGTGCGGCGTACTGGTGCACGAGGGTGAACGTCGGACTCGTGACGTCATCGGTGACGCCATAGCCGCGGCAGATTGCTTTGGCGAGCGTGGTCTTTCCCGCGCCCAACTCGCCCGTGATCGTGACGAGGAGCGGAGCCTGCGCGACATGGCCGAAGCGCTCGCCCCACGCGACGAGTTCCGCTTCATCGAGCGCGAGATGTCCCTTGTCCGCCAGCGGCGGGATGATGGGTTCGTGCGTCATGGATCATCGACCCCTGCTTGCGACCGCCGCGCCTTGCTTGCCGGATGACTCACGGCGCGCACGCACCTCGAACAGCTGGTCGCGGAGCTGTGCCGCGAGCTCGAAGTCCATCGCCGCCGCGGCTTCGCGCATCTGCTCCTCGAGCAGCTTCTCGAGCGATTCCATCTCCATCACCGCATACCCGCGCGCCGGCTCGGCGACGCGCTTCCCTTCGCGTTCCGTGCGCGCGTCGGCGACCCGTGTGATGAAGCGGACCTGATCGATGCTCTTGCTCACCGACACCGGTGTGATTTGATGCTCGCGGTTGTACGCGGTCTGAATCTCACGCCGCCGGGATGTCTCCTCGATGCACCGCTGCATCGAGCCGGTCATTCGATCGGCATAAAAGATCGCGCGGCCGTGGAGGTGTCTCGCCGCGCGTCCCACCGTCTGAATGAGGGACCGGTCGCTGCGGAGAAACCCTTCCTGATCGGCATCGAGGATCGCCACGAGGGACACCTCCGGCAAGTCGAGTCCTTCGCGCAACAGGTTGATGCCGACCAGCACGTCGAACTCGCCGAGTCGCAACCCACGCACGATCTCCATGCGCTCGATGGCGTCGATGTCGGAA
>Ga0105245_10002599_pt1 | contig 16267 bp, 12 predicted proteins | sample KBSM54metaG_FD_81523 | JGI IMG/M metagenome (GOLD analysis project Ga0105245, IMG submission 81523) | Miscanthus rhizosphere microbial communities from Kellogg Biological Station, Michigan, USA - KBS M5-4 metaG | ecosystem: Host-associated > Plants > Roots > Rhizosphere > Soil | place...
CGCTGCGGCCGCAGCGGGAGGCAGGTCGAGCAGCACGAAGCGATGGCGGGGGCTACGTCGGACCAGTTGCTCGCGATACGCGCGTTTCAGAGCCGAACAGGCGAGCACGGCCCCGGCGGGTTCGATGCCGGCGGCCAATTGCGACAGCCGCTCCAACCACGGCGCGCGGTCCTCGTCGGTGAGGGGCTGGTTTTGCGCCATTTTCTCGCGATTGGCGGCTGGGTGATAGTCGTCGGCATCGTGGAATTCGAGGCCGAGGCGGTGCGCGAGCGAGCGCCCAATGGTGGATTTACCCGAACCCGTGACGCCCATCACGATCACTAACATCCGCGATCCTCGTTTCCTTCGTGCAGTGGCGGTGATTGAAATCGGAGCGGCGCCTCGGCCGCTTACTGGGGGCTCTCCACCAACCAGATATTGCGAAACTGAAGCGCCATGCCGTGCTCTTGCAGCATCACGGGTCCAGTGGGGGCCTCGCCAAAGCGCGCGGCACCGCCGGTCGGCGGATCGAGCTGCATCTGGTCGTAGATGCGGACGCCGTTCAGATCCACCGTTGCATTCGCGGAGGCGATCTTCTTGTTCGCGGCATCGAAGCGCGGCGCCGTAAAATCGATGTCCAGCGTTTGCCAGGCGAGCGGCGCTAGCGCGGCGCGGATCTTGATTTTGGCTGCTGCAGGCGTGCAGTTGTCGAAGCCGCCGCCCGGGGACTTGTCGTAGAGCCCGTAGACTTCGTTGATGTTCGACTCGTAGCGCCCCTCGAGCAGGACGCCGCTATTGGTCGGTGAACCGATGGTGCGATATTCGAGGTGCAGGTGGTAATCACCGAAGTTCTTTTGAGTGATGATGCCGTCCGCGCCGGGCACCACCTCGACCGCGCCGCCGTCGACCAGCTTCCAGCCCGCGGGCCCTGCCGCTTGAAGCCAATTGGTCGCGTCCTTCTTTGCCCAAGCGTCGAGGTTCGTGCCATCGAACAACACCACCGCGTTGGCGGGAGGCGGCGCGCCCAGCGTTTTCGACGCGTGGTCGACATAGGTCAGGGAGAACTGTTCGGCGGCGTTTTGGCCGGTGAATTGCCCCGATTCCAAGGTGGCGGACCAGCCGCCGCCCGTGAAGGTGACGCGGTTGTTGGCTGCCGTGCCCTTCAAGATCGCGACAGGCACATCGGCGGGGACGTCGAACGCGTGCAGCAACGCCGCTTGGTAGCCGCCGGTGACGAGCGGCACGATCTGCGCAACGTAGGTACCGCCGCCGCCCGGCGCTTGGTAGTCGCCCATGGCGGCGTTGTCGATCGCTGGATAGTAGGTGATGGCTTTGCCGTCGCTGATGGCGGGAACTCCGCTGGCCCAGCCGTTGGTTGGAATGTCGCTCGTGCGCGTGTTCGGCGCGCCAGAGACACCGAGTGAGCCCGCTGCTCCTCCGCTGATTGAGCCTCCGCTCGCCACGTCGCCGCCCGTTGCGCCACCGTTCGGCGCGCCGGCGTTGGTCGCGCCTCCGCTCGAGTCGCCGGCGATAGCCGCAATGGGCGAGCCGCTGCTGGAACAACCCAGTTCGAGCGTGCAGGTTGCCGCGAACAGGGTGAGGGCGACCGAAGCAGCGTTCGAGCGTTTCATGGGTACCGTCGGGTAATACCCGGAGCCACCGATCGGGAGGCGCGCGCGGCGTGCGTGAGCCGTTGCCCAGCGCCGGCTGCCTGCTTTTCGAGCGGAACGGCGATTAACGCTCGTGGACCGCTGGAATCGTTCGCTGCTGACGCTTGCGCTGTGTGCTGCCCCTTGCGCCTGTGCCGGAAGCCATTCTTCCTCGATGGACGGGACGCCGAGCGGTGGGGACCCCGGCGCTGCGGGCGCACCGGGCGGCGGAGGCGCGGGCGGTTCGGTTGCGACTGGGGGTACGGTTGCCGCGACCGCGGGCTCGTCCAATCCGGGTCCGGGCGATGTGGTCGGGCCTTCGGGATTTCGCCACCCGGGAGTGCTCGTCACCCGCGCGCAACTGGAGTTCGTCAAAGCGCGAGTGGCAGCGGGTGCAGAGCCGTGGACCTCGGCGTTGAATCTGGCCAAAGCGAGCAGCTACGGGTCGCTGAGCTACACCGCAAAACCCTGGGCTTCGGTGGATTGCGGCCCGTATTCGATGCCGAACAACGGCTGTTCAGACGAGCAGAGCGACGCGATCGCCGCCTACACGCACGCGCTCTTTTGGGTGATCACCGGTGACGAAGCGAGCGCCAAGAAATCGATCGAGATCATGAACGCGTGGTCCGCGGTGCTCAAGACTCACACGCTGAGCAACGCCCTGCCTGAATCCGGCTGGACCGGGTCGGTCTTCACGCGCGCCGCGGAATTGATGCGCTACACGTATGATGGCTGGTCGGCGGCGGATGTGGCGCGCTTCCAGCTGATGCTGACGACGGCGTATCTGCCGATCACGATCGCCGGTACGGCCAACACCGCGGGCGGAAAATACGGACTCACCGCGAACGGCAACTGGGAAGCGGTGATGATCGAAGCCTCGGCGGCCATCGGCGTGTTCACGGACGACCGAGCGACGTTCAACACGGCGCTCGACATGTGGCGCGCGCGAACGCCGTCCTACATCTACCTGAAGAGCGATGGTGCGCTGCCGGTGAACCCGCCCGGCCCGAAATACGACGCCACGCAATTGCAGACCTTTTGGGGTGGCCAAACGCAGTTTCTCGCTGACGGCATGGGCCAAGAGGCGTGTCGCGACTTTCATCATTTGGAATATGGCTTCGCTGGCCTGGTCGATACTGCGGAGACAGCGAAGATCCAGGGGGTTGACCTGTACGGCGAGCAGGCCGAGCGAATCGTTGCCGGCTTGGAATTCAACGCCTCCTTTTTGGTTGGAGCGCCGATCCCGAGTTGGCTGTGTGGAGGCGTGCTGCAGTTGCAGTCGGGGCACAGCTGGGAAATTGCTTACAACGAATACGCGAATCGGCGTGGGTTGTCTTTGCCGAACACGCAGAAGTTCATCGCCAAGATCCGCCCGACCGACGCCGACCACCACATGGTTTGGGAAACGTTGACTCATGCCGAGGTCGGCGCGGTGGGTTTCCAATGAGCAGCGCCGAGCGCTACGTGGCTCTGCGAGACCGCGTGGCGGTCGTGACCGGTGGTAGCGGCGTCTTGGGCTCCGAGATGTGCCGCGAGCTTTCAGCAGCCGGCGCGAAGGTGGCGGTGCTCGGGCGCGACCAGCGCAAGCTCGAGGCGCTCTCGGCGGAGCTTCGCGCCGCCGGCGGAAAGGCCGTTGGCCTCGTGTGCAATGTCTTGGAGCGCGCCTCGCTCGAGAACGCGGCCTCCAGAATCGCCGAGACGCTCGGCCCGTGCGATATCTTGATCAACGCGGCGGGCGGCAATCACCCGAAAGGCATCACGGCTCAGGAGTATTTCGAGTTGGACGCCGCGCCTGCGCACGCGGGAATGGGCTTTTTCGACCTGGATTTGGAGGGCTTCAAGTTCGTCTTCGATTTGAATTTGCTCGGGACCCTGTTGCCGACGCAAACTTTCGCGCGGCAAATGTTGGGGCGCTCCGGTTGCTCGGTGATCAACCTCTCTTCCATGAGCGCGCTCAAACCATTGACCAAGGTGGCGGCTTACAGTGCCTCCAAGGCGGCGGTCACGAACCTGACCCAATGGTTGGCCGTTCATTTTGCGCAAGCGCTCATCCGCGTGAACGCGATTGCGCCGGGCTTCTTCCTGACCGAGCAGAACCGCGCGCTCATGCTCCAGGCGGATGGATCGTTCACGCCGCGCGCGGAAAAGGTCATCGCCCACACGCCGATGCGTCGCTTCGGCGAGCCGCGTGAGCTGCTCGGAGCCCTGCTTTGGTTGTGCAACCCGAGTTTGTCTGGGTTCGTGACGGGCGCGATCATCCCGATCGACGGCGGATTCTCGGCCTATTCCGGCGTTTGACCGGCGCTTTGCCTTCAGCGCCCAAACCCGACACGCAGCCCGATCGCCGTTGACCAACCGAACGGTTCGACGCGTGCGACGTCCCTGCTGCCGTTCTGGTCGCGAACGACCGTGCGCCGGCTGATCTCGAACGCGTCCGCGCTGACGTCGACGCCCAGCCACTCCGACCACCACCAGACGAGCCCGGCTCCTTCTCGGAGAGCGAAGAGCGTGCCGCTCTGAGCCCCTGTACCGGGTGCCGGGTGAGCGAGTGCGGCCCGCGCGCTCCCCAGCGCCGGCTCGACCCGCCCTTCGAACGAAAGGTTCGTGCCAACGAGCGGGACGGAAGCACCGAGACCGAGCGTTGCCCACGCCCAGCTCAGCTGGACTCCCGTGCTGGTCGTGGGTTCGAGTTCGTAGCGAGCGGAGGCAGTCGCGAACAAGAAGCGTGGCAGGAGCTGCCGGGTGATACGGAGAGACGCGCCATAAGCAGACAACGAGTTGCCACTCCCACGCGCGAGCTCGGCGCCGGCCTGGAGCGTCCAGGCTGGACTTCGGGTATCGGGGGCTGCCGCGGGAGGCGAGGGCCGTGCGGGCTCGGGTTGCTTTTTTGGCGCTGGCTCCGGTGGGAGAGCGCGCGCTGGCTCGGCTTCGAAGACTTCTCCCGCCAGAGTCGCGATGACGAGACCGACGGCGCGCCAGCGCTCCACTTCCGCGTCGCTCTCGTTGAATGTCAGGTGACGGTTCGACCACTCCGGGCCAGCCGTGCGGTGCGCACCGACTTGAACTTGCACGGCGCGCCGTTCCGTTCCCTCCCAGGTGACGACGGCGACCATTGCGGGCGGGGTCGCGTCACCCTCGCTGGGCAGCAGACAAGGCACGTTGGCGCGTGAGCCTCGGGTGCACGCTTCGAGCAGCGCCGCCGTGTACGGTGAGCTCGCGTCCGTGGCCGTGATCTCGATGACGATGGCTGCGCCGGGCATGTTCGAGTGTGCGGCGCTCTCGCCGACTTCGCGATTCTGAAAACGGTCGCTCTGAGAAGCATACACGAGGCTTCGGGGCCCGGACATCGGCTGCGCGTGTCCTACCCTACCGGCAGATACCCGGAGTCGGCCGTGGGCAGGCCGCCTGATTGAGAGGCGCTACGGGTATTGGATCCTGCGATGCTTGCAAAAGAGCTGCGCTTGGCGCGCCCGCTTGCGCTGGCGGCGGCGTTCGCCTGCGGGTGTACCGGCAGTATTTCCGGGTCCAACGCCCGCAAAGGGCCGGGCGTTCAGGCTGCGGACCAGCCATTGCTCCGCCGCCTGACTCGCGCCCAATACGACAACACCGTGCGCGATTTGCTGGGGATCACCGGCGACCCAGCCGCGTCTTTCGCCGAAGACGAGGACCAGGCAGGCTTTGCTGCCAACTCGAGCTTGCCGGTGCAAGATCTGCAAGTCGAGCAGTACCAAGACGCGGCGGAGGCCTTGGCGGCTACCAGCGTCGGTTCGAACCTTTCGGCGATCGTTGGCTGCGCTCCCGCAGACTCGAGCGAGGCTTCGTGCAGTGAGTCGTTCATTCGGAGCTTTGGGCGACGCGCCTATCGACGACCGCTGACGACGGACGAGGTGACGGCGTATCTCGCGCTGTTCGCCGCTGGTCGCGCGAATGCCGACTTCGCGAGTGGCGTCGCACTGGTGCTTCGCGCGATGCTGCAGTCGCCCTATTTCCTGTATCGGGTCGAGCTCGGGACGAAGGGCAGCATCGAGGCGGACGGCGCGACGCCGCTGACGAGTTTCGAGATGGCGTCTCGTTTGTCCTACTTCATCTGGAACACGATGCCGGATGCCACGCTGCTGGCGGCGGCGGACGCGGATCAGTTGCGCGACCCCGCGACGGTTTCGGCGCTCGCTCGGCAGATGCTGGGCGACCCGCGCGCTCGTGACACGATGATCTCGTTTCACGAGCAGTGGCTGGGCCTCCAAGGGCTCGGCAGCCTGGAAAAGACCGACCCTGCGTTCACCCCGGAGCTGCGAGCGGCGATGCGTGAGGAGTTCGATGATCTCTCGGACGATGTGCGCTTGGGCGACGGACGTCTCGAAACGTTGCTCGGGGGCAACACTTCATTCGTCGAGCCGCCACTCTTTTCTCTCTACGGCATTGCGGGCCAGGCGCCTGCGAATCCCTCAGCGGTCGTGCAAGTAGCGCTGCCCGCGAACCGCTTGGGCTTGTTGACCAGTGCTGCCGTGCTGGCCACGCACGCGCACGTCGACCAAACGTCGCTCGTGCATCGCGGCGAGATGGTTCGTGAGCAGCTCTTGTGCACTCTGCTGCCGCCCCCGCCGCCGGACGTCGACACGACCCCACCACCGGTCGACCCGAACGTGTCCGCGCGCCTGCGCTTCGAGCAGCACACGAAGAGCCCTGCTTGCGGCGGGTGCCATTCTCAGATGGACCCGCTCGGTACGCCGTTCGAAACGTACGATGCGATCGGTCGCTATCGGACTCAGGATGGCAACCAACCGGTCGACTCGAGTGGCTCGTTGCAAGGCAGCGCGACGCATGACGGCCCGGTCGTGAACGCAATCGACCTGATGCAACGCCTCGCCGTAGACGACACCGTGCGCCGTTGTGTGGCGACCGAGTGGTTTCGGTTCGCCTTCGGGCGCCTCGAGAATGACGGCGATCAAGCGGCGATTGGCGCCGCTTTTCAGACGTTTTCTGAAAATCAATATCGGATTCCGGATCTGATCGTGGCGCTCACCGCCACGCGCGCCTTCCGGTATCGGCAAGCCATCCCCGGGCCGTGAGGTTCAAGAGCCATGCATTCGCGTAGCAAGACTCGTCGTACGTTCCTGAAGGCGCTTGGCTTGAGCACGGCCTTGAGTCCGTTCATTCCCTACCTGGACGGCATGGCAGAGGCGGCTTCAGCCACGTTTCCCAAGCGACTGCTGCTGACCTTCGCGCCCAATGGCACCATCGAGAGTCGGTTTTGGCCGAGCGGTAGCGAGCAAGGCTTCACGTTTCCGCCGGGAGTCATCACCGAGCCGTTGGCGCCGTTCAGGAATTCGCTGATCTTTCCCAAGAACTTGGCGCGCAAAAAGCCCCGCGGCGGCGGCCCTCACGAAGTGGCGATGGCCAGCCTGTGGACCGCTTCGTCTTTGAACGAAAACAGCGCGGGTGGCTTCGATTTCGCGAAGAGCCCTTCAATCGATCAAATTCTGGCCGCGAAGTTGCCTCAGCAGACGCCGTTTCAAAGCCTTGCTCTCTCCGTCGCCCACGACGAACAGATTGGCGGCGATCTCGATGTCAGCACCAAATACATGACCTATTCGGCGTCCAACACGCCGGTGTTGCCCGACCCCGATCCGTATCACGTGTTCAACTCGTTGATGCTGAGCGGCGGCGGCATGAAGATCGTGACGACGCCTGCGCTAGCGGCGGTGCGCGCACAGCGCAAGAGCGTGCTCGACCTGGTGTTGGGGGAACTGAACACGTTGGGTGGCAAGGTGGGCGCGCAAGACCGCGACAAGATCCAAGGCCATATTGCCAGCATTCGCGATATCGAAAAGCGTCTCGAGGCGCCGGCGGTCGCCGCGGTGCCGAGTGGCGCGGTTTGCGCGCCACCGACGCTCAGCCCCGGTCTGGAAAGCAAGCTGTACGACAACGACAGTTTTCCCGATCTGCTCAAGATGCAGAGCGATCTGACCGTGGCGGCGCTCGCGTGCGACGCGACGCGCATCGCGACGCTGCAATGGTCACGCACGTTCAGCATGCTTCGGCACACCTGGCTCGACCCCGCCGCGCCCCAACATCACACCAATTCTCATCTGACCACCGACGACGCAGTGAATTGGCAATACCGGATGAGCCATTGGTACGCCGAGCAGCTCGCGTACCTGCTGAAACAAATGAGTAGCGTCAAGGAAGGCAACGGCACGTTGCTGGACAACAGTTTGGTCGTTTGGGGCTACGACATGAACTACGGCGCCGTGCATCAACTCGAGCCGGCCATCGCCGTGCTGGCGGGTCGCCTCGGCGGCGCCATCAACACAGGAAATACGGGGAGATTGCTCGATTTTCAGTCGAAGTACGATTGGTCCCAGTTGCTAGTGACGATTTGCCAGGCCATGGGCGCGAGTGATGTCACCGTGGTGGGCGACCTCGGCGTGAGTGGGACGTTGCCGGGCGTGTTGAATCCGCAACGCGGTCGATATCTCGAAGGCGGCTTGCCCATGCACCGGAACTTGGGCGGGCTTCGGAAATTCGAATCGCGGGGGGCGCAACGCGGACGGCATCCCGCGATATCTTTGGATTTTAGCCGGCGGCTCGCGACTTGCTGCGGTGATTTAGCGGCGCTTGGGTCGGCGCCGCCTGCTAAGCTATGTAGGTCATGGCCGATCCAGCACGGCGCCGCGCCACGTACGATGACCTCCGAGCGGTGCCCGCTCATCTTGTGGCCGAGATCCTCAACGGCGAGCTTCACACCAGTCCTCGTCCGTCGCCTCCGCACGCTCGCGCCGCCTCCAGCCTTGGAGGCGAACTCTATGGCCCGTTCGACCGTGGTCGTGGTGGACCGGGTGGCTGGATCATCCTCATCGAGCCGGAGCTTCATCTGCATAGCGACGTGCTCGTTCCGGATATCGTCGGCTGGCGTCGCGAGCGGATGCCGGCGCTACCCAAGTCGAGCGCATTCGAATTGGCGCCTGACTGGGTCTGCGAGGTCCTGTCGCCATCGACCGCCTCGATCGACCGAACCGAGAAACTCCCAATCTACGCCAGGGAGCACGTCGGCCACGTGTGGCTCGTCGACCCGCTTCTTCAGACCCTGGAAGTGCTTCGGCTCGACGGAGCTGGATATCGCCTCGTGGGCGCTTGGCGCGCAGAAGCCGTCGTGCAGTGCGAACCTTTCGAAGCGCTGTCGATTCGGCTTGCTGACTTGTGGTCGGCATAACAGCAGATCGGTCCGATTGCGCGCGAGGCGGCCACCGCTATTGCAGTTCGATCGCCCGCCCAGTCGTCGGGTCTCGCGGATCCGTCGGATCGCACAGGATCTCGCCCGGAGTTTCGACCAGTGGCTGACCGGTCACCTCGCTGATCGCGGCGCGCAGCTTGACCAGGAAGCGAGTGACCGCGAGCGACGGATTGTAGTCGCCCGGCTTAGTGCTGGAATGCTGCTGCACGGTGGGCAGGGTTTCGATCGGTAAATAGCCGGGATATCCGCTGTCTTTGATGATCCGAAGCAGGCGCGGCAGATCCGTGTAATTGGGGTTCTGCTTTTTGACGGGGCGCACGCTTTCCTTGACTTGAATGCTGATCGTATACGGCATCATGCGCTCGATATCCACGTATGGATCGGGCGTGGAATAGTAGCCGGTGTCGTTGATGACGCCGACGACGTCCGAGTCGATCATCTCGAGCACGCGCAAAACCTGATCCGAGGACCGCAGCATATCGCCATGGTTTTGTAGCCCCAGCTTGACGCCGTAATCTCTGGCGAACACGGCGCACTCGCGCATGCTTTCCGCCATCCACGTGGCCACCTCTTGCCAGCGCTGTTCATAGCCGAGCGGCACCACGCCGGCGAACAAGCGCACCACGGGCGCGCCCAGGTGCGCTGCGACCTTGCACCACGTCTTGACGATGTTCACGTCGCGAGCTCGCGAATCTGGGTCGGGCTGCGCAAAGTCATTCCGTGCGCCGGTGCCACTGATGGCGATACCGAGTTCGTTCGCCCGCGCTTTGAATTCGTCGAGGTAGCTATCGGGTGGAGCGTCTGGAAATTGCGGGAAGAAATAGCCGGTCGGATCAATCGCGTCGACTTTGTATTTGTGGGCAAAATCCAGCACGTCGAACAAAGTTTGGACGCAGCTCGACTGCTTGCGTGTCTTCGACAGATCGTTGAGGGCCGAATTGAAGCAGTAGGCATTCAAGCTGATGCGCCCAAAACCGCCTGCATCGGGCGCTGAAGCGTGGGCGAACTGATTGGTGCTCGCGCCTCCGCAACCGAGCGAGACGCCCGTTGCCCCGGCGAGGGACACTAGCGAAACGCCTTTGGCAAAATCTCTGCGGCTCAATTTGGGATCCATGGCTAGCTCCGAACAGGTCGCGTGAACGCGGTCGCTCGCTTCATCACGGGCGCAGAAAGAAAATGTCGCCCTTGCCCGTTGCCACGTCGAGCGTGCCCGACATGCCGTCGCCGACGATGATCTGAGCATCCTGATCGCCCGGCGCGAGCGTCGCCACTTGATTGGCTTCGGGACGCACGATGCCGTCGCCGCCCGTCCAGGCGTGGATCGTGAGGCTCGATGCATCGGGAATGCGAGCGGTGATGTTGCCCTCGTTGGTCTTGATGCTCGAGGTGCCGGTGTCCGCATCGCCCACCGTGCCGGCGGTCACGAAGACGATGTTGCTGACGCCGCCCTGAATGATTAGCTGATTTCCCGCGTTTTCGACGTCGATGTCGCCGACCCCGACGTTGATGGTCGCGCCCGGCGCGGCAGCGCTAGCCAGATAGGTGACGTTGCCGTGCTGCGCGTTCACCAGCAATTTGCCGTGAAAAGGGCTCGGCAAATGCACGACTAGGTCTAGCCCGTAGTCGTCGCCTCCGGTGCTATCTACTTGGATAGCGCTGTTGGCAGCTGGCGAAAACGTGAGTGTCGCTTGACTCATTGCGGCTGCGGCGGCGCTCGCACCCGCAGCGTCTGCGGAAGCGATCGCAAACGGCACGGCGCTCACACCTACCGTGCCGGAGCCGGCTGCAGTGTCCACGAAGACGCCGCCGTTTTGGCTGTTGATGATGACGTCTGCCTTCTGACCAACGGTGCCCGGCATCGTATCGAGCGGCATGCCTCGATAGCGGATCTCCCCGACGGTATTGCCGCTGCATGCCGCGCTGACGAGCACGACGAGTCCCAGGGCGCCTCGTGCGCAGAGCAGCGGGAATCGTTCCTTGGTCGTCATCTACAACACTCCCAGCCGAAATGGACCGTCACTGACCGCAAGCATCGAACTTGATGAAGCCCTGAATCGCGCATTCATCGCCGCGAAAATTGCGCATGTCGTCGATTTGCGCGCAGCTCACCTGTGCCCAGACATGACCTGGGCCAATACCGAGGGCTGGCGCGTCCGCGCTCGGCAACACGGTAAATAGGCAAGCGTCGGAGACGTACGGCGCGATGCCGGTTTTGTCGTCCGAGGCGTGCAGCGTGCCCTCGAGCTGCGTGTCGTTCTCGCCGATGAGCACTTGCACCGAGACGTCGGTCGTGACCTCCGAACCGTCCGCGCCGAGACCCGTGGTGATGACTTCGCCCGTTACGCGGTACTTGTCGAGCTCTGGAGCCACGCGACATTTGACGTAGTTCGTGGCCTGTCCGTCGACGGCGTCATCGAAGCTCGCGCTGCCCGTGACGAGCGGCATGCCGAGCGGCGAAATGGGGGAATTCATCTGGTGATCGAGCAATGGGCAGATCGTCGTAGCGGTTCCGCTGAGTGACTTCTCGAAATGCAGCGAAGCCACGCCCTGGGATCGCGGTAAGGCGCCATCGCTGCACGAAGTGAGCAGGAGCAGCGCGACGATTTCAGTTGGCAGCTTGCCGATCATCCGCATTGTCAATACCCGCGCGCCAGCGAAATCAGGCAACACGTGCACTGCCTGCTGCGAGGAACGAGAGGGAATCTCGAACGCAATGAGGCTCGTCTCCCGCCCCCAAGCGCGTCGGACAGACCTCCCGTACGTGCGCACTTTGGTTGGCTGGTGGAGATCAAGCAATGATTCATGTGAGGTTCGTGGCGCTGGTTGTTGTGCCGGCGCTGCTGATGACGACTGCCGCGCAAGCGCAAACCGCCGCGCCCGGGACGGCCGCCAACCCAGGGCCGAGTACGGCGCTCCCACAGCAGGACTCGCCAGCCGCGAGCGTGCCGCCAGAGTCCCGTGCTGAGCCTGAACCGCCCTCCCGTCCTGTTTCGACGGCGCCCGCCGTCCAGTCGGTGCCAGTTCTAGCCACTGCAGCGCCTGGCGTGCAAAGCGCCTGGCGCACGAAGCTCTACGGCTTCATCGAGTTCGATGCAGCCCACGACACGACGCAAGCGTACAACGACCTCGGCGGGTGGGGCAGCACCGCCCTGCCGCTCGCCTATACCTACGCGGGGAGTCATGGGCGCACGCAGTTCACCGCGCGCAACTCCCGCTTGGGTGTCTTCGTCAACGCGCCAGACTACGGAGGCGTCCGCTCTTCAGCCACGCTCGAAGCCGATTTCATGGGCAACCAGCCGAGTGATGCGGCCGAGTCCGCGCTGATCACGAACGGCGCATTTCGGCTTCGAGTCGCCAGCCTCTTGCTGCAGACCGACTACGTCGATGTGCTCGCAGGTCAGGCTTGGGCCTTGTTCGGCTTCGAGCCGTTCTTCTTGCCTGCGTCACCCTTTCTCTTGCCCGTACCTGGTGAGGTCTTCAAGCGCGACGCTCAGGTGCGTGTTTCACACACGTTCAAGAGTAGCGGCGTCGATTTCGAGATCGGCGCTTCGGCAAACCGGCCGCCGCAGCGAGACTCGGAGGTTCCGGATATTCAAGCTGGCCTCCGTCTCGCGCTCAACGGTTGGCAAGGGATCCACACCCCTGGCACGGACGGCCAACGCCTCGTCGGGCCCAGCCGATCGCCGGTGACGATTGCCGTATCGGGGGCCGGGCGTCGCTTCCGCACGACCAACTTCCAGGGCACCGCTGCCGGTACTTTTCCGGACCCGCGCTCCTCCGATTCGGCAACGGGCTACGGCCTCGTCGCAGACGCGCTGATCCCCGTGATCCCGGCGGCATCGGCCGAAGATCGCGGCAATGCGCTGACGCTCACCGGTCAGTTTTCGACCGGTACCGGCTACGCGGATCTCTTGGGCGGCCTCGTGAGCAACGGCGGCGGACCTGCGACGCCGAGCGCCGCGTACCCCGCAATCCCGAATTCGCCGGACAAGTACGCGCCCAACATTCAGTCGGGCCTCGTCACCTTCGACAACACGGGCAACCTTCACACCATCGACTGGCAAACGTTCCTCGTCGGCCTGCAGTATTACCTTCCGCCCTCGGGGAGAGTTTCGATCTCCGGCAACTTTGCCCAGGCGCACTCGGGCAACGTCGCCAAGTGGGCCGACCCTGGCCAGGTCTCTTCGATCTACACGAAGACGCGCTATTTCGACGCAAACCTGTTTTGGGACGTCACGCCGGCGATTCGCACCGCGCTCTCCTACCAATACCTCGAGCAGCAGTTCGCGCATGGCGACAAAGCTCACAACGTGCGCACCGAGCTTTCGGCGTTTTTCTTCTTCTGAGCCCTGCCTCTCCCTGGGTACCGAGTATGTCTCTCTTCAGTACGACCGAATCCCTTTCGTCCGGCGCGCCCCTCTCCCTGCACGAAGATCGATTGTTCGCGAGTGATCCGACACAGCGGGAGATCGCTCGGCGGCTCTATCGAGTGGTACGAGGGCTGCCCATTTTGAGCCCTCACGGTCACACTGAAGCCCGCTGGTTCGCCGAAAATCTGCCGTTTTCCGATCCGAGCGCGCTGCTCATCATGCCGGATCATTACGTGTATCGGATGCTCTACAGCCAAGGCGTGGATCTCGAGCGTCTCGGCATTCCACGCGCGGATGGTGCGCCCGTCGAGGACAACCCGCGCACTATCTGGCGCGTCTTTGCTCGGCATTGGCCGCTCTTTCGGGGCACGCCTTCGCAGTTGTGGATGAGCCACGTCTTGCATGAGGTGTTCGGCGTGCGCGAGCGCTTGACGCTCGCATCAGCCGACCGAATCTACGATCAGATCGCCGATTGCTTGAGCAAGCCGGCGTTCCTTCCGCGCGCGCTCTTCGAGCAGTTCAAAATCGAGGTCTTGGCGACCACCGAATCACCGCTCGACCCGCTTACGCATCACCAAGCCCTGCGCGCATCGGACTGGCGCGGTCGAGTGATCACCGCGTACCGCCCGGATCCTGTCGTGGATCCGGAGTATGCGGGCTTCAGTGAGAATGTCGCCGAGCTCGGTCGCTTGACCCGGGAGGACACCACCACGTTCGCCGGCTACCTGTCCGCGTTGATGAATCGCCGGGAGTTCTTCGCGGGGCTCGGGGCGACCTCGACTGACCACGGTCACCCCTCGGCAAACACGGCGGATCTGAGCCGCGCGGAATGCGAGGCACTTTTTTCTTCTGCCTTATCGGGTACTGCTACGGCGGCGGAGGCGGAGCTCTTTCGAGCGCAAATGTTAACCGAGATGGCGCGCATGAGCGTGGAGGATGGTCTCGTGATGCAGCTGCATCCGGGCGTGCTGCGCAACCACAATCCCAAGCTGTTTCGCCACTTCGGGCGCGACCGCGGTGCGGACATTCCCATCGCCACCGAGTACGTGAAAGCCCTGAAGCCGTTGCTCGACCGCTTCGGCAATGACCGGCGGCTGTCGCTGATCGTGTTCACCGTGGACGACACGAGTTATGCCCGCGAACTTGCGCCCCTCGCCGGGCACTATCCGGCGCTCAAACTCGGCCCCGCCTGGTGGTTTCACGATAGCCCGGAAGGAATGCGCACTTACCGCAAACACGTGACCGAGACCGCCGGGTTCTACAACACCGTCGGCTTCAACGATGACACCCGCGCTTTTCTGTCCATCCCCGCGCGGCACGACGTCGCGCGACGCATGGACTGCGCTTTCCTCGCTGAGCTCGTGGCCGACCACCGCCTGGACGAAGACGAGGCTTTGGAGGTCGCGATCGACCTGACCTATCGCTTGCCGAAGGCGGCTTACAAGTTGTGAGTTTCGGCGCGAGGCCCCCTCATGCGCGTCGGCATGTCCCCGCGCGACGGCCTGCTCGTCTGGCGATCCGGGAATAGCTAAGAGCTGCGGCGCGAGTGTTCGGTCCGAGGCAAAGCCCGGAGGGAAAGGCGCGCTCTACGTTCGAAAGATTCAAGGAGAAGACAATGACCAGTCGTTTAGATATCCGTACTGCCGTGCGATCCTTTCAGCGGGCGGCGCTTGCACCCCGGCCCCTATTTGCGTTCGCCGTGGCTCTTGGCGCCTCCTCACTCTTTGCTTGCGGCTCATCGGATACACCAGCGAAGCCAGCTGGCAGCGGAGCAACGGCGGGCACTTTCTCGTCCGCCGGGACATTCTCTTCAGCGGGTACGTTCTCGTCTGGCGGGACGTTCTCGTCTGGTGGTTCGACCGATGCGGGTGGATCGAGCGACACCGCGGGCAGCGCGGGCGCAGGAGGGCATAAGCCAGCTGGCCCGAAAGATCTCGGCTCTGCGTGCAAAGCCGGGGAGTGCCTGATTGCCCCTCAAACTTGTGATCTCACCGTCACGAAAGGGGAATGCACGATGCCCTGTACGGTGGACGCGGACTGCGCTTCGGTCAGCGGCGAGATCTGCGCGATGGACTCGATGACTTGCCGAAAGGGTTGCGCGGCGGGTGGGAAGTGCCGCAACGGCTATGTGTGTGGCGACGGCGCGTACTGCGTTCCTGGCGCTGGTGGCAGTGGCGGCAGCGGCGGCGCGGGTGGCGGCGACACCGGCGGCAGCGATACTGGCGGTACGGGCGGCGGCGATACTGGCGGCACGGGCGGCGGCTGACGCGCGACGACGGTGACGGCTCGCCTGGAGTGAGTGGGCCGTCATTGCCGCTGTTGATGAGGGCACCGCCGCGCTCTCCGTATTTCCTACATGCTTTCACGTAGCGAGTGGTGTTGCCTCGCTTCGCGCGTAGGATTCGAGATCTGGCATCTGTAACTGATCGAGTAGTGCAAGAAGCCAGCTCGTCAATGAGCTGGCTTCTAGGTCGATGAGGCAGTTGCTAGTCCTCGGGTAGCGGTTGCCCTTTGGTCTCGGGCGCCCAAATCAAGGCGACGAGTCCGAGCAGAAACACGAAGGACAGGATGGTCGCTGATTTGCGGAATGGTTCGGCCACGCCGCGGTCGAGGAACCATTGGTTCATGCTGACGAGCAGCACTGGGAAGCCTGCGGCCAAGTAGCGAACCGTGTTGTAGCAGAGGCCAATGCCGGTTCCGCGCAACCGGGTGGGGAAGAGTTCGGGAAAGTAGATCGAGTAGCCGCCGAATACGGAGAGTTGCGCAAAGCCCATCAGCGCCAACATCCAATAGGCGTCGTTGACCGTGTGCAGGGCGTTGAAGACGTAGATCGTGCTCGCTAGGCACAGGCCGAACGCGGCGGCGAACGCGACGCGCCGCCCGACGTACGTGGCGACGAACGTGAAGCTCAACATGCCGCAAAACGAGCCGAGGTCTTGCGTGGCCGTGCCCCAGCCGCGGACACGGTCCACGATCATTTGGGGTTCACCCTTCAGCGCGGCCGAGATCAGCTCCGGCGAAAAGAAGCCGATGCC
>Ga0105245_10002602_pt1 | contig 16260 bp, 5 predicted proteins | sample KBSM54metaG_FD_81523 | JGI IMG/M metagenome (GOLD analysis project Ga0105245, IMG submission 81523) | Miscanthus rhizosphere microbial communities from Kellogg Biological Station, Michigan, USA - KBS M5-4 metaG | ecosystem: Host-associated > Plants > Roots > Rhizosphere > Soil | place: Michigan...
AAGGATTTTTCTGCGGAGTGGCCGCCGTCTACGCCGGGGTGACTTACGCCTGAGAGTAGGGTGAAATCATTGCGTAGGGGTTCGGCTAGTTTGAGGTAGGGGCTTAGTTCGTAGTCTTTGCCGGTTTGCTGGGGGAAGAAGTTGGTGGGGATGAAGCCTAGGGGGACGTTGATGGCTACGAAGCGGCGCGGGGAGGCGACGGTGGCTGCGACGGCTGCGCTGGCGCAGGCGGGGGTCATTGCATCGAGGAGGGGGAGGGCTAGGCATACGCCTGCGCCGCGGAGGAAGGTTCTTCGGGGGATGGATTTCATAGGGGTTCTCGATTTGTCATGGTGTGCGTGCTCGCTTAGGGAACGTTCCGTTCGGTAAAACGAACCGTACGGAGTTCGAGGGCAGATCCTTCCCTCGCTGTCGCTCGCTCAGGATGACGGTGCTATTCTTATCTTCGTGCGAAGGTCTCACTTTCGGTTATTGCATGGATTAGCGTTCTTAATCCGCCGCCGTGTTCGTCGGCCTGGTGGATGATTTCGGTTACGGGTTGGCGGTCGCTGAAGCCTAGTTCTCTTCCGAGGCCGTAGGTTAGCAGTTTTTCGGTCAGGCAGTGTGCGAAATCGCTGCGGCGCTGGAGGAGGAGTTTTTTGAAGTCTCGGATGTCGGTAAAGGTTTGGCCGGTTGGGAGTTGGCCGCTGGCGTCTACTTTTGCGCCTTGAATGACGTTGCCCCAGCCTTTTTCGGCGTTGGTGACTTTCCAACGGAGGTACGTTTCGCGGTAGTCGCCGATGGGGTCAAAGCTTTCCATTGCGAAGCCGGGCGGGTCGATTTTTTGATGGCAGACGCTGCAACTGGCGACTTTGCGATGGGCTGCGAGTTGTTCGCGGACGGTGGTTGCGCCGCGGATGTCGGGTTCGATGCCGCCGACGTTAGGGGGCGGCGGGGGTGTGGCGTCGCCGAGGATATTTTCGAGGACCCATACGCCGCGGATTACGGGAGAGGTTGTGGTGCCGTTGGCTGTGACTTTCAGGACGGCGGCTTGAGTGAGAACGCCGCCACGAATGCTGTCTGGCGGGAGTTGCACTTTTCGCATTTCGATTCCGCTTATGCCTTTGATGCCGTAGTGCTGGGCCAGTCGCTGATTCAGCATCGCCCAGTTTGAATCGAGAATGTTGTCGATCGGGAGATCTTCTTGGATTAACTGGCGGAAGAAACCTTCGCTTTCGCGGACCATGCTTACGCGGAGCAGTTCGTCGAATTTGCCATAGAGCTTTTCGTCGGGTGTTGTGTCGTTGATCTGGCGGAGGCGAAGCCATTGGCCGGTGAAATCGGTTACGAAGGCTGTGCCCTTTGGATCTTTGAGCATGCGTTCGACCTGGGCGTGGAGAATTTTTGGGTCGTGCAGTTGGGCTTTGGCGGCCAGATCTAGGAGTTCCTGATCGGGCATTGAGGTCCAGAAAAAGTAGGAGAGTCTTGAGGCGAGTTCTGTGTCTGAAATGCGCTGGGTATCGGGGCGGACATCTTCGCGCATGTAGAGGAAATTTGGCGAACAGATGACGGCTGAGAGTCCTGCGCGGATGCTTTCGCTGAAACCGCGGCCTGCATCGAGGCGGCTTTTTATCAGTGAGAGATATCGCTGGACTTCGGCTTCTTCGACCGGGCGGCGGAAGGAGCGGGGCATGAAGGCGCGGAGAATTTGTTCTGCGTCGCTGGCCGTACCGCTGGTTAGTTTTGTGTCGCCAAGCAGGCGTGTGTAACTCGGCGGCGGCCACTGGTCGATCAGCGGGCCGGTAAATTCTACTTCGCCGAAGCCGATGCCGGGATGTTTTGAGCCTTTTTCGGGTTTGATCCAGGTTGGCAAGCCGAAGACGAAAAACTGGACGGCGCATTTTGCGTCGATTACTGCTTCGAGTTCGAAGGTCTTCGGTTCGGGACCTACGTCGAAGTAGCCTAGATTTTTTGAGTTGGGGCCGATGGCGGCGAAGTTTGACGCGGTGACGGTGAAGAATTGCAGTTCCTGGGTATTCGCCGCGGCGGCGGTGAAGCGGACTTTATATCGGCCGCGCGCGGGAGTGCGGTGGGCTCTCGTTGCGATCTTGGAATAGTCGCCCTTGTCCGTTGTTGAAATGACGACGCGCCCATCGACGTAGCCGAAATCGCCGTTTTCGATTGCTTTGCGCAATTCGCCGGCGGGGTCGACTTTGAATGTTTCGGTTTTTGGTTTTTCGCCGACGAGAGTGGCGGTATCAATCGCGAGGCGCGCGGCTTCGAGGTAACACTGCATCTGCTCGGTTGAAACGGCCAGGGCTTCGCCGTTGTTGTCGAAACCGCCTGCTTGTTGATCGGCAGGGAGTAAACTTTTTAGCTCGATGTCGATTCCCAATAGATCGTGAATGGTGTTCTCGTACTCCTGGCGATTGAGGCGGCGTTGGACGACTTCGCGGCGTTTGCGATCGGCTTCGATTAAGCGCGGGCGGATTGTTGTGAGGAGCGCGTCGATGTCTACCCGCGCCGGTCTGGCCTTTTTAGGAGGCGGCATCTCGCCTTTGGCTACTCGGTCGTAGATTCGTGTCCAGAGGTCGATCTGTTCTGGTGAGGCGATTGCCAAATCGATTTTACCGAGGTCAAGGCCACCCTTTTTTGTTTCGTCGTCATGACATTCCGTACAATTTCGGGAGAAAAATGCGGTGGTTTGCCGGCTAACTTCACCCCCCTGCTCAGCTTGCGCTGTTCCGGTGAATTGGAGAACTCCTACGACAAGCAACAGAACTCGCAATGTTGAAGGATAAAAGTGCATATCAGTTCACCACCCAATACAGCCGCAAATGCCCGTGGTTGCGGTTGATTAAAACCGTTTAAAACCTCACAAGAATCCCCACTTTTTTCTTGCTCCGCAGGCCGTGTTTGCGGAAACTGGCGTTTTGTATGTTTGTGGGTGTTGGGTGCATATCGTCCCGTTTATCACAGGACCGACTCTTCGCGCCGTGACTGCGGCGCATTTTGAACGCATCGGTTTGCTCACGGTCAGGCTGCGCCAATGAAGTGATCGCATCGGCGTGCTGGCCTTGGGATGATTTTCGTCGAAGGAGAACCATGAAGCGCTCTGAATCTTTGTTAAAGCGTTTTTCGCGCTTTGGCCGCGCGCGGCGGGCTCATCGCGTTGTCGATTCTGTGGTCAAGGCAACGGCTGAGGCGCTGGAGCAGCGGCTTATGCTAACGGGCACGCTTTCCAGCGACATTCGCGTGACCGGCGAGCGCGATTTTTACAGCTTCGACTTTGCTACACCTAAGAAGATTTATTTTGATGCGCTCACAAACCAAAGCCGCCTGCGCTGGTCGCTTGATGGGCCGACGGGCAATATTGTCAGTAATCGGCTTTTCACGCAATCTGATTCCATTGACGTCAGCAATCCGGTCATTTCAGTTCCGGCTGGGACTTATTCTTTCACGATTGACGGCGTGGGTGATTTCACGGGGGCGTATCAGTTTCGAGTGATCGACCTCGATGTCGATGCCGCCCCGGTCACGCCGGGTACGCCTATCAGTCATTCACTGCTACCGGGCAACGGAACGGATGCTTACAAATTCGACGCCAACCCCGGTGATACTTTTACTTTCGACAGCGTCTTCAGCACGCTCTCCAGCGCGCGCTGGCGGTTGATCGATCGCTTCAACAGGGTGCTCTTCTCAACCGCTCTGGACACGGATGTGCCGAATGTGCAGCTTACGGCAGGTGGCACTTACACCTTGCTTGCGGAAGGGCGGATCACCGAGACTGCGGCTAGCGGGAATTATTCTTTCAATGTTAATTTCCTGGGTAATACGCCCATCGTTCCGTTCACGGGTACGGCTCTTACGATTGGCAACACGATCAGCAGCAATATCAGCGTTGCGGGCGAAGTTGATCCGTACACTTTTACACTCGCAAATCCGGCGCGGTTGAATTTTGATGCGTTGGGCGATTTCGCGAGCGTTCAATGGTCGCTGCTCGGGCCGGCTGGAACACTAGTTAGCAATCGCGGTTTTCAAAACTCTGACTCGTTTGATTTTGGTAATCCGGTGCTGGATCTGCCGGCTGGGAATTATCAGCTCAATGTCTCGGGCAACAGTGCAAGCGCCACGGGCGCTTATAGTTTCCGTTTGCAGGATTACGCGAATGCCACGGCGGTTACGCCTGGTACGCTGGTGGGTTCGAACCTCAACCCAGCGACGGAAAGTGATCTTTACAAATTCAATGTCGCCGCTGCCAACAGCCAGTTTTATTTCGATACGGTCACGGGAATCGGCAACGCCACCTGGCGGCTGATCGATCCGCTGGGCAATGTTCTCTTTGATAATGGCTTCACCACCGATCACGATACGATGAACCTCACGGTGCCGGGCACTTATTCGATCGCCATTGAAGGGCGGCGCAACGCGGGCGTGGGATCTGTCCCCTATACTTTCAACGTCGTTCCCGTCACTCCCAGCAGCACACCTTTGACGATCGGCGCGGCGGTGAACAGCAGCATCGGCGTTCCTGGCGAAAGCGACGATTACACTTTCAACCTGGTTGTTCCGACGCGCGTCGCCTTTGACGTTCTGGGCGATTTCGCCAACTTCACATGGACCCTGATCGGCCCAGGCGGCGCAACGATCGTCAGCGGCCGCGGCCTGCAAAACTCTGACTCATTCGATTTTGGCGTTCCCTATATCGACCTTACTTCCGGCGCATACACGCTGACCATCGACGCCACCGGCGATGCCACTGGCGCCTACAGTTTCCGTCTGCTCAATTACGCTTCCGCCACAACCATTACTCCTGGCACCCCTGTTATTGATACGCTTAACCCAGCGACCGAGACCGATATTTTTAAACTGAATGTCGCTGCTCCCAATGGCAAGTTTTATTTCGACGCGACCGGCAGCACCAGCAATGCGACTTGGCGGCTGATCGATCCGTTCGGCAGCATCGTCTTTGACAACGGGCTTACAACCGATGTCGATACGCTTACGCTGGCTCAGCCGGGAACTTATTTCCTGGTTGTCGAAGGGCGTCGCAACGCTGGCAATGCGTCGGCTGCATATTCGTTTAATGTTGTTTCTGAAGTGAGCAGCAGCACGCCGCTGACGCTCGGCAATACCATCGCTTCAAACATCGCGAACCCGGGGGAAACTGACGACTATACGTTTACACTCGCAACTCCGACGCGCGTGGCTTTTGATGTTCTTGGCGATTTTGGCAACTTCACGTGGACTCTGGTCGGCCCTTCGGGAGCGAGATTCGTCAACGGCCGCGGGCTGCAAGGGTCGGACTCATTCGACTTTGGGGTTCCTTACATCGACCTGCCCGCCGGCGCGTACACGCTTACCATCGACGGCGGAACTGATACGACTGGGGCATATAGCTTCCGCCTGCTGAATTACGCGAATGCCACGACGATCAACCCCGGCGTCGCCGTGAGTTCTTCGCTTAGCCCCGCCACCGAAACGGACCTTTATAAATTTACCGCCGGGGCCAACAGCCGGTTCTACTTCGATGTGACCACCGCTATCAACAACGCCACCTGGCGGCTGATCGATCCCTTTGGCAACATCCTCTTCGACAGAGGCTTCAATGCCGACAACGATACGCTGACCTTCACCCAGCCGGGAACTTATTTCGTGGTGATCGAAGGGCGGCGCAATGCCGGTGTCGCTTCGGTGCCTTACGCGTTCAATGTTGTCCCCGTCGCTCCTTCGAGCACGCCTTTGACGCTGCAGACAACCGTCACCAGCACAATCAACGTCCCCGGCGAAAGCGACGATTACACCTTCACTCTGCTCAGCCCCGGTCGGGTGGCGTTTGACACGTTTACCGACAACGGAAGTCTTCAGTGGAGTCTGACCCCCACCATCGGTGCGACCATTGTCAGCAACCGAAGCTTTCAGGGTTCAGATTCATTCGACTTTGGCACTCCATACATCGATCTTCCCGCAGGGTCGTATACGCTGACCATTGACGGTATTGGCGACTTCACCGGCGCTTATAGTTTCCGGCTTCTCAATTACGCCAACGCCACCTTTGTCGCCCCGGGCACGCCGGTCAGCAGTACGCTGAACCCCGCTACTGAAACCGATATCTACAAGTTCAACACGGTTGCCCCCAACAGCAAATTTTATTTCGACGTCACGACCGGCATCAACAATGCCACTTGGCGTCTGATCAATCCATTCGGGAATATCATTTTTGACACAAACTTCAACACCGATGTCGACACGCTCACTCTGGCGCAGCCGGGAACCTATTTTGTCGTCATTGAAGGCCGGCGAAATGCCGGAGCGGCGTCGGTGCCTTATGCATTTAATATTCAGCCCGTATCGCCATCGACAAAACCGCTGATTCTGGGCACGACGGTCAACAGCTCAATCAGCGTGCCCGGCGAAAGCGACGATTATACGTTCACGCTCGCCAGCGCCTCCCGCCTGGCGTTTGACGTATTGGTTGACAGCGGCAACTTCCAATGGAGTCTGACGGGTCCCGGCGGCGTGCTGGTCAGCAACCGCGGGTTCCAGGGATCCGATTCTTTCGACGGCGATCCGCGCCTCTTCCTTGGCGCAGGCAACTATACCCTTACCATCGACGGCGTCGGCGATAACACTGGCGCGTACAGCTTCCGCGTGCTCGATCTCGCTACGGCAACCGCCGTCACCCCCGGCACGCCCGTCAACAGCAATTTCAGCCCCGGCAACGAGACCGATCTTTATAAATTCACCGTCGCTAACGCCGGCGATACGTTCCTGTTCGACTCAACCTCGCCAGGCATCAACGGCACTTGGCGTCTGGTCGATCCGCTTGGAAATGAACTGTTCGGCGGAGGGGCCAACCTGGTAAACGATCAGGGACCCTTGGCGCTAAACCTCGCGGGCGTCTACACGCTGATACTCGAAGGCCGGCGCAATGCAGCCGCGAACCAGTCTTACACCTTCAACATCGTCGCCCAGGGCAATACACCGCCGACACCGATCACCGGCACCGCGTTGACGCTTGGCAGCACGATCAGCGATAGTATCTCGGTCGCGGGGGAACTTGATGATTACCAGTTCAATCTTGCCAACCCCGCGACGCTTTACTTCGACAGTCTTTCCAACGACGCCAGTCTCCGCTGGACGCTTCGTCGGCAGACGGGTCTGATCGTAAACAACCGGGCATTCAACGCATCCGATTCGGTTGACATTGCCGATCCGCAGCTTGTGCTTGCCGCTGGGGCTTATCAGCTCACCGTATCGCGATCGAGCGGCACGGGCCCGTATTCTTTCCGTCTATTCGATCTGGCGACTGCTACCCCGCTCACGCCGGGTACGCCCGTGGTCGGCACGCTGAACCCCGCCGATGAAACCGACGCATATAAGTTCACCGCCACCGCCGGTAACAAATTCTTCTTTGACGTTCAGGAACGCACCGGCGCGGGCAACGCACGCTGGCGATTGATCGACCCCAACGGCAACTTCGTTTTCAATAACGCCGATTTTAACACCGTCAACACGGACATCGACACGTTGGCCGTGCCCGCGACCGGCACCTATACGCTGCTGATTGAAGGAAGATTCAACGATACCGGAACCGCGACTTACACTTTCAATGTTCAACCCGTCACTGATTCCACAACGCCCCTGACACTGGGCAACGTCGTCAACGGCAATATCTCGCCCACCGGTGAACAGGATAACTACACGTTCACTCTCGCCTCTGCCGCGACGCTGATTTTCGATTCGCTCACCACTGACACGCGCCTCCGCTGGAGCCTGGTGGGTCCTAGCGGCACGGCTGTCAGCAACCGCGGATTTAATAACTCCGATTCGGTCGATATTACCGACCCGCAGATTCGCCTGGCGGCTGGGAGCTACACGCTGACGATTGATGGCGTTGGCGATGAAGTCACGGCCTATTCCTTCCGCCTAAGCGATCTTGCCGCCGCGACGACGATTACGCCCGGCACTCCGGTCGTCGGCACGCTTAATCCAGCGAACGAGACCGATATCTATAAGTTCAACGCCACCGCCGGGAATACCTTCTATTTCGATGTCCAGGCGCGCACCGGCTCGCCGAATGCCCGCTGGCGAATAATCGATCCCGCCGGCAACTTTGTTTTCAACAACGCCTCGTTCGGCGATATCAGTTCGGACGTCGACACGCTTTCAATGCCACTTACCGGCACGTACTTCCTGCTCGTCGAAGGGCGATTCAACGACGCCGGTGGCGCCGCGGCCACCTACACCTTCAATATTCAGCCGATCACCACTTCTTCCACTCCTCTGGTCATCGGCGCAACCACCAACGGCACGATTTCCTTCCCCGGCGAATCCGATATTTACACCTTCAACCTCGCCGCCGCCGCAAATCTCTACTTCGACCAACTCGTCAGCAATTCCGGCAATGTCATCCGCTGGAGCCTGGTTGGACCTGGCGGCACGCTGGTCAGCCTGCGCGGTTTCGACAACTCCGATTCTGTCGATATCGGCGATCCGCAGCTTCACCTGCCCGTGGGAAATTACACGCTTACGATCGACGCGACGGCGGACAATGTCCCCAACTATTCCTTCCGCCTGCTGGATCTGTCCACCGCCACACCCATCAGCATCGGCGTGCCGGTGGTGAGCACGCTCAATCCGCCGATGGAAACCGACATGTACAAGTTCACCGCGACCGCCGGTGATAAATTCTATTTCAACGTCCAGGAGCGCACCGGCGCAACCAACGCCCGCTGGCGGTTGATCGATCCGAATGGCAACTTCGTCTTCAATAATGCGAGCTTCGGCGACGTCAGCAGCGATATCGATACACTGACTGTTTCCACCACCGGCACCTATACGCTGCTTATTGAAGGACGCTTTAACGATACGGTGAACGGCACTTATACATTCAGCATCCAGTCCGTGAGCGACACCACGACGCCATTGGTCCTCGGCGCAGTCACCAACGGCAACATCGCGACCATCGGGCAGATGAACAATTTCACGTTCACTCTCGCCAGCCCGGCGACGCTTTATTTCGATTCTCTCACCGATTCTTCCACCCTGCGCTGGAGCCTGACCGGCCCGCCGGGCACGGTCGTCAGCAACCGAGTCTTCGATAACTCTGATTCCGTCGACATCGGCAATCCGCAAATCCGCCTTCCCGCAGGCAGCTATACTCTCACGGTCGATGCGACAGGCGACATCACTTCCGCATATTCCTTCCGCCTGTTTGATCTGGCGACCGCGACGCCTCTTACCAAGGGCGCGCCCTTCAGCAATACCCTCAACCCGCCGAACGAAACCGATGCCTACAAATTCCCCGCCTCGGCCGGCGATCAGATTTTCTTTGATGTCCGCGCCCGCACGGGCGCAACCAACGCGCGATGGCGCTTGATCGACCCCAACGGCAACTTCGTATTCAACAACGCCAGCTTCGGCGACGTCAACAGCGATATCGATACGCTTACCATGCCGCTGACCGGCACTTACACGCTGCTGATTGAAGGCCGGTTTAACGACGCCGGTGGCGCTACCGCAACTTATACCGTCAACGTTCAGCCGGTCATCGATGGCATCCTTCCCGTCGTCGCCGGCGGATTCTTCAACGTGGATATCGGCCCCAATCACCAGGTGCAGTTCGCGTTCAGCCAGGATGTTTTCGCGAGCATCGACATCGGTGATTTTTCGCTTATGAATGTCAGCACAAACACGCCTGTCGCACTTTCGGGCGTTACCTACGATAAGCAGAACAACATCGCGACCGTTTTGGTAGGCCACACGCTTGACCAGGGAAATTACCGGATGACGCTCATTGCCAACGGCATTAACGACGCCTTTGGCCACAAACTCGACGGCAACGCTGACGGTGTCGAAGGAGACAACTTCACCTTCGATTTCTACTTCTTCCCCGGCGACGCGAATCAGGACCGCAATATTAACTTCACCGACCTGGTCGCGCTTTCCCAGAATTATGGAAAAACCGGCAAGCTCTTCTCGCAGGGTGATTTTAATTATGACGGAACGGTCGGATTCGCCGACCTGGTCGCCCTTGCACAGCGATATGAAACTACTTTGGCGCCCGCGCCGCCGCCCGGACCTGCGGCCCCGGTGGGCTCGGCGATCGTATCGAACGGCCCGGTGCAAGTTTCCGCTCCCGCACCTGCTCTGGTTAAAACTCCGATAACCTCGGCCGTCAAACCCGCCGTGCCAGCCGTCAAAACGCAGGTTTTGACTGCGGTGCCCCCGACACCGGTGAAAAAACCGTTTTCGGTCTCGCGCATTTCTTCAACGGTATTGGAAGTGCCCACGCGGCCCGTAACGCAGAAGCTAAAACCTGCAAAACACTGACTCTAAGCGGCTCATCTGTTTTTTTGCACAACTACATGACCGCGCGCTATGGTCTGCCCTACAATGGACGGTCCAAAAGCGCGAGGCTCAATGTCTGAATCTAAATCATTGCGTTCACTGATACTCCGATTCCCCCGTCTGGCGGGGGCAATTTCCCTTTTATTGGCTGCCGGTTGCAAGCCGCCGCCGCAGATGACGCCGCCGGTGCGACCGCCCGCCGCCGTCACGGTCGCGGCGGCGATTTCGAAGGATGTGCCATTCTATCTCGAAGAAATCGGTAAAACGACCGCATTTGAATACGTTACCGTGCAGCCGCAGATCTCCGGGCAGATCAAATCGATCCATTTCGTTGATGGCGTTGATCTGCACAAAAAAGATCTCCTCTTCACCATCGACCCGCGCCCCTTCGAAGCGGCTTTGAACCAGGCTGAAGCCAACACCGCCCAGCAGACCGCCGCCCTGGTCTTTGCAAAGCAGGATTTCGCACGCGCCGAGGAATTGATCGCCACCAAGGCCATCTCGCAGCAGGAGTTTGATCAGAAGAAAAATGCCGTCGCAGTTTCCGAGGCCCAGGTGAAAGCCGCCGACGCCGCCGTGCGCATCGCCAAGCTTAATCTTGAGTATTGCGAAATTCGTTCGCCCATTGATGGCCGGGCGGGCCAGCGATTGGCGGATGTTGGAAACATTGTCAAGATCAACGATCAGCCGCTGCTCATCATTCAGCGGTTGACTCCCATTTACGTCGATTTCACCACCGGCGAGCAAAATCTCAAAAGTGTTCGCGAACATCTGGCCAAGGGCACTCTGAAAACCAATGTCTGGGTGCCGGGCGACGATCAGCCCCACACCGGCGATCTCACTTTCATCGATACCAACGTTCAAAACGGCGCGGGCACGATCAAGCTTCGCGCGACGCTACCGAATGACGATCATCATTTTTGGGCGGGTCAGTTCGTTAATGTTCAACTCGTGCTGGAGATGAAAAAGGACGCGGTGCTGGTGCCGATGCAGGCGATTCAGCTCAGTCAAACCGGGCCTTATGTGTTCGTTGTGAATAAGGATGCCGCGGCCGAGTTGCGCCAAGTTACGCAGGGCCAGCGTCAGGGTGATTGGATGGTGATCGAAAAAGGCGTCGCTCCAGGCGATCGCGTGATCATCACCGGCCAGATGCTCGTCGCGCCGGGCGCAAAGGTAAATGTTCTTCCGCCACCGCAGGTTGCCAAGTCATGACTACCACTTCCGAGCCATTTATTCGCAGACCCGTGATGACGCTGCTCCTGACGGCGTCGGCGATTTTGTTTGGCGTGCTGGCGTATTTCACGCTGCCGGTGAATGACCTGCCGGCCGTCGATTACCCGGTGATTCAGGTGAATGTCGCCTATCCTGGTGCAAGCCCGCAGACGATGGCGAACAATGTGACCACGCCTCTCGAGCGCCAGTTCATGCAGATTCCCGGGCTCGAACTGATCACCAGCAAGAGCACGCAGAGCACGGCGAGTTTGCTCTTGCAGTTTTCGCTATCGAAGAGCATCGACGCGGCGGCGACGGATGTGCAAACCGCCATCTCACAGGCGACGGGCTTGCTGCCTGCCGACCTGCCCAGCCCGCCCACTTTCAGCAAGACCAACCCGAACGATCAGCCCATTCTCTATATCGCGCTCAGCAGCGATACGGTCACCGCAGGCCAGCTTTATGACTTGGCCACGACGCAGGCGGGCCAGCGCATCAGCATCATCAGCGGTGTCAGTCGCGTGCTGGTCTACGGAAGCAAATCCGCCATTCGAATCAAGGCTGATCCATCTGCCCTGGCGGCGCGCGGACTAACGGTGGACGATCTCGCCGCTGCGATCCAACAAGGGACCAGTTCCAAAGGTGCGGGGCAATTTGACGGCCCCAATCGCACATTCCTTCTTCAGCCGCAGGGCCAGCTCGATTCAGCGCAGGCGTACGAAAAGCTCATCATCGGCAGGCACGACAACGCGCCGATCTTTTTGAAAGACGTCGCCCAGGCAACCGATTCCGTGCAGGACGAGCGCGTGAAGATGCGATTCTTCGTGCGCGGGCACTCGATTCCCAGCGCCACCGTGGTGATCGCGGTCTTCCGCCAGGCGGGGGCGAATGCAGTGGAAGTGGCCGATGCGGTGAAGTCGCTTTTGCCCACGGTGAGCACGCAGTTGCCGCCATCGGTGACGATCACGCCGATTTACGACCGCTCGCAGACGATCAAGAACAGCGTTCTTGACGTGGAAGAGACGCTGCTGATCGCGTTTATCCTGGTCGTTGTCGTCATCTTTATTTTCCTGGGGCGCGCCACCGATACGCTCATTCCGTCGGTCGCATTGCCGCTTTCGCTGCTGATTACGTTCGTCTCGATGAAGATTCTCGATTACAGCCTGGACAATCTTTCGCTGATGGCGCTGACGTTGGCGATCGGTTTCCTGGTGGATGATGCGATCGTGTTTCTGGAAAACACGGTTCGGCGGATGGAGACATTTGATGAACCGCCTCTAACCGCGGCGATCAACAGCGCCAAGGAAATCAGCTTTACGATAATTTCGATGACGCTTTCTCTTGGCGCGGTGTTTTTACCGCTGGTCTTCATGAGTGGCCTGATTGGCAGAATTTTCCGCGAGTTCGCGGTGACCATCATTATTTCCATCGTCGCCAGCGGGGTCGTTTCGCTCACGCTGACGCCTCTGATGTGCGCGCGATTGCTCAAGGGCCGCGGGAAGGGTACGAAGAAGACGCTGATGGAGCGGGTCTTTGGCGCATTTGAAAAGCGCGTGCTGCGGGTCTATGGGAATTCACTCTGGTTTTTCCTGCGGCACAAGTGGGTGTCAGCCTTATTGTGGGTGGGGTGTATCGCCGGGACCTTTTATCTTTTTACCGTGGTGCCCACGGCGTTCCTTCCCCGGGGTGACAGCGGATTCATGATGGGCGTGATGATTCAGCAGGAAGGAACATCGCCGGAGAAAATGCGCGAATACCAGGTGAGCGCCGACCAGGCGATGCAGGCCAATCCAGCCGTGGACGTGACATTCAGCGTGACGGGGCTAAGCCAATTCTTTCCGCCTAATTATGGTTTTCTTCTGGCCTTTTTGAAGGACAAAAAGGACCGCGAACCGATTGACAAGGTCGCCCCAGAAATCGGCGGCGCGGTCATGGGGTCAATCCCCGGTTCCATCGCGGTGCTTAATCCGCAACCGGTACTTCAGCTCAGCACCGGTGCGACAGCCAACTTCCAGGGGCAATTTTCGTACACGATTTCGGGGCTCGATCCGAACGAAGTATATGGGGTTTCAAATCGTTTGATCGGGAAGCTGCATGAATTCACTGGATTTTCGTCGGTGAGCTCCGACCTTTTCATGAATACGCCGGGCTTACGCATCGACATCCCGCGCGAGCGCGCAATGATGTATGGCGTATCCGCCACTCGAATCGAAAACCTGTTGCGCAACGCCTATTCGCAAAACTACGTCTATCTGATCAAGAAACCGGACGACCAATATCAGGTCATCATGGAGGTGAAGGATCAGGATCGAAAGCAGCCTGAAGATCTGCAAAAACTCTACGTGCGCAGCAACGATGGAAAAACACAGGTGCCGCTTTCAGCCGTTGCGACATGGAAGCCGCAGCTTGGGCCTCAGACAGTCAATCACACCAATCAATTCACCAGCGTGACGATTTCATTCAATCTGGTTCCCGGCACGCCGATCAGCAAAGCAACCGATTTCATTGAAAGCGCCGCCAAGGACATTATTCCGCCCAACCTTCGCGGGCAATTTCAAGGAGAGGCGCTCACATTAAAAGAAACGATGAGCAGCCTGACGATTCTGATGGTGCTGGCGGTTTTCGTCATGTATGTGATTCTTGGAATTCTCTACGAGAGTTTTATTCATCCGATTACCGTGCTTTCGACGCTGCCGACGGCCATGGTTGGCGGGATGGCAACGCTGTACCTCTTCGGCGAAGAAGCCTCACTCTACGCGTTCATCGGCCTGTTCATGTTGATGGGCATCGTCAAGAAAAACGGCATCATGATCGTCGATTTCGCCGTGCATCGCGTGAACCAGGGCGAACGCGCCGATCAAGCAATTCACGATGCCAGCATGGACCGCTTCCGCCCGATCGTCATGACAACGCTGGCCGCCGTCATGGGCGCGGTGCCGATCGCTTTAGGCTGGGGCACCGACGGCGGCACGCGCAGGCCTCTGGGCCTGGTGATCGTCGGCGGATTAATCGTCAGCCAGTTGATCACGCTCTATGTCACGCCCGTCATTTATCTTTACATGGAACTGTTCCAGGAGAAAATCCTAAGCCGATTCGGCTTTCTGCGAACCCCCGATGAAACCACCGGCCGCGCGGGGGAGTTGGCAGTTGCGAAGGTGGCGGATGATAATGGCGCGAATGGGAATGGACATGACTGAAACTAATGACCGGACGCTTGAAACTGAAAAACAAAATCAATTTGAACGACTACTTCGCCGCAGAGTTTTAGCGGCAGCGATTCTCGCGGGCACATTTGCATTAACGGGCTGCACAGTAGGCCCCAACTATCACCCCCCCGCCACCACGACACCCTCCGCCTGGGGCGAGCTTAGCGAAACCGGCGCAGCCACGAGCCCCACGACCCGCCCCGCCAGCGGCACGCCGGTCGTGCAATGGTGGAAGACGTTTGAAGATCCCGATCTGAATTCGCTGATCGACCGCGCCGTCGCTTCCAACCTCGATCTCCGCCGCGCCCAGGCGCGCGTTCGCGAAGCCCGCGCCCAGCGCGAGTTTACTCACGCTGATCTCTTCCCGCAGGTGAACACGATCGGCTCATACAGCAACACGCACACCCCGCTCGGCGGATTTGCCCAAAGTCCGTCCGGATCCGCCCCCAGCGGCATCGGCGATCAGAATCTCTTCCAGGTCGGTTTCGACGCTTTATGGGAAATCGATGTCTTTGGCGGTGTTCGAAGGTCCGTCGAAGCAGCCGATTACGACCTCATGGCCGCCGTCGAAGATCAACGCGATATCACCATTACCCTGCTGGCCGAAGTCGCCAGAAATTACGTCGATCTCCGCGGGTTTCAACGCCGGCTCACAATCGCCCGAGAAAATCTCCAGGCCCAGCAGAGCACGCTCGATCTGACCAAAAATCGCCTTAAGGCAGGCGTCGCCACCGATCTGGACGTCGCCCGGGCACAGGCTCAGGTCTCATCCACAGCGTCGGTCATACCAACGCTCGAAACATCCGCCCGACAATCGATCCATCGACTGGGCACATTGCTCGGCAGCGATCCCATGTCGCTCTCTAACGAATTAACTCCCACGAAACCCATTCCAGGCGTGCCGCCGCAATTGCCCGTCGGCGTACCCTCTGAAATCCTCCGCCGCCGCCCCGACATCCGCCGCGCCGAACGCCAACTCGCCGCCTCAACCGCGCGCATCGGCGTCGCCACGGCCGACCTTTTCCCGAAATTCTCCCTTACTGGATCGCTAGGCCTCGAAAGCGCCAGGTCTAACAATCTGTTCGACTACGCCAGCCGCTATTATTCCATCGGCCCAAGCGTGAGCTGGCCGATTTTCGACGCCGGACGAATTCGCTCGAACATTCGCGTGCAAAACGCGAGAGAAGAACAAGCCGTCGCCGTCTACGAGCAAACGGTCCTCAACGCGCTTGGAGAAGTGGAAGACGCTCTGGTCGCCTACAGCCAGGAAGAAGCGCGCCGCCGCACGCTCGAAGACGCCGCCGAAGCCAACCGCCGCGCGGTCACCCTCGCCCAGCAGCTTTACGGCGCAGGCCGAACCGATTTCCTAAGCGTTCTCCAGGCGCAACGAGATCTCTTCGCTACGCAGGACGCACTGGTGCAAAGCACACGGACCGTCTCAACAAATCTTGTAGGTCTTTACAAAGCTCTGGGTGGTGGTTGGGAAGAAATCGAGCAGGGAGCGAAGTAG
>Ga0105245_10002603_pt1 | contig 16259 bp, 11 predicted proteins | sample KBSM54metaG_FD_81523 | JGI IMG/M metagenome (GOLD analysis project Ga0105245, IMG submission 81523) | Miscanthus rhizosphere microbial communities from Kellogg Biological Station, Michigan, USA - KBS M5-4 metaG | ecosystem: Host-associated > Plants > Roots > Rhizosphere > Soil | place...
CGGATGGAAGGCATCGGAAACGCCGATGTGGTTGTAGGTCTGCCCGCTGACTTCGGCAGCCATCATGAAGGAGAACACGCGCGTCATGTTGGCCTGGTAGGCCAAGGCCACCAGATCGAACATCAGGTTGAGGTGCTGGTCGAACGCAATCGGCCCGCCGGCGGGCGCGTTGGGAATATCGACGTGCGAGAGGTCGCGAGCTTCCATCTTCTGAATGCGCCGCTCGATCTCGCGCACGCTTTCCAGGTAATCCGAGAGCATGGCGTTATCCGATGGCCCCAGCACGCGCTGCAATTCCTTGGCTTCTCCCCCCACCATGTCGAGGAGCGATACATACTGCTTGGATAAACGCGTGCGTTCGGCGGCGTTATCGCCCTGGCCGAACAGGCGGATGAACAGCTTCCGCGGATCGTTCTCCATGGGAAGCGGAGTGGTGGGCGTGCGGAACGAAATGGTTCCCGCGTAGGAGCAGCCGTAGTCGCGATCGCAGAAACCGCCGCCGCCCTTGCTTTCCGTGGCCACTTCGAGCGATGGAAGCGGCGTATCCTGCCCGATGTGCTGCGCGGCCAGCTGATCCGCCGTGGTGCCGCCATGGGCCTCCTGGCTGATCGCCGGATGAACGCAGGAGAGCCATGTGCCGGGCGAAAGGGCGTGCACCGGGCCCACCGCGGCCTGATTATCAATGTTGCTGAACACCGTGGTCATCGCCTTGTATTTATCCAGCGGCTTCAGGATCTCCCCGAACTCGCCCATGGAGCCGTCCGTGCCTGTGGGAGTCCAGCGGTTCTGCACCGCGCCGTGAGGAAAGTAGATGAAGCCCAAGTGTGGGGTTACTTTCGCCGCCGTTTGCGCCAGCGCAGTGCGCGCGGGAATCATGGCGTCGAGGAGCGGAAGCGCCAGAGCGGTTCCGAGACCTCTCAGGGCCGTGCGGCGCGTCAGGTGCTTCTTGGTGATAAACATTTTCGATGCTCCTTTACTTGGCCGCCACTTGCGCGGGCTCAGGACGTTCCACCACACTCGACTGAAACGCCGGCGCGGCCACGATCCCCATCACAATCGACGAGAACTTATAGTTGCTATCGCGCTTGGCGTCCTTCACAATCTTGCGAATACTGGGCATGTCGAAATACTGAATTCCCCGGCCCAGGGCATACATCGTCATCTTCTCGGTAAACGTTTGCACGAACTGCTCGGGATGAGCCAGAAGCGCGTTTCGCAGATCGCTGGGACCGTTCACCGCGGTTCCATCCACCAGCTTTCCGCTGGTGTCGATTTTCGTGCGGGTGAAGCGGTCCATGGACCGGTAGGAGCCGATGGTGTCGAAATTCTCGAGCGAGAATCCCAGCGGATCCATTACGCCGTGGCAGGCATTGCAGGTGGGATTGGCGCGATGCGCTTCCATGATCTCGCGAATGGTCTTGGGTTTTTCGCCTTCCTTGTTCTCCTTGAAGGCCTCGACGTTGGGCGGGGGCGGCGCGGGCGGCGTGCCCACGATGTTCTCCAGAATGTAGGACCCGCGCAGCACCGGCGACGTGCGGTTGGGATAGGCCGTGACCATCAGCACCGCGCCCTTGCCCAGCAGCCCGAAGCGATTCGGATCCGTGAGCGTCACGCGCCGGAACTGGTCACCCCGGATGTTGTCGATCCCGTAATGCGCCGCCAGCCGTTCATTCACGAAGGTGTAGTTGGCGTTCAGAAGATCCACCACGCTGCGGTCCTCATGAAAGATGCTATCCACGAACATCTCCATCTCGCGACGCAAGGCGGCGCGCAGCGAGCGATCGAACGCCGGGTAGGTAAACGGATCGGGCTCCAGCGCATCCATATCGCGAATCTTGAGCCACTCAAAGGCGAAGTTGGTGGTCAGAGTCCCGGCGCGCGGATCGGCCAGCATGCGGCGAACCTGCTGCTCCAGGACCTTGGGATCGCTCAGCTTGCCCTGTTCCGCTACGGCCAGCAGCGTTTCATCGGGAATGCTGCTCCACAGGAAGAATGACAGGCGCGACGCCAGTTCCGTGCCGCTGAGGCGGTATACGCTGCCTGGCTTCAATCCGGCCGGCGGCAGCTCGGTGCGGTACAAGAACTTGACGCTCGCCAGCATAGCCACCATGGCGTTCTCCACGCCGCCCTCAAACGAGCCGGTCTTCCTGCCCTCGGTGTAAAACTGCATCAGGGATGCGAGATCCTTGTCGGCCACCGGACGCCGGAACGCCTTGCGCGCCAGGTTGGAAAGAATGCGCGCAGCGCACGAGGCCTCTTCTTTGGGATCGGGGGCGCGGCACACGAAAATGCGCGTTCGGCTGGTGGTATCCACGGGATCGCCGGTGGGATTGAACGGACCGTCAACGGTGACGCCCGCTGCGCCCCCGCGTCCGCCGCCCGCTGCTCCGCCTCCACCACCGCCACCGGTTCCCGTACTGGCATAGCCGGTGCCGGCGCCGCCGGGAACGAATCCGAACAGCTCGCCTTCGCTCTCGGCGAAACTCCGCCCGGGAATCGCCGCAACCAGCGTATGCATCCCGGCTTTTAAGTGGGTGCGCCCTTTGGTGTCGACCGGCGTTCCATCCACGGTGAAGACTGCCGGATTGCCGGCCGCGCGCAGCTCGTAGTCTCCTTCATAGGGAGCCAGGTACTGCGCGGTGATGCCACTCCGCGCTCCCGGCGGCAGGGGTATCCTGACGTCCATCCCGCGCAGCGTCGTCTTCACTTCTTTGCTGCTGGGCGGCGTTCCGATAGCCTGCTTCACCACGGCGCGCGCCGCCATGATGTATTGATCCAGAAACGACGGCGACGCCTTCAACGCGGTTGCAATATTGTCAAATCCATCGCTGATATCGTCGGTAGGCAGCAAAGCCGCCGCGTCCACTTCGATGCCGAACAGGTCGCGCATGGCGTTGGCGTACTCGGCGCGATTCAGACGGTGAATCCGGACGCTGCCCGGATTAAGGTTCGCTGCGCCGGACTTATCCAGCGAATCTTCCAGGTAGGTGGCCAGGGAATTGACTTCGGCCAGCGGGGGTCGGGGAACTCCCGGCGGGGGCATCATGCCTCCGCGCAGCTTGCGGATAGCGCGCTCCCATGTCAGCGGGTCTTTTTCAGGGTGGGCGATGTCCAGGGTGTCGAGTTCCAGCTTGGCGGTCTTAAGACGCTGGTTATGGCAACCTACGCAGTAGCGATCGACCAGCGTTTTGTTCGGATTAGCCGCGGCTGCGGGGGGTTTAGAATCCTGAGGAGGGGCGGCCGTCAGCGTGGCTGCCGCCAACGCAGCCAGCGGGGCGAGAAGCAGTAAGTTGCGCATCGTGAGAGAGTGCCAGCCGCATCTATCTTATCGAAAATCAAACAATTCCGCCGAGCTCGCGCACGTGGGCCCACAGACCGCGGTAAGCCGTGAAGATGAACGCATCCGGATCGCCCGCCAGTTGATTCTGAAATTCCTGGACCCCCTTGGCGTCGATCATGTCCTGGGGTCCCTTGCCCTGCTTCATGAGCTTGACCAGTTGATCACGAACCTTAGTAAGGAGATCGAGACTCGCCTGCACCTGGGCCTTGGTCATCACCGGCCCTACGGCGGGAACGATCTTGGTGGTGTCGTTCGCCAGGCGCAGCACAGTACGGTGGGCTTCCTGCATGCCGCCGATCCAGCCGCCTGTCGGGAAGTCGAGAATCGGGAGCCTGCCAGGTTGAACCACGTCACCCACGACAAGAACGTTCGACAGCGGAAAATGCACGTAGATGTCGCCATCGGTGTGGGCCATGGGCATCAGACCGTACTCGATCGGCTCAGCGCCAGACGTAGTCTTGCCCGTGGTGTAGAACGTCTCCGTGGGCCAGGCTTCCTTGGCGCGCGGCGGGAAAATCTTCTTTTCCCAATCGTGAATGATCTCCTGCGTCATCCAAAGTTGCGTGTTCACGTGCGAAACAAGCTTCGCGCCGGCCTTAGCCATGGCGTCGTTTGCCCCGGTTGATTCAGGGTGCCAGTGGGTGTTGATGACCTTTGAAACGCGGCCGGTCATCTTCAGGACGTCCTGAGCGTGCGCGGCTTCGCCGCAATCGACCAGAAGACTTCCATCGGTTCCCGCGAGCGCGACGATGTTGTTCCCTGCTCCCGAAATCAGCGTTACAGAATCAGTCAGCTTGGTGGTTGTGAGGCTCGCCTGACCGAAGGCAGCTCGAGGCAAGGCCAGCGCAGCGGCACCAGCCGCAAGGCTACGGAGGAATGCACGCCGTTGGAATTCAAGGGGCTGGGCTCTCATCACGGTGAATATTGTAGCGCTCACCGCGAGTACAGCGGGCATGCCCAAACTATAATGGGCGGCGGAGGCCACGCATATGAACCGCCGGGAGCTTCTTACTGGAATAGGAATGGGCGCCGCGGCAATTGCCCTTCGCGGCCAAACTGCTAAGGCGACAGCCGCTGGCGTGAAGGCCCTGATTTTCGACACCTTCGGCACAGTTGTGGATTGGCGGGGATCGATTATTGCAGAGGGGAATGCCTGGGGCAAGGCGAAAGGCCTCATGATCGATTGGGCGCATTTCGCGGATCGTTGGCGCTCGGGCTATGCGCCCGCGATGGATCGGGTTCGCAAGGGCGAAATGCCCTGGACTAAACTCGACGATCTTCATCGAATGCTGCTGGAAGACTTGCTCAAGGAATTCAGAATCGAAGGGTTATCCGAGGCAGAAAAAGACCAGTGGAATCGCGTCTGGCACCGGCTGAAGCCGTGGCCGGATTCCGTGGCGGGTCTCACGCGTCTCAAAAAGAAATACACCATCGCGCCGTGCTCCAACGGCAATGTGGCGCTGCTCAACGATATGGCGAAACATTCCGGCTTACCTTGGGATTTGATACTGGGGGCCGAGGTGGCCAGACATTACAAGCCCGACCGCGAAGCATACGTAACGTCGGTGAGTCTGCTCGGACTCAAGCCGGAAGAAGTTATGATGTGCGCCGCGCATTCGGGGGATCTGAATGCTGCGCGGAGCTTCGGTTTACGGACCGGTTTCATTCATAGGCCCAACGAATACGGACCAACGCGGCAGGCGGATAACGCGAAGCCGGGGGATTTCGATATCGTCTCCGAGAGCATGCTGGACCTGGCCGCTAAGATGGCCGCTTAGGCTTCCTGATCGGGCAACGTGCGGGAAGGCGCTCCGCTAAAAGTGAGCCGGGTTATGATGGCTTGGTGACCGGCTCCCGTCTCGGCAAATACGAGATGCTCACCAAGCTCGGTGAAGGAGGCATGGGCGAAGTTTGGCGGGCCCGTGATGAGCAACTCCATCGCGATGTCGCCGTCAAGATCCTGCCGTCCGAATTCGCCCGGGATCCATCCCGCCGAGCGCGATTCGAACAGGAAGCCCGGGCGCTGGCCGCGCTCAACCATCCCAATATCGTCGCCGTGTACGAATTCGGCGAAGAAAACAGCCAGGTCTATCTCGTCTCCGAGCTGGTCGAAGGCGAATCACTGCGCGCGCTCTTGGATCGAGGTCGCCTGGCCACCCGGCGCGCCATCGACATCGCGACGCAGATCGCAGACGCTATGGCCGCCGCGCACACCGCCGGCATTGTCCACCGCGATCTCAAGCCCGAAAACATCATGCTCACCGCGAGCACCGGAGCGATCAAGGTGCTGGACTTCGGCCTGGCCAAACAGACTCTCGCCCGCAATTCCGATGCGACGCTCACGATGGCGGCCGCCACGCAGCCCGGCACTGTCATGGGCACCGTCGGCTACATGTCCCCGGAGCAGGTTCGCGGCGCTAACACGGATCATCGCTCCGATGTCTTCAGCTTCGGCGTGATCCTTTATGAACTGCTGACCGGAGCCCGCGCCTTCCGGGCCGAATCCCAGGTGGAGATCATGAACGCGATACTCCACGCCGATCCGCCGGAGCCCGCTAATGCCGGCGAGATCCCGCCTGCTCTTCTGACCATCGCCCGCCGGTGCCTGGAAAAAAATCCGGAGCAGCGCTTCCAATCCGCCGCCGATCTGGCGTTCGCCTTACGGTCCGTTTCCGGAACCAACACCGTCTCCGGCGTTCAGGCGGCGATACCGGCTCAGCCCGCTCGGCATCGCCCGCGTTGGATCTGGATCTCCACCGCCGTGATCGGCTCCGCAGCCCTTTTCGCCGCCGGATATTACTTCCGGGACCGCACCCTCCGTCGCGAACCTCCGCAATTCCAGCGATTGACGTTCCGCAGAGGACTGGTTCGCAACGCACGCTTTTCCCCAGACGGCCACAGTGTGGTCTACACCGCCTGGTGGGATGGCGCCAAATCCCATACCTTCCTCGCCATCCCCGGCGATCCCGAATCGCGTGACCTCAATCTGCCGGAAGACAGCAAGGTGCTCGCCGTCTCCTCCAACAGCGAAATCGCGTTCCTCGAACCTCCCATTTCGCCCGATGACAACTCCGGCACGCTCGCCCGAGGCTCTCTCTCCGGAGGCCAGATGCGCCCGCAACTCGACGGCGTCACCGATGCGGACTGGTCGCCCGACGGTTCGTCGCTCGCAGTCGAGCGCATCGTCGATGGAAAGGCGCGGCTGGAGTATCCAATCGGCAGAGTCGTATTCACCGCTGCGGGCAAGTACCCGTTTTTCGCGATCCGCATCTCGCCGGACAATAAACGCATCGCCTACGCAACTTTTGCAGGCAACGGCTCGCGAGTCGGCATTGGAGTGATCGACCTTCCCGATGGCAAGCCGCGCACTCTCGGCATCGTCTCCGGCCAAACCGTCAGAATCGACGCCGCCGCCCTTTCGTGGTCGCCGGACAGCAGCGAGATCTGGTTCCGCTCGTTCGATCCCGATGAAGGAGGATCGCTCTACGCGATCGACCTCAAAGGGCACAAGCGGCTGGTCCACCGGTTCCCCGGCTATGCGAATATCTTCGATATTTCCCGAGACGGCCGCGTCCTCCTCCGCACCGAGTCCACTGAGCTCGGCATTCTTGCCAAAGGTCCCGGCGACAAAGGGGAACGCGAGCTCTCCATTCTCGAATCGGGCATCCTGGCGGGCATCTCCGACGACGGCAGCATGATCGCCGCCAGCGTCACCGGCGAAGCCGGCGGACAGAAAGGCAGCATCTACACGCGTAAGTTCGATGGTTCCGCGCCCGTCCGCGTGGGCGACGGGCACGCCTTCATTCTCTCGCCCGACGGGAGATGGATCTCCGGTTACACGGTCGTCGACGGTACGAACCGCCAATTCCGCCTCGTTCCCACCGGCGCGGGGGAAGAACGTGCGATGAACGTTCCAGGGCTGGCGTTAGCCGTACCGCTTGGTTGGGTAGGTGAGGAGCAGTACATTGTGGTCGGCTGGGAAAAGGGCAAGGAATATACCAAATCCTGGCGATGCTTTTACTGGAACGCGCGAACTAGCGAGCTTCGGCCGGTTTGCCCCGAAGGCATTCCTGACGAAGACATGTTCGTGTCCCCCGACCACAAATGGCTGCTCAGTCAGGTCCCCGGTGGGGGACGGTTCGCGTTATACCCCATCGATGGCGGCGAGCCGAGGCCGGTCCCGGGCTTAGATCCGAAGAAGGAATACACCACGAATTGGCGTTCCGACAGCCAGTCGGTTTACGTGATGGCGAACAGAGCGCCGAGCCCTGAGTTCCTTGTCGATAGCCTCAACGTCTTCACCGGCAAGCGCGAGCGCCTGATGGAGGTCCACCCCTCCCGCCCGGTCGCCGAGGTTGAGTATCTCCGCCTCACTCCTGACGGCCGAGCCTACGCGTACAACTACAGCGTACGGCTCTCCGATCTTTACGTCGCCTCGGGACTCAGGTAGGCATCGGGGAGACCCGGCAACGGCGGCCGCAACATACCTGGAAACCATAGAATATGAGAGTGGTTGGGAGATAAATCCGATATGCGAACTCTGCTAACTCTGATCGCACTCGCTGGCGTTTGCACAGCGCAGAAACTTTCCACCCCGGAGCTGTTGCAGATGGCTCGAATGCGTTCCGTTGGATTGGAGCAGGCTCTGCGCGATACATTGGGCTCCGACAACATTCAAAAAGGTACGGCGGCGGCGGGCGAGATGGGTGATTTTGTATTCGCCGTGGCTGCAGAGAAAGGTCCGGCGCTCCAAATTAACAACGAAGCGCCGATCCCCGCTTTTAAGGCCGGTTCCCTATGGGTGGTGCAAAGCCGCCTGAATACGGGGACTGCCTACAAGTACACGTGGATCGCCGATGGGAAACCGATCGGGGGCGGCAACAACTTGCCTGCGTTCGGACCGGACAGCTACGCCAAACCCGGCGTGCCGCAAGGCAAGCTTACCGGGCCCCTTGAAGTCCCCAGCAAGATTTATCCCGGCGTGAAGGCCAACGTGTGGTTTTATGTCCCGGCGCAGTGGGATGGCGTGACGCCGCTCGCCGTACAGGTCTGGGGTGATGGCCAGCAATTCACGGGTCCGCGTCCGGGCCAGTGGCGGGTGCTGGAGACGCTCGACAACCTGACGGCTCAGAAACGAATTCCGCTGACGGTCAGCATTTTCGTCCAAGCGGGCACGGGCGCGGAGCGCAACCAGCGATCCATCGAATACGACACGGTCAGCGACACCTACGTGCACCGCCTTCTCGACGAGATTTTTCCCGTCGTGGCCAAAAGCGTGAAGATGCGCACCGACGGATACAGCCGCGCGATTCAGGGCCTGAGCTCGGGCGGCATCATGGCGTTCAACGCGGCGTTCGACAAACCGGAGGAGTTTTCGCGGGTTTTGAGTTGGATCGGGAGCTACACGGCGCTGCAGAGATCGGCTGCGCACCCGGAGGGCGGCGGTGAATATCCGACTATGGTGCGCCGCGAGGCGAAGCGCAATATCCGCGTGTGGCTCCAGGACGGTTCCGCGGATCTCGATAACACGGCAGGTAGCTGGCCGGCGGCCAACATAGGCATGGCGAACGCTTTGAAGTTCAAGGGCTACGACTATCACTTCTCGTTCGGCGTCGGGGAGCACAACAACGGGCACGGCGCGGCGGAGCTGCCCGAGGCACTGACGTGGTTGTGGCGCGATTACGATCCGGCGAAGACGTCGCAGGAGTTCCTGCAGGAACCAGCGGAAAAGGATCAGCCAGTCTGGCGGGTGGTCCAGTTGAATCGGAAGTAAAGGCGCGACGGGAGTCCTATAGGGAGGCAGGCATGACACGTTCTGCAGGAGTTCTTGCCGTAGTGGCGGTGGCCGTGGCGATGCTCGTCTGGGCAGCGCCTTCGGTGTTTCCAACCGGCACAACCATCTACGATCCGGGAAAGGCGTGGAATGGGTACACCGTTCTATCGCCGCTGGCCGGAGACGCGGCGATTGTCATTGACATGAATGGCAATGTGGTGAAGCGCTGGGCAGGATACAACAGCTCGGCTGGCGGACCGGTGCGGGTTCTGCCGGGCGGCGTGGTGATCGGAGCGGCGGGGACGAATGCGGGCAAGCAGGAATCCCTCGCATTGATCGCGCGCGATTTCGAAGGGAAGGAGTTGTGGCGCTTCGACCACAACGAACAGATATCAGGGCCCGGGGGCGCGATGACTTGGGCGCTGCGGCAACATCATGATTGGCAGCGCGAGGATTTTCCGTCCGGATATTATTCACCCGGTGCGACGCAAGCAACTCCCCCCAACACCGCCGCGAAGACGTTGGTGCTGACACACACGACCCATACCCGGCCGGCGGTGGCGGGCGAGATGCTTCTCGAGGACGACAGACTCATCGAGCTGGATGCTGCGGGGAGAGTTACTTGGGAATGGGTGGCGAGCGATCACATCGAGGATCTGCATTTCGACAAGGATGCTCGCGAGGCAATCCATTCGGGCAACGGGGGCGGCGGCGCGGGACGGGGCGCGTTCGACTGGTTCCACATGAATTCGGCCACGTATGTCGGCCCAAACCACTGGTACGACGAAGGCGACAAGCGCTTCGCTCCGGATAATGTGGTGATCAGCAGCCGGGCGGCTTCGATTGTGGCGATTGTGGCTCGGGATGGCAAGATTGCGTGGCAGATTGGGCCGGATTACAGTGCCACGCCAGAGTTGCGCGCGCTTCGCCAAGTAATCGGACAACATCACGCTCATCTGATCCCTAAAGGGCTGCCGGGAGCGGGAAACTTAATGGTGTTCGACAACGGCGGCGCGAGCGGGTACGGACGGCCCAGCGCAACTGCATTAAAAGGCCAGGACATTTATGCGCGCCCGACCTCGCGGGTCTTGGAGATCGATCCGGTCACCTTGAAGCTGGTATGGTCGTACACCGCGCCGGCCTTCTTCGCGACCAACATCAGCGGTGCACAGCGGCTGGTGAACGGGAACACGCTGATCACGGAAGGGCCGGACGGACGGTTGTTCGAGGTGGATAAAGACGGCGCGATTGTGTGGGAGTACGTGTATCCAGTCTTCGGCGGCGGCGGTAAAGGCCGCCCGACGAATTCCGTTTATCGGGCTTACCGCGTGCCGTATGCCTGGATTCCACAGCTCGCGCGGCCTGTGGAGCAAGCGGTAACGCCACCGAAGCTAGAGGAGTTTCGAGTGAAGTAGCATGTGTCCTGGGTTCCTGGACATGGTCGCGCAGTTGTTACAGGAGTACACAGCTACAGCGGACCTAGAACGAGCCTATTTGCACCGGTCTGCGAGCCGGGGTTTTTCGCGCCACTTCCGGTGACAGCCGGCACACGCCGTAGACAGCGTATCGGCGACCTCAACCATCTTGTCCAGGTCCTTGGATTGAGCCGCCTTGTACGCCTTCATTCCCGCATCCCGAAGCTCTTGAACAAATTTCTGCCAGTCCGGATTATTCATCGGAACGGGCACGCCGTTCGCGCAGTTTCGTCCCGGGATCAGGAGCAGATTGGCGGACTCAGTGAGAGCCAGCGCCGCGTTCTCTACAGCCTGCCAACCTCCGAAGGTGCTTACCAGGGGATCCGTCGCCATCGAGGGATCCTTGCCAGGGACGAACTTCACGTCCCCCGGATTGTCGATTTGCGCCGAGAAAACCACGTTTGCTGCCGGATACAGGACACCCCGCATCAATTGGTTCAGATCGGACCGAACCTGCATCGCCGCCGTTGCCGGCTTAGGCGATTCCGCACCTTTCGAATCCGTTTGCGCTGGCAGGCATAGGCCCAGAGCCACCAGCATTGCGGGCAGAGTCAAAACTATTCTGCGCATTAGATCATTCTAATCCTGCGGAATGCTTAGGTCTTCCTGGCCCATGAGCACTAGATCGAGATCGACTTCCAGTTCTTGGCAAGATAATCGGCTGTTCGCCACGCGAGCGCTTGAGCCGTTAGCGTCGGGTTTCTGGCACCGCTGGTGCCCATCACCGATGCGCCCAGAATCCCGAGGTTGGGCGATTCATGCGAAAATCCCCAGCGGTTGACGACGTTGGTATCGGGGTTATCGCCCATGCGCGTACCGCCGTAGGCGTGGGTCGAAACGCCGGGCGTGGCGGGTGGCGGCTTGAATACTTCAATGGCGCCGGCGGCGCGGTACCATTCTTCCATTTTGTCTTGCGCGTGTAACACCGACCGTCTCTCGTTCTCGCGCATCCCGCCGGTGTTGATGCGGCACACCGGGTCGCCTAGAGGATCGCGAATGGCATCGTCCAAATCCAGATAGAGCGTCTCGTAGGGAAACGTGTTCGTCTGCAGATAGGTCTGGGCCTGGCGAGCTGCCGCATCGTGGATGAACTTTTTCCAGGCCGAGCCCCAGCCGGGCGCACGGCCAAACGTATTCATCGCGGCGGCGTCAATCGGGTGGCGCTCCGTGTAGACGTGGAGACTCGATCCGCCCACGAAACCCCTGCCGGCATGGTCGAAGTGATCGTCCGCCCATTCGTCGCAGGTTGTGCCTTGTGCCGGAAGCCCGTACCAGATGTTGATATCCGAGGGGAACAGCGCCGTCACGTTCGTCCCCCAATGCCCGAAGTAATGGCGGCCCACTTGTCCATGGTTGTTGGACAAACCCTGGGGATATGCCTTCGATTTCGACAGCAACAACAAGCGGGAGTTTTCGTAGGTATAACCCGCAAGCAGCACCACCTTCGCAGGCTGAAAGTATTCCTGGCGGTTGCGGATGTAGCGCACTCCGGTGGTGCGTCCGTTGGAGTCGGTTTCGATGCGCGTAACCTGTGCGTTATCGAAGATCGTCAGATTCTTGGTTTTTTGCGCTTCTGGAATCGTGGTAACCGCCGTGGAGTTCTTGGCGCTCACGTGGCAGCCACCCGTGGCACAATACCCGTGATAGACACAGGCCCCGCGTCCCTTGCGTGGCTGCGAGTTGATCGCCGCCGGAGGCGCAAACGGTTTCCAGCCGAGCTTTTTCGCGGCATCGGCCATATGATCCGTGAATCCGGAACCCCGCAAGGGAGGCATGGGATACTCTTTGTCGCGCGGGCCTTCGAAGGGATTCCCAACGCCCGTCAGCTTGCCTTGAATATTTCCAGCGGCGCCCGAGACGCCGACTTCCTCCTCGATCCTTTCGTAGAACGGAGCCAGTTCGTCGTAGGTGAGCGGCCAGTCTTCGAGAGTGGTCCCGGCAGGAATGGCGCTTGCCCCATAGCGGCGAATTACTTCCGAACGTGTACGGAAATCCCAGGGTTTAAGCCGCCAGCTTTGCGCCCAGTAGTGGATCGAGGTTCCGCCCACGGCATTCATCATCGGATGCGTGGCGGCTTGCACGCCCTTCTCACCAGGACCCGTGCGTACCGTGGGAATCTCGCGCTGCGCTTTCGGAGAGCTGGTTACCAGCCTGCGAACGTTGTTAAACACTTCGTCAGCGTGAAAGTCCTTATGCGGATCCATCCACGTGCCTGCTTCGATCCCGGCAATTTTGAGGCCTGCGCGGGCGAGCGGCAGGACCGCCACGCCGCCTACGGCGCCCAGTCCGATCACCGCCACGTCTACCTGTTTCAATGTAGTTGCCATGCTCGCCTTATTGGTATTGCGGGCCCCAAGCCGACCGGCGGAAAGGTGCGGGAGCTTTGTCCATGCGCTGCATGTCGGCCTCGACGGCAGAACGCGGGCCAGGGTAGCGGATCAAGTCCCAGCCGGCGAAACCCTTGTTGCCGCCATAGTAGGGATCTCCGAACATGCCCTCCAGCGTCAGCCGCCGTGCACGGTTGAAGAAAGCGCGGCCCTGAGGAAGGCCCTGCGCCGTGCCATCGTCGATGGCTTTCAAAATCTGGTCGCGCTTTTCCGGGGAAAGCTCCGCGAGAGATCCGCCTTGGGTGCGCTTGGCGTAAGCATCCACTGCTTCTAAACCCTCCAGAAACTGTGCTTTCTCGTTCACGTTCGGACCTGCTAGAACGCGTTCGATGTAAACCCGCGCACCCGACGCCACTGCTCCGGGACCGAGTTCGTCCGTGGGAATGAGGCGGTCGATAAAAGCCTCAAGGGTCTTAAGCTGGGTGGGCGTGAGGGCGGCTGGAACTGCCTGAGCTTGCGCCGTGAGAGCCGCCAGAGGCACGAACGCCGCGGCGACGATCAGGTCGCGGCGTGAGAACCGTAGCTCGTCGTCAACTTCAAATCCTTTGGCCAAGTAACCTCCTGGAGTGCGCTTCGATCAAAACTAGCAGAGCTACGTTCGCGAAACAACGTTGCCGATTGAGTCCCGGCCAGTCTTTGGGAAGTAGGCAGGTGATCGAGATGTCACTTCTTTGGCGGGATCATTTCCGTGATACGGCTAATGCTCGTGTCGCCTGTAAATAGGTTGCCGCGCGAATCCATGACCAGGTAGCTGGCTTCGACAAACTGGCCTTCGCCTCTCCCCGGCCCGTTGCCGATTGCACCGAGCACGTTGCCGTCCCAGTCAATCTTGAAGAACTGGCCATCCTGACCAGTGGCCATCCATAGTTGATGGTGCGGATCTACGTACAGGGCGCAAACCAGGTTTCTCATTTGAATCGTCTTGATGAACTTTCCGCTTCCGTCATAGACGACGATCCGATATTCCTCCCGGTCGCCAATATAGATATTGCCGTTGTTGGGATTGATGGCGAGCCCGTGGACCATGCTGAAATGTCCCGGCCCGGCATTGTTTCCAAACCACTGCTGGATGAACTTGCCGTTCTTATCCAGATGCAAAATACGCGCAGCGCCACTTGCATTCGTCGGCGATTTATCAGTGTCGTTGGGGCTCTCGTTCGCATGACCCATGCCAATATAGATATCGCCATTCGAAGCGAAGGCGACATGCAGCGGCTGCCAGAGAAGCCTTTGTCCCTTGGCTTCGTCCCAATCCCCTCGTTGTCCCTTCACGCCGATGGTCATGAGGAGCTTACCCTGGGGACTTAGCTTCATCACGGTGTCGCCGTTCTCGTCGCAGATCCAGATATTGTCCTCGGCGTCGATGGCCATGCCGTGCGCTTTGTATTGGTGCCCGATCACGTCCTCGCCGATGGCGCGGACAAGCTTGTGATTCTGATCGAACTCGAACAACTGCGGCTTTCCGGAAGGATTGCGCTGAAAGGCGAAGAGGTGTTCCTTCGAATTCATGGCGACGGCCGAGACACCGCCGGTTAATCCTTCCGGCAAAGCAAACGGATACGCGAAGGTGAAGCCTAGATCCGGCTTGCGCTGTTCATGGACGATTGCTTCGCGCCCTTTTCCCCAGGCGCATATGGGCGAACGAGCGCAGGGTTCCGCGCCCCCGTTACCGCTTCCAGCCGCGGCTTCTCGTGCAGCCGGGCTGCCGGCCGCTGTTTGGGGTCCGCTCGCCGGCCCCGCCGCCTGAGAGAATGCGGGCATCGCAAGACTCATGCTGAGTCCGACGGTGGCAAGTCCCCGGAGCATACTTCTTTTCATTGCAACCTCCTGCGCGTTAGATGGATCTCCATTTCGAATGCGCCCACGCGCACAGGGCTGTGCTATCAACCGGAGCATCCGCGCGATACTCGGCCGACGGTTCAACGAGGCAACCGCGTGGCCAGCGTCACCGCGCTGGCTTACCTGGTGACGGGCGGTTTCCGCTGGCGGGCCGGGGTCCTTACGAACAATACACTTCCGGCCACCAGGAGCAGCGTGACGGCAAGGACAACAATGTATGGCATAGTGCGCTCCGTTTCTTGCGTTCCAAGCGTCTGAGAGTATACTCCCACCCGGCTCGCGCAACAAGGGGAGCGCTGAGCAAAGTCTATGGGGCGTTGCCATGAGTCTGGATAATACTTGAGTTGTGCGCCAAGATCCTTCAGCACTGGAGAAGAGAAACCGCCGGACGCGCATGCTTGCCTGGTGGTATGTCTGCATCGGTGGCGCATTCATCCTGCTTGGGCTCAGGAGCTTCGTGGGAGGCGATCGGATTTGGCCAGTGGTGTTTCGTTTCGTGATCGCGGTCGGCTTCATCGTTCTGGGCATCGGGACACTGCGAACTTCGCCGCGGTGAGGGCTGTCCGATAGCCGTACACAACCGAAACTATTTAAGCATCAGGAACATCACTACTTAGTAGGGGCCAGGTACGTCGGACCCCTCCTCCGAGGTTTGATGTACTTTCCGGGAGGTTCTTTTTCTCTCCCTCCCGGCGGCCCCATAAACACTCCAGGGCGTAAGGGGAATATGCAGTACTAGGAAACTTTTAGTCCTTATTTCTTCCAGAAGTGCTGCCGATGATTCTTGGGAATAACGTATGACACCGGCGGAAAGAATCCAGGCGGCCCTCTTGAAAACTCAGGCTAAACCGCCCGTGGCCAAGAACCCGACACCCCAGCCCGTCCAATGGCCCGGAACACCACCATCTCAAGTCACGGTGAGCGAAGAGAACCTGGCCGCACTATTGCGATCCCTAACTGCTTCTTCAAAGTAAGCTGGTTCGCAATGGCGCTATCCTAAAAGTCTGTTAACCCGCCTGCAGCGGCCTGCGTCCAAAGGCACGGTGATGATAACTAAATCCGCCCGATGGGCATTGCTTGCATTTCTAATTGCCGCGACGACTGTTCCCGCGCTGGCTGTGGATTCCGTCGTCTGGGATTCGACCGGAAACGGCCTATTGAGTGGAACCTACAACTTCCGCGAAGTGATGTGGCGGAACAACGCCGATCTGCATCGCGTCGCCATTTATGGCTCAATGACATTCGATGGCAACGGCCACTATTCGCTCACGTCCTCGGTCATCGATGCGAGCGTAGGAGTAGTACAACCCTTCTCGACCACGGGAGCCTACCGGATTTCGGCCAGTGGCATGGGGTTCATGGACGACCCGATTCGGCTCTCGTCCGGCGCCGCCAGCAGCACCGTGTGGGGTCTGGTTTCCCAGGGTATTTTCATCGGCAGCAGC
>Ga0105245_10002605_pt1 | contig 16251 bp, 15 predicted proteins | sample KBSM54metaG_FD_81523 | JGI IMG/M metagenome (GOLD analysis project Ga0105245, IMG submission 81523) | Miscanthus rhizosphere microbial communities from Kellogg Biological Station, Michigan, USA - KBS M5-4 metaG | ecosystem: Host-associated > Plants > Roots > Rhizosphere > Soil | place...
ACGGACGAGATCGCGAGCCGGCTGTACCTGTCCCCGTACACGGTGCAGGACCACCTCAAGGCGGTGTTCGACAAGGTCGGCGTGAGCACGCGCGGGGAGCTCGTCGCGCGCCTGTTCTTCGACCATTACGCGCCGCGTCTGGCCAGCGGCGCCACCGTGGGCTCGGACGGATGGTTCGCGCCCGGCCGCGAATCGACGCCGAACTAGGCGTAGGCTCGCTCGGCGTTGGACGCCCACGACCCGGCCCCCGTTTACCCCAGCACCGTCGGCGCCGTACTCAGGCGCACGGCCGGGCGGCTCCCGGGCCGGCTGGCGCTGACCTTCGCCGACCGGCGCTGGACCTACGCCGAGCTCGACCGCGGCGCCGACCGTGTCGCCGCCGCGCTGCTCGCCCTCGGGCTCACGCACGGCGACCGCGTCGCCGCGTTCGGCAAGAACTCCGACGCCTACCTGCTGCTCTATCTCGGCTGCGCGCGCGCCGGCCTCGTCCACGTGCCGGTCAACTTCAACGCCCGCGGCGACGAGCTCGCGTACCTGCTCACCCAGTCCGAGCCCACGGCCGCGTTCGTCGACGCCGCGCTGACCGCGCACGTCGGGGCGGTCGAGGACCGCCTGGGCGAGCTGCACCGCGGCGCGCTGCGCGACGACGTCCTGGCCTGGGCGCTCGACGACGCCGCGCCCGAGCACGCAGAGGACGGCGTCCGCGACGACGACCTCGTCCAGCTCCTCTACACCTCGGGCACGACCTCGCAGCCCAAGGGCGCGATGCTCACCCACCGCGCGCTCGTCCACGAGTACGCGTCCTGCATCGCCGCCCTCGACATCACCGCCGACGACGCGCCGCTGCACACCATGCCGCTCTACCACTCGGCGCAGATGCACGTCTTCCTCCTGCCCGGCCTGGCCGTGGGGGCGAGCAACCACCTGCTCGAGGCGCCTGACCTCGACGCCGTCCTCGAGCGCGTCCCTCGCGACGGCATCACGTCGCTGTTCTTCCCGCCCACGGTCTGGGTCGGGCTGGCCAACCACCCCGGCCTGGCCGACGCCGACCTGCGCTCCCTGCGCCGCGCCTACTACGGCGCCTCGATCATGCCCGTCCCCGTGCTCGAGCGCCTGCAGGCGCGCCTGCACGAGGTCGGCTTCTACAACTGCTTCGGCCAGTCCGAGATCGGGCCACTGGCCACCGTCCTGCGCCCGGAGGAGCACGCGCAGCGGCCGGACTCGGTCGGCCGCTCGGTGCTGTTCGTGGAGACCCGCGTCGTCGACGCCGATCTGCAGGACGTGCCGCCGGGCGAGCTCGGCGAGGTCGTCTACCGCTCGCCCCAGCTCTGCACCGGCTACTGGGGCAAGCCGGAGGAGACCGCCGAGGCGTTCGCCGGCGGCTGGTTCCACTCCGGCGACCTCGTGCGCAGCGATGACGAGGGCTACCTGTTCGTCGTCGACCGCATCAAGGACGTCGTGAACACCGGCGGCGTGCTCGTCGCTTCGCGCGAGGTCGAGGACGCGCTCTACGGCCACGCCGCCGTCGCCGAGGTCGCGGTCGTCGGCCTGCCCCACGAGCGCTGGATCGAGGCCATCGCCGCGGTCGTCGTGCTCAAGGAGGACATCGAGCCGCAGGCGCTCATCGACTACGCCAAGGGCCGGCTCGCGCCCCACAAGGTGCCCAAGTCCGTGCACCCCATCGACGAGCTGCCCAAGAACGCGTCGGGCAAGGTGCTCAAGCGCGAGCTGCGCCGCCAGCTCGGCGGCTCCGAGTCCGCGGTCGGCCGGGTCGCCCGCTAGGACGGCTGGGCCCGGCCCGCGTCGCGGCGCTCGGCCACGACCGACGCCAGCGCCGCCGCCCCGATCAGGCCGAGCACGACCGCCAGCGACAGCCCCGTGGGCGGATGCCACACGTCGACCAGCAGGAGCTTGGCGGCGACGTAGGCGAGGATCGCCGCCAGGCCCAGGTGCAGGAAGCGGAAGCGCCCGAGCAGCCCATCGAGCACGAAGAACAGGCTCACCATGCCGAGCAGGCTGAACGCGTTGGCCGCGAACACGAGGAACCCGTCGCGCGTGATCGCCAGGACGGCGGGGATGGAGTCGATCGCGAACATCACGTCGAAGGCAGCAACCATCACCATCGCCGCGCGCACGGGCGTCAGCCCGCGGGGGAACACCCGGCGCAGGGCGCGCATGGCCAGGGTCTTCTCGGGGTCGATGTGGTCGCCGGTGCCGCCGCGGGCGATCTTCCAGGCGGTCAGCCCGAGCAGGGCGCCGAGCACGTAGGTCGTGGGGTGGAAGGCCTCGAGCGCGGTCACGCCGACGACGATGAACAGCGCGCGCAGGGCGATCGCGCCGGCGATGCCGTAGACGAGCACGCGCCGGCGCTCGTCCGCGGGCACGGCGAAGAAGCCGAACAGCACCGCGAACACGAACAGGTTGTCGAGCGAGAGCGACTTCTCGACCGCGAACCCGGCCAGGTACTCGCTCGCCGCCTGCCCGCCGTCGAGCACGAGCAGCACGCCGGCGAAGGCCACGCCGATGACGATCCACGCGACCGACCAGGCCGCGGCCGAGCGCAGCGACGGGGTGCGCCGACCGGCCACGCGGAGATCGACCAGCAGGGCGGCGGCGACGAAGGCGATGACGGCGATCCAGGGAAGCACTGCGGGCTCCTTCGAGTCGGGGATGTCTCGAAGGTTTGGCCCGGCCGGCCGGAGGCCGGATCGACGCGCCGGGCCCGTTGAGGCCGTGCTGACGAACGCGCCGTGTCGCAGGGCTACTTCCCTTGCTCGCCCAACGATAGCGGCCGCGGAGTCAGCCATCTAGGCGGCGAGCGCCTGCTGATGCGCGAGCTCGTCGGCCAGGCGGGCGATCATGCGGTCGACGCCGGGGCCCTCGGGCTCCCAGTCGGCGACGAGCGAACGCAGGTCGCGCTCGCGCGCCTCGAGCAGCCGTGCGCGGATCGCGCCGCCGTCCTCGGTCACGGCCGCGGGCAGCTCGCCGGGCTCGACCAGCCCCTGGGCCTGGAGCCCCACGAGGCCGGCCTGCAGCTTGAGCGCGTTGTCCGGTTGCATGGCCACGACCGCGGCCGGGCTCACCAGACCGTCGCGCGAGCGCGCGAGCACCACGCCCTCGGCGGGGGTCAGGTCGACGCCGGCGTCGGCGATCACGCGCTCGATGAAGCGTCGGGTGCGGTCGCGCCCGACGCAGCGACTGAGCTCGCGCGTGATCTCACTCAGCGAGTCGATGTCCTGCGGCGGCGGCAGCGCGTCGCCGAGGTCGCGGTCCTCGATCGTCCGGCGCAGCGGCCGCTCCTCCAGCATCCAAGCGAGGACGAAGCTCACCGCCACCACGGCGGCGGCGATGACGAACACGGTCGAGAGCGAGTCCGTGAACGACAGGACGAACGCGTCGTGCAGGGCCGGCGGCAGCGACTTCACCTGCGCCGGGTTCACCCCGGCGGAGGCCAGCCGCCCGCCCGCGGCGGCGCTCGCCGGCAGCCGCGAGGCCAGCTCGTCGGCAAGCCGGTTGGAGAAGATCGCGCCCAGCAGCGCCGTGCCCAGCGAGCCGCCGATGGAGCGGAACAGCGTGGCCGAAGACGTGGCGATGCCGAGCTGCGCGTAGGGCACGGCGTTCTGCACGACGAGCACGAGCACCTGCAGCACGAAGCCCAGCCCGACGCCGAGCACGAGCATGAACGCCGCCGCCTCCAGCGTGCCGGTGCCTTCGTTCAGGCGCGAGAGCAGCAGGAGCCCGATGGCCGCGATCGCCGTGCCCAGGATCGGGAAGATCTTGTAGCGCCCGGTGCGCGAGATGACCTGGCCGGACCCGATCGAGGACGCGAGCAGGCCGACCATGAGCGGGATGAGCTGCAGCCCCGACGCGGTCGGGCTGAGCCCGCGCACGACCTGCTGGAACAGCGGGAGATAGGTCAGCGCGCCGAACAGCGCGAAGCCGATCACGAAGCTGAGCAGGCTGGCCAGGACCACGACCCGGTTGCGGAACAGCGACGGCGGCAGTATCGGCTCGGGTGCGCGGCGCTCGACGGCCACGAACGCGACCAGGGCCAGCACCGCCAGCACCCCCAGCCCGATGACGAAGGCCGAGTCCCAGGCGTAGGTGGTGCCGCCGAGCGTGGTCAGCAGCACCAGCGAGGCCAGGCACACGCCGAGCAGCACCGTGCCCAGGTAGTCGACGCGACGGCGCACGCGCTCGCCCGCGCTGGGCAGCGCGACCGCGATGACGACCAGCGCGAGCGCCCCCAGCGGGAGGTTGATGTAGAAGATCCAGCGCCAGCTCGCGTTGCTGGTGAAGAAGCCGCCGATCAGCGGCCCGGCCACGCTCGCGAACCCGAACACGGCGCCGAAGAAGCCCAGGTAGCGGCCGCGCTCGCGCGGCGAGACGATGTCGCCGATCGAGGCCTGGGCGCTGACGATGAGCCCGCCGCCGCCCAGGCCCTGCAGCGCCCGGAAGGCGATGAGCTCGGTCATGCCCTGCGCCAGCCCGCACAGGGCCGAGCCGATCAGGAACAGCACGAGCGCGCCCTGCAGCACGCGCTTGCGGCCGTAGAGGTCGCCGAGCTTCCCGTACAGCGGCGTGACGATGGTGATGGCCAGCAGGTACGAGGTGACCACCCACGACAGGTGGTTGAGGCCCCCGAGGTCGCCGACGATGGTGGGCAGCGCAGTGGAGACGATGGTCTGGTCCAGCGCCGCCAGCAGCATGGTCAGCATCAGCGCGCCGATGACCAGCGCGAAGCCGCGTCGGGACCTGACGCCTTCCATCGGCTGCAGGCTACGCGGCGTCAGTCGTCGGGCGACGGGCGGCTAAGCTCGACCCATGGCGCGCCGGCTCCGCTCCCAGAACCAGCTCTCGCCCGAGGGTCGGGGCCGACCCGGCGGCGGGCGCCAGGACGAGCGCGCCTACCAGGAGGATGCCCGCCAGCGGCTCGTCGACGCGCTGGCCGAGCGCGACGAGGAGGGCCTCGACGCCCTGCGCGAGGAGGTCGAGCGCGAGCAGCACAAGGCCGACCAGGGCCGTCCCGCCCGCACGGTGGACGACATCGCCCGGCGCTGGGCGCGCGCCGCCAAGGCCGCGCGCCAGGGCAAGGACGCCGGCAAGGTGCGGCTCTACAAGGCCGCCGCCGAGGCCGCCGAGCACGCGCGCTAGCCGCTTGAAACCCGCCTCCGCGGGCAGCCTCTGCGTGTGAAGCGGAGGTGGTTCGTGGTCGCCGCCGGCCTGCTCGTCGTGCTTGTGGGCCTGGCCGTGGCGGCCTACATCTACGACCAAGGGCAGGACGGCCGCATCGCCGACGGCGTACGCGTCGGCGGCGTCGACGTGGGCGGCCTCAACCGCCAGCAGGCCCAGGTGCGCCTGAACCGCACGCTGGTCGAGCCGCTGCAGCGCACCGTCGTCGTGACGATCGGCTCGGGGCGCCGCGTGCGGCTCTCACCCGACCGCGCCCGCCTGCGCCTGGACGTCGACCGCTCGATCGCGACGGCCCTGGCCCAGAGCCGCGACGGCTCGATCCTCAGCCGCACCTGGCGTGCGGTGACCGGCGGGAAGCTGAACCGGCAGCTGCGCCCCCAGGTGCAGTTCTCGCGGGCGGCCGTGCGCGACACCGTGCGCACCGTGGCCGCCCGGCTGAACCGCGCTCCCGCCGACGCCACGGTCTCACCGTCGGGCACGCGGCTGCGCCGCCTGCCCGGCCGCTACGGCGTGGCCGTGCGCCGGGCCGCGCTGCAGCGCGGGATCGTGCGCCGCCTCGTGCACCGCGGCGACTCCGGCACCTTCCGTGCGCCGCGGCGGCGGCTCAAGCCCACGGTCACGGCGGCCGAGCTGCCGCGCCGCTATCCGTCCTACATCGTCGTCGACCGCCGGGGCTTCCGGTTGCGCTTCTACCAGCGCCTGCGCCTGGCCCGGACCTACCGCATCGCCGTCGGGCGCCAGGGCCTGGAGACCCCCGCCGGCCTCTACGACGTCCAGAGCAAGCAGATCAACCCGTCCTGGCACGTGCCCCAGTCGAGCTGGGCCGGCGACCTGGCCGGCAAGACGATCCCGCCCGGGCCCCAGGACCCGCTCAAGGCCCGCTGGATGGGCTTCAACGGCGGCGCCGGCATCCACGGGACCGACGACGTGGGCTCGCTCGGCACCGCGGCCTCGCACGGGTGCATCCGCATGGCCATCCCCGACGTCGTGCGCCTCTACCGCAAGGTCGACGTCGGCACGCCGGTCTACGTGCAGTAGCCGCTACTCGAGGCCGAACACCGTCTCGGCCGTGCGCGCCCACACGCGCTCCTGCGTGGCGGGCGGCAGGTCGAGCGCGGCCACCGCGTCGACCGCCTTGTCCGAGGCCCAGAACGGCTCGTCGGTCCCGAACATCATCCGGTCGGCGCCGAAGGTGTCCAGCGCGAGCCGCAGCGCCGGCGGGTAGACGCAGACCGAGTCGGTGTAGAGCCGCTTGACGTGCTCGCTCGGGGGCACGGTGAGCTTGCCCATGCCGCCCTCGTAGCGCTCGGCCTCGTAGTCGAGGCGGCCGAGGATGTAGGGCAGCAGGCTGCCGATGTGGACGAGGTAGAGCTTGAAGTCGGGGTGGCGCACGTACAGCCCGCCGAGGATCAGGCGCAGCGTGGCCGCGCTCGTCTCCATCAGGAACCCGAGCGTGGTGGGCAGCGCGTAGGCGTCCACCGCGGGCACGCCGATCGGGTAGGCGGGGTGGAGCATGACCGGCAGGCCGAGCGCGGCGGCGGCGTCGAAGACGGGCGCGAACGCGGGAGCGTCCAGCGGCTCGACGCCGACGGTCGAGGAGACGTAGGCGCCGGACAGGCCCAACGACGCGGCGCGCTCGAGCTCGGCCACGGCCGCGTCGGGCGCCTGCCAGGGCAGCGTCGCCACCGCCGCGAAGCGGGCGTCGCGGCTGGCCTCGGCCAGCTCGTCGTTGCACGCGCGCGCGACCGCGATCGCCTCTGCGGGCGCGAACTGCTCCACGCTCGGCGTGATCACGCTGAGCACCGACGTGTCGATCCCCGCCGCCTGCGCCCGCCGCCCGGCCGCCTCGAGGTCGATGGCCGCCCGCCACAGCGGGAACGAGATCCCGTCGTGCCAGTCGACGACCAGGTCGCCGTTGCTCCCGGTCAGGCGCGGGATGTCCTCGCGGCCCTCCAGCGCCTCGCGCAGCGCCGAGGGCATGTAGTGCACGTGGGTATCGACCCGCTGCCTCACCGCACGAAGTCGAGCACCGCGGCGTTGAAGACGTCCGGCACTTCGAAGTACGGCGCGTGCCCGGCGTCGGGGACGACGACGAGGCGCACGCCGGCCATGTGCTCGTGCAGCACGTCGGCCTCGCTCGGCGGCACCATCGTGTCGTCGTCGCCCCACACGAACAGCAGCGGCGCGGCCTGCTCCAGCCGCCGCAGCTCATCGGGCGAGAGCGCGTCGTCGTCGATGCGGTCGCGGAAGTAGGCGGCGAGCTGCTCGATGGCGGCGTGGGTGCCGCGCGCGCCGTTGATCCGCGACTCTTCCAGCGCCCACGCCTCCGTGGCCAACGCCGGGTCGTGGACGAGCCACTTCAGCTTGGCCCGCGTGCCCTCGAGGCTGGCATCGACGATCCCGCGCGCGATCGCGTCGCGGCGCTCCTCGCCCAGCGGGCGCATGCCGGTCGGTCCCACCAGCACCGCGGCGGAGACCAGCTCGGGGTGGGCCAGCGTCAGCCGCGCGGTGACGTGCCCGCCCAGCGACGTGCCGATCAGGAGCGTGGGCCGGCCGCCGAGCCGGTCGACGATGAACTGCGCCACGACCTCGGCGAAGGCGGGCGCCGAGTAGTCGAAGCCCGGGTCGTGGCTGGAGAAGCCGTGGCCGGGGAGATCCAGCGCGTACAGGTGCAGGCCGGCCTCGCTGAGCGGGCCCAGGTTCTCGCGCCAGCGGTCGGCGCGCGCCGCGACCCCGTGCAGCAGCACGACGTTGTCGTTGCCGGTGCCCGCCTCCAGCACGCGCAGCGTGAGGCCGGCGACGTCGGCTGGATACTGGAGGATCAGCGCGCGTCCTCCGCCGGCTGCCGGCTGCGGTGCTCGAGCGCCTCGAGCACGCCGGCGATGACCTGCTGCAGGTGGTCGCGGATCGCCTCGGTCACCTCGGCCTCGTCGCGCTTGCGCACGGCGGCGAGGATGCGCCGGTGTTCGCGCTGGGTCTGGCGCAGGTCGTGGCTGTCGAAGTAGATGCGGATGTAGGGCTCGGAGCGGGCGATGAGGTTCTCGATCGTGTCGACCAGGAAGGGCCGGTCCGCCGCCACGTAGAGCGTGCGATGAAAGGCGCGGTTCAGCGACGGCCAGTTGGGCGCGTCGAACGTGTCCATCGCCTTGGTCAGCGACGCCAGCTCCGCGACCTGCTTGCCGTCAAGGTGCGGAAGGGCGAGCCGCGCGGCCAGGGGCTCGAGCTCCATGCGCATCTCGAAATACTCGCGCACGTCCTCGGAGCGCGCCGCGAAGACCGTGGGCGCGTGGCCCGGGCGCCGCACGACCGTGCCAGAGACCTCGAGCTTGGAGATCGCCTCGCGCACCGGCGTGCGGGAGACCCCGAGCTCGCGGGCGAGCCGCTCGATGTGCAGCGTCTCGCCCGGCGCGAGCTCGCCGTTGGCCACGCGGTCGCGGACGATGTCGGCGACCTGGTCGACGAGCGAGACCTTGACCACCTGCGGGCCGGTGGCGGCCGGCGCGCTCATCGCAGCGCCACGGCGTTGATCTCGAGCTTGGCGCCCGGGAGCAGCAGGCGCGAGATCTCGACCGCGGTCGAGGCGGGGCGGTGGTCGCCGAACAGCTCGCGGCGGACCGGCGCGATGCGGGGAATGTCCTCGATGTCGGTCACGAAGACGTTGACCGAGACGATCGAGCGCAGGTCGAGCTGCTCGCTCGCGAGGATCGCGGCGATGTTCTCGAACACCTGCCGCGCCTGCTGCGCCACGTCGTCGCCGCCCACGACGTTGCCGTCCGCGTCGGTGGCCAGCTGGCCGGAGACGAAGACGAAGCGATCGGCCACGAACGCCTGGGAGAAGTGGCTGTCGTACTTCGCGTCCCAGCGGCCCGGCTCGACCGGGCGCGCCTGCTCGGCCGGTTGCATAATCACATCCTACACGTAGTATGTGGCCTCGTGGCCAAGGAGACGCGGCACGCCGAGATCGCGGGCGCCGGCCTCGCGGGGCTGTTCGCGGGGACCGCGCTGGCCCAGCGCGGCTGGAGCGTGCGCATCCACGAGCGCAGCAGCGACCTGCGGATGTTCGGCGCCGGGATCTGGCTGTGGGAGAACGGCCTGACCGCGCTGGAGGCGCTCGGCGTCCTCGACGAGGCCATCCGCGACGGCGCCCATATCACCGCCTGGGAGGTCATCGACCACACCGACGCGGTGCTGCGGCGCCGCGACGCCGGGCCCACCGACCGGCTCATCGTCCCGCCGCGCGCGGACCTCTACGAGGCGCTGATCAGCGAGGCGCGCCGCGCGGGCGCCGAGATCGTCACCAGCTCGGTGGTCGAGAGCGCCGACCCCGCGGGCGTGCTCAAGCTGGCCGACGGGAGCACCCACCGGGCCGACCTCGTCATCGCCGCCGACGGCCTGCGCTCGCGGATCCGCGAGGGCCTCGGGCTCACGCACAGCTACACCAAGCTCGGCAACGGCGCCATCCGCATGCTCATCCCGCGCCTGCCGGACGAGACCTTCCACACCTCGCGCGAGTACTGGGCCGGGCACCGCGTCTTCCTCTACAACCCCTGCGGGCCCGACTGGGTGTACCTGTGCCTCGTCTGCCCGGTGGACGACGCGCGCGGGCGCGCCGTGCCGCTGGATCGCGAGACGTGGGCGGAGTCCTTCCCGATGGTCGCCGACGTCGCCGGGCGGGTGGAGGACCAGGGCCGCTGGGACGACTTCGACACCGTCACCGCCACCCGGTGGTCGGCGGGCCGCGTGGCCATCATCGGCGACGCGTCGCACGGCCAGCCGCCGTGGCTGGGCCAGGCGGCCAACCTCGCCTTCGCCAACGCGCTGGCGCTGAGCGAGTTCGTGACCTATTCGCCCGACGTCACCACCGGCCTGGGCGCCTGGGAGCGCGCCTGTCGCCCGCTCACCGACCACACCGAGCGCTGGACGAACCGCTACGGCCGGGTCGTCGGGGTCTGGCCCGAGTCGGCCCAGTCGTTCCGGTCGCTGGCGCTCAGGGCGTTCGTAGCGACGCCCGGCGTCGAGCGCATGCTCAACCGCGCGCAGCACACGGCGGTCATCGGGACCGAGCGCCTGGGCGCGCGGCGCGCCGCGGCCGACGCCGTCCGCTAAGCCCTCTCCGGCTTCTCTCACGAAACGTGCCTACGCTGCGGGACGAGCGGCGATGAACGACCAGACCAGCCCGAGGACGATCATCCTGCGCGGGGCGGGGCTCGTTGTGCTCCTCGGTGCCGTGCTGCTGGCGATCGAGCTGCTCGTGCCCGGCGCCGGGCGACGGCTCGACGCCGCCGACCCCGCCTGGCTGGCCATTGCGGTCGTGCTCGAGGGCGTGGCCCTGGCCGGCTCCGTCGTGCTCTTCCACGCCACCTTCGGGCGCCGCCCGCACGGGCTGACCCTGCGCCGCAGCGCCGAGATCGCCCTCGGCGAGCTGGCCGGGTTCGCGCTCGTGCCCACGGGCGCGGGCGGTCCCGCGGTGCGGCTGTGGGCGCTGCGCGGCGGCGGCATGCCCTGGCGCGACATCGGCGTTCGCAGCGTGGTCCACGGCGTGCTCTTCAACATCCCTTACTTGGCCGCGGCGATCGCGCTGGGGCTGGGCGCGGTCGCCGGAGTGCTGCCCGGGACGGTGTCCACGCTGGTCGCCCTGGCCCCGCTCGGCGTCGTGCTCGTCAGCGTGCTCGGCGTGCTGGCGGCGATGGCGCTGCGCCGCTCGCGCCGGCTCGAGGGCTCGCAGCGCTGGAAGTTCATCACGCGCGAGACGCTCGCCGTGGTGCCAGACGGGCTGCGCGAGCTGCCCTGGTTCGCGCGCCACCCGCTCGGGCCGCTGGGTGCGCTGGCCTACTGGGCGGGCGACTGCGCCGTGCTCTGGGCGACGTTCCAGGCCTGCGGCGGCGCGCCCGCGATCGGGATCGTCGCCCTCGCCTACATGCTCGGCCAGCTCGGCAACCTGCTGCCGCTGCCCGGCGGCGTGGGCGGCGTCGAGCCGCTGATGCTGGGCATCTTCGTGGCCTCGGGCGTGGATGCGGGGCTGGCTGGGGCGGCGATCATCTGCTACCGCGCGATCGCCCTGGGGATGCAGAGCCTGGCTGGCGTGGCCTCGGTCGCGGCGCTGGTACCGGCGGTGCGACGGGAGCGCAGCGCACGGACGCCGCACGGGGTCCAGCCCGCCCCGTCGCCGCCGAGCTGACGGTAGGCTCGGCCGACTTCCGCTCTGCGAGACAGCGCACCGTTAAGGCCGCTCGTGCGTTGTGGACATACCGTCGCCGACTACCCTCGCCTGGAGGCTGCACGTGCCCCACCGCCTGATTCCCACCCTCGCCGTTGCCGCGCTTGCCCTGCTCGGGCTTGCCGCGACCGCGTCTGCGGCGGCCGAGCCGTGGGGCCTGATGCACCTCCGGTCCAAGGGCGTCCCGCTGCCGCAGCACCCCGCGTTCCGGGACGCGATCCTCCATCACCCGAGCCACAAGGCCCGCGCCGCGGCCGCCGCCGGGACCGACGTCGTCCTCAACACGCCCGACGGCACGCCGCTGACGGTGACGATCTCGAACTCGTACGGGCAGACGCCGACCTCGCAGGCGGCGGCCCAGAACGCGGTCAACTTCCTCTCCTCGCGGGTGCACGGCCCCGAGCTCGGGCTGCTCAAGGTGTTCGTGGGCCCGCCGCCCGAGATCAGCAGCATCTGCGGGGCCGCCGAGGCGCTGGCCTGCTACGCGCCGAGCGAGAACCGCATGTATGTGCCGGGCGAGACGCCGCCGAACAGCCCGGTGCCGCTCGAGTACATCATCACCCACGAGTTCGGCCACCACATCTCCAACCACCGCAAGAACGCGCTTGGGTCGGCCTTCACCATCGGCCCCGAGTACTGGGCCACGTCGCAGTTCATCTGCGCGGGCGCGCTGAGCAAGCCGCCGGTGTTCTTCCCCGGCGACGAGGACCAGCACTACCTGGAGAACCCGGGCGAGGGCTGGGCCGACACCTACGCCCACCTGCCCGAGAACGGCTTCGAGTCGGCGCCGTTCCAGTTCAGCCCCCTGTTCCACCGCGACGCCGCTGCGTTCGACGCCGTCCGCAAGGACATCTTCACGCCCTGGCCGGGCAACGTGACCCGCACCGAGACGGGGACCCTGGGCAGCAGCACGGGCAAGAAGCGCTTCGCGCTCGTGGTCAGCCTCGACGGTCCCGTCGTGGCCCGGCTGAACGGGCCCAGCGCCGCGAACTACGACCTGCAGGTGCGCCTCGGCGGCGAGACCGTCGACAGCACCCACAAGGCGGGCAGCAAGGACCGCGTGGCGGGCACGCTGTGCTCGGCGCCGCGCCAGCCGCCGCCGAACCGCCTGACGATCATCGTGGTCCGGCGGTCGGGCTCGGGCCCGTTCTCGCTGAAGCTGACCGAGGCCGGTTGAGCAACGCGTAGGTAGGGTCTTCGGCCGTGCGACGGTCGCGTCTCGCTCTGGCGGCAGGGCTCGGGGGAGCGGCCGCGGCTGCCTGGTTCGCCACGCGCGAGCTCGACCGCCGGCGCATCCGCGACGACCCCGAGTACGCGCATCTCTACGCGCCGCTGGACGGGCGCGAGGTCACGGTGATCGCGGGCGACGGCACGCGGCTGCACGCCGAGGTCTTCGGCCCGGACGGCGCGCCCACGATCGTGTTCTGCCACGGCTGGACATGCGCGCTGCGGTTCTGGACCTACCAGATCCAGGCGCTGATGCCCGACTTCCGCGTCGTGGCCTGGGACTTCCGCGGCCACGGCGGCAGCGACCCCGCCGCAACCGGCGACTACGCGATCGACGCGTTCGGCGACGACCTCCAGGCGGTGCTCGAGGCGACGGTGCCCGCGGGCGAGCGCGCGCTGCTCGCCGGGCACTCGATGGGTGGCATGGCGATCGTCGCCTGGGCCGGCCGTCACCAGGACGAAGTCGCCCGTCGCGCGTCCGCGACGGCGTTGATCAGCAGCGGTATGGGCGACCTGGTGAGCGAGGCGCTGGTCGTGCGCACGCCCCAGCGCCTCAAGCCGGTGAGCACGCGGATCGCGATCGCGGCCCTCTCGTCGCCGACGCCGATCCCCGGCACCCCGTCGCCGCTGATGTACCGGTGGATCCGCTACGTGGCGCTCAGCCCGGCCGCCACGCCGGCCCAGGTTGCGTTCTCCGAGCAGCTCGTGATCGACTGCCCGACGGACGTCCGCGCTCACTGCGCGGCGACGCTCTCGCGGCTGGACCTCTACGCCTCGATCGCCAGCGTGACCGTGCCGACGCTGGTCATGGTGGGCGAGCGCGATCGGCTCCTGCCGCCGCTGCACGCCCGCAAGCTGGCGTCCATGCTGCCCGACCCGACCGAGCTGGCCGAGATCCCGCGGTACGGGCACATGCTCCCGCTCGAGGCCCACGAGGACGTCACCGCCGCCCTGCGTCAGCTTGCGGCGGCCTCCTCGAGCAGCGCCAGCGCCGCGACCGCGTCGGCCGGGTCGACCGGCAACGGCGCGGCGCCGGCCAGCGCGTCGCGCAGCTCCGCGTAGAAGCGCGGGTAGGCGCCCGCCTCGGTCCGGACGGGGCGGCGCTCGTCGCCGGCCTGCAGTTCGCCCCACGCCTCCGGCGGCTCCTGCCCCCAGTCCGGCGCGGCGGGGTCGCCGCCGGCCCGCAGCGCGTCCTCCTGGCCGTCGAGGCCCCGCTTCACGTACGCGGCGCGGGAGCCGAGCACGCGGAAGCGCGGGCCGGGCGCGGCGGCGACCGCGCTCATCCACAGGTGGGAGACGGCGCCGCCCTCGTGCTCGAGGGCGAGGAAGGCGTCATCGTCGGCCTCGGCGCCCGGACGGCGGGTGTGGACCTCGGCGTGCATGCGCACGGGCGGCCCGAAGAGCTGCAGGGCCTGGTCGACGAGGTGGGGGCCGAGGTCGAGCAGCGTGCCGCCTCCCTCGGCCGGGTCGTCGGTCTCGCGCCAGCCCGGCTTGGGCCGGGGGCGCCAGCGCTCGAAGCGCGACTCGAAGCGCAGGATGTCGCCGAGCTGGCCCTCGTCGCGCAGGCGCCTGAGGGTGAGGAAGTCGCCGTCCCAGCGCCGGTTCTGGAATACGGTGAGCGGCACGCCGGCGGTCTTGGCGGCGTCGACCACGCCGTGCGCCTCGGCCGCGGTGACCGCCAGCGGCTTGTCGACCACGACGGCGACGCCGGCCGCGAAGCCGGCACGGGCGGCGTCGGCGTGGAAGCGGTTCGGGGTGGCGACGACGAGCACATCGGGGGCCGTCGCCAGCGCCTCGTCCACCGAGGCCACCACCTCCACGCCGGGGTGGCGCGCGCGGGCCTGGTCGGCCCGGTCGGGGTCGCGGGTGACCACCGTGGTGACGTCCATCCCGGGGGTGGCGGCGAGGAGCGGGCCGTGGAAGACGGCGCCGGCCAGGCCGTAGCCGGCGAGCGCGACGCGCAGGTTCGTATCGTTCACGCCTTCATCATGCCCAGCACGCTGCAACGCGCTCGCGAGATCGCCGCCGCTGACCGCTCGGACCCGTCCTGGGTCCCCGAGCCGCCGGTCGAGCTCCCGGCCGGCCGCGTCGTGCACGTGCCGGGTCGCGGCGAGGTCTTCATCCGCGACACCGGCGGCGACGGGCCGGTGGTCCTGCTGCTGCACGGCTGGTGCGTGTCGGCCGACATCAACTGGTTCACGACCTATGCGCCGCTGGCCGCGGCGGGCTACCGCGTGCTGGCCATCGATCACCGCGGCCACGGCCGCGGCCTGCGCTCGCCGGCGCCGTTCCGCCTGGTCGACTGCGCCGACGACGCGGCGGGCCTGCTGCGCACGCTCGGCGTCGGCCCGGTCACCGCAGTGGGCTACTCGATGGGCGGCCCGATCGCCACCCTGCTCGCCCGCTCCCACCCCGACCAGGTCAGCGGCCTGGTCCTGTGCGCGACCGCGCCGGACTGGTCGCACCCGCGGATGAAGCGGATCTGGCGCAGCATGGCCGCGTTCCGCGGCGTGCTCGGCGTAGCCCCGAACGCGTCCTGGCGGCGCGCGCTGCGGCTGGTCGGCTTCCCCGACTCGCCGCGGACGACCTGGACGGCGGCCGAGCTCACGCGCGGCAGCGCCAAGGACATCGCCGAGGCCGGCCGCGAGCTCGGGCGCTACGACGCCCGGCCCTGGCTGTCAACGCTGAAGGTGCGCGCGGCCGTCGTGGTGACGAGCGCCGACACCGCCGTGCCGGTCTACAAGCAGCGCGAGTTGGCCGAGCTCCTGGGCGCGGGCGTCTTCGAGGCGCCGGGCGACCACGGGTCGGTCGTGGCCGAGTACGAGCGCTTCAATGCGCGCCTGCTCGAGGCGCTCGCGCACGTGGGCGCGAAGACGCCGGTGGCAGTGGCGTGAGCGACACCTTCGCCATCGGGGGCGACCTGCCGGTCGGCCGGCTCGGGTTCGGGGCCATGCGCATCACCGGCGCCGGGATCTGGGGCGAGCCCGCCGACCCGGACGAGTGTCGCCGGGTGCTGCGGCGGGCGGTCGAGCTCGGCGTGACGCTGATCGACACCGCCGACTCCTACGGCCCCCATGTCTCCGAGCGGTTGATCGGCGAGACGCTCGCGCCGTACCCGGACGACCTTGTCGTCGCGACCAAGGCGGGCTTCCAGCGCTCGGGCCCGAACCGGTGGGCGACCGACGGCCGGCCCGAGCACCTGCGCGAGGCCTGCGAGGGCAGCCTGCAGCGGCTCAAGGTCGACCGCATCGACCTCTTCCAGCTGCACCGGATCGACAGCAAGGTGCCGGCGGCAGACCAGTTCGCCACCCTGGCCGACCTCCAGCGCGAGGGCAAGATCCGCCACATCGGGCTCTCCCAGGTCAGCGTGGACGAGATCCGCGCGGCGCGCGAGGTCATCGAGGTGGTCACGGTGCAGAACCGGTTCAGCCTGTCGGACCGCTCCGACGACGATGTCCTCGCCTACTGCGAGGCTGAGGGCATCGGCTTCATGCCCTGGGCGCCGCTGGCCTCCGGGCGCCTGACCGAGCCGGGCGGCGTGCTGGACCGCGCCGCGCAAGAGCTGGGCGCGACCACCGGGCAGGTGGCGATCGCGTGGCTGCTGCGCCGCTCGC
>Ga0105245_10002607_pt1 | contig 16249 bp, 12 predicted proteins | sample KBSM54metaG_FD_81523 | JGI IMG/M metagenome (GOLD analysis project Ga0105245, IMG submission 81523) | Miscanthus rhizosphere microbial communities from Kellogg Biological Station, Michigan, USA - KBS M5-4 metaG | ecosystem: Host-associated > Plants > Roots > Rhizosphere > Soil | place...
AACACCCTGAGCGCGCGTCTGAGATACGAGTTCCCGGAGCCGCTTTCGGTAACCGGCGACTTCATGGCGCGACGCCGTCGGCGTTTCACGCTCAGCCACCACGGCTCCGCGCCCGCGTCGCAAGTCCAGCCAGCCTTCGGCGGCAAGTTGCTTGGCCAGTTCCAGCATCTTCTCCCGCGAGAAATTTACGTACTGGCAATCATACGGATGCGCCACGCTTACCGGCTGGCCTTTGCCAGTTTTGGCGCTCAGCCAGAAGATGCGGCGCTTGAGCATCTCTTTTACGTCCTGCTCTTGCTGCGTGGGGAACTCGATTTTCTTTTCTCTAAAGCTGTAGAACCGGCTGGTCACGTGCACCGGTTGCAGCTTGCCGGACTTAACAAATGCCAACTGCCCGTTGTCGATCGTCTTGCGAATGGAGTTCACCACCAGGCTCTCCGCGTGTTCCGGCTCCAGTGAACCCAGCGCATCTTTCATCGTCTGCGTCATTCCCACAGCCACTTCCACGTGCAGGCCGTCTTCACTCCCCAGCAACTCGACTCGGCCATGCAGCACATGCCAGTCAGCGCCGGAAGTGGACGGATGAAAAGGCCATTTCAATTCCGAGACGTGGATCGGCACGCCCGACAAACTCACAAAATCTAAAGGACGGTTTCCCATGAATCAACTCGCATCAAGAAATTACTGAATAAATTCTAAACGACGGCGCAAAACGAATCGACCCAAGAAATGCGGCTTTTCAGCCCGGCGGGGTCGCAAATTCTGGCCAGGCCCCCTGCACAGATCCCAAAATACAAAAGCGAGGAGCTTTGATCTTCTCCCCGCTCTGCACAAACACTTTCGCAACAACCCCGCGCAATTCTTTATGCCGACTTCATCATAAAGAACGTATCCACGTCGGCGTCCACGGTTGGCAGGTTCGCGGCTTCTTCTTTCAGGCTCTGGAACAGTAGCGTGCTCAGGTAGCGCTCGCCAAAGTCCGGGACGACCACCACAATCAGCTTGCCGGCATTTTCTTCACGCTGCGCCAGCTTTACCGCCTGTGCCACTGCGGCCCCGCCGGAAATACCAATAAAAATGCCTTCTTCCTTCGCCATCCTGCGCGCCGTCTCCAGTGACTCATCCAGCGTCGCCGTCATTACTTCGTCAATCAGGTTGGTCTTCAGCACGTCCGGCACAAATCCGCCGCCAATGCCCTGGATCTTATGCGGCCCCGGCTTGCCGCCGGAAAGCACCGCCGACTCAACCGGTTCCACGGCAACAATCTTAAAGTCAGCCTTCTTGGGCTTGATGTATTCGCCCACGCCGGTCAGCGTACCGCCCGTTCCCACGCCGGAAACAAAGATATCGACTTTGCCGTCCGTATCGTTCCAAATCTCAGGCCCGGTCGTCTCGCGATGGATCTTCGGGTTCGCCGGATTGGCAAACTGCTGCAGGATCACTCCATCCGGAGTCTGCTTCAGCAGCTCATTGGCCTTGGCAATCGCGCCTTTCATGCCCTTCGCGCCCGGCGTCAGGATAATCTCCGCGCCCAGCGCCAGCAGCACCACGCGGCGCTCCTGGCTCATCGTGTCCGGCATCACCAGAATCAGCCGGTAGCCTTTGGCCGCCGCGGCAAACGCCAGCCCAATGCCGGTATTGCCGCTGGTCGGTTCAACCAGCACGGTTTTGCCCGGCTGTATGCGCCCCGCTTTTTCCGCTTCATCAATCATGCTCACGCCAATTCGGTCTTTCACGCTGTGGCATGGATTAAAGCCTTCCAGTTTCACCGCCACTGTTGCCCTGGCGCCCTGGGTAAGCTTGTTGAGTTGGACCAGCGGCGTCCGCCCGATGGTCTGTGTAATGTTCTTATAAATGTTCATCTCTCCACCTTTCATCGCTGTACGAAATCAGGCGTCCCGCGAGAGGTGTATTAGATTAAATGACCCGCCCCAAGGAAGCAAAGCATTGATTAGCAACAACGCTGGATTTGCGCTGATATCGCCGCAGTCTACGTGATCAATTCTCCTGTGGAGCCGCTCCGGGCTTCCCGATCTCGGCGATGACGCGCGATGTCGGCGATTACGGCGATGGCCGCGCTCTGCGCGGCCCCTCCCCCTCCCCTACTCATCCCAGATTGGCGTAGGTTTTAGGGTGGTCATCCCAAGTCATCCCAGATTGGCGTAGACTTCAGCGATCAGGCCTCAATTGGCGTAGGGTTGACGAGACAACATCAATGGCTTTTCTCCTTCGTGTCCTTTGTGGTTTAAGGTTTTTGAACCGGGGTAACGTATCTTAGCGCCGATATCTCGCTCAGTCACGCGCGAACTAGTTCACCAGCACAGGACATGTCTTTTGCGACCCTCTGCCTAACATAGGGACACGTCCAATTGGCCTATGGGAATCAGCAACCCTATTTTGATCAGACTGATGGCCCTTCCGGCCCGAGATCCGAGTCTCAATTATTACGACAAAATAGTAGCGAGATACTCCGGGATGTAATAATCGCTTTATGACCGACTCTCCGAAGGGTCAATCCCCGATTGATTGTCTAGAGGAAAAATTTAACAAGAAGTGGCCTCACATTAGGACGACAAAAGAGGCTGCGATGAGCAAACGCGAGGAGATCAAAAGAGTTCTTGGCTCAACGGGAATCAAGTTACTTTCAAATGACTTCAGCTTGGTTGTTTTTGGTTCCCTCGCGCGCAACGAATGGACGGGAAATAGCGACCTCGATTGGGGTCTATTGGTGGACAGCCAAGCCCATCCAGAGCATCTCCCAGTAGCCCTCCAAATTGCTAAGCTTTTTAAGGACCACGAGTTGGGAAAAGAGCCGGGGCGAGCCGGTATTTTCGGTAATCTGATTTTTAGCCACGAACTGGTGCACCAAATCGGTGGCGAGAACGATCCGAACTCCAATATCACGCGCCGGCTATTATTGTTGCTGGAATCTCGGACCATAGGTTCGGCGGACGCGTACAACCGGGTTATTCATGTGATTTTGGAGCGCTACTTCGACCAGGACTCAAATCTTTTCGACGCAGACAAGAAGCACTTTCGGGTGCCGAGATTCTTGCTGAATGACATCGTTCGGTTTTGGCGGACAATGGCCGTGGATTTTGCCGGCAAACAGCGTGAACGCGCCGGCGAGGGCTGGGCACTTCGCAACATCAAGTTGCGAATGTCACGAAAGCTCATATTCGCGACCGGTTTGTTAATGTGTTTCAGTTGTTACACCAGGCTACCTGTGGTAACTGATGGATCTGAGAAGTCAACCGACATCTTGATTAAACACGTTAGTACATTTGTTGAGCGCCCTCCTCTTGAAATCCTCGCAGATGCATTGTTGCAATACTCGATTCCGGCTGAGACTGTCTTCGAACTGCTTGATTCATACGATTTGTTCCTTGAATGTCTTAACGATGTGAAGCGCCGCCCACATCTCGAAAAACTTTCGTACGAAGACTCAATCAGTGATACAGTTTTCCAACAAATGCGAAAAGTCGGACAGCGGTTTCAATATGGTCTTGATCATCTGTTCTTTCAAAACAACGAAGAACTAAAACGACTCATCAGACACTACGGAATATTTTAATGCCGCACATTGGTTTCTCTACTGGCGCGCTCGCCCTGGCTGACTTCCGTTCGGCCTTAGAAATGCTCCGTAACAAGCCATGCGACGCGGTTGAATTATCAGCTTTGCGCCTTGGAGAGTTGCGGCCACTTGTTGAAGCTCTCGACACACTTGACCTTGCTCAATTTGCCGTTGTTTCCTTCCATGCACCGAGCAAGATTGAACCGCAGTTTGAGCGTGAAACTGTGGCGCTGCTAGTCCAAGTCGCCCAAAATGGATGGACAATAGTTGTCCACCCTGATGCAATAACAGACTTTGGTCTGTGGCGCCAGTTGGGCGCTTCACTCGCTCTTGAAAACATGGACAAACGGAAACCCATCGGTCGCTATGCTCATGAATTGGCGCTGCTGTTTGAACGGCTTCCCGAAGCGGCCTTCTGCTTTGACATTGGACACGCACGCCAGGTCGATCCATCTATGGCTGAAGCGGGGGCCATTCTTCGCCAGTTTCGGGACCGCTTGCGTTTGGTTCATATCAGCGAAGTCAACAGTCAAAGCAAGCATGATCCGCTAAGTTTGAGTGCTGTCCTGGCCTTCCGAAGGGTCTCACACCTGATCCCAGGCAATGTTTCAGTGATTATCGAGTCCAGAGTCACAGAAGATCAGATCGCGCGCGAGGTCGAAACCGTCGCCGCATTGCTACCAGCGGATGATCGGGTGGCGCTGGCAGGCGACTAGCTCGAAAACCAGAAAGGCCAATGCAACAAGTTTCGTTCGGCTCCCCTTCTGTTCGCGGCTCGTCGATAGCTTTCGGGTGAAACTTGATCGACCCCAAAGGGTTGCTTAACCAGCCCTACAAGATGTCGATCGAAACCCGAATCCCCGGATGTGCCGGGCTGCACATGTAGTAGCCGTCGTTTACGTAATCAACGTAAACCGTGTCAGTGTAGCGCCAGCCTGGAGGCAGCGGCCGACCAACAACAAACCAATATCCGTCATACTGGAAGCGCGGATGTCCGGCGACAACTACCGGGTGGCCAATGCGGAACCAGTGCTCCCGTCCAAAATGCGCGCGGAAGTGGTCTTCAGGAATGCGCCTGTGGTGATGGCCTTCATGCTCTTCATAGCGCACAAAACGTGCGTCATGTTCGCGATGGTGGTCACGGTGCTCCCAGCCTTCGTGGCGGCCGTTGTCGTGCTTTGAATCGCCGTCCCTGTCGCGACCATGCTTTTCCAGCGCCGTGGCGCTCACCGCAAAAACCAGGAATCCCGCTAGAACCACTCGAATCAGCTTCATGAAGTTATGTCTCCGTCATTGAAAATCCGAACCTGAGGGTGATTATGCGTCGATCTCACGCCGCGTCCAAGACACGTTGGGACATGTACGGGAATCGCCTTGCTCATAGCGCAGATGGTGAGTCGATCTGACGGGAATCAATTCTGATTTGCGCTGCTCTCCAGCTTCAGCACTACAGAATACTTTCCGTTTTCTTCCACGCTCAGGTTCTGCCCCCGATTGCCAATCGTCCTGAGAAAATCCGGCTCGTTGATTTCGGCATCCAGATTCAGGCTTTCCAGCGCCACTAGCCGATAGCTTCCCGGAGCCACTCCGTGTAGTGTGAATTTTCCTTTAGAATCTGCGCTGGTTCTGCGATACAGATCCGGCGGTCCCGGCTGAGGCACATCCGGCGCCAGCAGGACGGAGCCTCGCGTGGGTTCACCTTTGGAGTCGTATAAAACTCCTTCAACCTGTGCGCCTGACGCGCTGAATGTGAGCTCCATGTCTCCGCGCGTGCCGCTCACCAGCACATCATCGGGCGGCATTTCATGGCCGGAAATCGCCACTGATTTCAGATAGTAATCTTCCGGCAGGTTGAGGGCGCGAGCATAATAGTGGCGGTCTGGGCGCAACTGCGCTTCAAACTTGAACTCAGGAAAGCTTGCAGAGGCCCTCACGCGCGGCATCAGGCCTTCGCCTGCAAACTCAATCAGCACCCTGCGCGGCGGATGGTCAGGTGTTCCCGCGATAGTGACATGGCCTGCGGCGTCAAAATCCGGCAGGGCGGAAATCTGCACATTCTGCGCGCCTTCATTACCTACTTCAACCGTCTGCTCACCTTCAAAAGTTTGTTTGTCCTGGTTGAAGTCGGCGCGCAGCGTATAGGTGCCCGGCGCAACTCCGCGAATTTCAAATGTGCCGTCTTCGGATGAAACTTGCGCAGGCATGCCTTCGCCCTGGATATATGTTGTCCAGAAAGCGGCGACAGAAGCGCCTGTGGGCGGTCCGCCCGTTAATCCGTTAGTGACTTTGCCGCGTATGGAGACCACCGGAGCGCTGATCAGCAGAAAATTCGTCGCCACTTCGTCGCCGGGGTTCAGCCTTAGCGCTTGCGCCTGCTGAAAGTCGCTGGTGGCGGGAAAAAACAGCGGAGCGTAAGTGTAAGCCGGCTCCCCGGACTCCTGCGTGGCATCAAAACGCAGCGGTTCGTTCTGCGGGACAGAATTCACCGGTCTCCGCTCCAGCAGTTTTTCCGCGATCATGGACTTTAGAGCTTCCATGCTCGCATTGTTTGGCTTGTACTCCGCCACCACGTAATACTTCCCCGGATGCAGCCCTGCCACGCGGTATTGTCCGCGATCATCGGTGATCGCTTTCCCCGCTGCGCGCAGATCCATCTGGCCGAGCTTCCTCTGAATCGCCAGCAGCCGTATCTCCACGTCCGGCACGGGATCGTTGTATTCATCCAGCACTTCGCCGCTTACCACCGCCGCGGGCATCAGCCGCACCGGCATGTTCTTAACATGCTCTCCCGCTGCAACATCGACAATGGGTTGGTATTCTCGCTTGCTCGCGTCAGAAAAAAATCCCTGGCGCTGCGCCATAAGACGATAGCTCCCAGGTTCAACGTTCTGGAACATAAAATGGCCGCTGGAATCGCAACGCTGTGATTTGCTGCCCGTCCCTTTCACGCGCAGCAGCGTGACGCTGGCCCGAGGAACAGTGCGGCTGTTCTGGATGTTGATGACACTGCCTTCAACAATAGCGGACGGCGGATCTTCTGGCGTGTTCTGGGCCGCAAGCGGGCTCGCCAGCGCAGCAACTATAAGAATCGTTCTAAGAGCACTTGCCATGCTTGCTCGCCACTTCCTGCTCAATCATTACGTAGCAAACGGGCCCCGGTTGCAAAAATCCTGTTAATTTCTGCTGTATTGGTTCTTCTTCTTTTCCTTATACCGCTCCAGCGCCAGCTCAATCAGCCGATCGATCAGCTTTGGATATTCAAGTCCTGAAGCCGCCCACATCTTGGGATACATGCTGATGGAAGTAAAGCCCGGCATGGTATTGATCTCATTTAAGTAGAGCTTGCCGCTTTTTGGGTCCATCAGGAAGTCCACCCGCGCCAGCCCGGAACAATCCACTGCCTGGAACGCCCGGATGGCCATTCCTTGCACTTCCTTCATCTGTTTTTTGCTGATCTTGGCCGGGATCACCGGCTGTGATCCCTCGTCAATGTACTTGGCGTTGTAGTCGTAAAACTCCGCTGCGGGTACGATCTCACCCACGGTGGATGCCTGCGGTTCATCATTTCCCAGCACGGCACATTCCAGTTCGCGCGCCTTGTGCTTTTTCCCGCCAACGCCCTGCTCGATCACAATCTTGCGATCGTACTTGGCCGCCTCTTCAATCGCTGGCCCCAGTTCTTTGCGATTATGCGCCTTGGAGATTCCTACTGATGATCCCAGATTCGCCGGCTTCACAAACACCGGATACTTGAGCTTGCTTTCGACCAGCTTGGTAGCTTTCTTGGGATCGCTTTCCCAGCGGCTGCGCAGGATCGTCACGTGCTTCACAATCTCCAGCCCGGCGAAGGCAAAGAGCTGCTTCATGATGTCCTTGTCCATGCCCGCTGCGGAACCAAGCACGCCCGCGCCAACGTAAGGAATGTCTGCCAGCTCCAGCAGCCCCTGGATTGTCCCGTCCTCGCCGAACGTGCCGTGCAGCACGGGAAAGATCACATCCACATCGATACCTTTTTGCGTGGCGACCGCCGGGCTTTCAAATGGAACCAGCCCATGCGCCTGCGGAACCGGCGGCACGATCACTGCTTCACCCTTGGCCAGCACCACCGCGCCGGGCGTGGCTTCCGGATCGCCCGCGCGCAGATGCCGTCCGCTTTCATGAGAAGTCTTCTCTCCGCGCAGCAACTGTTCGGCGTGACTGTCCGTCAGCCAGCGGCCTTCTTTGGTGATGCCAATCGGCACCACTTCATATTTTTGCTTGTCAATGGCGTTGAGGACTGACGCTGCGGAAAGCAGAGAAACTTCATGCTCGCCGCTGCGCCCGCCGAAGAGGATTCCTACCCTGAGCTTCTTCATCACCAAATACTGTAAAGGAGCCCTGAGCGGTCAGCAATCAGGCATTCTCCGCAGTCCCGAGCTTATCCACAGTCCCGAAGCGGAGCGAGGGATCGGTATAGACATAACTATCTCTTAAGGGAAAGTGCAATACGGAGTGGCAAGGTCGATATCTTCAGAACAACGAAGTGCGCGATTAATCCGGCAGAATTCGTGTTTATTCGCGAAATTCGCGGCTAAGCTTTGTGGCGGTCTGCGGATCAGCCGCACGGCAGAGTTACGTTCCTTCTTTTTTGTCTTCGCAACTCTTGCTGGCCGTGCGTACAAAGTCCGCCAGCTTGCCCTGCTTTTGTTTCTCCAGCAGCGCGTCCAATGATTTTGACTTGGCGTCCGGATCGCTCTTCACAATCGCGCTGTAAGACTTGAGCGCGCTCTCTACTCTGGCAATAAACTGCGAATCCGTATCACCGGCTTTGTCCGGGTGTTCGATGATGTATGCCGCGCTGCCGAACGTCGCCTGGTATGAAAGCTGCGGCGTGTACTTGTTTTGCTCCGTGACAAAGTCAATCCCAAAAAGGACAGGCGCGCAGATATTTACATTGATGTCCGGAATGTCCTCAAGCCATTTCTTGGCCCAGGTCTTTTCCGCATAAAGAGATTTATCCAGTGGAGTCTGTTCCAGCTTGCGCGTGAGCGCCAGAAACCGCTGGCGTTCCGCGGGAGTTGAGGGAGCGTGCTTGGGTTCGTCTTTGGGTGCGTTCTGTGCGAAAGACAGAACAGCCAGAAACAGTATGAGTGAAATCAGTCCCGCTTTACGCATTCTTCCTCCAACTACCGGGAAAATGATGATAGATGATTATAAAGAGTTCGTGGTACCAGTAGAGAAACTCTTGAACGCGGAGCAAAGAAGTCAGGCGGGAAAGCAATCGCTTCCTGCCACCATTTATCGTGTTTCGTCGAAAATGCCGCTACCTGAGAGTTGCCATCCCGACAGATCCGTCCGCGAGTAAGCGCTTTCTTCAGCTTGCGAGCAGGATCGGAGGGATCGGCTCCGCTGCCGCTGCGGGACCTAAAATACATTTCCATGCTCGCTTGAGAACGCCTGCCGTTCGTGACCATTCCGATTCAAAGATTGCTTACGCTAGAGGATCTTCTTCCCAAACGCTGAAAGCGCCAGTTCCACCGCCAGATCGGCTGTCCGGTTGTGTTCATCAATCACCGGGTTGACCTCAACGATCTCAAAGCTGGTCATGCGGCCGTGATCTGAAATGATCTCCATCGCCAGATGCGCTTCACGATAACTGGCTCCGCCGCGCACCGGTGTTCCCACGCCGGGGGCATCTTCCGGATCGATCCAGTCCATATCGAGCGAAACGTGATAGCCGGCGGTGTTGCGGCCCGCAATTCGCAGAGCTTCTTCAATCACCGTGCGCATGCCGCGCTCGTCGATGTCGCGCATCGTGTAGACCTCAATGCCGGTCTCTTTAATATTTTCCTTCTCGCGAGCATCCACATCGCGCACGCCCACCAGCACGCAGTTTTCCGGCTGCACCTTGGGAGAGAATCCATAGATATCGGCGAGGTCTGACGGCCCCAGTCCCATGATCGCCGCCAGGGGCATTCCGTGTACGTTGCCGCTGGGTGAGGTATCGGGCGTGTTGATATCCGCATGAGCGTCAATCCAGATCAGGCCAACCCTTTGTTCCTGCGCGCGGCGCTGCTGCCGGAAAAACTCAGCCACTCCGGCCATGGTGCCGGCGGCCACGGAATGATCTCCTCCCAGCACCAATGGAAATTTTCCGGCCTCCAGGGTCTTGAATACCTGCTCTGCGTGCTTGGTGCACGTCGCGGTAATTTCTTTCAGGTACTTGGCGTGCGGATCGCCAGATTTCTTCTGCTCCGCAATCGCCACCGCAATATTGCCGCCGTCTTCTACTATGTGGCCCAGTTGCTCCAGGCGCGCTTCAAGTCCAGCGACCCGCACGGCGGAAGGCCCCATGTCCACGCCGCGGCGTGAAGCGCCAAGATCCAGCGGTACTCCAAGAATTCTTATCTTCTTGGGAACAATATTGTCTGCGACCACGGGAGGATTTGCCGGTTCAGTCTTGAGGGCTACTGGCGCCGTTGTTGTAGGTTCCGGAGTCATAGATTTTCCAGTCTTCGATCTTCAACGCAACTAGCCAAAAAATTAGCCGCGAATCAACGCCAAGTTACGCGAATCGAATTAGGCATAATTTTTATGGTTCCCGTTTCGCGGTTCTCGTTTGAATTCGTGTTCATTCGCGAAATTCGCGGCTACGCTTTCTTGCTGAGCGCCGATTGCTGATTGCTGATTGCTGATAACTCATTCCTATGGATAAATACGGGTCAATGTTCGGGCAAACGGAATCGTCTCGCGCACGTGCTCCAGCCCGCACACCCACGCCACGGCGCGCTCAATGCCCATGCCGAATCCCGAATGCGGCACGCCGCCAAACTTGCGCAGGTCCAGATACCACTTGAAGGCGGCTTCCGGCAAATCATGTTCGCGTATGCGCTTCAGCAGCAGTTCATAATCGCCAATGCGCTGCGATCCGCCAATAATCTCGCCATAACCTTCCGGCGCCAGCACGTCCACACAAAGCGCCAGCTCCGGACGCTGCGGATCAGGCTCCATATAAAACGCCTTCACCTTGGCCGGATACCGATGCACCATCACCGGCTTGTCAAATTGCGATGAAATATAAGTCTCGTCAGGCGAGCCAAAATCTCCGCCGTACTCGAACTTTGCTTCAACCTGCCCCTTGGCATGCCCTTCCAGCAACATTCTTACAGCTTCGTCATAAGTGATGCGCGGAAACGGCGGCTTGATGTTGGCCAGCTTGGTTACATCGCGCCCAATCGTTTCCAGATCGGACTTGCGGTTTGCCACTGCGCTTTGCACCAGATGGCTGATGAACTCTTCCGCAAGCTGCATAATGTCATCGAGCTCGGCGTAGGCAACTTCGGGCTCGACCATCCAGAACTCCGTCAAGTGGCGGCGCGTCTTCGATTTTTCCGCGCGGAACGTAGGGCCAAAGGAATAGACCTTGCCCAGCGCCATTGCCATGGCCTCGATGTAAAGCTGTCCAGACTGCGTGAGAAATGCCTGTTCGTCAAAGTAGTCGACTTCAAACAGCGTTGACGTGCCTTCACAGGCGGCAGGCGTAAGGATTGGCGGATCGGTCAGCGTGAAACCGCGTTCGTCAAAGAAGTTACGCGTTGCGCGGATAATCTCTGCCCGCACGCGCAGGATGGCCGTCTGCCGCGGCGTGCGCACCCAGAGGTGGCGGTTCTCCATCAGGAAATCAATGCCGTGTTCTTTTTTGGCGATCGGAAACGGATCATCTTCCGGCACGCGCTGCAGGACTTTCACATCCACAACATCCATTTCATAGCCGCCGGGAGCGCGCTTGTCCGCGCGAATTTTCCCGGTCACGACCACGCTTGATTCGTCGGTCAGGCTTTTGAGCGACTCAAACACTTCCGGCGTCACCTGGTTCTTGGGAACAACGCCTTGGATTACGCCGGTGCCGTCACGAAAAATGGGGAAAATAAGCTTGCCACTTTCACGCTTGTTATAAAGCCAGCCCCGAATGGTGACGGCCTGGCCGTCATGCCGGCCAACTTCTGCGATGGTGGTTATGGGTGCCTGTGTTGTCGTTTCCATTTCTTCCAATCTCACAAATTATTATCAATCTGCCGGCGTGGGATTTACCGCAAAGGACATAAAACCGGTATTTGGTACATAGTATTTAGCTACAAGCTCGCCGCTCTGTTTCCATCACGAATATTGGGGGCTAGGCGATGCCAAATACTAAGTACCTGCTCCTTAGCGTCCTTCGCGCCCTTTGCGGTAAAAACGTCTCTGCTATTCCGCCGTCACGCCCGCGCTCTCCAGCTTTCCGTAGCACTCTGCCATTTTTCCCGGCACGTCCATATCTTCTGCGCCTTCAATTTCCAGCAGCATGGCCGGTTGACCAGTAGCCGTGCGCAGCGATTGCATGGTCTGCTCCCAGTCAATCGTGCCTTCGCCCGGCCATAGATGGGAATCTTTGTCACGCTTGTTGTCATGAATATGCGTGGAACGTATGCGGCCCTCAAGCACGCTAAACGCCTGGTGCACGGAACTCATCATGTGCGCGTGCCCCACGTCAAAGCAGACACCAAGGTCTTCATAGCGCAGCAGCCGTATCAATTCTTTCAGCTTTTCCGGGGTCGCTAGATCGTTCGGGGTATTTTCCAGCAGCAGGCTCACTCCCAGCGGCCGGGCAAAAGCGCGCAAATGTTCAATGCCGCTCAGCGCGTTCTCAAACTTGCGCGGATCGTCATATTCGTTAGTCTTGCCAATGTGCTGGATCAGGTAGCGGAAAGGCACGTACTCCGCAACTTCAATCGCGCGCTTGATCTCGTCCATCGCGTCAATGCGGTTACGCTTGTCCGGATCAACGATGTTCACGGGCTGTCCGCCGGAATGAAAATTATTGTCCATATAAATGGGCGCGTGGATGGAATGAAACTCAATCTTCTCTGACTTAAACCAGTTGCCCACTTCTTTCACGTGCTCTTTATCGTGATAGTTAAAGTGCCCGCGCGCAGCAAAAATTTCCAGCGCCTGTGCTCCGCCGCGCACCATGGCGTCCAGCAGGCCGGGGTGCAGCCGCCGCTTGATATATACGTGGCTCGACATTGCGCGCAGCATCAGTGGCCCACCGCCTTTCCCCCATTGCGTCCGTCGGGCGCGCCCAGCAGCTCACCGGTCTTTGGATCTACGGCAATGCATTCGCCGTCACTCCAATAAGTTTCCGTATTGATCTTGTGGCCGCGCGCCTGCAACAGCTTGATTGTGTCCGGTGAGATTCCGGTCTTCTCAATGTCGATTTCGTCCGGCTGCCACTGGTGATGGAAACGCGGTGCGTTCACTGCCTGTTGAATGTCCAATCCGTAATCAATCACGCCCATCAGGATGTTGGCCACTGTGCTGATGATGCGCGGCCCGCCCGGAGAGCCCAGCACCATAAACAGCTTGCCATCTTTCAGTACGATGGTCGGGGCCATGGCGCTTAGCGGACGTTTCCCCGGCGCAATGGCATTGGCTTCACCCTGGATCAATTTGTAGGCGTTCGGCACCCCGGGTTTGGAAGTGAAGTCGTCCATCTCGTCATTGAGAACGAAACCAAGTTTGCCCGCAGTCACTGCGGCGCCAAAGCTGTCATTCAGCGTTGTAGTCACCGACACTGCATTTCCCTCCGCGTCCACCACGGAATAATGCGTTGTGTTGTTTGACTCTCGTCCTGTAAAAGGCAGATGCAGCGCAGCGGGCCGGTCAAGCTCGCCAAAACCGGAGGGCCGATGCACGTCTTTACTATCTGTGGCGCGCATTGTGTCCAGCGACTGTCGCCAGCCATCTGCATATTTCTTGTCGATCAATTGAGCGACGGGAATCTGGCTGAAATCGGAATCGCCCAGCAGCTCCGCGCGGTCAAAAAACGCCCGGCGAAAAGCTTCGACAGTCACGTGCATAGAATCTGCTGAGCGATTACCCATCTTGCCCAGATTGTAGCCTTCCAGGATGTTCAGCGTCTCCATGAGCGTGATGCCGCCGGAACTGGGCGGTGGCGCGCTGATGACTTCATAGCCGCGATACGTGCCCCTGATAGGACGCCGTTCTTTTACTTCATAGTCAGCCAGATCTTCTGAGGTAATGAGTCCGCCACCGCGCTTAATTTCATCAGCCAGTTCGCGCGCCATTGCGCCTTTATAAAATTCATTCGCTTTAGGATTGGCGGCGATTCGCTCCAGAGTTCTAGCCAGTTCGGGTTGCCGGAAGATTTCACCCGGCTCATAAAACTTGCCGTTACGCTGGAATATCCGGCGCGCATCGCCCAGGAACACGCGCTCTTCTTCCTGATGCGTCGTGGAATTTTCTTCATAGCGCATGGAGTGCGCTTCCTGATATGTGAGGCGGACACCTTCACGCGCCAGCTTGATTGCCGGAGCCATCACGGCGCGGAGCGGAAGCTTGCCCCAGTGTTGTTCCGCATAAACCAGCCCGGCTACTGAGCCGGGCACGCCTATAGCTTTATAGCCGACGCGGCTGGCGTTCGGGACCACATTTCCCTGGGCGTCAAGATACATGTCACGGCTGGCGGCCTTGGGAGCTTTTTCGCGGTAATCAAGAAAGTGCAACTCACCGTTGGCTTTGCGCAGCAGCATAAAGCCGCCGCCGCCGATATTTCCTGCCGCAGGATGGACAACCGCAAGCGCGAAGCCAGTAGCTACGGCTGCATCCACGGCGTTGCCGCCCTGGCGCAGGATGTCCGCGCCAACCTGCGATGCCTGCGGATGAATGCTGACCACCATGGCCTTGCGGGCATGCACGGGCCGCAGACCCTGGGCGTAACTGAGCTCCGCCGCCAGGCAGCAGACAACTAGCTTACAAATCAGAAGTTTGCGCAGAACTGTCATCTGAATTGCGGACTCCAATGAGCTGGTGCAAGCTGGCCTTGCTTGCTCACAACTCTTGCCGCTTAGGGCAGGGCCTGTATGGTCGCGCCCGAGCTCACAGGCCAGCTATTGAGGCTAGCTTACCCGTTGCAGGACAGTCAAATCAGCCATGGCCGCCGCGGTAACGTCCGCCAGGATGAACGCGCGCCCGATCTTCTCAATCTTTCGGCACGGTCTCTGAAGTTTCTTCTGACTTGCCGCTCTCATTGCCACGCAGATCGACCGCTGTGACGGAATAAAAATATTTTATTCCCAGCCGCACTCCGGGGTCGGCAAAGCGCGGCGTCTTGACCAACTCCGAATTGATCTTTACCGGCTGTTCATTTCCGGTGTGGCGATAGACGTTGTAACCGGCCAGGTCGGGTTCGGTGTTGGCTGTCCAGGTAATGTCGATAAAAGAATTTGGCGCGCCTGCGCTCTGAGCGGCACTAAAGACCGCTTCAACCCCCGATGGATTTGCCGGAGGAAACGAATCATGCGCCAGTACTTCAGCCACCGGTGAGTCGTCGCCTTCGATTTCACCTTTGCGATTTCCGTCCTGCCAGAGCGTCACTGGGACAATCCAATACTGGTAGCTTTTTTCCCACTCAATTCCCGTGTCAACGAAAGTTCTTTCTGGATTGGCGGCATTCAATTGCTTTACCAGCACAGGTTCTTTGGCGCCCTGCAGACGCCGCAGAATCTTATAGGCATATTGCGTTTGCGTGTTTACTGTCGTTGGGACAGCGCCGGATGGCTCCCAAGCCAGCATGATTCCTGTGGGCACAGGATTGGCCGAAATTTTCTGCGGCGGAGCCAGATTAGCGACCAGCGGCACGGAAACGCGGTTCGGCAGACCAAAGGATTTTCCATTGTGCCCTTGTGCCAGGACCATGTAGACGGCGAAACCAGCGCCGCCGGGACGCAGCAGGCTCGTCAAAGTATCTGTTGCGGTAGCCTGTTCGCTGCGGTCCTCTTTCAATGTAGGATGCAACGGCAGCTCAGAGATCGTCTGGAACGAAAGCTCTGAAGTTTGATCTGAACGCAATGCGCGTTGCACCAACATCTTGCCCGGCTTGCGAATCAGCTCGCCATCGCTGGTCTCAGTCGGCGTCGTCCAGGTCAGGGTGACCGTGTCTCCTTTGCGTACAGCCTTGAGATCGCCCACAAATCGAGGAATGTCAGCCGAAGGCGGCAGCGGAGCACCCGGCACGCCGCAGCCGAGAAGAGTGGAGAGGGCGAGAATAAGGATGGCTGCGTGAAATCCCGAACCCCGCGACAGGAAGCGTTGCGCGGTGTTCGCATTCTTGCAAACGAGCGGGTGAGGGATCGCTATGGCCATGAAGATTCGAATTGAAATCTTATCAGGCCGGCCGATTCCTGAAACCCTGATCCTGCTCTTGTGGGTCTGGGCCGCTCCCGCGTGGCGCAAAGCCAACTAATTACTTCTAGCCAATCTCTGCCGTTCAATGCCATCCAGGGCATGCCAGAGCGACAAGGCAATTCTTTCCGCGGCTTGTAGCGCCTTCATCTGGCAATCAGCGTCGCCTACCTGTTTTTCCAACTGCTCGTTCCACACGCGCGCATGGTGCACGTCCGCCGTTTGATGCACGGTGAAGTAAGCGCAGGTCCTGGCATCAGCGCCGTACATCTCCAGCAATCCGCGGGCTTTCTCCTGGGCGATCCGCGGCACCTGCGATTCATACGCGTAAAAAGCAGCCAGCGCCTCTGCGGCTGAGCCTTCGCGGGCGACGCTCTGGAAGGTATCAATCAAATCCTGGATCTCCCCAAGCGGCTGCTCACTGGATACCCTGGAACGGTCTGCGCCCATGCCTTC